>Ga0209254_10000832_pt1 | contig 26837 bp, 25 predicted proteins | sample FrelakmetDIP11DI_FD_187148 | JGI IMG/M metagenome (GOLD analysis project Ga0209254, IMG submission 187148) | Freshwater lake sediment microbial communities from the University of Notre Dame, USA, for methane emissions studies - DIP11 DI (SPAdes)... | ecosystem: Environmental > Aquatic >...
GTGGTCTGGTCGGCATATTCCAGGTCGCCACCGATCGGCAATCCACGCGCCAGGCGGGTTACCCTAACCCCCGGAAGGTCGATCTGCTGTTGAATATACATGGCAGTGGCATCCCCCTCCATGCTTGGGTTGGTGGCCAGGATCAGCTCACGAATACCGCCAGCCTTAACCCGCCTGACCAAATCCCGGATGGTTAGATCTTCTGGTCCAATCCCCTCGATGGGAGATAGTGCCCCGCGCAAGACATGATATCTGCCCTGGAATCCACCGGTACGCTCCATCGCAATCACGTCCAGGGGTTCTTCAACCACACAGACCAACCCGGGATCGCGTTCTGAACTTGCGCAGACCTCACATTCCGTTCTCCCGGCGCTGGTTACATTGAAACAAATGGGGCAGTCGACGGTATTCGCTTTAAGCTCATGCAGGGCTTCGGATAGACTTCTGGCAACGTCTTCCGGTGCATTCAAGAGGAAGAATGTCAAACGCGAGGCTGTCTTCGGGCCAATGCCTGGCAGGCGAGAGAATGCATCGATCAGGTTCTGGATCGGTAAAGGCAGGAGCATGGGCGTAAATTACCCTTGGGTCAGAAAGGCAATCCTCCCGCCAACGGTCCCATTCTTTCGGATGCCAGGGCACGCGACGCATCCAGCGCGCCATTCACTGCCGTCAACACCAGGTCCTGGATCATCTCAACATCACCATCTTTCAGTATTTCCTGGTCAATGACCACTGACTGGCAGTGCTGGTCGCCGGTCATAACCACTTTTATCACGCCCCCACCGGCAGAATATTCCACGGTTTCCTGGGCTAGCTGCTCCTGTGCCTGGGCCAACTGCTCCTGCAATTTTTGAATCTGCTGCATCATTCCCATTTGCCCACCTTTTTGGGGAAAACTTGGTCGGTATTTCGGCATATTTCGCTCCTGATTTATTGTATATCCACAATTTCACCACCCAGGTCACGCAATGCAGACGCTACCAATCCATCGCTGTCCACATCGGCGGGTGGGGTGCTCTTCTTCCCCGAAACCAGCTCGGCCTGCACGTCGATCTCCATGTCCATAACCTGCTTCAGTATGCTCCTGAGAAGCTCGAGATTCTCAGGCTTTTCAAGCGTCGTAAGGTAAAAATCGCCGTTAAAACCCAGGGTAAGCACATTTCCCTTGATAACGCGCACTCTATTCGAGTTCAACACCCCGGCAAGTTTTGGATTCTGCTCTTTCACCTTGGATATCAGCTGGTCCCAGCGGCTGTTTAATCGTTGGTTGGCAGCTGCATCCGCTGAGGAAGGTTCAGCCGCCCCGTTTTTCCTTACCTCTGGTGAAGGTTTTTGGGGGGTAGACTTATCTTCCACCGGGGTCACCCTTGGGGTTGCCTTGGGTTTATTGGATAGATCGGTTACGGTTCCACTATCAGCCGGTTGATTAGCCAGGGTTATCGCTTCAATAAAAGCCATCTCGATCGGCAGGGCAGGCTGCCAGCTGCTGCGTGTTTCGGTGGCAGCCTGGTTAAATGCCTGGATGACTTCGAGCAGCTCCATGATGGAAAATGCCTGGGCATGTTGAGCCAACTGGTTACGGCTTTCTGGGGTGGCGTCCACCTGGGAGGCGTTTCCCATCGCCACCAACAACAGGCCGCGCAAGTATTCTACGATCTGCCTTGCAAACTGGCGTGGATCTGAGCCAGAATCGAGGGCACGGTGGATGATCTCCAGGCCTTGATTGGATTGGCGTTTAATCATGGCATCGATTAAATCGATCACCGCCTGGCTTGTGGCGGTTCCCAAGATATCCTGCGCCAGTTGTAGCGTGATTTTATCGCCTGCCGAAGCCAGCTGGTCTAACAAGGAGATGGCATCGCGCATGGAACCGGTCGCCTGACGGGCAACCAGGTTGAGGGCATCCGAATCTACCTTGATTTTTTCCTCATCAGCCATTGCCTGTAAGTTCGCAACGATCTCCTTTACGGGGATGCGTCGAAACTCATGCCGTTGGCAGCGTGAAAGCACCGTGGCAGGGATTTTGTGTACCTCTGTGGTCGCCAGGATGAAAATGGCGTGTTGAGGAGGTTCTTCAAGGGTTTTTAGCAGGGCATTGAAGGCAGCCGAGGAGAGCATGTGCACTTCGTCGATGATATAAACTTTATAACGGCCCTGGTTGGGAGAAAAATTGATCTTATCGCGCAGGTCGCGCACATCATCCACGCTGGTATTGGAGGCGGCGTCGATTTCAATCAGGTCCAAAAATCGCCCCTGGTTGACTGCCAGGCAGTGGGCACATTGGTTGCATGGGCGGTTTGCCAGGTCTTTTTCCAGGCAGTTAACCGCCTTCGCCAGGATGCGTGCCGTGCTGGTCTTGCCCGTGCCACGCGGACCGGAAAAAAGATAGGCGTGCGCCACCCGGTCTGCACTGACAGAATTGCGCAAGGTTTGCACGACGTGCTCCTGCCCAATAATCTGGTCCCAATGGATCGGTCGCCATTTCCGGTATAGGGATTGTGACATGTCTAGAGTGTATCAGACTGAATCGTATAGGTCAATCGATTCGCATATTTGAGTGGTTATTCATTGGTACAACCTGCCCGCCATAACCTGCCGTCGCGGGAGAGCAATGTATTTGCTTCTGTCGGACCCCAACTCCCCCGGCGGTATAAAGCAAGATCGGGGGTATTACTCTTTTCCCAACCATCGGCGATCGAATCGATCAGTTTCCAGGCAGCTTCGATTCCATCTGAGCGGGTGAAGAGTGAAGCCTCTCCTTGCAAAGCATCAAGGATCAGCCTTTCATAGGCATCCGGTAATAGCTCAGTAAACGAGTCACGATAGTGAAAATCCATATCCACCGAGCGCATTTCCTGGTCTGAATCGGGTACTTTAGCTTCAAACATCAGGTGAATACCTTCATCAGGTTGGATCGATAGAGATAATATGTTAGGGATAAATTTATACTCGTCTGGTAGCCGGAACATTAAATGAGGTGGACGCTGGAACTCAACGATTACTTGTGAGGTTTTATCTACCAGACCTTTACCTGAACGCAGATAGATTGGCACATCTTTCCAACGCCAATTATCGATGTAAAGCTTGATGGCGGCATAGGTTGGCGTTTGGGAATTTGAAGAAACACCGGTCGTCTGGCGGTAACCCTCATACTGTGCCCGCACTGTATCTGTCAGGGCAACTGGTCGAATGGAAGACAGCAGTTTGAAGGTCTCGTTTCGTACCGCATCCGCCTCAAAAGATGCCGGGGGTTCCATTGCAACTAATGATAGTAACTGCAGCAGGTGATTCTGGAACATATCGCGTAAAACCCCCACACCATCATAATAATCGGCCCGGTGTTCAATATCCACCGTTTCAGCCACCGTGATCTGGATGTTATCCACATAGCGCCGGTTCCAAATAGGCTCGAATATGGTATTCGCAAAGCGGAAAAACAGAATGTTCTGGGCGGTTTCCTTGCCCAGATAGTGATCGATGCGATAGACCTGATTTTCGTCAAAAACCGAATGTAAAACTCTGTTCAGTTCCCGAGCGGAGGCTAGATCATTCCCAAACGGCTTCTCAATAATGATGCTGCGCCAGCCGTCGCTCTGATCTGCTAAACCAGCCTGACCAAGGCAGTTGACCACCTGGATATAATACTCTGGGGCGATAGCCAAATAATAGAGCCTGTTCGTAAGGGTGCTTTCACGTTGGTTAAGAAACTCATCCAGACGTTTGAAATCTTCCTGTATATCCAGGTTGCCCTGGAAGTAGACCAGCCTGGAGGAAAACTGATCCCATTGATCTTGATTAAAACTTTCTGGGCTAAAGGTTGCCACTCCTTCCTGCAACCTCTGGCGGAAGGTCTCGTCGTTGTAAGGGCGGCGGGCAAATCCAATGATTTCCCTAACCCCCGACATGCGACCCTTGATGTAGTTGTTGTACAGCGCGGGCACCAGCTTGCGCCAGGTGAGGTCACCTGAGGCACCAAAGATTACTATCGTAGTTTGCTTATCCTGGTCAGCTATCATCTTTTTCTCCTGCTTTTGCCTGGTGAGTATACCCCAAGCTGGCATCGAAGTTCAATGCGGTAATTCAATTGACGGAAGCATTCCTACCTGAGTTTCTCGCTGGCTGCTTCGATGCGCTGGATAATCTGCGCGGCTTCATCCGGACCCGCGATGTGCACGGTGCCATCCCCATCCACGTGGGTGGGGATGAGATCATACCCGGTGTAGTCTGATCCAGAAAAATGCAAGATCAGCATCACTCCCTGCTGGTGGGCAAGATCCCAGGTCTGGTCGAAGATAAAGTTGCCCAAGCCATAAAACACGTCGATTCCGTCTATCTGTTCAATCGCCTGGACAACGTGGGTATGATTGCCCACCACCACATCCGCCCCAGCTTCCACTGCCACCTGGGCAAAGTTCAGCTGGTAGGAACTGGGATCCGAGGTGTCCTCAGGGCCCCAATGCGGCATGGCGATCACCACGTCCGACACCTGCCGTGCAGCCTCGATGGCAGCGCGCAGGTTCTCTTCATTTAACTCGGCAATCCCTGGCGAATCCTGACTGGCATACGCCATGGGTTCAACCATCCCCAGCGAGATGAAACCAAAGCGGATGCCTTGCAGCTCCACCACCACCGGCTGCATGGCCTCTTCCAGGTTCATGCCCGCCCCCACTGGTTGGATGCCATGGGCGCGCAGGTTGTCCAGTGTGTCAAAGAAAGCCTGGTTATAGTTGTTCCCACAGCTTGCCCCGGCACAGTTCTTGATGTGGTTGGTGGCAACACTCATCACATCAATCCCAGCTTCGGAGGCTGCTACTGCGCTGCGTGAGTCACTCACAAGCACATAGGTTTCAATGCAGCCGGTATGGGTCGATAAGTCACTCAGGGTGGTATTGAGTGTCCCGACTGCCAGGTCGGCGCTGGAGATCAGTTCTCGCACTTCATCATAAACGTAATTCGCATCTCCACGTGCATCTATGGCAGATTGGACGCAGCGTGCTGGCACTATCACCCCGGTGAACAGCAGGTTGATTTCAGGCGGTGGTTGTCCAGTTGGAGCCGCGGTTGGGATAATGACCGGCAGCGGGGTCTGGGTCGAAGTGCTTTCAGTAGTGGGGGTCGGGCTTTGCTCTGGAGCAGCTTGCACAAAGGGGAGAGCCACCATCATATCAGTTGGCGTGGAGGTAGACGATACCGTGGTTGGCAGTAAGGTTGATAGTGCGGTTGGCGGTACTGGTGAACGGATGACCTGGCACGCACTCAGGAAAATCCATAATACAAGCATAGATAAAGCCCATTTGCCCAATTGTCGGTTGTGCCTCATGCTATCCATAAAAGTTCTAACACTCCCATGATTGATTATCCAAAGCAATTTGTATCTCCAACTTTACCATCATGTCGTTTTCAGTACCAGCGGCTTTTTCAAGGGCAATTCTGGCTTCCGGGTTTCCAATCGACCCCAATGCCCAGGCAGCATGTGCCCGAACAATTGGTTCATGGTCAGTCATGATTGCCTGGGTGAGTGCAGGGACTGCTTTCGGGCTGCGCAGATTTCCAAGTGCCACAACAACATTACGCAAATACCCTCGGCGCTTGGTGCGCATAAGTGGACTATGTTGGTATTTTCGGTTGAAATCGCGCGTAGAAAGTGCTAATTCATCCAATAAATCGGGGGATAGAGGTTGACCAAACACTGGGTCGACTTCTGTTGTCGCAAACCGGTTCCACGGGCATACCTGCTGGCATATATCACAGCCAAAGACAGATGTTCCCATCAGGGGTCTCAGCTCACGGGGAAGCATGCCCTTCAGCTCAATCGTCAGGTACGAGATACACCGGCGGCTATCCAGGGTGCGGTCAGGCAGGATGCAATCGGTTGGGCAGGCGGTCAGGCAGCGCGTGCATTTACCGCAGTGGTCATGGGTGAATGATTGATCCGGCTCAAGCTCTATTCCAAGCAGGATTTCTGCCAGTAAAAAGTACGATCCCGCTTCAGGATTGATCAGGCAGGTGTTCTTGCCGATCCAGCCCAACCCAGCACGCTGAGCCAGCTCTCGCTCCAGCAATGGACCCGTGTCGGTATACCAATGGTTTGGAACAGGGTGAGCAACCTGTGATTCAATGAATGCCACCAGTTTTCGTAATTGTTCAGGCAGCACATTATGATAGTCTTTTCCCCAGGCATATGCTGCAATTTTGCCGTGCAAAGCCAAGCTTTGCGATTCTCCGATGCCCGAGGCAGTTGGAGATGGGTAGCGCAACCCCAAAACCAGCACCGAACGGCACTCAGGCAGGATACGGGTGGGGTGCGCACGGCATAACCTGGAGCGTGAGGAGCTCAGGTAAGCCATCTCGCCATGCCTGCCTAGTTCCAGCCAGGTCTCAAAGACGTCTGCATGTGGGAGTGGGTCAGATGTGGAAACCCCAACCAGGGAAAAACCCAAGCGATTTGCCTGTTGTTTGATGGATTGAGTGAGGTTCACATTCTGCTGGCTCCAGAAATAAATTGTAGCGCAAGAGTTGCTCTTGCGCTACAACTAGATCCCTGAAGAGGTAAATGCTTATGGAGTACAGGTGAGGCTGAACGATACCTGGTTGGAGGTTATATCTACGGGAGCAGTTACGCGGAATCTCACCCAGCCTGTTCCGGAGCTGGTGAACTCCAGGGGAAAGCTGAGGGTAAATGTTCCAGGTCCAAATGTGCTGGTTTGAGCGCCTGGTAAAGAAAATTGAAATCCCGGTGTTTCAGAGTATGCTTCCAGGTTATAGGTCAGGGTGGCACCCTGATTGAGGGTGAAAGTAGCAGCGAAAGTGAATAAATGCGGGCACTGGCCGAGATAAGTCCCCTCGTCCACCGACATGCTCAAGCTGGTGATTGGATTACCCGGAACACCCGTAGAGGTTGGAATAGGCGTTGCGCCGGGGGTCCCCGGTGCTGTCGTTGCGGTAGGCCCACCGCTGCCAACGTTGATCAAGACATAAAACGAGTCGTTGAACAGTTGTCCTGAGGCATTTTTCATCTTCCAATAGCTCTGGTATTTTCCCGCTGTAGTGGGAGCCACCATGTCAACGGATACTTCCACCTGTTGCCCGGGAGACACTGTTTGTATAAGTGGTACCGAGGTGATGGTGCCCATCTGATCGCCACTGATAAACACAATAGTATAAGAGGTTGTCCAGGTTGTCGTTCCACCATTCTGAAGTTTCCAAGTTTTACGGAAGGCAGCCCCTGGCGCAATTATCGATCCATCTGGGATGGTTGGATCGCTGACAAATACCGCCCGGTCACCGGCAGGACCTCCCGGCACGGTGGGTACTGTCGTGTTAACAGCAGTGGCCTGGGGCGTTAGGGTCACGGCTGCTATTTGGGTCAGCATGGCAACAGAAGTCTGAGCTGCTGCCGTCTGGGTGAGATCAATGGTTGGTGTGGGTGGTAGAGGTGTGGCAGACGGAGTGGATTGAAAGATCTGTGTCAAGGTAGCTGCGGCTGCTTGAGCAGCAGCTGTATAGACCAGGTCTGGATTGGTGGTGGGAGTCGCTGTTTCCCTTGAGCCGCAGCCCATCAGGAAAACAGCCATGGCGATCATAACAAGGGTGATTAAATTGGCTTTCTTTTTCATCATATCTCCTAAACAATATGGGCACTTATTTATCCATGCCCCAGGTATTTCAAAACGAAGCAGAAAAATATAGGCTCTGAATATACCATTTTTTTCGAAAACAAGGGGCGGCAGGTGTGCCGGGCTAATCATACCACGGTTGCCCTGCCGCCTCGATTGTGCAGCTAAAAATCAGGGTATGTGTGTCAGCTCATCTCTCGATGCGTGGAGACACCCACAAGCTGGTATATGCATCTGGCGAACCGACGGCAATGACTACCAGCTCAAATTGAACCGTACGGCCAACCAGTGCTGAGAGGTTGACATCCAGTGAGGTCAGATTGCCATCACATCTCTCTGTCCACTCTCCAACCGTAACCTCAGTGGACCCCTCGAGATAGCGAATTTGAAATTTCACCTCGCTAGTGCCACAATTTGATTTAAAACCTATCCGGGTTCGTAAGTGGTCATTTGCCTGGATGGTATAGGCTGGGTACACACCCATGATCATGCCATTCTCAATGCGCTGGGGATAAGTTGCCAGCAGGCTGGAGTATGTTTTCCCGTCTTCCATTTTAAAATTAACTACATTTACTGCCACACCTGGCCCGTCATATTGAGGATCACCCCAGGGTATATTAGCAGTGCCGTTTCGCCATGCAGCATCTGGACCGCGGGCGATGAAATCATACGACAATGTGTACGCAGAGGTTGGTGATGGGGTTGGGGTAGGTGCCACCGACTTGATCTGCACCCAAAAACTCTGGTCAGCGTTGTTGCCAATCCCAAATATCGCTCCACCCGAGTTGCGTAAGCGCCAATTCCCCTTATATGTGCCCGTTGTAGTGGGGGCAATCAAGGAAACAGAGATATCGATTGTGCTCCCAGGGGGTACGGTGCCATTGGTGATGGATGCTGAAGCCGGTCCGCTCATCGCATCACCATTGTAGAAAACCAGGGCATAACCAGACGTCCAGGTGCATGAGCCGTTGTTCTTCAAACGCCAGGTCTTCACAAAAGTTGTCCCGGCACTAATTTGAGTATTATCGGGTATGGTGACATCTGAAACGAATTGTGCCCGGTCGCAAGGAATGGGAATGGGTGTAGCCGTCGGAGGCACAGGCGTATTGGTTGGGAGTGGGGTGCTGGTGGGTGCCAGGGGCGTGGCAGTCGGCACAATAACCATCGGCACCGTCGGAATCGTCGTGTTCGCTCCCGCGGTTGGGCTGGACATGACGATCGGTGTCCCTGCGGCTGCCTGGGTTTGCTGGGCTATCAAGGTGTGTGCAGCAGATGTGTAAATAACATCTGGACCGACCGTGGGTTCTTCAGCAGCACCAGGAAAATTGCATGCAGTCAATAATAGTAAAATACCAATGATGAAAATTAGTGGGCGCAATCTCTTCGTAAGCATAAACTCCTCCTTAATATTTCTCCATCTTCTTAGACGGAAGTAAGCTGGATAAAGTTCCAAACCGGCGTCAATGATTCTCATAATTTTCAAGCCCTTACTGATTAAATATACACGAATTTACTCAAAATTGTTCACCCAATTCTTCGAGTATCATCTGCTAAGCACTTCCCCCTGCATGGACCAAGGACCAGCCCAGGTGATGCGGGCAGGTCTTACCTGACCGGTAAGGTCAACCGCTGACTCAACAAAAACCAGCTTATTGGTCGGAGTTCGCCCCTTCCAGCGACCTTTCACCTTTCCTTCAAAAAGTACTTCCACCCGCTCACCCTGGTACCGCGACGCGATCCCAGATGCAATGCGTTCCTGTTGCTCTTCCAACAATCTGAAGCGCCGTATCTTTTCATCTTCCGAGATATCATCAGTAAATTGCCGATCAGCAACGGTGCCTGGTCTTGGTGAGTAACGTGCCAGGTGGGCTACGTCCAGTTTGAGTTCTTCCAATAGATCATAGGTCCGCTGGAACTTTATATCGGTTTCGCCTGGAAAGCCAACGATGATATCCGTTGCGATGGAAACACCTGGCCAGCGGTTATTCAAACGAGAACGTATCCTCTCGATCAAACGGCGATATTCCTCAGATGTGTAGCCGCGTCGCATTTTTTCCAATATATCATCATCGCCAGCCTGCACCGGGACTTCAATATGGGGCATAACCTTGGGAAGCTCAGCCACAATATCCAGCAGCTCATCCGTCATCCAACCCGGATGTGAGGTGAGAAATCGGATGCGCTCCAGGCCATCGATATCATGAACCATTCGCAGCAAGCCACCCAGGCTGGGTCCATTTGGGATATCCTTTCCATACCGGTCGACTATTTGTCCCAGGAAAGTCACCTCGCGCACGCCTTGAGCTACCAACGCCTGCACTTCAGCCAGGATGGAATTTGCTGGGCGGCTGCGTTCTATCCCGCGCCGGTAGGGAATGATACAGAAAGTGCAGGCATGCGAGCAACCTATCACCACCGGTACATGCGCAGAAACCAGTCTCCCTTGCTCTGCAGCAGGAAGCAACAACACAAAATCATTGTCGGACACCTCATCCATCAAGTCAAAACGCTGCCGGGTCTCTGCATACTCCATCTGTTGGCTATCTTCCTGGGTCAGGTAAGCAATCAAGGGACCCGGATCGGATGGTGGGGAAAACACATCCACAAAGGGAAATCGCTTTTGAAGCTGCTCATGCCCTTTTACCCCCACCAGGCATCCCATCAAGTTGATCACCAGGTGTGGATTCTGCTCCTTGAGCGGCTTGAGTGAATATAACCGGCCATAGGCTTTATTTTCCGCACTTTGCCGTACAACGCAGGTATTTAAAACAATTACATCGGCTTCATCTGCCTGGTGGGTAAGCGTTAAACCGATACGCTCTAAGGCTGATGCCACACGTTGCGAATCAGCCACGTTCATCTGGCAGCCTTCAGTCCAAATGTGATATTTCATGTCGTTATTATAACTGAGTGATTTTTTATCTTTGATGAAGAAACAATTAGTCTGTGATTTATCTCTGCTCACGAAGTATTAATCCAGGTATGTAAACTCAGAGGTAGAATTGCGCCTATGTCTAAAACTCCAGGTAAACGGGTACTGATCTATAGTATCCTGATCATCATCGGTCTGGCACTGGTCTTTATGATCATGTTCCAAATTCCATCGGTAAAATCCAGGTTGAGCTGGCGGGTCGACCTTGCTACAACCTATCTGCGCGGGATTATTTTCCCTGTTAAACCTTTCCCCACAGCGGCCGAATCGGTCGCCCTGCTCACCCAGCCTGCCACCAACACCCCAACCAGCCAACCAACCCTTGTCCCCAACCAGCCAACGGCAACCCATGTGCCAACTGCCACACCGCAACCCAGCCCAACACCCATTCCGCCTGCAGTCCAACTGCCGGCACCTCTCTGGGAACTGCAAGCTGCCAATAACTGTGGTCCTGCCACATTGGCCCTCTATCTGCGCTACTATGGCTGGGAGGGTAATCAGGATGATATTGCCCAGCTGATCAAGCCTGTCCCGGAAGACCGCAATGTCAACCCGGAGGAGATGGTTTATTACATCCGCAACCATGCTGGCTGGCTGAACACTGAGTTTCGTGTGGGGGGTGATCTTGAGCTGCTAAAAAAACTTGTTGCAGCAGGATTCCCGGTGATGATCGAGGAAAGCTTTTTCTTTGAAGAGTCCTTCTGGCCTAATGATGACAAGTGGGCAGCCCATTACCTTCTGGTGACCGGCTATGATGACAGCACGCAAACCTTTACCGGGCAGGATAGCTTTCATGGTCCTAACCAGCTCATCCCATACTCAACCCTGGATGATTATTGGCAAATATTCAACCGGGTCTACCTGCTAACCTACCTGCCCACCCAGGAAGAAACCCTCAAGGCGATCCTGGGTGACAACTGGGACCCGGATCTCAATCGTCAGCATGCCCTGGAAGTTTCCCAGGCGGAAACCCAGACTGAACCAAAAAATCCATTCTCCTGGTTCAATCTGGGCAGCAACCTGGTTTATTTTGAGCGTTATGGCGAAGCAGCCAGTGCTTACGACACCGCCCGCAATCTGGGTTTACCCCAGCGCATGCTGCGTTACCAGTTTGGACCGTTCTTTGCCTATTTCCATGCCTTCATGACTGACGAACTGCTGGCAGTGACAGAATATGCCCTACAACGCACTCCCAACTCTGAAGAAGCCTTATTATGGCATGGTTGGGCTTTATACCGAATGGGAAAAAAGCTTGAAGCATTAACAGATTGGCAAAAATCCTTGGAGCACCGCCCAGGGTATCAGGACGCTCAATACGCCATCGATTTTGTTACAACCAATCCTTAATAAGTTTTTTAAACCGTCTATCCCATTAATTGCTGGTACATATACCTGATATTTGCCTGGTGCAGGCGCTCGTACTTCTGTTCGGCAAATCGCGGGTATGCTGGATCATCTGCTGTTTCTTCGGGACTATGCCCCAGGCGAATATGTTCAGCAGTTAATTCCCAGGTGCTTTGCAAGTAGTCGCGTATATATAGGATTTCCGCTTCCCCGCACATTGTCCCATGACCAGGGATGATGGCTACGGCATTGAATTCCATCAGCTGATTTAGCATTTGGATCCAAACCGGGATGTCAGCGTCGAAGATATATGGGTAGCGACCTTGAAAGAGCAGGTCGGAAGCAAAAAGTACCCTGCTTTCAGGCAGCCAAACCACGCATAGGCCTGGTGTGTGCCCGCCCAGGTGGATTGCCTCGTAGTTCAACCTGCCCAATTCCCCTTCGTATCTTTCCTCAAAAATCTGGTTGGGCAGGGTAATGCGTAAATCCTTCACTGTCTGACGAAACTCATCCGCCTTTTGGGGATCCGTCTTTTCCACTTCAGAAATATAGGCTTGGAGTTCTTCCAAACTCCATTCATTGCTAAGTGCAGATTGCATGCGCTCCAGGCACAAGCGATGGGCTAATATCGGGCAGGTGAAGACCTGGTTGCCCCAGGTGTGGTCGCTATGAGAGTGAGTATTGATCACCAGGCGCACCTCATCCAGTTGGGCATCCACTGCCTCTAGCAAACCCATGATCTCGCCTGCAGAGGAAGTCGTATCCACCAAGAGCATGCCTTCCCGGGTATGGATCAAGCCGGCATTGACACCCTCGACTGGTCGGATGAATGCCGTGGCGATCGAATCGATCCTGATGATTTCCATGAAACCTCCATTAAGCGAATACGCTGTATCCGGCTCGGCACCAAAATATGCTGTCCAGCTGTACTGCCAGAGCTCCTTCTGCCAGTATTGCAGCTGCCTGCTCCTGTGCATACACACCACCAGCACCAATGACCGGGATGCTCATCTGATACAGCTCATGCACCGCCCTCAGGGCGACTGGTAGAATTGCTGGGCCATACATGCGTCCCTTAACCAATTCTCCGTTTCCTGTTGGATATCGACCTCGTGGAGGCGCCAGGCTGATGGCGGTTGCCCCGGAGTTCATGGCTTCTGTAGCCAGCTCAACGGCTCGCTCCATCGGCAGGCGCACGATCACGGGGTATTCCCCGCAAGCTGCCTGGGTGAGTGCTTTTACGAGCTCAACGCTTGTATCACTGTCCACTCCCACCTCCAGACCTGACACACCCTCCACCATCTCCAACCGTCGCGTCATCATCCTCAGCTCTTCCGCACTTCCCGCCAGGAGGTGGACAAGCACTGGAACCGGGGAGTGGTGCCAGTGCTTTGCATAATGGCGCACCACCCGGGTGATTCCTGGGTTCGGGTAACCTGTGTGCAGCAGAAAACCTCCGGGAAATTCGATAAAACGCCTCCCTCGCGCAGGTGTTCTGGCTGTCAGGCTGACCGGGTTGGTGACAAACGCACCCAGCCTGGACCAGTCTATCGGACTGTGCAGATCGGGGGAGAAGCCCAGGCTGCCAGCGGCATTCATGAGTGCAGGGTCAATGGTTAGATCATGCTTAGGCATTCTTCACCATTTGAGTTGATGCAGGTCAAACACTGGTCCGTCCTCACAGGCTAATTTCCAGCCTCTCCGGGCAGGCACGGCACATGCTCCACACTGTGCCAATCCCACGCATGGCATGGAGGTCGTCACCAATGCCTGCGCTGAGCAGGTTAGTCTGCTCCCTTCTGAAAGACCAAGCATGTTTCTCAACTCAGTCAACTTCTCTATAGGCAGGTCAATAGCCAAAAAATCAGGCCACTCCAGCGCTTCCAGCAGGGATGCCAGCGGGTAAGCCTCCAGCAGTGCCGGCATCCTTGGAAGGGGCAGGTCGGTGAACAATGTCACGCCACTATGGGGTTGTCCAAGTTGCCCGATCAGCGGCATCAGGCGCGAGACCGTCTCGCCCAACGCGACCAATCCCAGCCGTTGAACCTCCCGGGGCAGCTCAAATCCATGCCCGAGCGGTCCCACCAGGCTCAGGTTCATCCCTGGTCGCCATAGATTGGGGATGCCAGGCGCGGCCCAAAACCCATACACTGACTTTTCTGTCAGAAATAATGCTACTCCTAGTACTTCTTCCGGGTCATCCAGGTCTGAGACGTGTAAATACTGCCCTGCCTGTGGGATTGCTTCTTGTGGGCAGGCAATCAGTGCTTCCTGATTTCCGCCAGCGTCAAGGCGAATTTCAATGACCCGACCCTTGTAATGCCCCATATCCGCATGGTAACACATTTTTACGGATTCCAAGGCTATTCCTCAGATAATCATAGGCTCATTCATATCAAGTAAGGTATGCTTATCATGGATGAATAGGAAAACCCGTGGAATGGCGAGTATTGAAATCGGGTTATAATCACATTAGAACAAACAAGGAGAGAAAAAATGAACGTTGCCAGTATTATTAAAATGTTAGCTGCAGTTGCATGGATTGGGTTTTTTGGCTTGATCTTCATCGTTGTATTACGTGCCTCGCGTAACAAAAACATCAAGGGTGTTGTCACGATCCTTATCGTTGTCCTGTGTAGCGCGATTGTTTTATCCATCGTCAGCGCAGGATTGGTATTCATCCAGCCGGAGGAGCGTGGTGTGGTCATCTCCGCCCTTCAACCGGGGGGGTACCGCTCAGAGCCATTACAGCCCGGTCTGCGCTGGATCATCCCGTTCTTCGAGAACGTGGTCGTCTATCCGATCTCACGCCAGACCTACACCATGTCCATCGCTTCCAATGAAGGAGCTATCACGGGGGATGATTCGATCACCGCCCGTACCTCCGATGGTCAGGAAATCTTCGTGGATGCCTCCGTAATATATTCCATTGATCCAGCTAAAGTAGTCCCGTTACACATCGCCTGGCAAGACCGCTATACCGATGAACTTGTTCGCCCGTTAGCGCGGGGTGTAATTCGCGATGTAGTCTCGCAATACCAGGTTGAACAAGTGGTCACCAGCAAACGGGTAGAAATGACTACCAGTATCTCCAGTGATATGCAGCAAAAACTGGAAGAAAACGGATTGAGCCTGGTCAATTTTATTCTGCGTAACATCACCTTCTCACCCGAATATGCTGCATCGGTGGAGCAAAAGCAGGTGGCTGAACAGCTGGCGCAACAAGCTAAATTTGTGGTTGAGCAACGCAGGCAGGAAGCCGAGCAAGCCCGTCAGGTTGCCCAGGGTCAAGCTGACGCGGTGGTGATCAATGCGCAGGGTGCCGCAGACGGGCGCCTCATTCAAGCAGATGCCGAAGCCAAGGCATTGCAGATGATCGCGGCTGCCCTGAATAAGAATGAGAATATGCTGCTCTACCAATACATCAACCGGCTTGCCCCGGGTATCCAGGTGATGCTGGTGCCGAACGATAATCCCTATTTATTAACCTTACCCACATTACCCACAGCAACCCCTGAGCCGACCTTCACACCATAGAGTCATTGATGAGTTAACTAATCTCTTCAGAGATATGATGAGCCACCTTGAGAATAAACCCTCCGGACGACAGATTCGCCTGACCAGCCTATCCAGCTGTGCTGGTTGAGCATCCAAGCTGAATGCGGAAACGCTGGCGCAGGTGCTGCGTCCCTTACAGGGGATTTTTGACCCTAAAGACTATCCCAACCTGCTGGTCGGGTTGGGCGAGCCGGATGACGCGGCAGTATGGCAGTTGGACGATGAACGTGCCCTGGTTGTGACGACTGACTTTTTCACGCCGGTGGTGGATGACCCTTATGATTTTGGTGCCATCGCTGCCGCCAATGCTCTTTCTGATGTATACGCCATGGGTGGCAAGCCATTTTTAGCCCTCAACATCGCCGCCATGCCCCCCGACTTGCCAACCGAAGTGACCAGCAACATCCTGCATGGTGGGGCAGATATTGCCCACCAGGCCGGGGTGGTCATTGCCGGTGGTCACACCGTCCAGGATAAAGAACCCAAGTACGGGCTGGTTGTCCTGGGTTTTGTCCATCCGCAGCACATGCTCACCAAGAGCGGATTGCTTCCGGGAGATCTCCTGGTGCTCAGCAAGCCGCTCGGCTTCGGCACCACCACGACTGCCCTCAAACGCGTGCAAGCCAACCCGGCGGATGTTGCTGAAGCCGTGGTCTGGATGAAGAGGCTGAACAAGGCTGCGGCAGAGCTGGCTTTGGAATTTGACCTGCACGGTGGGACGGATGTGACTGGCTTCAGCTTGCTTGGTCACGCCTGCGAGATGGCTGAAGCCTCTGGGGTCAGGATTCGCTTTAATTACAATAAAATACCTTTCCTAACAGGCGCCCGCGCGTATGCAGACCAGTTTATTTTTCCTGGTGGGGCGTATGATAATCGGCTCTACTTTGGCTCCAATGTGCACTTTGACCCTTCCTTCGACGAGCCTTCACAGTTGCTGCTTTTCGATCCACAGACCAGCGGTGGGTTGCTGCTTGCCGTTCCCCCCGCCAAGCTGGAGAAATTGCTGGCGCAGGCACAGCATTTGGAACAGCCCCTGTGGGTGGTTGGCGAGGTCATCCCCGGGAAAGGGATAGAAGTCACCAGTTGAGTTGAAACACGAATCAAGCACACAGAGGCAGCAATACATCAGGCTTCTGTGTGCTTTTTTTCAAGAGGGTGAAGCATGCCTTTAAAAAATGAGCTCGAATTTGCCTCCCGCCGCTCACCCGTCTATGGTCTGGGCGGCATGGTGGCTACCTCACAACCCCTGGCAGTCGCAGCCGGGCTGGAAGTGCTTTCAAAAGGGGGTAATGCCGCGGACGCCGCCGTAGCCACTGCGGCTGCTTTGAACGTCACCGAGCCGACCTCCACCGGTTTGGGTGGGGATTGTTTCGCCCTGTATTTTGAAGCCTCAAGCGGGCATATCACCGCCCTCAACGGCTCCGGGCGGTCTTCTGCTGGGCTGACCATCGAGCGCTTGAGAAAAGAGGGTATCGTTGCTGAAATACCCCCACTTAACCCCTATACGATCACCGTCCCGGGGGCATGTGCCGGCTGGTGTGACCTGCTGGCTCAGCATGGGCAGCTACCAATCAGCCAGGTTTTGGCACCTGCCATCCGGCTTGCCGAAGAGGGTTTCCCAGTCTCGCCGATCACATCCTATTATTGGGAACGCAGCGTAAAACGGTTGAATGACGCTCCCGGTGGGAAAGAACTGACCATGGATGGGCGAGCACCCCAGGCGGGTGAGATTTTCCGGAATCCAGGGCTGGCACATACCCTGCGCAGGATTATTGAGGCGGGCAAAGAGGCTTTCTACCAGGGTGTGATTGCCGAAGCGATCGTCTCGGTGGTCCAGCAAGCTGGAGGCTGTCTTAGCCTGGAAGACCTGGCAACCCACACCAGCACCTGGGAGCAGCCGATCAGCACGACCTATCGCCATGTGCGCATTTGGGAGTGCCCTCCCAATGGGCAGGGATTGGCGGCATTAATCGCACTGAACCTGTTGGAAGGTTACGATATTGGTTCCCTGCCTCCACTTTCAACGCAACGCTTGCACCTGATGATCGAAGCCATGCGCCTGTCATTTGCAGACACGCGCTGGTTTGTAGCGGACCCTGCATTCAACCTTGCCCCCTTGGAGTGGTTGCTATCTAAAGATTATGCCCGGCAGCGGCGCATGTTGATCCATCCGGATCATGCCGCTCTCGACCAGGCACCCGGAACCCCCAGCGCCTCTTCCGACACGGTCTACCTCAGTGTGGTGGATGGAAACGGAAATGCCTGCTCCTTCATAAATAGCAATTATATGGGCTTTGGAACAGGGATTGTTCCACATGGATGGGGCTTTAGCTTACAAAATCGCGGCTCAGGTTTCTCACTGGACCCTTCCCACCCCAATGCCCTTGAGCCTCGCAAACGTCCGTACCACACCATCATCCCTGGGTTGATCACCATCGATTCCAAGGGTTCATCTAAAAGCCCAAATATTCTCTATGCCAGCTTTGGTGTGATGGGCGGGTTTATGCAACCCCAGGGGCATTTGCAGGTGGTTATCTCCCTGGTAGACGATCTTCTTAACCCTCAAGACGCGCTTGACCAGCCTAGATTTTGTATCCATGATGGCACACCTGCTGGGCAAGTGATATTGGAAGAAGGCATATCTCCTGAGGTCCAGTCTGAGCTGGACAGGATGGGGCATAGGGTTGATATTGTCAGTGGATTTGAGCGTTCAATTTTTGGGCGTGGGCAGATTATATACCGCGAGGCAAATTCTGGGGTGCTCTGCGGTGGTAGTGACCCACGCGCCGATGGCTGTGCAATGACTCTGTGATAGCTACTTTAAGGGTTTTGATTTTCTTCCCCTGCCTCAGATTGTAAGCTGAGCCAGCTCTTTTCCGCGGGTGTCTCCTGGGGCGTTTCATTTGGCATCTCAATTGGCGTTTCTAATGACGTAATTTCAGTTGGGATTTCCCCTGAGGGGGGTATCTGAATTTCAACCTTTTCTTCCATGGTGATCTGGCCGCGCAGGAACGCGCCTTCCTCCGTGGAAAAAGAAACCGTGACGACATTCCCCCAGACCTTGCCTGTGGAGCGTATCTCCAACCTCTCAGCTGTGATATCTCCCTTCACCGCGCCTGCCACAATGACCGTGTTGGCACGGAGCGTCCGGCAGGTCACCCGGCCTGTCTCGCCCACCACAAGCAGGCCTCGCATGGCAATATCACCCTCGAAGGTGCCTTCGATGCGCACACCCCCACTGCCTTCTAAAGCCCCTTTCCAGTTGATACCAGCACTCAGTACCGATGTAATCCGGTCTACTACAGCCGTCGTAGACGCTTGAACAGGTACGGTTGGTGGGGCTTCAGATTTCTTGCGGAACATTTATGCTCCTATAAATCGCTTCACTCACATTCAGGTGGTTCAGGGACACCGATAATATTGTACCCTGAATCCACATACAGTACCTCGCCAGTGATTTTCGACGCCATGTTTGAGCATAGAAATACTGCCACTTTTCCCACATCTTCAATGGTAACATGCTGCTGCAATGGCGCTAGCTTGGTGAAATGGCGGTACATGTCTTTAAATCTGGATACGCCTGCAGCTGCCAGGGTGCGGATAGGTCCTGCCGAGATGGCATTCACCCGCACGCCTTGCGGTCCCAGATCATACGCCAGGTAGCGCACGGACGATTCAAGTGCTGCCTTGGCAACCCCCATGACGTTGTATCCCGGGGCTACTTTCTCTGACCCATAATACGTCAGGGTCAGCAGGGCACCTCCCCGAACCAGATGCGGCTGAAACGCCTGGGCCAGGGCGGTGAAGGAATACACGCTGATATCCATGGCAGTATGGAAGCCTGATCGGCTGGTGCGGTAGTAAGGTCCAACCAGCTCCTCGCGATTGGCAAATCCGATCGCATGCACCAGGATATCCAGCTTCCCGAACTCTCCTACCGTCTTATTCACCAGGTTATGGATTTCATCGTCCCTGGCTACATCACACGCCTCAACGAAATTACAATCAATTGTTTTTGCCAGTGAGCGCACCCTCTTTTCCAACACCTCACCAGCATAGCTTAAGCCAATCCGGGCGCCTTGTTCATGAAATGCCTGGGTGATACCCCAGGCAATCGACCGTTCGTTGGCAACCCCAAAGATCAACGCATTTTTACCATCTAATAATTTCATAACATGTTCTCGCTTTCTGCTATTCAGCGGTGATGATCGAGCTCCGCATTGGAAGGGAAATCTTACCGGAATTCATTATCTTCTGCCGCGATCCTTCAACCTGTGAGAGATGCTCGTTGATATACATTCTGGCCAGTTCCTGCTTTCTGGCTGAAATAAGACCATCTTGTAACATCAGCCAGAAGTTGACCAGGTAGACTGCCATGTCTGCCAGGTCGGAGGCATAATAATCAATGACCTCACGCTCCTTCTCTTTCAGGGCATCGGTTGCACGTTTGAACTGCTCCGTCTCTCCAATCAAGCATTCTTTAAGGTCTGCAAGATCTTCCCCATATTCCAGGGCAGACCATTCATCGAGCAATGTATCCAGGGCATGTCCCAAGAGTTTTCCGGTGGCAGCCACAATTTGCAGCTGGCTGGTGCCTTCGTAAATATTGGTGACGCGGATATCGCGATAGTGGCGCTCAGCATTAAACTCTCGCATATAGCCTACCCCTCCGTGAATTTGTAAAGCCTGGTTGCATACACGGTTGCCCATCTCGGAAGCATAATATTTCACCAGGGGGGTTAATGTTTCCGCCAGGTTGGAAGCCTGCTTGAGCTTCTGGCGCAGCGCCGGGTCTGGGGTGGTATTCTCTTCAGAAAGCTTCTCATAAACCTTCACGCGGTCCACGAAGTGCCCGGTCTTAGTGACCAGGGCACGGGCTGCTTCAATTTCACCTCGCATGGAGGCGAGCATACGCATCACCGGTGGCAGGTTGCAAATGGGCTGGCTGAACTGGCGGCGCTGATTGGCATAGGTGTAGGCCTCCCGGTAGGCGGCTTCAGCAATTCCGATGGCTTGTGCGCCTACCGCCAGCCTGGCACCGTTCATCAGCGCCATGGCATAGCGCATCAAGCCGTAACGCCGTTTCCCAAGCAGCTCCGCGGGTGTGTGAAGGTATTGCACCTCACAGGTGGGGGAGGCATGGATGCCCAACTTGTTCTCGATCCGGCGTACGCGCACTGTCTCATCCTTCTCGACCACAAACAAGGACAATCCGCGTGCATCGCTGGAGCCGGGCTCGCTGCGCGCCAGCACCAATTGAATATCCGCACTGCCATTGGTGGCGAAGCGCTTGACCCCATCGATATACCATTTCCCGTTCGTCTCGTCAAAAGTAGCGCTGGTTTGCACACCACCCAGGTCTGACCCGGCTTCCGGCTCAGTCAGGATCATCGCACCAGAGGCTCCATCATGGCTGAAGCGTGGCAGAAGCCTGGCTTTCATTTCAGTTGTGCCATACTCGTTGATCGCTGCAGATATCTCCTGGAGCCCGAAAACCGTCATCAGTCCCGCGTCAGCCCTGGAAACAATTTCCACCATCATCTGGAAAATCGATTCAGGTAAGTTTAAGCCGCCATATTCCCAGGGCAGCATCGCGCCCATCAGGTCAGCCTGTTTAAGCGCTTGCAGCCCTTCCAGGGTGGCAGCAGCGTAAGTAACTTGCCCATTCTCAAAATGAGCTCCTTCTTCATCGGCTTCAGCCGCGCGTGGGGCAATCACCCTGGCACATATCTCACCCAACACCTCCAGCAATAGCCGGTAGTTATCCTTCGCATCGGTATAATGGCGCGGGGCAGCGGGGTAATCCTTGCTATGTTGATATCCCTTTTCGATGAGATCAACCACATCTTGCATCTCAAGATGTTCCAGGCGGAATTGCAGATCTGCATTATCTAGAAAAAAGTTGTCAGTCATGGAGCCTCCTTGTCTATTTGGCTTTCTCGCGCAAGGATTTGATCAGCATGGGTAAAACCTCCGCCACATCACCAACGATTTTATAATGCGCAACCTGGAAGATGGGTGCGTTCGGATCCGTATTAATGGCGATGATCTTGCTGGATTGGTCCATCCCGGCGCGATGTTGGATCGCGCCTGAGATGCCTGCGGCAATGTACAGCCGTGGGCGCACTGTGCTGCCGGTCTGACCAATTTGATGCTCGCGAGAGATAAAGCCCGCGTCCACCGCAGCCCTTGAAGCGCCTACCTCTCCTCCCAAGACATTCGCCAACTCACGAATCAGATCGAACTCCTCCAGGCTATCCACGCCTGCGCCAGCTGCCACGATCACCGGAGCATCTTTTAGCTTAACCGTCGGCTCACGGCTCTCGCGGCTCAAAACCCGCAGTGCAAAATCGCCCGCTTCGAAAACGACCTTCACCCGCTCAACCCTTCCCTTTCGGTTGAGGTCCACCTCACCCCGGTGCATCACGCCCTCGCGCACCGTTGCCATCTGCGGCCGGGTCTTTGGGTTGACAATCGTGGCGATAATATTACCTCCAAACGCTGGGCGGACCTGGTAGAGCAGGTCCTTATAGACCGTATTCTCTTTTTTATATAGAAAATCCCCAATTTGCAGGTCAGTGCAATCAGCAGTCAGACCAACTTTCAACGCGCTGGCAATGCGTGGGGCAAGGTCGCGGCCCACGGGGGTTGCCCCAATCAGGAAGATATACGGCTTCCACTGCCGCGCCAGGTTAGTAATTACTCGACAGTAAGGCAAGGTACGGTAAATCTCTAGCTCAGGGTCTTCCGCCAGCAGCACCTGGTCTGCCCCATGTTGAATGACCTGCTCGGGCAGAGTGCCAACCTGATCACCACATAGAACAGCCCATACCTCGCTGCCCAATTGCCGGGCAATCTCAGCCCCTTTTCCCAGCAGCTCAAGGCTGACGTCTGCGATGCGCTGATCTGCCTGCTCGATAAATACCCAAATGTTTCGTTCAGCAGCCATTTTGCACCTCTACTCCACGATATATTCCCGGATCAATTCGGCGATCAGCTCCTGGATCCCCTCCGATGTGGGCTGTATTTCCTTGCTGTCTGCCGTTTCGAGCACCACGTAGTTGACCTTATACACCTGCGTTGGTGAGCCTGCCAATCCCAGCTCGTTCTCGTTCACATTCAAGTCCGCGGCTGTCCATACTTCGATTTTGAGTTTACGGTCCTCCAGGTATTTTCCCAGGATTTGCTCATTCTCAAATTCGGGCCATTTTTTGAGTAATTTTGGATATTCGCTGGGTATAGCAGCCATTTTATTTTCAATTTTCTTGCGCGCTGAGGCTGGTCGAGGCAGGTTGGCTGACCCAACCACGGTCAGCAGGCATGGCAGATGGCATCGAACCAGCTCGGTCCCGAGCTCAAAAGCCCGCCGCACCACGATTTCATCCCCCACCAATTCAAGAATCGACTCGGCATAGGTGATCTGAGGGATACCCAGCTTTTCAGCCAGCTGTGGACCCACCTGGGCAGTATCGCCATCAATTGCCTGACGCCCACAAAAAACCAGGTCATACCGCCCTAGCTTATCAACAGCACATTTGAGGGTGTATGAGGTCGCCTGGGTATCTGCCCCGGCGAATTTTCTGTCGGAAAGCAGGATCACCCGGTCAGCGCCGCGGAACAAGGCTTCACGCAAGACTTCGGCTGCTTGCATAGGACCCATGGTTAATACGGTCACACTGCCCCCGTACTGGTCTTTGATGGACAGGGCCATTTCTAGCGCGTTCATATCTTCGGGGTTGAAGATGGCCGGCAGTGCACTGCGGTTCATCGTTCCCTCGGCAGTCATCACGTCACCTGTCACGTTACGTGTGTCAGGCACTTGTTTAACCAGCACTACTGAATGGTATGCTCGATTTATAGGCATTTACAGCTCCTAGATTTTATTTGAACTGGTAAAGATAGAATTTTACTGCAAGGTTTCATGCTTTGCCACAAAGCGCCAGGGTAGGCTTTTCCAGGGTTCAGGCACACTATTTAAACCCACACGCGGGCTTTTGGTCACGCTTGAATCGAGGATATTCACCCCATATTCCACGAATAACTCAGCTTCGGGGGCACACAGGTCGGCACCATTTAATACCCGGTTGATCGAGAGTGCCTGGCAGATCTTGCCTGGTCCATTGGTCCACTGTTCCTTCGGTCTTCCCGTCCGGCGAGCTGCGATTCGTTCAATACCTTCGGTTGGTTCGATGCTACGGATTAATACTGCCGCAGGAAAGCCTTCAGCTTCAGTCACAAAATTAAGCATCCAGTGCATCCCGTAAGTAAAATACACATAGGCATGTCCCGGTGTGCCATACATGACCTGCGTGCGGGGAGTGTTGCCTGCGCTGGCATGGCAGCCCAGATCTTCTTCTCCAATATATGCTTCGGTCTCAACGATGATCCCCGCCGTACGCTCTCCACCCTCCAGCCGTACCAGGCGCGTTCCAAGCAGCTCACGCGCCACCTGCAATGTCGGGCGGTTAAAAAATTGGCGTTCTAAACGCGGTGTGACAGTCATCCGGCAATTTAACCACAAAGACACGTGCATGCAAAGCGATATTACTTGAATTTAAGCGCTCTAATGAGCGCTTAATGACCACTACGTCACTGGTAATGCTGGAGCTGCCTTCTGAACAAGCACCATTGCTACTTTGCTTCCGTTTGCGCATTCTTCCTGCTATGGTATAATGCAAACTTGTCCGGGCGGATAGCTCAGTTGGTTAGAGCACACGGTTGACATCCGTGAGGCCGTAGGTTCGAGTCCTATTCCGCCCACTGGAAGCCAATTATAATAACGAGCGGAAAGATCATATCCGCTCGTTATTGATTTTAAAGGAGATGACCATGTTGCTCCACTCTGCCTCTCAATTGCTCACCATCGCCGGAGCACCCCAGCGCGGAAGTGACCTCGGTCACCTGGGCATCATCCCCGATGGTGCCATGCTCATCCGTGATGGGATGATTCAAGCTGTCGGCACCACTACCGAGCTTAGGATTGCTTATCCAAACGAAGACAGCCTGGACGCTGCCGGTCACGTGGTTTTGCCTGGCTTTGTCGACCCGCACACCCATCTGCTGTGGGTGGGCGACCGTGCCTCTGAGTTCGAGATGCGCCTGGAAGGCAAAACCTACCTGGAGATCCTGGCTGCTGGTGGCGGGATCCTCTCCACTGTGCGCCTCACCCGCCAGGCTTCCCTCGAGCAATTACTGGATGAGACCCGCCCCCGCTTGCGCGAAATGCTTGCCCACGGCACCACTACCGCTGAAGCCAAGACTGGCTACGGCTTGCAAACCGAGACCGAGCTGCGTATGCTGCAAGCCTTAGTACTCCTAGATGCCGAAGGTCCGATCGATATTGTCCCCACTTTCCTGGGTGCCCATGCCATCCCGCCCGAATACAAGAACAATCCGGATGGCTACACCGACCTTTTATGCTCAGAGATGCTTCCAACCATACACGGCTGGTGGGACAAACACGTTCCCGACCGCCCTCTGCCCTTCGTGGACGTGTTCTGCGAGACGGGTGCCTTCAGCATGGAGCAATCACGCCGGATTTTAGTAGCTGCCCAAGCCCTGGGATTCCCGCTCAAGATCCATGCCGATGAGTTCGACAACCTGGGAGGCGCCAGCCTGGCAGCCGAGTTGGGCGCTACCTCCGCCGACCACCTGGTCAAGACCTCTCTTTCTGATATTGCCTCCCTTGCTGCTTCCAATACGGTCGCAGTGGCACTTCCCTGCACCCCCTTTGGTCTGGCTGAGCATGACTATACCCCCGCCCGGGCAATCCTCGAAGCCGATGGCTTGCTGGCATTGGCAACCGACCTCAACCCAGGCACTGCCTGGGGTGGTAACATGCAGTTTGCCATCGCCCTGGCTTGCCGCTACATGCGCCTGACCCCTGCCCAGGCTATCGTCGCTGCTACTCTCAACGCGGCGGCTGCCATCAAACGCACCGACACCATCGGCTCCCTCGAGCCCGGCAAGCAGGCTGACCTGCTCATCCTCAACGTTGCCGATTACCGTCATCTCGGCTATCGCTTCGGCACCAACCTGGTGCAGACGGTGATCAAGCGCGGTGTTGTAAAAAAACTCAACTCATTGTAGTATCCGAATATTAGAAGCCTTTCCTTGGGGTCTATAGGTTATTTTATAACCAAGACATAACTTGCCCTAATATACTATCCGTGATATTATATTACTAATGATCCAATCATTCAAAGATGAAGGCACACAGGATATCTTTAATGGTCTAAAAACAAAAGCGGCTCGCAATATCTGCCCCGAATCTCTTTGGAAAATTGCTGTAAGAAAATTGGATTTATTGGATTCTACAGAAACTTTAAGCGATCTTCGCATTCCACCTGGCAACCGGCTTGAACAACTCACTGGTGACCGGAAAGGTCAGCATAGTATCCGTGTCAATGATCGGTATTGTATCTGTTTTTCTTGGACAATTAACGGTCCCGATCAGGTCACGATCGTCGATTATCATTAGATAGGATGGCAAAATATGGTTCGTGTTCCCACTCATCGTACTCCAACCCACCCAGGTGAAATGCTTCTGGAGGAATTCTTGATCCCAATGGGATTGACCCAGCGCGATCTGGCAACGGGTATTCATGTTCCCTACCAGCGCATTAACGACCTGATTCACCAACGTCGAGGGATAACTCCAAGCACAGCCTTACGCTTATCAAAATTCTTTGGTACGACGCCAGGTTTTTGGATGAACCTGCAATCACGTTGGGATTTGTATGCGGCCAGGAAAGCTGAGCAGCGGGTCATTGAAAGCATTCATCCCTATAACCACACTCCCACGCTATCTGGGGGTTGATGTTAAGCGCACGTTGTGGGGAAGGTGGTATATTGATGCTTAAATCGATCAAGTCCGCCAGCCCTTCAACCCAGCATTAAAAATCAGGTGACCCATGCCCATTTCCCCCATCAAACTCAGCCCTTCTGACCTGACCTTCCTGTGGGACGAATGCCCGCGTTGCTTCTACCTCAAATATCTGCACGGCATCAACCGGCCGGCCGCCCCCTTCCCTGCGGTCTTCGGTGCCATCGACCGCCTGATGAAAGCCCACTTCGCCAGTCATCCTGCCTCCGAGATCGATGCAACTCTGCCTCCCGGGGTGATCAATGTTACGGAAAAGTGGATCGAATCAGTACCCGTCACGCTGCCGGGTCATAGCCTGAGCTGCTTCCTGCGCGGCAAGATCGACGCTTCGATTGATTTTGACGATGGCTCCCATGGCATCGTGGATTTCAAGACTTCCGAGCCCAAGCCTGCCCAGATCCCTTTTTACAGCCGCCAGCTGCATGCCTACGCCTATGCCCTCGAGCATCCCGCGCCCGGCAAGCTTGAGCTCAGCCCCATCTCCAGGCTGGGCTTGCTGGTG
>Ga0209254_10000833_pt1 | contig 26811 bp, 37 predicted proteins | sample FrelakmetDIP11DI_FD_187148 | JGI IMG/M metagenome (GOLD analysis project Ga0209254, IMG submission 187148) | Freshwater lake sediment microbial communities from the University of Notre Dame, USA, for methane emissions studies - DIP11 DI (SPAdes)... | ecosystem: Environmental > Aquatic >...
TTGATCAATCCGATTGCGATGGACGAAGGGTTGCGGTTTGCGATCCGCGAAGGGGGTCGTACCGTTGGCGCCGGCGTCGTCGTCAAAATCGTCGAGTAAGACAGCCACCGCAGCTTAGCCGACTCGTTAGCGGTTAAGCTGCAATGGTCGTGTCCCAAGAGCACAAAGCATGGATCGCGGCGACGCATTGTTTGACACGCGTCGGAGCGCTCTATAGAATTCCGCCTCCTTTTTGAGTGGGGCGGCTCTTTTTCCCTTGAAACAAAGGGTTGGAGTCAAAAGGTCGTGCAAAACCAGCGTATACGCATTCGATTGAAGGCTTTCGATCACCGATTGATCGATGTGTCGACTCAAGAAATTGTCGACACGGCGAAGCGGACCGGTGCGCTGGTGCGTGGGCCGATTCCGCTCCCGACGCGCAAGGAACGTTTTACGATTCTGGTGTCGCCGCACGTGAATAAAGATGCGCGCGACCAGTATGAAATTCGCACCCACAAGCGGCTGCTCGACATTGTCGAGCCGACCGAAAAGACCGTGGATGCTTTGATGAAGCTCAATCTGGCGGCGGGAGTCGAGGTCCAGATCAGCTTGAACTAGAACTGTCTCGCAGCGCCGATACGGCGCCCGATGGTTTCGACTAGACGGTAGACGAGGCGGTGCATCAGGGTCCCGATGGGGGATCACGGAAAGAGCAGAGACCGATTGCGAGCTTTCGCACAGAGAGTTCGCAATCGGTTTTGCGTCTTGCCGGATCGAAGTGCTCGACAGCGTTGTATTGAGAGGAATGCCATGGCCGTTGGCTTGGTTGGCAGAAAGAGCGGAATGACCCGGATCTTCACCGAAGACGGCAGATCGATACCCGTGACGGTCATCGAAGTTGATCCGAATCGGATCACCCAGGTCAAGACCGAGGAGCGCGATGGCTATTCGGCGGTGCAAGTCACCACGGGTACGCGCAAGCCACAACGCGTGACCAAGGCGTTGGCTGGGCATTTTGCGAAAGCCGGCAGTGCCGCTGGCCGGGGCATGTGGGAGTTTCGACTCGATGCCGCCGCTGGCGCTGAGCTGGCGCCCGGCAGCACGCTCGGTGTCGATCAGTTTGAGGCGGGTCAGAAGGTCGACGTCACCGGAGTTTCGAAAGGCAAGGGTTTTGCCGGCACGATCAAGCGCTGGAATTTCGCGGGTCAGGATGCGACCCACGGCAACTCGGTCTCGCATCGTGTACCGGGATCGATTGGCCAGAATCAATCGCCCGGCCGAGTATTCAAGGGCAAAAAAATGTCTGGCCACATGGGCAATCGCCGTGTGACCGAGCAGGGCCTCGTCGTGGTGCGGGTCGATACGGAACGAAACCTGCTGCTGATAAGGGGCGCTGTGCCGGGTTCGGCGGGTGCGGATGTCTACATCCGCCCGGCTGTGAAGGCCTGAGCGTTGAGTGGATGGCGGAGGAATTGACGGTATGAATTTGAACTTGGCAGCACCCGGCGGCGGCACAGTGGAAATTTCGGAGCTGGCGTTTGGGCGCGAGTTCAACGAACCATTGGTACACCAGGTCGTGGTCGCGTTCCTCGCCGGCGCTCGTCAGGGCACTCGCAAGCAGTTGACGCGCGCTGAGGTAAGGGGGGGCGGCAAGAAGCCGTGGCGTCAGAAGGGTACAGGGCGCGCGCGCGCCGGCAGCAGTCGAAGCCCTTTATGGCGTAGCGGTGGGGTGATTTTTGCGGCGCGACCGCAGGATCATTCCCAGAAGGTGAATCGCAAGATGTACCAAGGGGCGCTGCGCTGTATCGCGTCCGAACTCATCCGCCAGAATCGCCTGATCGCAATCGACACCTTCTCAATAGACACCCCCAAGACCCAGGCTCTGCTCGCCAAGCTCAGAGCCCTCGATCTCACCGACGTACTGATCATCACTGAAGACGTCGACACGAACCTGTACCTGTCTGCGCGCAACCTGAAAAACGTCGATGTATGCGATGTCGCGGCACTCGACCCGGTGGCGTTGCTCGGTCATGAGAAGGTGTTGATTACCGTCGCTGCGCTGAAGCGCTTCGAAGAGGTGTTGGCATGACTACCGAACGGCATTTCACGATTCTCCTGGCGCCGCATTTTTCGGAGAAAGTAGCCGCGTTGAGCGATTCATCGAATCAGTACGCATTCAAAGTTGCTCGTGATGCGACGAAGCCGCAGATCAAGGCGGCTGTCGAGGCGATCTTCTCTGTGAGCGTCGCGAATATATCCACGCTGAACGTCAGGGGTAAAGAAAAGCGGACACAGCGAGGCGTGTCCCGCAAAAATGATTGGAAAAAAGCATACGTGCGGCTCGCGCCCGGTCAGAGCATCGACGTGACGGCGACGGCCTGAGGGAACCATAAATGGCAGTCATCAAGACCAAACCCACTTCGCCCGGTCGGCGCTTTGTCATCAAGATCGTCAACCCGGAGTTGCATAAGGGTGAACCGTACTGGCCGCTGGTCGAGAGCCAGAACAAGCACGGTGGTCGCAACAACGCCGGCCGGATTACCCAGCGCCATCAGGGTGGTGGCCATAAACAGCACTACCGTCTGATTGATTTCAAGCGCGACAAAGACGGCATACCCGCGGTTGTTGAACGTCTCGAATACGATCCGAACCGCACGGCGAACATAGCGTTGCTCAAATACCGAGACGGCGAGCGTCGCTACATCATTGCTCCGCGCGGCGTTAGCGCGGGCGATCAGCTGATGTCGGGCGCGACTGCACCGATCCGTGCGGGCAATGCGATGCAGTTGCGCAACGTCCCGCTCGGTAGCGTGGTCCATTGCGTCGAACTAAAGGCAGGCAAGGGGGCTCAGGTCGCGCGTAGTGCCGGGGGTTCCGCGCAGCTCGTTGCGCGCGAGGGTGTGTATGCAACGCTGAGACTGCGTTCCGGTGAAATGCGGCGAGTGTTGATCGAGTGTCGCGCAACGCTCGGCGAAGTCGGTAACAGCGAACACAGTCTGCGCTCTTACGGTAAAGCCGGTGCGAAGCGTTGGCGCGGGATACGTCCGACGGTGCGCGGCGTGGCGATGAACCCGGTCGACCATCCGCATGGCGGTGGCGAAGGTAAGACGTCGGCGGGCCGTCACCCGGTGTCACCGTGGGGCACGAAGACCAAGGGTTACAAGACGCGCTCCAACAAACGGACGGACGGAATGATCGTGCGTCGACGTGGCAAGAAGTAGGCAAATGGGCGGGAGAAGCTAAGTGCCAAGATCATTGAGAAAGGGACCCTTTGTCGACATTCACCTCGCCAAAAAAGTCGAGGTGGCAGTGGCGACGAACGACAAGCGCGCAATCAAGACCTGGTCGCGACGTTCGATGATCCTGCCGGACATGGTCGGATTGACGATTTCGGTGCACAACGGTCGTCAGCACATCCCGGTCTATGTCTCCGAAGAGATGGTCGGTCACAAGCTTGGCGAGTTCGCGCCGACCCGCACATTCCGTGGTCACATCGGCGATAAAAAGGTGAAGCGGTAGTCACGGAGCGAAATGATGGAAGTCAAAGCAATTGCCAGAGGCTTGCGGATCGCGCCTCAAAAGGCACGTCTGGTGGCGGATCTGGTACGCGGCAAACCCGTCGCCAAGGCGCTGGATATTTTGAATTTCAGTAATCAGAAAGGCGCCGTGCTAATCCGTAAGGTGCTCGAGTCGGCCATTGCGAACGCGGAGAACAATGAAGGTGCGGACGTCGACGAGCTGCGTGTGCACAGGATTTTTGTCGATGAGGGTGTGACGTTGAAGCGGATCATGCCGCGGGCGAAGGGGCGAGCGGATCGTATCTCGAAGCGCTCCAGCCATATAACCGTCACCGTATCAGACACTACCGCGAAGTCGCGGTAACAGCGGAGCAGATATGGGTCAGAAAGTTAATCCGACGGGAATGCGACTTGGCATCGTCAAGAGCCATAACTCGATTTGGTACGCGGACAGAAAGCAGTATTCGAAATACCTGCTGAACGATCTGCGCGTCCGCGAATTCCTGCGTGATCGACTTTCTCAGGCATCGATCAGCCGCATCGAGATCGAGCGCCCCGCACAAACCGCGCGTATATCCATTCACACGGCGCGCCCCGGAATCGTCATCGGTAAGAAGGGCGAGGATGTCGAGCGGCTGCGCCGGGAGCTCGCGCAGATGATGGGCGTGCCGGTGCATGTGAACATCGAAGAGATTCGCAAGCCCGAACTCGATGCAGTGTTGGTCGCGCAGAACGTTGCGCAACAACTCGAGCGTCGCGTTCAGTTTCGCCGGGCGATGCGCCGAGTGATTCAGAACGCGATGCGGCTCGGTGCAAAGGGCATCAAGGTGCGCGTAGCAGGTCGCCTCGGAGGTACCGAAATCGCGCGCTCCGAGGTCTATCACGAAGGTCGGGTGCCGCTGCACACGCTGCGCGCCGATATCGACTACGCAACTGCGGAAGCGAAAACGACATACGGCGTGCTCGGCATCAAAGTGTGGATATTCAAGGGCGAGATTCTGGGCACAGAAGTAGAGGCACAGGCGAGCGCCAAGCGCGGCGCCGAGTAAGGGAATCGATTCATGTTGCAACCCAAGCGAACGAAATTCCGCAAAATGCACAAGGGCCGCAATCGTGGCCTCGCGGTGCGCGGAAGTACCGTCAGCTTCGGCGAGTACGGGCTGAAAGCGATCGGTCGAGGTCGATTAACTGCGCGTCAGCTCGAAGCGGGACGTCGTGCGATGACGCGCCATGTGAAGCGGGGCGGAAAGGTGTGGATCCGGGTTTTCCCCGACAAGCCGATCACGAAGAAGCCGCTCGAAGTGCGCCAAGGCAAGGGTAAGGGAGCGGTCGAGTATTGGGTCGCGCTGATTCAGCCCGGTCGTGTGTTGTACGAAATGGAAGGCGTGACCGAAGACCTGGCCCGTGAGGCATTTGCATTGGCCGCGGCGAAACTGCCGTTCAAGACCACATTCGTCAAGCGATCGGTGATGTGATGAAAGCCTCCGAGATCAGACAGAAAAATGTAACGGAACTCAAGGCAGAGCTGCTGCGGCTGCGTAAGGAACAATTCAATGCTCGTATGCAGGCGGCGAGCGGCCAGATGGGCCAGCCGCACTTCGTGAAAGAGATGCGCCGCGATATCGCGCGGGTGAAAACGGTGCTCAGGGAGAAGCGTGACAATGGCTGAAGTCGAGCAGAAGCGAGTCAAGGGCCGTGTCGTCACCGGTCGAGTCGTTAGTAACAAGAGCAATCAGACGATCACCGTGCTGATCGAGCGACGCGAACCGCATCCGGTATACGGTAAATACATCCGTCGATCGACGAAGGTTCACGCGCACGATGCGAACAACGAATGCAATGAAGGCGATCTGGTGACGGTGCGCGAATCGCGACCCTATTCAAAAACCAAGTCGTGGGTGCTCGCAAGCATCGACGAACGCGCCGCAACCGAATAACGGTTTAAGGTATTAGCGATGATTCAGTCAGAATCGATGTTGGACGTTGCGGACAACAGCGGTGCGCGCCGGGTGATGTGTATCAAGGTGCTTGGCGGCTCGAAGCGCCGTTACGCGGGCATCGGTGACGTCATCAAGGTGACGATCAAGGAAGCAATTCCGCGTGGCCGCGTACGCAAAGGTCAGGTGATGAATGCAGTGGTTGTTCGCACCAAACACGGTGTTCGCCGTCCGGACGGCTCGCTGATCAAGTTCGACCAGAATGCAGCGGTGTTGCTGAACGCGCAGATGCAACCGGTCGGCACGCGGATCTTCGGGCCGGTGACGCGCGAGCTTCGTACCGAGAGCTTCATGCGAATCATTTCCCTCGCGCCGGAAGTGCTTTAAGGAGATAGCGGAATGCGCAAGATCAAACGCAACGACGAGGTGATCGTGATCACCGGAAAAGACAAAGGCAAACGCGGTGCAGTGTTGACCGTGCGGGACGATGGGCGGCTGATCGTTGCCGGCGTGAACATTGCGAAGAAGCACCAGCGTGGCAATCCGAACCTGGGCCAACCGGGTGGAATCGTCGAGAAGGAAGCGCCGATTCAAGTTTCCAACGTCGCGATTTACAACGACGAGACAGGCAAAGCGGATCGCGTCGGCTTCCGGGACGAAGACGGAAAAAAAGTCCGCTTCTTCAAATCGACGAACAAACTGATTAGCGCCTAACGAGGCAGAGATGGCAGATTTACACCGACACTATATTGAAAAGATCCGTCCAAACCTGATGGAGCAGTTCTCCTATCAGAACGTGATGGAAGTTCCGCGGCTCGTGAAGGTCACGCTCAACATGGGCGTCGGCGAAGCCGTCGGCGACAAGAAGATCATGGACAATGCCGTCAGCGACATGACGTTGATCTCCGGGCAGAAGCCTGTGGTCAACAACGCGCGCAAATCCGAAGCGGGTTTCAAAATCCGCGAAGGTTATCCTATTGGCTGTAAGGTCACTCTGCGACATAAGCGTATGTATGAGTTCGTGGAGCGGCTCGTCGGTATCGCGATTCCACGGATGCGCGACTTTCGAGGATTGAATCCGCGCTCGTTCGATGGTCGTGGAAATTTCTCGATGGGCGTGACCGAGCAGATCATTTTCCCCGAGGTCGACTACGACAAGATCGACGCCATTCGTGGTCTCGATGTCACGGTCACCACGACAGCGCGTACTAATGCCGAAGGGCTCGCGCTACTCAGAGCATTCAGCTTTCCGTTCCGTGAGGCGCACTAAGCATGGCTAAAACATCGGTAGTTGAGCGCGAAAAGAAGCGCGCCAAGATCCACGCGAAGTTCGCGGTCAAGCGCAAAGGATTAAAGGACATCATCAACGATCGTAATGCGTCGGATGATGCCCGTTGGGAAGCGCAGATCAAAATTCAGAAGCTGCCGCGCGACGCGAGTCCGTTTCGTAAGCGGCGGCGATGTTCAATCACGGGACGACCGCGTGGTGTGTATCGAAAGTTCGGCCTTGGACGCACGAAGCTGCGTGAAGCCGCGATGCGTGGCGATGTGCCGGGTCTGGTGAAAGCGAGCTGGTGAGGAGTTTCAAAAAATGACAATGCAGGATCCAGTAGCCGACATGCTCACGCGCATCCGAAATGCGCAGCAAGTCCAAAACCCCGACGTGGCGATGCCCAGCTCGAAGCTGAAGGTTGCGATCGCACAGGTGTTGCAAGACGAGGGCTACGTCAAACAGTTTTCAGTGTCGACAGGCCCCAAGCCGGTGCTGTCGATCGGCTTGAAGTATCACAAGGGGCGCCCGGTTATCGAGGTGCTGGATCGCGTCAGCCGTCCAGGGCTGCGCATCTATCGAGACAAGGACGAGCTGCCGACGGTTCAGGGTGGCCTTGGAATCGCGGTGATCAGCACCTGCAAAGGCGTCATGACGGATCGTGCGGCGCGTAAAGAAGGTGTGGGCGGCGAAATTCTGTGCACGGTGTTTTGACAGAACAGGCCACCACACGGTGTGAAGGAGTGAAAGATGTCTCGAGTTGCCAACTATCCGATCGATGTCCCGAGTGGGGTCGAAGTCACGCTTAGCGCTACGACGCTCAGCGTCAAGGGGACTAAGGGCTCTTTGTCGACACCGGTGAGCGATGTGGTCGAGATCAAGCGCGAAGACGACCGATTGCGATTCAGCGCGACGGGGGTCGATCAACACTCTCAGGCGATGGCCGGGACGCTTCGTGCACTGGTGCGCAACATGATGATCGGCGTCTCGCAGGGATTTGCGAAGAAGCTAGAGCTGCAGGGCGTCGGTTACCGCGCGCAGGCGCAGGGCACCAGACTCGACTTGCAGCTCGGATTCTCGCACCCGGTGCAATACCAGTTGCCCGCGGGCATCAAGGTTGAAACACCGAGCCAGAGCGAAGTCGTGGTCAGCGGCGTCGACAAGCAGCTGGTGGGTCAGGTCGCCGCCGAGATTCGCGGATTCCGCCCGCCGGAACCGTACAAGGGTAAGGGCGTGCGATACGCCAACGAACAAGTTCGGCGGAAAGAAGCCAAGAAGAAGTAGGTGGGAGGTCAGGTCGGCGATGAATGATAAAAAACAGGCTCGAATCCGGCGCGCACGCAGTAGCCGCATGAAGATGCGCGAGCTCGGCGCGACGCGGCTGACGGTTCATCGCACGCCGCGGCATATGTATGCGCAAGTTATAGCGCCGGAAGGTACGCGTGTGCTGGTGAGCGCCTCGACGCTTGATGCGTCACTACGCACTTCAGGGAAGACCGGCAACAAGGAAGCGGCCGCGAAGGTCGGTACATTGATCGCTGAACGCGCCAAGGCCGCGGGCATAAGCCGCGTAGCGTTCGATCGATCCGGATTCAAATACCACGGTCGCGTGAAAGCGCTGGCCGATGCGGCCCGCGCAGGCGGCCTGGAATTTTAGAAGGTAAGTCATGGCTTATACGCAAGACACGAAGGAAGACGGACTGGTCGAGAAACTCGTCCAGGTCAACCGCGTTGCCAAGGTCGTCAAAGGCGGACGTATATTCGGTTTTACCGCGCTGACCGTGGTCGGCGATGGTAAGGGCCGCGTTGGGTTTGGTCGCGGTAAGGCGCGCGAAGTCCCGGTTGCGATACAGAAGGCGATGGAAGCGGCGCGCCGCAACATGATCGAGATCGAACTCGATCGCGGCACGATCTGGTATCCAATTACGCGACGTCATGGCGCATCCAAGGTTTACATGCAGCCTGCGTCTGATGGCACTGGCGTAATTGCCGGTGGTGCAATGCGCGCGCTGCTCGAAGCAGCCGGCGTTCACGACGTGCTCGCGAAATGTTATGGCTCGACCAATCCGGTCAACGTCGTTCGCGCGACATTCGAGGCGTTGCGGCACATGCGTTCGCCCCAACAGGTTGCTGAGAAGCGCGGCTTGACTGTCGAACAGATGCAGGCCTGAGTCGCTGACGTGAAACGCCACAGCGTAGTTATTAGAAGGTAGCGCCATGAGTGCCGAGAAAATGATCCGCGTCACCCTTACCAAGAGCGTTGCCGGCCGGTTGCCCAGGCACAGAGCGTGCGTGGCGGGGCTGGGTTTACGCCGCATCGGCCACACCGTCGAGGTACAAGACACGGCGGCGGTGCGCGGCATGATCGACAAGGTGTATTACATGGTCCGCGTCGAAGGAGAGCAGTGATGCGATTGAACGAGTTGTCTCCAGCGGCGGGTAGCAAACCGGTAAAAAAACGTGTCGGCCGCGGCATTGGTTCGGGCTTGGGGAAAACCTGCGGTCGCGGCCACAAAGGCCAGAAAGCCCGCAAGAGCGGCAACCCCAAGCCGGGTTTCGAAGGCGGCCAGATGCCGTTGCAGCGACGCGTACCGAAGTTCGGTTTCCGCTCACGGATCAGCCGCACAACCGGCGAAGTACGCCTCGGCGAGCTTGCAAAAATCGATGAAGGCGTCATCGATCTTGCGGCGCTGAAGTTGGCCAACCTGGTCAATAAGGGCACGAAGCGCGCCCGGATCATGCTGTCGGGAACTATCGACAGGGCTGTTACCGTTAAGGGCATCAAGCTCACGAAGGGCGCACGCGACGCCATTGTTGCAGCCGGAGGCAAGGTAGAAGAGTGATGGCGTCTCAGGGACAAAAACTGGCAGGCGTGCAAGCGGGGCTCACCGAGCTGCGCAATCGACTGCTGTTCGTGTTCGTCGCGCTGCTGATCTCGCGAATCGGGACCCATATTCCTGTCCCGGGTATCAACCCGGATCGTTTGCGTCAGCTGTTCGAGCAGAATCAGGGCGGCATTCTCGACATGTTCAACATGTTTTCGGGTGGTGCTTTGGAGCGGATGAGTATTCTGGCGCTTGGCGTGATGCCGTACATCACATCGAGCATCATCATGAATCTGTTGACGATGATGCACCCGCCGCTGCAGCAGCTCCGCAAAGAAGGCGAAGCCGGGCGGCGTAAAATCACGCAGTACACGCGCTACGGCACGCTGCTGGTTGCACTGATTCAAGGTGCGGCGCTGGCCGCCACTCTGGCGAATCAAGGTCTGGCTTTCGCCGCGAACTTCTCGTTCCACTTCGTCGCGATCACGACGGTTGTGACAGGCGCACTGTTTATGATGTGGCTCGGCGAACAGATCACGGAGCGCGGCGTCGGGAACGGCATTTCGTTGCTGATCTTCTCCAACATCGTCGCCGGGTTTCCATCGGCGATCGGACGTTCGTTCGAAGCGGCCCGTCAGGGCGACATCAATATCGTTGCACTGCTCGCCATCGGCGCGTTCGCGATCATCGTTGTGGCGTTCGTCGTATTCATCGAGCGTGGCCAGCGACGTATCACGGTCAACTATGCAAAACGACAGCAGGGACGGCGGGTCTATCAGGCGCAATCGAGTCATCTGCCGCTGAAGGTCAATATGGCGGGCGTCATTCCGGCCATTTTCGCGTCGAGCCTGTTGCTGGCGCCGTCGTCATTGGCACAGTGGTTTGGGCAGTCGCAAGGTATGGAGTGGCTGCAGGAAGTTTCGTTGGTATTGTCGCCGGGGCAGCCGCTATACATTCTGATGTTCGCTGGCGGAATCGTGTTCTTCAGCTTCTTCTACACCGCGATCGTGTTCGATCCGAAGGACGTAGCTGAAAATCTGCAGCGACAAGGCGCCTATGTTCCCGGGATCCGGCCGGGGCAGCACACCGCAAAATACATCGACGACGTGATTACGCGACTGACGGCCTTTGGTGCGTTGTACGTCACCCTGGTGTGTTTACTGCCCGAGTTCATGGTCGTGTTCTTCAAGGTCACGTTCCAGCTCGGCGGCACTGCGCTACTGATTGTCGTTGTCGTTGCGATGGACTTTATGTCACAGGTGCAGGCACATCTGATGTCGAGCCAGTACGCGAAGTTGATGGAAAAGTCGAATCTGAAAAACTACGGGCGCGGTCGCCGGTAGGACGAGGTAATCCAGGTGAAAGTCAGAGCATCAGTCAAGAAGATTTGCCGCAACTGCAAGATCGTTCGACGCAAGCGCGTGGTGCGCGTGATCTGCACAGCAGAGCCGCGGCACAAGCAGCGCCAGGGTTGAGGGCGACACGCGTGATGACAGAGTCGGTTCGTCAGTTGAATAGAGTCGGTTCACCCGCTAAACTGCGCGCCCTTTTCGCGCCGGGTTCGGTGAACCTTTGGTTACGGAGCTAAGTGAATGGCGCGAATTGCCGGTATCAATGTTCCAGACAACAAGCATGCGGTCATTTCGCTGACCTATATCTTCGGAATAGGCCGCACCACGGCGCGGCGGATCTGTGAAGCCGCTGGCGTGAAGCCGAGCGCAAAAATACAGGATCTTTCCGAAGCCGACTTGGACGCGATCCGTGGCGAAATCGTCAAGATCAGCGTCGAAGGCGATCTGCGGCGAGAGATTTCCATGAGCATCAAGCGGCTGATGGACCTGGGCTGCTACCGAGGCATACGCCACCGCCGCGGCTTGCCATTGCGCGGTCAACGCACCCGCACCAACGCCCGCACCCGCAAGGGTCCGCGGCGCCCGATCAGGAAGTAGAGAGACGTTATGGCAGATCAACCGGCCCGAAAAAAAGCCAAGCGCGTCGTTATCGATGGCATTGCTCATATCCAAGCCTCGTTCAACAACACGATGATCACAATTACCGATCGTCAGGGGAACACGTTGTGTTGGGCAACCTCCGGTGCGACGGGTTTCCGCGGCTCGCGCAAGAGCACGCCGTTCGCGGCGCAGGTAGCCGCCGAGCGGGCAGCGAATGCCGCTCAGGAACACGGCATGAAGAGCCTCGACGTATTCGTCAAGGGTCCCGGGCCCGGACGTGAATCGGCAGTCCGCTCGCTGAACTCATCGGGACTGCGCATCAACAGCATTGCAGACGTCACACCGATTCCGCACAACGGATGTCGGCCGCCGAAGAAGCGGCGCGTCTAGGTCGACCAGGAGATATTAATGGCCCGTTATCTTGGCCCAAAACTGAAGTTGTCGCGTCGCGAAGGAACGGATCTGTTCCTCAAGAGCGGCGTGCGGCCGCTGGATTCGAAATGTAAGGCCGACACGGTACCCGGACAACACGGTGCACGCCGCACGCGATTGTCCGACTACGCGGTACAGCTGCGCGAGAAACAAAAGGTACGCCGGTTGTACGGTGTACTCGAACGTCAGTTCCGAAACTACTACAAAGCGGCGGATGGCGCCAAAGGCGCAACCGGCGAGAATCTGTTGCGCAATCTCGAAGGTCGTCTCGACAACGTCGTGTACCGGATGGGTTTTGGCTGTACCCGGGCCGAGTCGCGGCAACTCGTCTCGCACAAGGCAATTACGGTCAACGGCCGTGCGGTCAATATCCCGAGCTACCGTGTTCAGCCTGACGACCTCATCGCGGTGCGCGAAAAGTCGCGCGGGCAATTGCGCATTCAAGCCGCCCTCGAGCTCGCAGTACAACGAGGGTCCGTCGATTGGGTAGAGGTAGATGCAACCAAGATGCAGGGCGTCTTCAAGCGTTTGCCCGATCGCGGCGAGCTGCCCTCCGAGATCAATGAAAATCTCATTGTCGAGTTGTACTCCAAGTAACGCTGGCTGGTATAGAGAAAGGAAGGAGATGGGATCAATGACACAGTCGGTGAACGAATTCCTGACCCCGCGGCATATCGATGTGCAGGAGCTTGGGCCTACGCGTGCGCGGGTGACCCTCGAACCGCTCGAACGCGGCTTTGGCCACACGTTGGGCAATACCCTGCGGCGCATCCTGCTGTCGTCGATGCCCGGTTGCGCGATCACAGAAGTGCAGATCGACAATGTGCTGCACGAATACAGCGCGATGGAAGGCGTGCAGGAGGATGTGATCGACATTCTGCTGAACCTCAAGGGTGTCAGCGTCATGCTGCACAACGCCGACGAGGCGGTCATCACGTTGGCTAAGAAAGGTGCCGGTATGGTCACCGCTGGCGACTTTCAGTTGACCCAAGACATTGAAATCGTCAATCCCGGCCATCTGATCTGCACGCTCAATGAGAACGGCGCGATCAAGATGGAGGTCAAGGTAAACCGAGGTCGCGGCTACGAGCCGGCGGAGAACCGCGAAGAAGGCGAAGAGGAAGAGTCGCGTGCAATTGGCGTACTGCGCCTGGACGCGACCTTCAGTCCGATGCGGCGTGTGTCGTACACGGTCGAAAACGCCCGGGTCGAGCAGCGCACGAACCTCGACAAGCTGATTCTCGATCTCGAAACGAATGGCACGATCGATCCTGAAGAAGCGATCCGCCGCGCTGCAACGATTCTGCAGCAGCAGCTCGCGGTGTTCGTCGATCTCGAGAGTGAAGGCGAGCCGGAGGCGATCGAGAAGCACGATGAAGTCGACCCGATATTGATGCGGCCCGTCGATGATCTCGAGTTGACCGTGCGATCGGCGAATTGTCTGAAGGCGGAGAACATATATTACATCGGTGATCTGATTCAGCGCACCGAAGTAGAACTGCTGAAGACGCCGAACCTCGGTAAGAAGTCGTTGACGGAGATCAAGGACGTGCTCGCGTCGCGAGGACTATCGCTTGGCATGCGGCTGGAAAACTGGCCACCTTCGGGTCTGCGCGACGACAAAGTGGCTTGAAATCGCTAGCGGACGCCCACCGCGTCCGCGCGCGACTTGGAACAACAGGAATTTAGGACATGCGTCATCGCAAGAGTGGACGTCACTTCAATATGCCGGGGCCGCATCGCCATTCGATGCTGCGTAACCTGGCGATTTCGCTGATCGAGCACGAGTTGATCAAGACCACCTTGCCCAGAGCAAAAGAATTGCGCCGGATTGCGGAGCCGTTGATTACGATGGCGAAGGAAGACTCCGTATCGCATCGTCGGCTGGTCTTCAGTCGCACGCGCAACAAAGCGACAGTCGGCAAGTTGTTCGATGAGTTGGGTCCTCGTTATGTGGGCCGTCCCGGTGGCTACACGCGTATTTTGAAGTGTGGTTATCGACACGGCGACAATGCGCCGATGGCCTACATCGAACTCGTTGGTCGGCCCATGGTGCTCGACGAAGCCCAGGGCGACGAAAAAGATGATTCGAAGGACTGACGGCGACTTCAAGTAGCCCGCAAGAGCCGGACATCGTCCGGCTTTTTGCTTTATGGTCCGCTACCACTCGATCCGAACCATTGAACGAGGAGACCGATGGATGACTAACAGCTTCAATCCGCCGCGCCGCACATTGATGGGTCCGGGTCCGTCGGATGTCAGCCCGCGTGTCCTCGCGGCGATGGCGCGTCCGACGATCGGCCATCTGGATCCCGAGTTCGTGCGGATGATGGATGAATTGAAGGCGCTGCTGCAATTTGCATTCAAGACGCGCAATGCGCTGACGATTCCAATATCTGCTCCTGGTTCGGCCGGCATGGAGGCGTGCTTCGTAAATCTGGTCGAACCCGGCGATAAGGTCATCGTCTGCGTAAACGGCGTCTTCGGGGGGCGGATGAAGGAAAACGTGCGTCGCTTGGGCGGGGAGGCCGTTGTCGTTGAAGATGTGTGGGGCGCGCCCGTAGATCCGAACAAAGTGAGTGAGGCGTTGCGCAAGCATCCCGACACGAAGGTTGTCGCATTCGTTCATGCGGAGACATCTACAGGTGCACGTTCGGACGCGCAGACACTGTGTCAAATGGCACGGGATCACGATTGTCTTTCGATCGTCGATGCGGTGACGTCGCTTGGCGGTATCCCGATCGAGGTCGATGCGTGGGGTGTGGATGCGGCGTATTCGGGTTCGCAGAAGTGTCTCTCTTGCCCGCCGGGAATATCGCCCGTCACGATGAGCGCGCGGGCGGTAGAGGCCATTCGCAAACGCAACGCGCCCGTGCAGAGTTGGTTTCTCGATCTGAATCTGGTGATGGCGTATTGGGGTGGTGAAGGTGCGCGGGTGTATCACCACACGGCGCCGGTGAACGCTCTGTATGGCCTGCACGAGTCACTGGTCATGCTCGAAGAGGAAGGGCTCGACAAGGCCTGGGCGCGCCACGCGCGTTCGCATGCCGCGCTGCGTGCCGGAATCGAAGCGCTCGACCTGCGATTTGTCGTTGAAGAAACCTGGCGATTGCCGCAGCTGAATTCGATCGCGGTCCCGGATGGTGTGGTCGAAGCGGATGTGCGGCGTGCGCTGTTGAATGACTTCGATCTGGAGATCGGCGCGGGACTCGGCGCGCTGGCGGGCAAAGTGTGGCGCGTCGGCTTGATGGGTCAGAGCGCCTGTCGACGCAACGTGCTATTTTTCTTGAGCGCAATGGAAGCCGTGCTCGGTCGCAGCGGTGCCGTTGCCGCCGCTCGTTAGCGCGGAGCGTTAGCGGGCTCGTCCGGTCCCCACGGAAATTTGATGCACGTCCTTCAACGCTTCCTCGTGGTCCCTGGCTTGTCGCAGCCCGTCGCGCGGAGCTTTCGCTACGAGCAGCTGACCGAGTGCACGTTGCCGGCCGCCGTGAGTTTGATCGAAGGCGGGTTTGCCGCTGTCGTGGCGGCAAAAACGTTCGACGTGCCGCCATGGCTGCTCGCCGTCATCTCTGCCGCACCGATGTTCGGAAATCTGTCGAGCTTCGTGTGGAATCGCGTCGCGAGCGCACGTTCGAAGGTAGCGATGGTGGTGACGCTGCAGGGGTTGGTGCTCCTGTGCCTGCTCGCGGTTGCCTTTAGCCCTCGGTCGTTGGCAGGCGCATGGGTGCTGGTCGGCAGCGTGATCGTCGGCCGTCTGTTGATCGCCGGCATCATCACTGCGCGCAGCGTCATCTGGAGCTTGAACTACGGCCGCAATCTACGTGCGCGCGCGACGAGTCGATTACAAGTGATCTCCAGCTTTGTCGTCGTGCTGACGACAAGTCTCGCTGGGTTGATCCTCGATGTGCATCCGGAGAACTTTCGCTGGCTGTACGGTGCCGGTGTGCTGATCGGGGCGATAGGTGTGTGGTCGTTTTCGCGAGTTACCGTACAGGGAGAACTGCGACATCGCGTACTGGAACGTCAAGGCGACAGCGATGTGGGTGGGCGCAACGGCTTCATACGAATCCTGCGCACCGATCGCAACTACGCACGCTATCAACTGCATCAATTCACGTCGGGTGTCGCCGCGATGATGCTTGAACCGGTGCTGGTCTATCTTGTATCGAAGCAACTCGGTGCGAGCTACGTCGTCAGTATCGGCATCATCATGATCATTCCTTTTGCGATGAATCTGATCACGCTGCCACTGTGGGGGCGTTACCTCGATCGCGTGCACGTCGCGGAGTTTCGCGCGCGCCAGAACGCAATGTGGGTACTTGGCGTGCTGATCATGTTCTGGGGCGCCATGACAGGCTCGCTTGCGTGGATCGCTGCAGGGCGCCTCGTAAACGGCATCGTCAACGGCGGCGGTTCGCTGGCATGGCAGCTTGGCCACAACGATTTTGCACCGCGCGAGCAAGTGGCTGCATATATGGGAATTCACGTGACACTGACCGGCGTGCGCGGCGCGTTCGCGCCGTTTCTGGGTATGGCGTTGTATCTCGGTTGGAGCCGCGGCATCGTGCTTCCGGAGATGCCTGGACTCGGCCCCTACCTGTTCCTGGTTTCTGCGTTGCTCGGTGTTATGGCGTGGCGCGGATTCAACACCCTGCGCCATGACGTTCGTACCGATATACGTCAGGCATAGAATGGACAGCATGCAAGCTGCCAAACCGCTATTTTCGTACCGAAAGTTCTGGGCGCACCGATTGGGTCCCGCGCCATTTCTGCCGACGTCGATTGCAGAGATGGAGACGCTCGGCTGGGATTCGTGCGATGTGATCATCGTCACCGGTGATGCCTACGTCGATCATCCGAGCTTCGGCATGGCGATCGTTGGGCGGTTGCTCGAAGCGCAGGGATTTCGTGTCGGCATCATCGCTCAGCCCGATTGGCGGCAGTGCGACGACTTCGCGCAACTGGGCCGGCCGAATCTGTTTTTCGGAATCACCGCGGGCAACATGGACTCGATGGTGAATCGCTATACCGCGGATCGCCGAATTCGCAGTGACGATGCATACACACCAGGCGGCAGCGCGGGGAGCCGTCCCGATCGCAGCGTGATCGTTTATGCCCAACGTGCACGCGAAGCGTTCAACGACGTGCCGGTCGTGATCGGTGGCATCGAAGCCAGCCTGCGACGAATCGCCCACTTCGATTACTGGTCCGAAAAAGTACGTCGTTCGGTTCTGCTCGATGCGAAGGCCGACCTCCTGTTGTTCGGCAACGCCGAACGTGCATTGGCCGAAGTTGCCCACCGACTCGCCGCAGGTGAGGCAATCGATACGATCACCGACGTGCGTGGTACTGCATTCGCGCGTGCGGGCACGCCGTCGGGATGGATTGAAATCGACTCGACGCATCTGGATTCACCTGGCCCGGTGACGAGCCATCCCGATCCTTACGCGATGGCGCCGGGTGCGGCACGCTCCAATGATCCCGTTGTAGCCGACGCGACAGACGCAACCGAAGCAGTGCGTGTCGTGCGATTCGTCCGCGACGTCCCAAGCACGCAGCGCGACATAAGCGTGATCCGTTTGCCGGCATACGAAGCCGTTCGCGACGATCCGGTGCTATACGCACACGCATCGCGAATCCTGCATATGGAGTCCAATCCCGGCAATGCACGGCCGTTGGTGCAACGCCATGGAACGCAGGATGTCTGGTTGAATCCGCCGCCGATTCCGCTGACGACGAAGGAGTTCGACACGGTCTACGAATTTCCTTACGCGCGCGCGCCGCATCCCCGTTATGCCGGCGCGAAGATTCCCGCGTGGGAGATGATTCGGTTTTCGGTCGCGATACAGCGTGGCTGTTTCGGCGGTTGTACCTTCTGCTCGATCACCGAGCATGAAGGCCGCATCATTCAGAGTCGTTCGGAAGCTTCCGTGCTGCGAGAGATCGAAACGATCCGCGATTCAGTCGACGGGTTCACCGGCGTGATTTCTGATCTTGGTGGACCGACCGCGAACATGTATCGGCTCGCGTGCAAGAGCCGCGAAATCGAGTCTGCTTGTCGCAGACCATCGTGCGTATATCCGGGCATCTGCCCGAATCTCGATACCAACCACGGGCCGCTGATCGAACTCTATAAAAAGGCGCGCGCGCTGCCGGGAATCAAAAAGGTGCTGATCGCGTCCGGGGTGCGCTACGACCTTGCCATCGAATCGCCGGAGTACGTCAGGGAGCTGGCGCAGCATCACACCGGCGGCTATCTGAAGATTGCGCCCGAGGCGATTGGCGAAGGACCGCTATCGAAGATGATGAAACCGGGGGTCGGAACCTACTACAAGTTCAAAGAACTATTCGACAAATTTTCTAACGAGGCCGGTAAGGAGCAATACCTCATTCCTTACTTCATCGCGGCGCATCCGGGCACGACCGACGAAGACATGCTGGAGCTTGCGATCTGGTTGAAGCAGAACGGCTACCGCGCCGATCAGGTGCAAGCATTCCTGCCGTCGCCGATGGCAACCGCCACAGCAATGTGGCACTCGCGCAAGAGTCCGCTGCGTAAAGTCACGCGAGACAGTGAAGACGTCGTCGTGGTCAAGGGTCTTAAACAACGCCGGTTGCACAAGGCATTCCTGCGCTACCACGATCCCAACAATTGGCCGCTGCTGCGCGAGGCGTTACAGAAGATGGGCCGCACCGAGCTGATCGGCAACGGCAAGAAGCACCTGGTGCCGCGTTACCAGCCCAAGGGCACCGGTAGCGACGGCGAAGGCAAGCGCACCCGCGCGTTTCGTACGCAGCACGTCCGCTAGGGACGGGAACGGGAAACGGTGCCAGGCGTTGACTTGTTGGCTGCCAGCAAGTCAACGCCTGGCACCTACAGCAGCGCTTTCAGGAACTTTCCGGTGAATGACTTCTTGTGTTTCGCGAGCTGCTCAGGCGTGCCGGTCGCGATAACCTCGCCACCACCACCGCCGCCTTCCGGGCCCAGGTCGATGATCCAATCAGCCGTCTTGATCACGTCGAGATTGTGTTCGATCACAACGATGGTGTTGCCCGCGTCGCGTAATCGATGCAGTACCTCGAGCAATTGCTTGATGTCGTGGAAGTGCAGTCCCGTGGTCGGTTCATCGAGAATATAAAGAGTCTGCCCGGTATCACGCTTCGATAGTTCGCGCGACAACTTCACGCGCTGTGCTTCGCCCCCCGACAGTGTTGTTGCGCTTTGTCCGAGACGGATGTACGACAGACCGACATCGACGAGTGTCTGCAGCTTGCGCGCAAGCATCGGTACCGCATCGAAAAACTCACGCGCCTCCTCGACAGTCATCTCCAGTACTTCAGTGATGTTTTTGTCCTTGTAGCGCACGTCCAGCGTCTCGCGGTTGTAACGTTTGCTTTTGCAGACGTCGCACGGCACGTAGATGTCCGGCAGAAAGTGCATCTCGACCTTGATCAGCCCGTCGCCTTGACACGCTTCGCAACGGCCGCCCTTGACGTTGAAGCTGAACCGTCCGGCCTGATAACCGCGGCTGCGCGCCTCCTGCGTCTGTGCGAACAGTTCCCGAATCGGCGTGAACAATCCCGTATACGTCGCTGGATTGGACCGGGGTGTTCGCCCGATCGGGCTCTGATCGATGTCCACGACCTTGTCGACAAGATTGAGGCCATCGACACCGTCGTGCAGCGCCGCGGTGTGAGTTGTCGCTTTGTTCAGCACACGCGCGGCAACCGGAAACAGCGTGTGGTTGATCAGCGTCGACTTGCCGGATCCGGATACACCGGTGACGCAGGTGAACAGTCCCAACGGGACCTCGACCGTCAGATTCTTCAGATTGTTAGCGCGCGCACCGCGGATGCGGATCACCTTGTCCGGATTCATCTTCGTACGAATTGTCGGCACGTCGATCTTCTCTTTGCCGGACAAGTAGCGGCCGGTGATCGAGCGCTTCGACTTGAGGATGTCCTGCAACGCGCCTTGCGCGACGATTTCGCCGCCGTGGACACCGGCACCCGGACCGATATCGATGATGTGGTCTGCGCGACGAATGGCTTCCTCGTCGTGTTCCACGACAATCACAGTGTTGCCGAGATCGCGCAACTGCGTCAGCGTCTTCAGCAATCTGGCGTTGTCGCGTTGATGCAGTCCGATCGATGGTTCATCGAGGATGTACATCACGCCGACGAGCCCCGCGCCGATCTGACTCGCCAGCCGGATGCGTTGCGCTTCGCCACCGGAGAGTGTGTCGGCGCTGCGATTCAGCGTCAGATAGTTGAGCCCGACGTCGACGAGAAACTGCAGGCGTGCACATATCTCTTTTAGAATCCGATCGGCGATCTCGCCGCGTCTGCCTGGAAGATTCAGGGTCGAAAAATAATCGAACGCACCTTCGACCGAGCGATCCGTGAGCTGCGGCAACGTCGTTTCACCGATGTACACGTGCCGCGACTCTTCCTTCAGCCGGGTTCCGGCGCACGCGGGACAGCTGCGCACGGTCAGGTAACGTGCCAGGTTCTCGCGCACCATCGTGGAGTCGGTTTCACGATAGCGTCGTTCCATGTTCGGCACGACACCTTCGAAGCGGTGGCGGCGTTGAATGACGTCACCCCGATCATTGACGTACGAGAAGTCGATACGGTCCTGTCCGCTGCCGTTCAGAATCGCCTCTCGTTGTTTCTTTTTCAGCGAGCCGAAGGGTGTCTCGACATCGAAGTTGTAGTGTTTCGCCAGCGACGCAAGCATGTGGAAGTAGTAGACGTTGCGCCGGTCCCAGCCCCGGATGGCGCCCTCGGCGAGTGAAAGATCCGGGTCGGCAACTACAAGATCCGAGTCGAAGAACTGCTTTACACCCAGGCCATCGCACTCGGTGCACGCGCCTGCCGGGTTGTTGAACGAGAACATGCGCGGTTCCAGTTCATTGATGCTGTAACCGCAGTGCGGGCATGCGAATCGCGCGGAGAACACAAGATCCGTCGCCTTCTCGTCGTCGATGAACGACACGCGCGCGACGCCATCGGCGAGCGAGATTGCCGTTTCGAACGATTCGGCGAGACGCTGTTGCGCATCGTCGCGGACGCGCAGTCGGTCGATCACCGCCTCGATCGTGTGCTTCTTATTTTTTTCGAGCGTCGGCGGATGGTCGAGGTCGGTAACGATTCCGTCGACGCGCGCCCGGATGAATCCGTTGGCAACCAGTTCGCGGAACACATGCTGATGCTCGCCTTTACGATCGGTGATCACCGGTGCCAGCACCATGATGCGGGCGTCGCCCGGCAGCGCCAGCACCTGGTCTACCATCTGGCTGACGGTCTGTGCCGCGAGCGGCTGGCCGTGAGTGGGACACCTCGGTTCGCCGACCCGTGCGAACAACAAGCGCAGATAGTCGTAGATCTCGGTGATCGTGCCGACGGTCGAGCGCGGGTTGTGCGAGGTCGATTTCTGTTCGATCGAGATCGCCGGCGACAGTCCTTCGATGTGGTCGATGTCGGGCTTTTCCATCATCGACAGAAACTGTCGCGCGTATGCCGACAGCGACTCGACGTAGCGGCGCTGGCCTTCGGCGTACAACGTATCGAATGCGAGCGACGACTTGCCCGATCCGGACAGACCGGTAATGACGACCAGCCGATCACGCGGGATCGTCAGGTCGAAGTTCTTCAAATTGTGGGTGCGAGCCCCACGCAGCGTAATGCTGTCCACTGACCCTTCCGCGAAGCGAAAACCAGCGAAAATACGCGCTCGATTCCTGCGCCGCAAGGCGCCATATACTCACGACGCGTGTCGCTTCGCGCGGTGGGTTTACCCGAAACGATGCGCTAGACTGCGGTCTCTCCCGACCCATAAGCAAACCGAGAACTTAACGATATGGCGCGCGGCATCAACAAGGTCATCCTGATCGGTAATCTGGGGCGCGATCCTGAGACTCGATACACCCAGGGCGGCGCGGCGGTGACGAACCTGCGTATTGCGACGGCCGAATCCTGGAAGGATCGCCAGACCGGCGAGCAGCAGGAGCGCACCGAGTGGCATTCGGTCGTGTGTTTTGCACGGTTGGGTGAGATTGCCGGTGAATATTTGCGCAAAGGCAGCAAGGTATATATCGAAGGGCGTCTGCAGACGCGCAAGTGGCAGGACAAAGAAGGCCACGACCGCTATTCGACCGAGATCGTCGCCAACGAAATGCAGATGCTCGACAGCCGTGGCGGTGACGCAACAGGCGCGGGCGACGCGCCGGCGCGTCAGGCGGGCGCACGCAGTCCGCCCCCTCGCAGCGGCAGCGACAGTCGTGCCGAGCCGTCATACGATTCCAGCGCGACGAGCGACTTCGGCGGCGATATCGACGACGACATCCCGTTCTAGCGCAGCGCTGCGGCGGACGTTGTGCCTGCGGCAAGCGCAGCAAGGGAGTTAGATGCGATACAGGCCGTTGATGAGCAGCGCATCGCTCAATCGAAGTCGAATTCGGACATGCCGGAACGAGCGACCCGCGTATCGGCGACCACTGTAGCAGTGCCAATCTAGTCGTCGTCGCAATCAATATCGACCATCGCGCGCGCAGCTCGATCCGATCGCGCAGCACGATTCCGAGACCAACGGTCAGCCGAACACCTGTGGCGGCAGACTCGAGTGAGTAGCGGTCAAAACCGGCAGAACCTCGCAAAGCCCCTGCATCGCCGCGAGTGTGATGACCCGAAGTACGTCCCAAAAGGGAGGCGCCGCTTGCGCGCAACGAGGGGAGTCCGGCGCCTGCCGCGGGTCGTGCAACTTGCCGCGTGAAGAGGTGTCCATGTTAGAACCCCGTGATATCGTGTCCCGCATGCACCCTGAAGCGTCCGTCCGCAAAGAGATTCCACTGTTTCCGCTGGGCACGGTCTTGTTCAGCGGTGGACGTTTGCCGTTGCGTATTTTTGAACCCCGTTACACTGGAATGATCAGCCGCTGCCTGCGCGAAAAGTCCGGCTTCGGCGTGGTGTTGATCCGTGACGGTTCGGACGCGCGCATCGGCAAGAGTGCCGCACAGCCGGAGATCTTCAGCGTCGGCACGTACAGCACGATTGTCGACTTTAATACCCTCAACAACGGCATGCTCGGCATCATCACCAGTGGCGGATCCAAGTTTCGAATTCTGGATACTTTTGAAACCGGTGATCATCTGCTGATGGGCTCTGTCGAATTTCTGCCCGACGAACGGGCGCAGGCTCCGGGTTTGGAACACGCGGCGTTGATCGAGATGTTGCGAGACTTGATGCACCATCCGATGGCGCGGAAGCTGGCGCTCGACGTTGACTATCACGATGCACGATCGGTGTCATGGAGATTGGCCGAGCTGCTGCCGTTGGAACCGGAGATCAAGCAAGGCTTGCTGCAGATGAATCTGGCGAAAGAGCGGCTTGCGGAGTTGAACCGACTCGTCCACAACCTGCGCGGTTGATACTGATGTTTGCCTCAAAACACGCTCCGGCGGCTCCGATGGACATCGACACGTACATGCTGCAGCTCGGCCGCGGCGCGCGCGTCGCGTCGCGCACGATCGCTGCCGCTCCCTCTGCTGCAAAATCGACAGCGTTGCGTGGGATTGCTATGGCGCTGGACTCCGCGCGCCCGGAAATCCTGCACGCCAACGGGATTGATCTCGCTGCTGCACGCGCAAGTGGCCTCGACCAACCACTGATCGATCGGCTCGTGCTCGATGATGACGGTATCGATCGAATGATCGCGGGTATCCGTGAAGTGGATGCGCTTCCGGACCCGATCGGCGCGATCACTGACCTCGAGTATCGGCCGAGCGGAATTCAAGTCGGCAAGATGCGCGTTCCGCTCGGCGTCATCGGCATCATCTATGAATCCCGACCCAACGTGACTGCTGATGCGGCCGCGTTGTGTCTCAAGGCCGGCAATGCGTGCATCTTGCGTGGAGGATCTGAAGCGATTCATTCAAATACCGCGATTGCGGCATCGATTGCACAAGGCCTGGAAGACGCGGGGCTCCCCGCAACCGCGGTGCAAATCGTCGCCACGACCGATCGAGCTGCGGTTGGCGCGATGCTGAAGCTGAAGCAATACATCGATGTGTTGGTGCCGCGCGGCGGCAAAAGCTTGATCGAACGAATCAGCGCGGAATCTACGATACCTATCATCAAGCACCTCGACGGTGTCTGCCATGTTTACATCGATGACGGGGCGGACCCCGACATGGCGGTTGCGATCGCGGTGAACTCGAAAACTGAAAAGTACGCGGTCTGCAATGCGCTGGAGACACTGCTGGTCGCCAAGGCCATTGCACCGCGTGTGCTGCCCGCGTTGCGGGAACGTTTCGACCAGGCAGGCGTTGAACTGCGCGGCTGCGCAAAGACGCGCAAGCTGCTGCCTGGGATCAACGCTGCGACCGAAGCGGACTGGCACGCCGAATATCTGGCGCCGGTGTTGTCAATTCGTATCGTTGCGGGGCTCGACGAAGCGTTGGATCACATTGCAACGTACGGCTCCCAGCATACCGACGTCATCGTCTCCAACGACTACACGAGGACGCGACGGTTTTTGACGGAGGTTGACTCGGCATCGGTCATGGTGAATGCGTCGAGCCAGTTCGCCGACGGGTTCGAATTCGGACTCGGCGCGGAGATCGGCATTTCGACCGATAAGCTGCATGCCCGCGGACCGGTCGGGCTGCAAGGACTCACCAGCCAGAAATATGTCGTGTTCGGCAACGGCGAGATACGACATCGTTGATAGGCTTTTTCGGCGGCACCTTCGACCCCGTTCACAATGGTCATCTGCACGCGGCCCGGACCGCCGCGAGTGTGCTGGGGCTCGAGTGTGTCAATCTGGTGTTGGCCGCTCGACCGGCTCACCGCGCTCCCCCGAGCGCGACAATCGACCAGCGCTGGTCGATGCTCGAACTGGCGTTGGCCGGTGACAAGGTGTTGCGCGCCGATGATCGCGAAGTCCGCCGCGGTACGCCCAGCTACACGGTCGAGACCCTCGAAGAGGTGCGCGCCGACTCAGGAATGGACGCGTCGCTTGTCTGGCTCCTGGGCTGGGATGCGTATAGGCAGTTGACGAGCTGGCGCCGCTGGCGGGAACTGTTGTCGCTGAGTCATCTGGCGGTCATGCGGCGCCCAGGATCGGATGTTGCTCTCGATGCCACAATGAGCGCATACACCTCGCAACACCGTGTCGACGACCCGGCGGACATGCGCGGCAATGCTGCGGGCTCGATCTTCTTTTTCACGCCGCCGATGCTGGCGATTTCGGCGACCGATATCCGTGCGCGCGTGAGCCGGGGCGACGACGTGGTTGGTTTGCTCCCATCCGGCGTGTGGACCTATATTGCGAAGCATCATCTGTACGCAGGCCAATCGTCTCAATGACCCCCAATCAATTGCGTGATCACGTCGTGCGGGTACTCGAAGATCTCAAAGGACGCGAAATTGTGGCCCTTGATGTATCGCGCGCGACGAGCGTCACGGATTTTATGGTCATCGCCAGTGGCACATCGAGTCGGCATGTCAAAGCATTGATCGACCACGTGGTTGAAGCGTCAAAAGCACAGGGTATTGCCACCTTCGGCGTCGAAGGGCGCGAGGCGATGGAATGGGTGCTGCTCGATCTTGGTGATGTCGTGCTGCATGTCATGCAGCAGGAAGCGCGCGACTTTTATGATCTGGAACGCCTCTGGTCGGAAGTGCCACGCGTCGAGTCGACTGCGTGACCACGTTGCGCGGTTGTCTCGGGTATCGATGAAAATTCGGCTGCTGTGCGTCGGCACCCGGGTGCCCGACTGGGTGACTGAGGGCTACACCACGTTTGCGCGGCGGCTTCCGCGAGACACTTCGCTGACGCTCGAAGAGGTCCCGGCGGCGCGGCGTTCGGGTGATGTGCAACGCTGCATTGATGAGGAAGGCGAGCGCTTACTCAGTCGTACTACAAGGAATGATAGGGTGATCGTGTTGGATGAATGCGGCGCGGCTTGGAGTAGTGTCGAGCTCTCGCAACGCCTGGCGGCGTGGCGCCAGGATGGTCGCGATGTAGTTTTGCTGGTCGGTGGTGCGGATGGGTTGTCGCAGCTGTGTCGCTCGCGCGCCGAAGTGTCCTGGTCGCTGTCGGCCGCTACACTGCCGCACGCATTGGTCCGCGTGCTGGTCGCCGAGCAGATCTATCGGGCCTGGACCTTATTGACCGGCCACCCTTATCACCGGGCCTGAACCGCATGGCTGCTTCTTCTCATATCAAAGACCCGACCCGCGAACAACGCGATTTCACCGGTCGTGTTGTCACCCTGTTCCTGTTTGCGTTGTTGGCGATCTTCGTGCTGCTCGCGCGAATGATCCATCTGCAGGTCGCCGATTACGAAAAATATCGCACGAAGTCGGATCAGAACCGCATTCAGGTCCAACCGATTGGACCACCGCGCGGTCTTATCTTCGATCGAAACGGTGTGTTGCTCGCGGACAACCAACCGGTATTTGCGCTGGGTTTGGTGGCGGAACAGATTCCGGACCTCGACGGGCTGATCGCCGAGCTTCACGACCTCGTGGAATTCGACGAACGGGATGTTGAAGTTTTCAAAAAACGCTTCGAGCGTCGTCGCCGACCGTTTGAATCGGTGCCATTGAAGGTCGTCCTTTCCGAAGCGGAGATTGCGGCGCTGGCGGTGAACCGGTTCCGCTTGCCCGGTGTTGTCGTCGAAGCACAATTGGTGCGGCACTATCCGATGGGTGCGCTGATGAGCCACGCGATCGGATCGGTGCGACGCGTCAGCGAGGATGACCTCAAAACGCTCGACCCGGTCAGCTACAGCGCGACCCAGTTCGTCGGGAAGCTAGGCATCGAGCGGGTATACGAACGCTCGCTGCATGGTGAGGTCGGCTACCAGCAGGTGGAGACCGATGCGCGTGGCC
>Ga0209254_10000834_pt1 | contig 26795 bp, 24 predicted proteins | sample FrelakmetDIP11DI_FD_187148 | JGI IMG/M metagenome (GOLD analysis project Ga0209254, IMG submission 187148) | Freshwater lake sediment microbial communities from the University of Notre Dame, USA, for methane emissions studies - DIP11 DI (SPAdes)... | ecosystem: Environmental > Aquatic >...
TCAGCGCGGACGCGTACAGCGAGCCCGGGCGCGCGATCGGAAAGCGACGGACGTGAGCGTGCGCGCCCGACCATACAGGCGAAAGCGCGCGGCAGGGAGTCGTCGGGGGCGGGCTCGGTCGGCCGCGCGCCAAAGCGCCCCAGCGCACAGACGATGCGCGCGCCGGCGCGTACCGTCGGTGCTCTGGATGGGTGAAGCACACAGCCCGTTCAGTCGCGCATTCCCACCACCGGAGAACACAAAATGACGAATCGCAAACTGGCCGTCGCAATGACCGTCGGCATCCTTGCCACCGCATCGATGCCGGCATTCGCCGATCCCGCTTTCGGATACGAAGTGGACTACGTCCTGAATCCGAACGGGCGGGAAGTGCCGCAGACGCCGCCCCCCCGCCCGCCTGCCTTCGGCGTCGAGGTCGATACCGTGCCGGGTACGTTCTCGCGGCAGACCGCGCCGCAGGCGGACACCGCGCGAGCGACCGAAGCGGCCAAGGACGTGGCGTTCGCGTCCGAGGAGAAGGGGCTGGCGTTCGGGCTGCGGGCGTTCGGCCACCAATCGGGCGCCTGAGCCGTGGAGCGCTCGGTCGAACGCGGCGAGGGGCGGCACGTCCGTCCCTTGCCGCACTCGGAGCGACCGCCACCTCCTGCACCTTTGCCAAGCCGGACGCTCGCCCCTGCGGTCAACGCCGGCGACGATGGGCTTGCATTCGAGTGCGCGCTGACGACGAACGGCGCCGGAGGCGTCGGTCGGCCGCGGCTTCGTGACGGCAGCCTTGGCGGTATCGCCGCAGGCGCGCAGGAAAGGGACCCGGCGTGACCTACTGCGTCGGCGTGCTTCTCGACGACGGACTGATCTTCGCGTCCGACTCCCGCACCCACGCCGAAGTCGACAACTTCGCCAAGTTCTGCAAGATGACCGTGTACGAACGGCCCGGCGATCGGGTCGTCGTGCTGCTCAGCTCCGGCAATCTCGCCGGAACCCAGGCGGTGCTCGGCGTCCTCAAGCAGCAGGGTGAAGCGAGCGGTGACGCGCTCACGCTCTGGAGTGCGCGGACGATGTTCGACGTCGCCAACGTCGTGGCGGACGCGATGCGTCTCATCGAGCGTCGGGACGGCCCGTATCTTGCTGAGAGTGCCGTCAAGTTCAACGCTTCGTTCATCCTGGGCGGGCAGATCCGCGGCGAGCCCGCACGCCTGTTCCGCATCTACGCCGAGGGCAACTTCATCGAGGCGGGGCTCGAGACGCCCTTCCTGCAGACCGGCGAGACCAAGTACGGCAAGCCGATCATCGACCGGGTGATCACCCGCTCGACCTCGCTCGCCGATGCGGCGAAGTGCGTGCTGGTCTCGTTCGACTCGACCATGCGCAGCAACCTCTCGGTCGGCATGCCGATCGACCTGCTCTGCTACGCGCGCGACAGCTTGCGGGTGCAGATGCGCCGGCGCTTCGACGAGGGCGACCCCTTCTTCGCCGCCCTGAGCCGGCAGTGGAGCGAAGGGGTGCGAAGCGTCTTCAGCCAGCTGCCGCCGCTCGAGTGGACGCCTTGAGCGGAGAGGCCCGAAATCGCGTTCAACGGAGTCACCCCATGCAGATCCGCCTCGGCTACGAACTGACCTACGACTGCCCGCAGCCGACGCCGATGCTGCTGACCCTGAACGTCCATTTCAGCCGCATCTCCGACGTCGTCCGCCCCGACCACCTGATCACGAATCCCTCGATCCCGGTCACGGCCTATCGCGACGGCTTCGGCAACTGGTGCTCCCGGATCGTCGCGCCCAAGGGGGAGATCCGCCTGTCCGCCGACGCCGTAGTGAACGACAGCGGCATGCCGGACCGGATCGAGCCGTCGGCGTGGCAGCATCCGGTGGAACAACTTCCCGAAGAGACGCTCGTGTTCCTGCTCGGCAGTCGCTACTGCGAGACCGATCGACTCTCGGAGGCGGCGTGGAAGCTGTTCGGAAAGACGGCACCAGGCTGGGCACGCGTGCAGGCGATCTGCGACTTCGTCCACCAGCACATCGCCTTCGGCTACCGACACGCGCGCGCAACGCGCACCGCTCTGGAGGCGTTCAACGAGCGACAGGGCGTGTGTCGCGACTACGCGCACCTCGCGATCGCGCTCTGCCGCGCGCTCAACTTTCCGGCGCGGTACTGCACCGGCTACCTGGGCGACATCGGCGTGCCGAAATCACCGGACCCGATGGATTTCTCCGCCTGGTTCGAGGTGTATCTCGGCGGCGCCTGGCACACGTTCGATGCCCGGAACAACGTTCCGCGCATCGGCCGGGTACTGATCGCGCGCGGCCGTGACGCGGCGGACGTCCCGATCAGTCACACCTTCGGCCCGAACACGCTGAAGACCTTCCGGGTGTGGACCGATGAAATCACCAACACCGAAGCATGACGCGATGAGCGCCAGCTCTGCTATGCGCCTGACGTCGCGCAGAACCCGACCGCTGCCGGCTCGACGGCCCTGAAAGCTGCCGCAAGTCGCGCGGCCCATCGGGCTGCATCGACCGGAACCTCGAGGGTGTCCTGCCGGATCTCGATCAGAACGTGCGGCAGGCGGCGCCTTTCACCATGGACCGGGATGGTGTAGTCGATCGCGTCGTCGACGTCGTAGGGCTCGTTGTCGCCCACGACGAGGCCCGGGTCGCGCCTCAGCGCCTCGAGCAGGAGCGCGGCGAGACGCCGGTCCCGGCCGGACGCGAGGCCGATCGACCACGGCCGGGACCGACCGGCGAACACGGGCGCGAAGCTGTGAATACTGAGGAGCAGGCTCGGCCGGCCGGCGCGCCGATCGAGCACTTCCGTGATCGCTCGGTGGTACGGGCGGAACAGGGCGTCCGTTCGTAGCGCCCGTTCCCAGTTCGCGAGCTCGCGGTTGCCGGGCACCTGCACGCCTCCGGTGCGCACGGGGATCGACTCCGGGCTATCGAGCGGGCGGTTGCAGTCGATGACCAGGCGCGAATAGGCGCTCGACACCAGTGGCGCGTCGAGCAGGCCCGACAGGCGCCGCGCGACCGCAGCGGCGCCCGGATCCCAGGCGATGTGATCGTCCAGCGCGCGGGCGCCGAGCCCGAGCGTTCCGAGTCGCTGCGGTATCCGGTTGGACGCGTGGTCGCAGACGAGCACCGCGGTTCCGGCCCCGGTCGCGTTGACGATCTCCACGGCGGCCGGCTCGCCTGCGGAGAGCAGGTCGCGGTCACCGCACCAAGTCACGCCGGCCTGCCGGACTCGCCCTCGTGCTGGCTCGCGCGGTAGTCGATGACGACTGCGGCGGAGGCCAGGATCAGGATGGCACCGGCCTCGAAGATCTGCGTGGGCTCGGCCGTCCAGCGGATGGATCGCGGGTCGTCGGCGCGTGGCGGCGTCGCCGTCACCGCCGCAGGAGCTCGGCGATCAGCTGCAGCAGTTCCGTTCCGATACGCTCGGCGGTGATCTGATCGAGCCGGTACTCGCCGTGAGCGCCGGCGGCACGCGCGGACTGCGAATCGATCAGTCCGCCGCGGATCTCCACGGCCTTGCTGTAGTGGCGGGTGGCGACGGTCAGCGCCGGAGCCGAGTCGCAAGCGGGGGTGCCCGGTTCGACTCCAGCGGGCAGGACCCGGATCGAGATGTTCGCCTCGGTCGCCTTGCCGTCCGGCTGGACGGAGAACTCCTGCTCGGAAATCGACGCCGAGTGGCCGCGCGCACCGAGAACGGCGACGGCGACCTCGAACACGGGCCGCACGATCGACCGCCGCACCTGGTCGAACCGCTGCAGGAAGGCGCGCTCGTCCTCCTTGACCTGCTCGATCCGTGCCGCATCCGCACGACGTTTCTCGTCGTGGATGTCGAGCAATCGCTCGAGCTCGACGCGAAACGCGCCATCCGCGTTCGTCAACGGAATCTCCACTCAACGACCGAAGCACGCTGCCGTGGTTGCGCCGAACGCCCACTGCCGGCCAACGGACCGCACGCGCAGAAGGGCGTCATGTTCATCGATGCCCGACGCCGAGCAGGGTGGACCCGCTGCGGCGTCGAGGTCACTCGCGAACGGCTCAGACCGTTCTCAACCCGGTGGCGGACAGCTTGCCGTTCTTCTGGGCCTCGATCTCGTAGGAAAGCTTCTGGCCTTCGCTGATCGCGCCGAGTCCCGCGAGCTCGACAGCGGAGGCGTGCACGAAGATGTCCTTCGAGCCGTCATCGGGTTGGATGAAGCCGAAGCCCTTGGTGGTGTTGAAGAACTTGACGGTGCCGGTGGCCATGGACTGCTCCTGTAGAGGTCGCGTTGACCCGCGCAAAGCGCGCGGTTCATCAAATGACCGAGGGAGTCCTCCGGGGTGCGGCGCTCGCAGGAACGAGCCCCAGCAACCATGGCCCAAAGCCGATTCGAATGGCAGGATATGGGGGCGACGGGTGACGGTTGCAAGGGCGACGCCCGAGTCTTTCCGTCTGCCAAGCCCACGGTGGATCGCCGCGCGCTCGCCCGTGTGAACCACACGCGAGTGGGAAGCGCGTACCATGCAATCGTAGGGAGCGCCGGACCGATCCGGCGTGAGCTCCGCTCCACCCACACCACCGGGGAATCCGAATGGCCAAAGGCCAGCAACGAGGCAACCGCGAGCACAAGAAGCCCAAGCAGCCGAAGAAGCCGGCTGCGCCGGCCGTACCGCTGATGGGCACGTTGGGCAAGACCAACGGGGCCGCGGCGGGCAAGAAGCACTGACGAGCCCGCCCCGCGGAGGCTCAGCGCGGCGTAATGGCCGCGAACAGGCGATCGGACTCCGTCCTGACCACCTGGTAGCACTCGCACGCGCGGGCTTCGAGGCCGGCGCGATCGAGAACCGTGATCCGGCCCCGGCTGTAGCGCATCAGACCGGCCCGCTGCAGCTCGCCGGCGGCCTCGGTCACGCCCTCCCGCCGTACCCCGAGCGTGTTCGCGATCAGCTCCTGCGTCACGGCGAGCTCGTTCGAGGGCAGGCGGTCGAGTCGCAGGAGCAGCCAGCGGCAGAGCTGCTGGTCGATGGAATGATGCCGGTTGCAGACGGCCGTCTGCGCCATCTGCGTGAGCAGCGCCTGCGTGTAGCGCAGCAGAAGGTGCTGCATCGGTCCGGCGCGCGTGAACTCGCGCTTCAAGGATCGCCCCGACAGGCGGAAGGCCCAGCCGGCGCTCTGCACGATCGCCCGGCTCGGCGTCGTCTCGCCGCCCATGAAGAGGGCGATGCCGACGACGCCCTCGTTCCCCACCACGGCGATCTCGGCAGTCGCCCCGTCCGCCATGACATAGGCGAGGGACACGATCGCGGTCGTGGGGAAATACACGTAGTCCTGCAGGCTGCCGGACTCGTACACGACATCACCCACGGCCATCGAGATTTCCTCGAGCTCCGCGTCGAGGCGCGCACGGTCCGTCGCGGGCAGTAGCGCCAGCAGCCGGTTGTCTTCGTAGGTCCGTGCGGAGACGTCGGGTTCATCGGGTCGATGGGGCGCCATCGAGGCAGTCTAGCGCTCTTCCGCGAATGGGCTCCGCGCAGGCCACAGGGCGACATCTTGGCCCGCGCTCCTACCGCCGGTAACCTCGCCTGTTCCCGCGCGGCAAAGGCAGTTACCCGATGCACTGGCTCCTCCTGTTCGTCGCCGGCCTTCTCGAAGTCGTGTGGGCGGTCGGCCTGAAGTACACCGAGGGCTTCACCCGGCTCTGGCCGAGCGTGATCACGCTTGCGGCGATGGTCGCGAGCGTCGCCTTCCTCGGCCTCGCACTGAGACACATCCCGGTCGGCACCGGCTACGCGATCTGGACGGGCATCGGTGCCGCGGGCACGGCGATCCTCGGCATGATCCTCTTCGGCGAGCCGGCGACCGCAGCTCGCATCGCCTGCCTCGCGCTCATCGTCGCCGGCATCATCGGCCTCAAGCTCGTGTCGTAAAATCACAGGCTTGCGGTTCGGCCCGCCCCGCCCACGAGCGGCGCGCGGACAGCACGGGCCGCCCTCCCCTGCCCCACCCGACCGGAGCCCTCATGAGCGAAGCCCGCTACGCCGTTCACGGCAATGTTGCCGTCATCACCCTCGACAACCCGCCGGTCAACGGCCTCGGCCACGCGCTGCGCAAGGGCATCGTCGAAGGGCTCGCGAAGGCGAACGCGGACGCGAGCGTGGCGGCGATCGTGATCACCGGCGGCGGCAACGCGTTCTCGGGCGGGGCTGACATCAAGGAGTTCAACACGCCCGCGGCGAGCGCCGAGCCGCACCTGCGGCAGGTGATCGACGCGGTCGAGGCGAGCCCGAAGCCGGTCGTCGCCGCGATCCACAAGGTGGCGATGGGCGGGGGCCTCGAGCTCGCGCTCGGCTGCCACTACCGCGTGGCCTCGCCCGGCGCGCAGCTGGCGCTGCCCGAGGTGAAGCTCGGCATCCTCCCCGGCGCCGGCGGGACGCAGCGCCTGCCGCGCGCAATCGACCCGCAGAAGGCGCTGGAGATGATGGTCACCGGCAACCCGGTCCTGTCGGAGAAGGCGCCGGCCGGCATCGTTGACCAGATGATCGACGGCGATCTCGTGCAACGGGCGATCGCGTTTGCGCAGAAGCTCGCGGCCGAGAAGAAGCCGCTCCGGAAGCTCCGCGACGAGAAGGTGAAGCTGCCGGTCGATGCCGCGACGTTCTTCGGCATGGCGCGCCAGCAGGTGGCAAAGGAGTCGAAGGGCTTCCCCGCGCCGCTGCGCATCGTCGACTGCGTGGAGGCCGCCGCCACGAGGCCGTTCGACGAGGGCATGAAGGTCGAGCGCGACCACTTCGAGTGGCTGGTGAGCTCGACCGAATCGAAGGCGCTGCGCCACGCGTTCTTCGGCGAGCGCGTCGTCGCCAAGATCCCCGACGTCCCGGACAGCACGCCGGCGCGCGAGATCCGCAAGGCAGCGGTGATCGGCGCCGGCACGATGGGCGGCGGCATCGCGATGAACTTCGCGAACGCCGGCATCCCGGTCACCGTGCTCGAGACGAAGCAGGAGGCGCTCGACAAGGGCATCGCGACGATCCTGCGCAACTACACGAACACGATGAAGAAGGGCCGCCTCACGCAGGAGCAGGTCGACCAGCGCATGGCGCTGATCAAGCCGACGCTCGAGTACAAGGACCTCGCCGATGCCGACATCGTCATCGAGGCGGTGTTCGAGGAGATGGGCGTCAAGCAGAAGGTGTTCGAGCAGCTCGACGCGGTGATGAAGCCGGGCGCGATCCTCGCCAGCAACACGTCGACGCTCGACGTGGACAAGATCGCCGCGTTCACGAAGCGGCCGCAGGACGTGATCGGGACGCACTTCTTCAGCCCCGCGAACGTCATGCGCCTGCTCGAGGTCGTCCGCGGCAAGGAGACCTCGAAAGAGGTGCTGGCGACGACGATGAAGCTCGCCAAGACCATCAAGAAGGTCGGGGTCGTGTCCGGGGTGTGCGACGGCTTCATCGGCAACCGGATGATGGAGCACTACATCCGGCAGGCCATGTACCTGCTCGACGAGGGCGCGCTGCCGGAGCAGGTGGACGCGGCGCTCGAGAAGTGGGGCCTCGCGATGGGACCGTTCCGGGTGTCGGACCTCGCCGGCCTCGACGTCGGCTGGTACATCCGCAAGCGTCGCTACGCGGAGCGGCCCGACTTCACCTACTCGAAGATCGGCGACCGCATCTGCGAGATGGGCCGCTTCGGCCAGAAGACCGGCGCCGGCTTCTACAAGTACGACGAGCAGCGCAAGGCGCATCCCGATCCGGAGATCCGCAAGCTGATCGAGGACTACTCGAAGGAGATCGGCGTCACCCGCCGCCACATCAGCGACGAGGAGATCGTCGAGCGCACGATCTTTCCGCTCGTCACCGAGGGCGCGAACATCCTCGCCGACGGCACGGCGCTGCGCGCGGTGGACATCGACATGGTCTACCTGACCGGCTACGGCTTCCCGCTCTACCGCGGCGGGCCGATGTTCTATGCCGACACCGTCGGTCTCAAGAACGTCGTCGCCGCGATCGAGCGGTTCCAGAAGGGCTACCAGGGGAAGACCTGGCACCTCTCGCCGCTGCTCGCGAAGCTTGCGGCTGAGGGCAAGACTTTCAACTGAAGCCGCGTACGGCACGCGGCGAAGGAGCTTCTTCCATGGGCCTCGACGGCGACCTAGAGCGGTGGAACGCGCGGTTCTCGGGAGAGGACTATCACTTCGGCACCGCACCGAACGCGTTCCTCGCTTCCCAGGCTGCGCGCCTCGTTCCGGGCATGACTGCCCTCTGTGTCTCGGACGGCGAAGGCCGCAACTCGGTGTGGCTTGCCCGGCAGGGCCTGCGCGTGACCGCATTCGACTTCTCGCCGCCGGCGGTCGCGAAGGCGCGGCGCCTCGCGGCGGAAGCGGGTGTGACCGTCGAGTACCACGTCGGCAACATCAACGACTGGGACTGGCGCGCAAGGCCCTACGATCTCGTCGTCGCGATCTTCATTCAGTTCGCGACGCCGCCCGAACGCGAGCGGATCTTCGACGGCTTCGTCGAGGCGCTCGCGCCGGGCGGCCTGCTGATCCTCGAGGGCTACGCGCCGCGGCAGATCGCGTACAAGACCGGCGGCCCGCCGTTGGTCGAGCACCTGTACACGACCGAACTGCTGGAGCGGGCGTTCCGCTCGCTAGAGATCCTGCACCTCGCCGATTACGACGCGGAAATCCACGAGGGCACGGGTCACGCCGGCCGCTCGGCGCTGGTCGATCTGGTGGCGCGGAAGCCCGGTCCCGAGGCCTGAGGGCGGTCGGCGGCGGAACACCTACGTCCTGCGACGAAGGGTTGTCCATTACGCAACGCATCTTCATGGCGGCGCTGGCAAGACCGCCCTCCCCCTTCGTGGCCGTGGCCGGCAAATCCTTCCCTCCCCCTTCCAGGGGAAGGGCCAGGGTGGGGGTCCGCTGCTTGCAAGAGCACGACCATCGGAAGCGCGAGCGCCGCACCCCCATCCCGACCTTCCCCCTGAGAGGGGGAAGGCACCGAAAGCCACTACCCACCGAAGGGGTAGAATTGAAAAGGTGAGCGGTCCAGAGACGGCCTCACCGTCCCCGACCGGGTCCGAGACGCACGACCACGCCCGGGCGAGCCGATCGCCGCGGCGTCCTCGGATCGCCCTCCATCATTTCTTGCGCCCGAGGAGCCCCTGCCCATGACCGAAGCCGTCATCGTCTCCACCGCACGCACGCCGCTCTGCAAGTCCTGGCGGGGCGCGCTCAACATGACGCACGGGGCGAAGATGGGCGCACACGCCGTGCGCCACGCACTGGCGCGCGCGAAGCTGGATCCGGACGAGGTCGAGGACGTCATCATGGGCTGCGCGAACCCCGAGGGCGCGACGGGCGCAAACATCGCGCGCCAGATCGCGATCCGCGCGGGCTGCCCGACCACGGTGCCCGGCATGACGGTCAACCGCTTCTGCTCGTCGGGGCTGCAAACGATCGCGCTCGCCGCGCAGCGGGTGATCGCAGGCGAAGGCGACCTCTTCGTGGCCGGCGGCGTCGAGTCGATCTCGCTGGTGCAGAACGAGCTCAACCGGCACCACATCCAGGACGAGTGGCTGCACCGCCACGTGCCGGAGATCTACTGGCCGATGCTGCAGACGGCCGAGTACGTCGCGAAGAAGTACAACATCGCGCGCGAGGACCAGGACCGCTACGGCGTGCAGTCGCAGCAGCGCGCAGCCGCGGCGCAGGCCGCCGGTAAGTTCAGGGACGAGATCGTGCCGATCGAGGTCCACATGAAGGTGGTGGACAAGGCGACCGGCCGCGAGACCGTCAAGGACGGGGTCGCCGACCGCGACGAGGGCATCCGGCCCGACACGACCTACGAGGGCGTCGCGCAGATCAAGCCCGCGATCGAGGGCGGCGTGATCGCCGCCGGCAACGCGAGCCAGTTCTCCGACGGCGCATCGGCGTGCGTGGTGATGAGCGCCAAGGAAGCCGCGCGCCGCGGGCTCTCGCCGCTCGGCATCTTCCGCGGCTTCGCGGTCGCGGGCTGCGATCCGAAGGAAATGGGCATCGGCCCGATCTTCGCGATTCCGAAGCTCCTCGAGAAGGCCGGGAAGCAGATGCAGGACATCGACCTCTGGGAGCTGAACGAGGCGTTTGCGGTGCAGGTGCTCTACTGCCGCGACCACCTCGGCATCCCGAACGACCGGCTGAACGTCAACGGCGGCGCGATCGCCGTCGGCCATCCCTACGGCATGACTGGTGCACGTCTCGTCGGGCACGCGCTCATCGAGGGCAAGCGCCGCGGCGCGAAGAACATCGTCGTGACGATGTGCGTCGGCGGCGGCATGGGCGCCGCCGGCCTGTTCGAGATCGCCTGAGCGAATAGAAGCCGGGCTCGGTCGCGCCGGCACGCGCGGCCGCCGCCCCGCATGCCGTGCGCGGCGCTCCGAGGCCGCCGGGCCGACCGCGTACCGCGCCGCAGCCGCTGCAGGAGACTCGACCGATGAACGCCCCCGAGCCGCTCGCGCTCGCCTCCCGGCTGCTCTCCCGGCGCGACGTCGACTTCCTCCTGCACGAGCTCCTTTGCGTCGACACGCTCACCGCGCATCCGCGCTTTGCGGAGCATTCGCGCGAGACCTTCGCCGCCGCGCTCGACCTTGCCGAGCGGCTCGCCACCGACGAGTTCGCACCCCACAACCGCAAGGCGGACCTGAACGAGCCGCACTTCGACGGCCAGCAGGTCCACATGATCCCGGAGGTGAAGGCCGCGCTCGACGCCTTCCGCGAGACGGGACTCATCGCAGCCGCGTTCGACACGCCGCTCGGCGGGATGCAGCTCCCGTACACCGTCGCGCAGGCGTGCTTCGCCTGGTTCAACGCGGCGAACGTCGCGACCGCGGGCTATCCGTTCCTCACGACGGCGAACGCGAACCTGCTCGCTGCGTTCGGCTCGCCGCAGCAGAAGGCGAAGTACCTGCCGCACCTGCTCTCGGGCCGCTTCTTCGGGACGATGTGCCTGTCCGAGCCGCAGGCGGGCTCGTCGCTCTCCGACATCCGCACGCGCGCCGAGCGGCAGCCCGACGGCACGTGGCGCCTCTACGGCAACAAGATGTGGATCTCCGGCGGCGACCACGAGCTTTCCGAGAACATCGTCCACCTCGTGCTCGCACGCGCGAAGGGCGCACCGCCCGGCGTGAAGGGCATCTCGCTCTTCCTATGCCCGCGCTGGCTGGTGAACGACGACGGCTCGCTCGGCGCGCGCAACGACGTGCGGCTCGCGGGCCTCAACCACAAGATGGGCTTCCGCGGCACGGTGAACTGCGTGCTCAACTTCGGCGAGCGCGACGGCGCGGTGGCGGAGCTGGTCGGCGAGGAGAGCCGCGGGCTCGCGTGCATGTTCCACATGATGAACGAGGCGCGCATCGGCGTCGGCTTGGGCGCAGTCGCGCTCGGCTACACCGGTTACCTGCACGCGCTCGACTACGCACGGCACCGCCCGCAGGGCCGCCACGCGCAGGGCAAGGACCCGACGAGTCCGCAGGTGAAGATCGTCGAGCACGCCGACGTGCGTCGCATGCTGCTCGCGCAGAAGGCGTACGTCGAAGGCGGGCTCGCGCTCTGCCTCTATTGCGCGCTGCTCGTCGACGAGCGGAAGGTGACGACGGACGACGCGCGCCGCAGGGAGCTCGGCCTGCTGCTCGACCTGCTCACCCCGATCGCGAAGGCCTGGCCATCGCAGTGGTGCCTCGCAGCGAACGACCTCGCGATCCAGGTGCACGGCGGCTACGGCTACACGCGCGACTACGCCGTCGAGCAGTTCTACCGCGACAACCGGCTGAACCCGATCCACGAAGGCACGAACGGCATCCAGGCGCTCGACCTGCTCGGCCGCAAGGTCACGCTCGAAGGCGGCGCGGCCTTGAAGGTGATCGGTCGCGAGATGATGGCGACCGTCGCCGCGGCGCGCGCCACCACGAGCGCCGACCTGCACGCGTGGTCCGACGCGCTCGCCACGGCCGCGAACGACCTCGGCGAGACGACGCGCTTCCTGCACAGCATCGACGACCTCGACCTGACGCTCGCCAACGCGCACGTGTATCTCGAAGCCGCGGGACACATCGTCGTCGCGTGGCTGTGGCTGAAGCAGGCGATCGTCGCGCACGCGGCGCTCGCAAAGGGCGCGAGCGCGGGCGATCAGGCGTTCTACCGCGGCAAGCTGCAGGCGGCGCGGTACTTCTTCGGGTGCGAACTGCCCAAGACCGGGCCGCAGCACGCGCTGCTGCGGCGGCTCGACGCGACGACGCTGGAGATGCGGGACGAATGGTTTTGAGGAACCAGACTCACGGCAACGGCGCAAAGGACGCGAAGGAACGCGAAAAGGAGAGGGCGAGCGCGGCTTGGTGGATCGAGCCTGCTTACGCCCCGGTTCATCGGCGGCGCATCGGGTGGAATGCGGTCGAACGCGTGACCGAAGAGCGCAGCGACGAGGGAACTCGACGGCGACACCCTGATGGCCGACGTAGTCGACCTTGCTTGATGGAGTGGGGACAGAGAGGCCGTCGTCGCGCAGGCCAGCCACGTGAAACTTGATCGCCTCACGGATGACGAGATTCGACTTCCACCTCCGTACCACCGGTCGCCACGCGACCGGGTAGATCGGGGAAGTCGGCAGAGTAGTTGCCGCGCGCCTTCTCGATGACGACTGCGTACCGGCCTGTGGCTCCCTCGCGTGGCGGCCAGAAACCGGCCGCCGTTCTGAAGCAACCGAAGCACATCTTCACGAGCCCAGAATACCAGCACTGTTGCCGCAGCGAGGTGGTCTGAGGCGGTCTGAGGCGGTCTAACGACGTGGCATCAGCGCCGTTAGGCTGCCGCAAGCACGGCTCTCCGTAGCGCCGGAGGTAACTCGACTGGCGCAAAGAATTGCTGAGGATAGAGATAGTCGTCGCCGGACTCGTCTATGACACGCATGAGCCGATGCTTCGCGGCAGTCTCGTCTGGGAGGGCTACGTAGACTTTCCTCGTTTCCAAGGAGGCTTCATAACCTTCATTCTTGAGACACAGCACCAGACGTCGAGCGCTTCTTGCCATGGCTAGTTCCTTTCAATCAGTCGCTTGATCTTGAATTCGCGTTTCCCGATCCCGGTCGCCTCATACCAGTGGACTTCGGCGCGATGAGTAGTCCCGTCCGCGAGTCGAACGCGCGCGACACCCTTGCGCTTTCTCCACCGGCCCTTGCCGTACTTCTTCCGCAGGCGCGCGATCTCGCGGATCGAGGTGCCGACCGCGAACGTTTCGGTGTGGGCGATCTCACCGAGAACTTCGAAGTGCATGACGCCATCTCTTCAAGGGCCAGTGCTTAAGTGGCAGCCACAGCTTCTTCTGCAACCCGCTTTAGCATTGGCTTTGACTTCGCATCTTGGCCGGAACTGCACGGAACTTGCTGTCGGGTGAGTCTGGATCGTTCTAGATCAGAGCAGTCACCCCGATCTGGAAAGCAAGTCCTGACTGAATTACGGTTGCGCTGAGGTTCTAGGCGTTCACAAGTACGGCAGGCGAGACCTAAAAGATCGCTAACCAACTGGAGTTTAGGCACCCCAAGAGGGGCTTTACCTTACGGCATTAAGGTGTATATCATTACAGCCTTCACCTGCGCGGCACCGCTCGATCAATGGCCCTGGACGCTTGTAGCACACCGTGATGGCCGACGCCATCGCCTTCTCGGGTAAGGATTTGGGACATGAAGGATGAGCCCCACCCCTCGACCGGGAGAACGCTCTCCGCTTCGCAGCCCTTCGCGCCCCTTTGCGCCCTTTGCGTCTTTGCGGTGAAATCCTCAGGGTGAAGTCCACCCGCTGGAGCCCAACATGAGCGTCAAGAAGCTGATGGACCTGACCGGCAAGGTCGCCCTCGTCACCGGCGGCTCGCGAGGGCTGGGCCTGCAGATCGCCGAGGCGCTCGGCGAGATGGGCGCGAGCGTCGCGATCACCGCGCGCAAGGAGGACGAGCTCGCGCATGCGAAGGCGCACCTCGAGCGTCAGCACGTCCCCTGCTACACGGTGGCGTGCGACCTCGGACGCCCGGACGCGATCGACCCGCTCGTCGATGCGGTGCTGCGCCACTACCAGCGCGTCGACATCCTCGTGAACAACGCCGGTGCGACGTGGGGCTCGCCGGCCGAGGAGCATCCGATCGACGCGTGGCTCAAGCTCGTGAACGTCAACCTCACCGGCACGTTCCTCGTCACGCAGCAGATCGGCAAGCGCTCGATGATCCCCAACCGCTACGGCCGGATCATCAACATCGCTTCGATCGCAGGCCTGCGCGGGAACCCCGTGGGCACGCTGAAGACGGTCGCGTACAACACCACGAAGGGCGGCGTCGTGAACTTCACGCGTGCGCTGGCGGGCGAATGGGGCGAGTACGGCATCACGGTGAACGCGATCGCGCCGGGCTTCTTCCCTTCGAAGATGACCAAGGCATCGCTCGCGTCCATCGAGCCGGCGGTCATCGAGCGCACGCCGCTGCACCGGATCGGCGACCAGGACGACCTCAAGGGCCTCGCGGTGCTGCTCGCCTCCGACGCGTCGCGTCACATCACCGGCCAGGTGATCGCCGTCGACGGCGGCGCGAGCGTCGTGTAGCGGCGCCCGCCGCATGCGCGGCATCTTCCTCTCCTACCGTCGGAGCGACACCGCCGGCCACGTCGGCCGGCTCCACGACCATCTCGCCGCGCGCTTCGGCGCCCAGCGCGTGTTCATGGACGTCGGCGACATCGTCGCGGGCGAGGACTTCACGCAGGCGCTCGACCGCGAGGTGGCAAAGGCCGACGTGGTGGTGGTCGCCATCGGCGACGGCTGGCTCACGGCGACGCAGGACGGCAGGCGCCGCCTCGACGACCCCGCTGACCACCACCGCCGGGAGATCGAGGCCGCGATCGCCCAGGGAAAGCGCATCGTTCCGGTGCTGGTCGAAGGCGCGCGCATGCCGGCCGAGGCGGACCTGCCGCCGTCGCTGCAGCCGCTGGCGCGCTGCCAGGCCGTGGAGCTTCGCGACTCGCGGTGGGCGGACGACGTTGCCGCGCTCACGCGCGCGCTCGGCGACGGGGGTTCGCGCGTGCCGACACCGCAGCGCAAGGACTCGCCTCTCTTCCGCGTCGCGATGGTTGCGCTCGCTGCGGCGATTGCGGGCATCGCGGTGTACGACCTCTTCCTGCGTCCGCGGCCGGAGAACGCGCGCCGCGAGTCCGCCGCTCCGGCGTCACCGGCACCGACGCAGGCGATTGCAGCGCCCGCGCCCGGCGTACGACCGTCGGCGCTCGCGGGCCTCTGGAGGCGCGACAACGGCAGCCGCTGGACGATCACCGAGGACGGCGACGGCGTGCGTGTCGAGGAAATCCACTACGACTCGAAGCAGCGCTGGCTCGCGGGCCGCGGCGTGATCGACGGCGAACGGCTGCAGGTCGATCTCGCGCACCTCTACGGCGGTGATCTGCGGCTGGTCGGCTCGCTCGCGGTCTCGACCGACGGGCGCACGCTCTCAGGCACGATGCGCAGCGAGCCGGGCGGCCAGGAAGAGAACGTCGTCCTGGTGCGGGAGTAGCGGGGGAAAGCGGTGCCCCGCGCCCGCCTTCCGCGCCGGACTCGCCGTTGCCTGCCCGAATGCACGGGAGCGCACCGATGCTCGCGAGACCTCGCGACGTCATCGCCGTTACGGACCTCGCCCGCTCGGCGGCCTGCTATCGCGACGTCCTCGGCTTCACGGTGCGCGAGATCGGCGATTCCGGCTGGCGGTGGCTCGAGCGCGATGCCTGCGTCATCCTCGCCGGCGATTGCCCCGATGCACTGCCGCCGGAGCAAATCGGAGACCACTCGTACTTCGCGTACATCGAGGTCACCGACATCGACGCGCCGCATGCCGAAGTGACGGCGCGCGGTGCGGCACTGATCAAGCCGCTGCGCGATGAGCCTTGGCCTATGCGCGAGCTCGGCGTGCGGACCGTCGACGGCCACCGGATGATGTTCGGGCAGCGGCTCTGAGGCGGCGGGGGTCGGTCGGCGCCGCACCGACGCCGTTCGCGAGCGCTAAGCCCGCATCAGGAACATCGCGACCGCCGCGATCTGGTCGGCATGCAGCAGTGTCGGGCCATGGCCGATGCCAGGGAACTCGACCACCTCAGCGCGCGGCCCGCGCTGCATCATCGCGGTCGCCACGTCCCGCGTCAGCACGTCGGACAGCTGGCCGCGCAGGACGAGCGTCGGGCAGCGGATGGCGTCCCAGAGCACCCACAGATCCAGGTCCTTGAACGGACGTTGCGCGTTGTAGGCGATGGCGATCGCCGGGTCGTAGCGCATGCGGTAGCCGCCGTCGGGCTTCGCGATCACGACATGCTCGGTGAGGATGCGCCACTGGCCGTCGGTGTGCGGGCCAAACGGCGCGCTCACCATCCGCACGTAGCGCTCGGCATCCTCGATCGATGCGAAGTCGGGCGCGTTGCCGAAGTACTCCGCGATGCGTTCGAGCGCAGCGGCCTGAAACACCGTGCTCGCATCGTTGACCACCAGGCGCCGGATCGGCGAGGCGGGATGTGCCCCGATTGCCATGCCGATCACGCCGCCGAGCGAGGAGCCGACGAAGTCCACCTGCTCGACGCCGAGCCGCGCGATGAGGGTCACGACGTCGTTCACGTACGTCGGCACGATGTATTCCATGGGCGCCTTCAGCCATTCGCTCTCGCCGCGCCCGGGCAGGTCGATGCATGCCACGCGGTAGCGGTCCGCGAGCGCCGCGGCCAGCGCGTCGAAGTCGCGCGCGCAACGGCTCAGGCCGTGGACGCAGACGACCACGCGCTCGTTCGCGGGATCGCCCCATTCGGTGTAGGCGACCCGATGCAGGCCGGACGGGGTCGCGCACAGCAGCTGACGGCGGCGGAAAGGATCGGTCATCGAGGCAGACGACGGCAACGGAAGGGGGCGAGCGCGGCGTGTGCCCGATCGCCGCCGACGCCGCGCAGTATAGCGAGGCCCGCCCCGGCCCGGCGCGCCCCGCCGTCGGCGCCGCGCAGGGCGCCGGCGATGTGCGATGATCCGCGCATGAGTCAGCAGGCCCTGTCGCGCGTCCGCATCCCGTTCGTCGAGCACCTCGGCATCCGCCTCGTCGAGCAGACAAAGACGCAGGCGGCGATCGTCCTCGAACGGCGTCCGGAGCTGCTGAACAGCTGGGGCGCGACGCACGGCGGCGTGATCATGACGATGCTCGACTACGTCATGAGCGCAGCTGTGCGCGGCCACTACGGCGTGGACGGCGGGGTGCTGACCGTCGACATGAGCGTGGGCTTCATGAAGGCCGGCATGAGCGACCGGATCGAAAGCTCGGCGCGCGTCCTGCACGGCGGCGCCTCGACTGCCTTCTGCGAGGGCGAGGCGCGCGACGAGAAGGGCGAGCTGCTCGCCAAGGCGATCGGCACGTTCAAGCTGCTCGCGGAGCGGAAGTAGCGCGCGCCGCGGGCGCCGCCGCTACGTCGCCGGCAGCAGCGAGGAGGTGCGCAGCGAGGGCCTTTGCCTCGCGCCCTGGTCGGCAACACACCGACCGTCGACGCGAGCGAGCGGGCGCCCCGCGATCCGCGCCCGCTACTGCCAAGCCCCGCCTGCGCGTCGTCACTTGCGCTCCCACGTCCGCAGCCCGGCGCAGCGACTCGCGCCCCCGCTCCCGCCCGTCGTACGTACCTCGTCACTTGCGTTTGCGCGTCCGCTTGCCGCCGCGACTTGCGCCGCGCGCGGCACGCGGTGCCCGCGGCTCGGCCGCGGGCTCCTCGTCGTCGCCGTCGTCGCTCGGCGCGCTGCGCTCGCTCTCGTCGCCGCCTGGCCGCGCGATCCTGGCGGCGAGGGTGGCGAGGAACGGCGCCGCTTCCGCCTTGGCGTCGGCCGCCAGCTCGGCGAAGAGCTCGAGGTGCTCGCGAATGGACTCGAACTGCCGCGGCCCGGCAACGACGCGCGCCTCCGCATAGCCCGCGGCGATCTCGTCGACCTTCTTTGCGTCGAGAGGCCCCTCGAGCAGACCCGCGACGAGGTCGTGCTCGGTCGAGGACACTGCATCCCAGAGCGTGAAGCGCTGCCCGAGACGGCGCTCGAGCTCGTCGTCCATCGCGGCCAGCTTGTCCCTTGCAGCGGCGAGCTCTTCCCCCTTTGGCTCCTCGCCCGCCCAGCGCAACGCCACGAGCGCGGAGATCCAGTTGAGCAGCGGATAGGCATCGAGCGCGCCGGCGCGTTCGGCGAGGTCGGATGCTTCGCGGTAGGCGTCGCGCATGCGCTCCAGTGCGGCGATGCGCTCGTCGCCGCTCGTGATCCACGCGCGCCGCTTGTACGCGCTGCCGAGCAGGCTCAGCCGCTCGCGCGTCACGAAGCGCGCGTCGGCCTGCGCGTCCTCGCCCTTCGGCCGCGGCAGGTTGAGCAGCGCCTCGAGCCGCGCGATGGCGACGTCGGATCGCGCGCGGGCGGCCTCCAGCGCCTTGTCGCGCTCCTCCGGCGGGCGGCTGCGCAGCTCGCTCACGGCGGCGCGCGACTCGCAGTTGGAGAGCTGCTCGAGGTCCTGCACCAGGATGCCGCCGTCATCGGCCGCGAGGGCGCCGTAGAAGCTCGCGATCGCGTCCTGGAACTGGAACGCGGCGTTGAAGGCGCGCCCCAGCGCGGCTCGCGCGCGACCGTTGCCGCGCCACTGCTCGTCGCGGTCGAGCGCGTCGCGCAGCGCAGCGAGCTCGGCGAGCGAGCCGCTGATGTCGTCGCCGCCGCTCGTCTCGATGTCGGCGGCTACGTTCTCGAGGCGATTGATCACCTGCTCGACCGACGAGTAGGTGCGCGCGCGGCCGTCGTCGCCCGCAGCCCTCTCGACGAGGCGGTAGTCGGGGTCGCCGTAACACTGGTAGGCGCCCCAGGTGTTGGCGTACGGATGGCGCTTCTCCGTCTCGACGCGCGCGGCCTGCACCGCCGGCCCGTACGCGCGCCCGGCGAGCATCTCGCCGTAGAACGTCTCGGCGAACGTCTTCGCGGCGGCGTCGTCCACCGCCCAGCCCGCGGCCACCACGGCGCGCACGCCGAGGCGGATGAACTGCGCCGCGACGTTGGCTGCGAACAGGTTGTAGTTCTCGAGCGGGCTCGGCGTGCCGCGGTCGCCGGCGGCGCGCTCCGTCTCGCGGCGGCGCTCGCGATCCTCGGTGTAGCCGAGGTGGCAGCAGTTGATGAAGACGAGCTCCGGCACGCGTCGCATCTGTTCGACCTCGCCCGGCGTGAGGAACATGCCGTCGCCGATCACCATGCCGGTGACGGGCTGGGGGCGCGTGCGGCGAGCGCCCGTGCCCTGCGGCAGCGGCTGGCCGCAAGCATCGCAGTCCTCCTCCGGCGCGGGCTGGATCCACTCGTAGACGCCGTGACCGGCCAGATGCAGGACGCGGTACGGCACCGCGAAAAGCGCCGCGACGATCTCGCCGGCGCTCGATTGCACGCGTCGCTCGACGACGAAGCCGCGCGCCTGCTCGAACGCGTCGGCCACCGCGTTCGCCTCGGCGCGCGCGCCCGGCAGCGGCGGCAGCGGGCCGTCCGCCGACACCTCGGGATCGCCGACGACCAGCACCCGGTTGCCGAGGCTGCGCAGCGGCGCCTCGCGGAATCCGGGGATCTCGAGCTGGCGCAACATGCCGCGCGAGAGCGCGATCTTGCTGCCCTCGCCGTCGGCGCGATTCTCGAGGAGCTCCCATGGATAGCGCGCCGCTTCCTCGTCGAGCACGAGGACGAGGCTCTCGCGATCCGGCGCCTGGTCCTTGATGCTGTTCGGGAGCAGCAGCTCGAAGAGCGTGCGGGTGAGCTCGGGATTCGACCGCGTGCTGCCGATGGTCCGCTTCACGAAGCGGTCGACGAGCTTGCGCTGCGTCGCCACGACGCGTGCTTCGGCGCGCGCGCGGCGCGTGAGCGCGACGAAGCGCAGCGCGCCCTCGTCCGGCTGGCCTTCGGGCGCGCGCCCCTTGATCGAGAGGCGCTGCCACCAGCCCTCGGGCTCCTCGAACGTGATCTGGCTGCGCGCGCCGGCGCGGCGGTCGATGCGCGCCGGCGGCGTGAACGCGCCGCGCATGCGCGAGCGCGCGCCCACGAGCTCGAGGTCCTCGATCGCCTGCAGTGCCTTGGCGAGGAACAGCTCGACGAACTGCAGCGTCCCGATCCGCACGGGACGCCCGCCCTGCTCGAGCAGCTGGTTGGCGCGCTGCACGCCCTCGAGCACGGCGAGCACCGAGTCGCGACCGCGCACGCCGCCGGCGTTCGTGCCGACGAGCAGCGACGCGAGGCCGATCTCGAGCTTGCTGCCGAGCGCAGGCGAGTGCCCCAGCTCGACGTGGCGCTCGAGCATGCGCACGGCATACGCCAGCGCCCCCTGGGTGACGGTCTCGACCAGCTCGCCCACGCCGAGCTCGCCCACCGGGCCGAGCCCCACGACCACGGCGCCGCTGTACGCGATGCCCGCCTGGTCGCGCTTGCGCAGCACCACTTCGTGGCTGCCGATTTCGCCCGGGTACAGTCCCAGCCGATGGCGCTGCGTGAGACGTCCGCCGAGCAGGCGGTCGATCTCCGCCTCGGCGCTGATGATCGTGTCGCCCTTGTAGTGGCCGACGAGGATCGGGAAGTCGGCGAACTTGAGGTCGCCGTGCACGACGGTCACCTTGAGCGGCGGCGCCGACGGACCCGCGGCGGCGCGCGGTTCCGCGCCGCTGCCGCCGAGCGCGGAGGCCGCGAGCGCGCTCTCGTCGGGCAGGTAGTCCTGCGGCGCGCGCTCGATGCGGAACGGCGCGCCCTCGTCGGCGCGCGCCACCGGCGGCGATTGCGTCAGGCGCGACGTCGTGCCGCGCTCGAGCAGGTCGAGGATCGCCGCGAAGTGACGCTCGGCCGACGGCAGGTCGCCGTGCACGACGCCCGGCATGTACCAGGCGTTGAGACCGGCGGGGATGCCCGTGTCCCAGAGCACCTGCCCGTCGCCGCGCGACGTGGCGAGGAAGCCGATACGCTCCCGGCCCTCGGCGTTCTCGTTGGTCACCACCCGCACGAGCGTCTGGTGCGACTGGCCGGCGACGTAGACCATGCGCTCGGGATCGATCGGGCTCGAGTCGAGCAGCGCACGGAACGCCTTCGCCCGGGCAAGGTCCGCCGCATCCGGGAGCGTCCAGCCGTCCGCAGAGAGCGCTTCCAGCCCGCGCCAGGTAGAGAGCGCCCAGTAGTCCTCCTTCGGATCGCGCGGCAGCATCGCGAGCACGCCCGGGAAGCGCGAGATGATCGCGAGCAGCTCGCGCGAGATGTGGCGCACGTCGAGGAGCGCGAGCTTGGCGAGCGTGTCCGACTGGCCGAGCAGCAGCTCGGTGATCGAGTGCGAGCCGCCGTTCGGCGTGCCGAGCATCACCAGCCGCGAGCCGGGCACGCCGCCCATCTCGCGCCAGACGTCGGGATGACGCGCGATCATCGTGCGCGCGACGAGGCCGCCCATCGAGTGCGCGAGCAGGCGCACCGGCTTGCCGGCGAGCTTCGCCTCCGCGGTCGCACGCCGCACCTCCTCGGCGAGCCGGTCGGCTTCCTCCTCGGGCGGCAGCCGCCAGTCGTAGGGGAACGGCACGACCTTGTGCGTGTCGGCGAGATAGTCGATCAGCTTGCGGTAGTACGGCGGATAGGGCTGTACCGGGAGCACGCCGGCCGCACCCATCTTCAGCCTGCCGAGGCCGCCGAGGAAGAGATCGGCGTAGCTCAGCCACACGCGCCGGCCGTCGACCTCCAGCTCGCTCCCCATGATGCCGGGCAGCACGAACACCACCGGGCGCGGTCCCGGCGTGCCGCGCACGATCTGGCCGCGTGCGATCGGCGCGATCGGCGGACGCAGCGCCTCGAAGCCGCTCTCGTCGGCCTCGTCGCGCGCGAGCGCGCGCGCGAGCATCGGCGCGCTGGAGTCGTTCTTGAAGTAGTTGAAGTGGTCGACGTCGCTGCCGACGTCGTGGAAGAGGAGCGAGCGCGCCACGCGCGGTGCACCGCCGTACATCGAGCCGGTGTTCACCACCAGGTCGTGCTCGCCGGCATAGAAGCGGTCCGCGACGAGCGTGAGCAGGCGCTGCCAGATGCTGCCCGCCTGCAGGTCGCCGGCGATGACCGAAAGCTGCGAATCGACCGTGCGCTGCGGGTTGTTCACCATGCGGATGAGCCCGGAGTCGGGCAGCATCGCGGCGATCCCCGGCACGAGCTGCGGCTTGGTCTTCTCACGCAGCAGCGCGGCGAGGAAATCGCCGAGCGCGGCGACGGTCTGCCCGAGCGGGCTCGTGGAAGGCACGAGATTGCCGACGTTGACGAGGATCTGCGCGTAGCGGTCGAGCCGCATCGAGACGAGCGTCGTGCCGAGCGCCGGACACGCGACGCGCGCGAACCGGCGCACCCGGATGCCGCGCGCGGCGAGCGCCGCGAGTGCGCTGCCAAGCGCATCGAGCTGCGTCGCCCATTCGGCGAGCGTCGCCTTGCCCGCCTCGATCTCCTTCGGCTCGAGGTTCTTGCCGTTCTCGAGCCAGCTGCCGTCGGCGATCCAGCCGCGCTCCTCGACCGTGAACGGCTCGCCCTTGCCGCTCACGTTCATGCGGCAGAGCAGCTCGCCGACGAGGCCGCCGCGCGAGTGGCTGACGAGGTCGATCTCCGCGTCCTTGTCGAGCAGCGCCTGCAGCGCGTTGGCGAGCTCGAGCGCGTTCTCGATCGGCCCGACGGTCATCGAGCGGTGGTCGAAGCCGAACACGTTCTCGCCGTACATCGTGCGCAGCGCCTTCAGCGTGTCGCTGCGCTGGCTCGACCACAGCTCGCCGAAGCTGCCCCAGGTGCTCGAGGTCGTGCCGTGCACGAACACGAGGACGCGCTTGTCCACCGGACCGGCGGGCAGGTCGTCGAGGCCGAAGCTGCCGGTGACCATCCGCGCGCGGAAGAGTCCCAGCCCCCGGCGGTGCGGGGGCTCCTGCGTCTCCTCGAACTTGCGCGCGATCGCGAGCGCGGTCTCGCCGGCGAGGTCGATGCCGAGGACCTTGAGCGTCTTGAGGATGAAGCCGCCGAAGAGGCCCCGCTCGCCCGGGCGCGGCGCGCCGAACGAGAGCGTGTCCGCGACTTCGAGCGGCCCGTCGCTCGCGGCGTCGCGCTTGCCCGAGCCGACGAGCTTCGCTCGGTACTCCTCCGGCGTGAGCCAAAGGCGCAGCCCGTCCTCGAACTCGAGCTCGACGAGGTCGTTCGCGGCGAGTGTCACCTCGTCGAGCCGCTCGGTCCCGGACCGGAACGCACCGGCGCGGAACTGCGCCTTCACCTGCGCTTTGCCCGAGGGCACCGCGCTCGCGCTGCCCGCGGCGTCCAATCGGTAGCCGCGGATCCTCGTCGCCTGCTGGTCGGCCATCTCCCCTCCTCGGTTGTTGTTGTCGGTGGCGTCGCTGCCGTCCGCGGCACGCGCAGAACGCGCCGCATCGGCGCCGTGTGCGCGCCGCCGCGCCCCGCGCGTGCTGCCCGTTACGTGAAGACCGGCTTCTTCTTGTTCGCGGCCGCGCCCTCGAGCTGCGGATGCTGCGGATAGTCGGCGGCGTCGAGCAGGCTCTGCGCCCGCGTCTGCAGCTGCTGCCAGGTGATGTGCGGGTTCTCCACGATCGCCTTCATCGCCATCGCGGTCATCGCGCCGTGGTAGACGCCTTCGATGCGGGCGTCATAGGAATACTCCGTGGGCCGGCAGCCGGAGAAGAGCACGTCCCTCATGCCCGACTGCGGGTACTTCTGCCGGCGCCGCGGCTGTGCGGTCCATGGATCCTGCAGCACGGCGCGCTTCAGGTGCGCCGGGTTCAGGAAGCGCACGCGGCGCTCGTCGGGGACGCGCATGCCCGGGACGGCGTCGGCAACCGCGGCGCGCGTCAGCGTGCCCGAGTGGCACGAGTCGGAGATCACCATCAGGCTCATGCCGTCCGGCGTGCCCGCGAAGAGCTCGCGCAGCTCGTCGTCGAGGATCAGGTTCGCGTCGCAGTCGTAGGGGCAGATCGCCTCGTCGTAGGCCTCGTCGCCGGAGGTGTCCGCAACGTAGGTGCCGTGCGAGGAGTTGGTGAAGACGAGAATGTCGCCCGCCTTGGCGCCCGCGAGCAGCGACTTGAGACCGGCCATCATGTTCGCCTTCGTGGCCTGCGCGTCGAGCAGCACCTTCACGTCTCCCGCCGGGAAGCCGTAGCGCGAGGTGAGCAGCTGCGACCACGCCTTCGCGTCGTTGACGCAGCCGTTGAGGTCGTTCGCGGTGCCGGGGTAGTCGTTGATGCCGACGCAGAGCGCGCGCTTCGCCATGTCGTTCTCCTCTCGGTCGCGCTGCAGTCCGGGATTCTCGTCGTCGGCGCAGGGGCGCCGCAGCAGGGCGCAGCGCGGCCCCCGCGAGCAGCGCTCTTCACGCTAGCAGAACCCCGCGGCGGACGCACTACACCCAAAGTCCTACCGTTCGCCGGTCGCTCTCGGCGCGCGGCGATGACGCAATGCGGAGCGCGAAGTGTTCAGAAACGGAACACCTCGCCATGCCGCGGGCATGATGCCGACGGGTTCGCAGCGCGGCGACCCGGGCGTAGCATCGCGCTTCCGTAAGGCGATGCGGCCCTGCGTGTCCGGTGCACTCGGACCGATGGCCGGGACACGAGCGCATCCACAAGGGGGACGAGACGATGACGCGAAAGCAGGCGGGGGAACGCGGCAGGGACGAACAGAAGAAGCGCAAGCGCAAGAGCGCACCCGCCACGGCGCGGAAGCGGAAGGCGGCGAAGGCCGGCAGCACCGCGGCCAGTTTGGCCGCCCCCGCGCGAAGCGCTCCACGGAAGGCAGCGCCGCGACCGACCGGCAAACGATCGCGCGTGCCGCAAGCGGGAAGCGGGCGCGGCCGCAAGCCGCGCAAGGCGGCGCCGAAGACGCCGGCGCCGCGCTCGCGCGCGCCGCGGTCCGGACCGGAGATCAGCGTAAGACGGCGGCGCTCGGTCACGATCGTCGCCCGCGCGCCGGTCGCCCGCGCGCCGGTCGCGGCGCCGGCCACCGCGGTCACCGCACGCGACGTCGAGCCCGCGCGGCTGCATCCCGCGTTTCGCACGCGCATCGCAAAGGTGGTGGCGCAGCTCAATGCCGAGGGCATCCCCTTCCGCATCTTCGAGGGCTATCGCACGCCCGAGCGGCAGCGATGGCTCTGGGAGCAGGGTCGCTCGCGACCGGGCGCGGTCGTGACCAAGGCGCAGCCGTGGGAGTCCTACCACCAGTACGGGCTCGCCTCCGACCTCGTGCTGTTCGTGGACGGCCAGTGGAGCTGGGACACTTCCGGCCCGCGCGCCGCGTGGTGGAAGCGCATGCAGGAGCTGGGCCGGGCGAACGGCCTGGAGGCGCTCTCCTTCGAGATGCCGCACCTGCAGATCGCCGGCACGAGCATCGCGCAGCTGCGCAGCGGCGCGTATCCCGCCGGCGGTGACGACTCGTGGGCGAATACACTCGCGAGCGCCGTTTACGGCTGGCAGGGCACGCCGCCCGCGCCCACTGCACCGACGCAGGTCGCGGAGCGCCCGCCGCTGCCGCCCGAGGCGCTCGCCGTTGCGACGCCCGTGAGCGCGCCCGCTGCGGCGCCGGTCTCGGCCGGGCCTTTGGCTTCCGTCGCGGCATCGGACTGGCACGCGCGCTTCAACGGCCAGCGGTGGCGCGCCGATGCCAACGGCGTCTATACGAAGGGCTTCGACGACGCGCGCTCGCCGATGCGCACCGATGGCCAGCCCGTCACCATGCGGCGCATCTGGGCGCTGCTCGGCGACGCGATCCTCGCGGCGTCGCGCAAGCACGGCATTCCGCCGGCGCTGATCATGATGGTGATTGCGACCGAGACCGCGAGCTATCGCAACTACGGTTTCACCGGGCCGTTCACGTTCCGCTGGGAGCCGGGCGTGAAGGTGAACGACGTGACGCCGAATCTCTTCGGCGACTACAGCGTCGGCCCGATGCAGATCCTCGCCACCACCGCGCGCTGGGTGATCGGCACGCAGCGGCTCGACTACGACGCCTTCAAGACCGCGCCGGTGTTCGAGCGCCGTCCCGAGCCGCCGCAGTCGCTGCCGCTCTACGACGCCGCCGCCAACATCGACATCGGCGCGGCGGTAATCAGGCAGCGCTGGGCGCAGTCGGGCGACGACCCGATCCTCGTCGCCGCCTCGTACAACGCCGGCGGGGTCTATTCGAGTGACGACAACCCGTGGCGCATTCGCTGCTACGGTAACCACCTCGACCGGGCGGCGCAGTGGTACGGCGATGCGTGCTTCGTGTTGAAGGAGGCAGGCGTGGCGCCTCGGAGCCGGGCAACCGACATCGCCACCCCAGCGGAGCGGACTGCTCGCCCCGCTTCGCGTGCTCCCGGGCTCCGGTCCGGCCGCAGAACCAAGATTGCGCGCCGTAAGCGTACCGGGTCGAACAGAACGGAGGCCTCAGAGAGGCGGGTACGAGCCCGCGGGTGGGAACCGCCTCAACCCGAGGGACGCACGCATGCCACCGGTCGATCGTAGTGCAGACCAAGGCAAGGAACGTGCTCCCTGATTGGCTGCGCCAAAAAAGACAGGGGACGGGTAAGGATTGACCCGGAGCTCGCAGCGGCCCAAGCTTATGAGCTCTTGCAGCCGCTGGCAGTCCTGACCCGGCACGGTACGTGATCTGCCGCGCATCGAACCAGCCAGACCTAAGCCCGCGGGTGAACGGGGTGGGGCGACGATCTTCGCGGGAGACCGCTTGACCATGCCGGATTGAGACCGGTAAATTCCCCG
>Ga0209254_10000835_pt1 | contig 26792 bp, 25 predicted proteins | sample FrelakmetDIP11DI_FD_187148 | JGI IMG/M metagenome (GOLD analysis project Ga0209254, IMG submission 187148) | Freshwater lake sediment microbial communities from the University of Notre Dame, USA, for methane emissions studies - DIP11 DI (SPAdes)... | ecosystem: Environmental > Aquatic >...
CTCAGCGCGCGGCTGCTGTGCTGCACGCCCACCGCGCACTGGCTCGAGTATGCGGACTGGTGGAATCCGATCCTGGCGGAACCGCTTGCGGTCGACAAAGGAGTCGCCATCCCCAGCAACACCGCCGGCTCGGGCGTGGACTGGAATGAAGACGCGGTCGATCGCTTCGCGGCGTGAACCGGCGAGCCCGCGGCGTTACTGTCGGGGCTTGCGTGCCGGCGGGCGCAAGAGAGACGGATAGCCGCTCAGCTCCAGGGTGGCCCGCCCGCCCCGCCGCGTGACGAGCCGCGCGCGCCCGCCGATCGGCAGCGTGAGCTTGCGGGCGAGATGCCCGTACGGCAGTCCGGTGATCACCGGCACTGCCGCGATCTCGCGCAGTCGCCCGATAACGGCCGCGAGGTCGAAGCCGTTGTCGTTGGGCATCGGCGTCACGGGCGCGAAGTCGCCGAGCACGATGGCCGCTTGCCGCTGCAGCACGCCGGCATGCGCAAGCTGATAGAACAGGCGCTCGATCTTGTAGGCAGGCTCATTGACGTCCTCGACGACGAGGATGCCGCCCCGGACGCGCGGGAAGTATGGCGTGCCGAGCAGCGTGGCCAGCATCACCAGGTTGCCACCCCACAGCCGGCCGGCCCATTCGCCGGCCTTCGCTTCGAGCTCGAGGTCGATGGCGTAGCGTGCCGATTCGATGAGGCCGAAGAAATGCGTCGTCGTGAAGGTGTCCGGTGATTCAGCGCCGAAGTCGCCCGCCGACGGTCCGGACAGGCTGACACCACGTGCGCACGCCAGATAGGCGAGACTGAACGCGGTGAAGTCGCTGTAGCCCGCGATGATCGGAGCGCGCGCCTTGATCGCTGCGTAATCGATCCGGTCCAGCAGTCGCGACACGCCGTAGCCGCCACGCCCCGCCACGACGACATCGATCGACGGGTCGGTCGCAAAGTGCATCAGCTCGCCGAGTCGGAGCTCGTCCGGCCCGGCAAAGCGCTGCTCGCGCGCGAACATGCTGTCGCCCGCCTCGACCCGCCAGCCACGGGCAGCGAAGAACCGCGCTGCGCGGTCCACAACCGCCGGATCGGCCATGTACCCCGACGGCGCAACCAGTCCCAGGCTTTTAGTCCGTTCCATCGCGCTCGTCATCCTGCGGCAGGTGTCCGCTCTTGCGCAGCTGCCGGCGTTCCGAGAAGAAGCTCGAGAGCAGTGCCGCTGATTCATCCGCCAGCACACCGGCGCGCACCGTCGTATGGTGGTTCAGCCGCGCTTCCGCGAACAGGTCCACCACGCTGCCGCAGGCACCGGTCTTCGGGTCGGGCGCCCCGTAGACGAGCCTCTTGATGCGCGCGTGCTGCATCGCACCGGCGCACATCGAACAAGGCTCGAGTGTCACGAAGATCTCGCAATGGTTCAGCCGGTAGTTGCCCAGGAGTTCGGCGGCGGCGCGCATGGCCTGGATCTCGGCGTGCGCGGTCGGGTCGCTGTTGCCGATCGGCTGGTTGAAGCCGGTCGCAATCACCTTCCCGTCACGGACGACGACAGCACCGACCGGCACCTCCGCCAGGGCCCAGGCGTTGTGCGCCTGGTCGAGCGCCAGGCGCATGAAGTTGGTGTCCGCATCGGACGGCGCACTGGTTTCCTCGGTGACCTGGATCTGGCTCGCCAGCCAGGCCTGCCGGCGCGCCTCGCGACGCGAGTCGTGAGCCGCGCGCGCCGCTGTCACCGCGTCAGCAATCTGGCCGGCATCGAGTGACGAGGCAGCATCGGCGAGCCAGGTGGGCAAGGTGCCGCGGCGGTAGTCCGTCCCGTAGTCCGAGCGCCGGATGAAGCCGGTGTCGACCAGCCAGCGACGCAACTCGACATGGTCGGTGTCGAGCATCACGCCCGCGCCGTCCAGGAAGGACCTCAGCACATCGTTCGCGCCGCGTTCATCGAGCATGCGGTCGGCAGGGAAACCGAGCCAGCAGCTGGCGAAGATCAGTTCGAGGTCGCGACCGTCCTTTTGCTGCAGCGTGGAAAGGTGAACGCCCTGCCGGATCGCGAGCTGCGCCAGGCGCTCGAGCCATGCAACGGAAGACAATTTCGCGATCTCTTCGGGCATCGCCACAGTCTACATAGCGCGGCCGTCGATGCGGAGCTGATCGTCGGTCCGGCCCTATACTTCCGCCCGCCCGCGCGCCCGCGGTGCAGCCGTCCGGCGCCAGTCCCACAAGCCGCAATTTCGCCAAAGAGGATCAGAGTGAAGCAGACCCTCAAATGGGTGTTGATCGGGATCCTGCTGGTCGTCGCAGTGGGGCTCGGCGTGCGATCGTTTCGGGCGCTCAGCGGTCCTCCGCTGCATCCATGGCATACCTTCGTGCCGACCGAGCTCGGCGCGAGCGAACTCGCCGAGGCGGACTGGAGCCGCTACCTCGCTCAGGAAAAGGCGATCTTCGAGAGCGTGCACGCCAATGTCACCCAGCGTCTGACCGAAGGCGAGCGCGTGCCCTACAACCGCTACTTCGAGCAGAGCCCGGTCTTTCCGGCGCGCTTCGCGCAGGACTGGAATCGCTCATATGTGATGGAGCCCGCCGGTCCGCCGGTCGGCGTCGTCGTGCTGCTGCACGGGCTGACAGACTCACCGTACAGCCTCCGGCATGTGGCGCAGCGTTATCGCGAACGCGGCTTCGTTGCCATCGGCATGCGCATGCCGGGTCACGGGACCGTGCCGGCCGGACTGACCAGTGTGCGCTGGGAGGACTGGATGGCCGCGACGAGTCTGGCCGTGCGCGAAGCAAGGCGCCGCGTCCCGGCGCCCGCGCCGTTGCATCTGGTCGGCTTCTCCAACGGCGGTGCGCTGGCGATGAAGTACTCGCTCGACGTGATCGAGGATCCGAATCTCGCGCGTGCCGACCGCGTCATCCTGTTCACGCCGATGATCGGCATCACGCGCTTCGCGCGTTTCGCCGGCCTGGCCGGTCTGCCTGCGCTGCTGCCGCCGCTCGCCACGGCGGCCTGGCTCAGCAATGTCCCGGAATTCAATCCGTTCAAGTACAACTCGTTTCCGGTCAACGGAGCGCGCCAGTCGTACCGCCTGACCGACGCGTTGCAGGCACAGATCCAGCGGCTTGCGCGCGACGGCAAGCTTGGCTCGCTGCCACCAGTGCTGACATTTCAGTCGGTGATCGACTTCACGGTGAGCACGCCGGCCATCCTGACCGCGCTCTATGCGTTTCTGCCCGACAACGGCAGCGAGATCGTGCTCTTCGACGTCAACCGGACTGTGAAATTCGGGCCGCTGCTGCGGCCCTCCGCCTACGTGGCGCTGGACGCCCTCACGCCGACGACACCGCAGCCGTATCGCTTCACCGCAATCGTGAATGCGGGCGACGACAGTGACGCCACGGTCGAGCGCAGCATCGCACCTGGACAACTGCAGGCGGAGGTGCGTCCGCTCGGCCTGCCCTATCCGAACGGCATCTTTTCACTTTCGCACCTCGCGATCCCGATCCCGGCGAACGATCCCTTGTATGGCATCCGGCCGGACCCGAAGTCGCGCGACGAATTCGGCCTCAATCTGGGAGCGCTGGACGCACGAGGAGAACGAGGTGCGCTGATCGTCGATCAGGACTTCCTCACCCGGTTGCCCTCGAACCCGTTCTTCCCCTACCTGCTCGAGCGCATCGAACAAGGCATCGACCGGCCGTCCGGCGCGACCGGACGCAACATCGCCGCAACGCCGACACCGGGTCTTCCGGTCCGGCTCGAAGCGCTGCTCTCGACTTTCCTTCCCGACGACGCCGATGCACAGTCATTCGCCGGGCCGTGAGGCGCAGCCGGAGGAAGCCTCGCCGGTCCCGCGGGCGGACCCGGTGGTGCACGACGGGGCAATGAGCGAGCGCTTCCGGACGGCCGCCAGCGGCATGGTCCTCGTCATCGCCGTCGCCTGGGTGCTTTACATCGGCAAGGGCATCTTCGTGCCGATTGTCTTCAGCGCGCTCGTCGTCTATGTCATCGACGGCGTGACGCGGCTGGTCTTCAAGGTCCCTGTCGTCGGCCGACTGCTGCCGCCATCGCTTGGCTACACGGTCTCGGCGGTCGTCATCGCGTGGGCGCTCGCGGCGATCGCCTCGCTCGTGGCGGGCAGCCTCGGCAACATCTCGGGACTCGCACCACAGTACGCCGCATCGCTGCTGAACACGATCCAGGATATCGCCGCGCGCCTGGGTATCGAGACCACGCCGACCTGGGAAACGCTGCGTCGTGACCTGCTCGCCCAGGTCAACACGCAGCGCCTGATCGGCTCGACGGTCATCTCGGTGACCTCGATCGTCTCGGGGCTCATCGTCGTGCTGCTGTACGTGACGTTCCTGCTGATGGAGCGGAGCGTCTTTGCGACGAAGATCGCGAACATATCCAGCGACCCGCAGCGCGTGGCGAACGTGCAGCGGCTCATCGGCCACGTCAACGCCCGGATCGGCACCTACCTCGCGCTGAAGACCGCGGTGAGTGTCGTGCAGGGCCTGGTGAGCTGGGTCATCCTCGCGCTGCTCGGCGTCGAGTTCGCCGCGTTCTGGGCCGTGCTGATCGGCCTGCTCAACTACGTGCCGTACATCGGCTCGGTGCTGGGTGTGGCGCTGCCGGTCGCCTTTGCGACGATGCAGTTCGCCGACCTAAACCACGTACTGCTGGTACTGCTGGCGCTCGCCGTCTCGCAGTTCGTGATCGGCTTCTTCCTCGACCCCTACCTGATGGCGAACTCGCTCAACCTGAGCCCGTTCGTCATTCTCGTGAGCCTGGCGGTCTGGTCAGCGCTGTGGGGCATCGCCGGAGCGTTTCTCGCGGTGCCGATCACCGCCTGCATAGCGCTGGTCTGCGCCGAATTCGAGGCCACGCGGCCGGTTGCCGTCTTGCTGTCGCGCGATGGCCGGGTCTGAGCCCGGCAGCGGAACGATCGGGCCGAAGCGCTAGATCCCCTCGAGGTAGGCATCGATGTCGAGGGTCGAGCGCACGCCGACGGACCGGCCGTGCTGCTCGAGAAACTGCTCGGCAGCCTTGCGGCCTTCGTCGCGCAGCATGCAGAAAAACGGCCACTCGGCCAGCAGCTTCGATGAGTAGCCGAGATCGAGCATGACGTCGCTGGCGATGCGGTGCAGGCGCATGCGCGCCCAAACCGCACCCTCGCCGCTGCCCGGATCGGCCACGCGGCGCAGCAGCGCGGCCGCGCGGAACTGGTTGATCAGCGTCGTGTTGAAGGCGATCTCGTTGAGCCGGTTATGGATCTCCCGCGCCGTGCGCGGCGTCCCCGGTCGCTGGATCGGATTGATCTGGACCAGGATCGTGTCGCTCGAGCTGCACTCGCGCACCAGCGGCGACATCGAGGGATTGCCGGAGTAGCCGCCGTCCCAGTACGGTTCGCCATCGATCTCGACCGCCTGGAACATCGTCGGCAGGCAGGCCGAGGCGAGCAGGACGTCCGGCGAAATGTCCGCGTTGCGGAACACCCGCCCGCGTCCCGTGCGGACGTTCGTGGCGGTGACGAAGAGCTTGACCTTGGACTTGGCGATCCGCTCGAAGTCGAGATGCTGCAGGATGTCGCGCAGCGGGTTCGTCCCCATCGGATTGATGTCGTACGGCGACATGACACGCGCCGCGACATCGAGCGCCGCGAAGATCGGCGAGTAGTCGAGCGACCACGAACCCGTCAGTATCTCCAGCGGCCCCCGGCGCAGCGGACTCAGCAGCGCCGCATCGGAGACCTCTTTCCAGAAGCGCTCGAGCGATGCGCGCGCGCCGTCGCGTCCGCCAGTCGCGAGTCCGTCGATCATCACGGCCGCGTTCATGGCGCCGGCCGAGGTGCCTGAGATACCGTCGTACTCGAGCCAAGGCTCTTCGAGGAGACGATCGAGCACGCCCCACGTGAAGGCGCCGTGCGCACCGCCACCCTGTAGTCCGAGGTCCACCCGGACCGGATTCCGTTTCATTGTCATCTCCCTCGAGTAAGGTGCCTCGCGAATCGTTGATTCGCCCCCGCGAGGTCGGGCAAGTTTGGCTCCGGACTGGTGCCCATGTCGGTAGCCCCGTTCGTGGGCCTTAGTTTGCCTTGTCAGTCTGCGAATGCCGGATCTGGGCTGTCGAATCACCTTTGCCGCGGCGCAACATTAGCGCACTAAACGCGGCCGCGCAGGATCGGCCCGCGACAGGAGGATTACGCCCACATCGAGGCTGGCGGCGCCGGACACTCCACGCGCGAATGCGCGGCAATGCCGCGCTGTTGCAGACGCTAAAGGACAAGGCGTTGATCACTGAATGAAAGCCGGCGAGAGTCGCGAAGTACCCTGGCCGGCTCAAGAGTCGCCGCCTCTGACGGGAGGCGGACCGCTTCCCGGGCAGGCGTCACAACGGCCGACTCCGCCCGGGCCCGCACCAGCGCGTCAAACGCGGCGGCGCGGTTTGCCGCAGGTCATTCGCCGCAGAGCAGTCGCATGCGGCGTTCCGCGATGTTGAACTCGTCGTCGGTCGCGGCCGCAAGGACCTGCTCCTTGGCCTGCTCGCAGGCGGAGGCCTGCTGGACTTCGGCGGCCGCCGGTGGCGCCGGAGGTGCCGCCTTGGCCGGGGCGGCCTGCGCGCGCGGAGCGCAGCGGGCGTCTGGCACGAGCCGGATATTGGCGAACTGCCCCTGTTCAACAGCCACACAGTCGCCGATCCGCTTGCCGGCTTGGTCGGAGACGATGCGCACGGTGGTCGTTCCATCGACCAGCACGGTGTACTCGAAGGCCTGCGAACGCCCCGCGAGCGAACCCACACCGCGCCCGGCGGCAGCGCCACCGATGCCGCGCAGCGCACGGTTGCTGCCGGACTGACCGCTACCGGTTGCCAGACCAACGCCACCGCCGACCAGCGTGCCGACCGTGCGCGCGGTGTTGTCCGTGACCGTGGTCGCCTGGACATTGGTGATGCGGCCGTACTGCACGCGCACCTGGGCATCGGCAGACAGGGGCAGCGCGAGCGCGGCGCCTGCAAGGACTGAAAGGACTGCAACGGATTGATTCATTCAGTGACTCCAGATTGGGGGGTCGATACAACTCGCGGCCAAGGTCGCGCTGCGGAGAACGTCGCCGCACAGCGCCATCGTGGAACGCAGTGGCCGGTGCCGCCGACCATTGCGGTATGTCTAGAACTCGGTCCAATTCAGCATAACACCGCGCCTCGGGCGCACCGTGCGAGGCCTTTCGCGCTTCGCTTCAACACCGCCGCGACAGCGTACCGGCACGGCTAGATCACCGCGTCCTTGGTCATCGTGGAAACGATGAGCTGGACGAACTGATCGATCATCTGCGGAACGGTATCCCATCCAGTCGCGGTCGTCGTCGCAGCCGACCAGATCACCGCGGCGGACTTTGCATCGAAGACGCGAGTATCGGCATGGACCTTCTGCGTTGTCGTCACCTGCGGCGGGATCGATGTGGCCCACATCGTGTTGTAGTAGCCGGCCATGCCGCCCCAACCCGGCCCCCAGCCACCGCCCCAGCCCATCCCCGGGCCCCAACCCGGGCCCCACGCTGGACCCATGACCATCCCCGGCGACACGTTGACCTCGGTCGTGACGTTGATGACCCGGGTCACCATCGCATGATTGACGCCGGCGTTCGCGATGGCGCGACGCAACTGCTCCTCGGTGACCGGGCCCGATTGCGGCAGGAACTGGTACGACTGGACCGCCTTGACGCCCGCCGCTCCCAGTGCGGCGACCATGCGGTCCTCGAAGATGCGGCGGTTGGTCGTATCCTGCACGGCCGCCATCACCATCACACTCCTGACGGACCGCTTGCCAGCGAACTCCGGATTCACCCACTGCGCGTCGATTGAGGTGGCACGAGTGGCGCAGCCGGCCGCGGCAAAGGCCAAGGCTCCTGCGATCAGAACACTGAACAAGCGCTGGTACATGGTTGTCATCCCCTGAACTTGCCGCGCGGCGGCGGAATGGTCGTAAAGGTTAGCGCAAGCAGAAGGAAGCCTGCGCTCGCCCCTGCCCGCGATGGTGTTTTCCGACGCGGGGTCGCGGACTCCACCCCGACGCCGAGGCGGCGCGAGCGTCAGTAGTACGTGCCGATCGAGACACCGAGGCCGACCGCGGTCTTGCGGAAGTTGTAGTCGATCATGCTCTCCCCGTATCCGGAAAAGACCTGCAGGTAGCCGCGCAGGTCCGACGTAATCGGAAAGCGAAGGTCCAGCTGCGCCGAACCCCAACTCGGGTCGGTCTGGAAGGTCGTACGCAGGCGCAGCGTGGTGACCCAGTCTTCCCGCCACTTGTAGAACGCGAGAAACTCCGCTGAGCCGATGTAGTCCTTGATGTCCGGGTTGCCGTCCTTCTCCTCGCTGTCCGGAATTCGGTACCACGGCTTGATCTGCAGCACGAAGGGACCGTTCTCGAGAGCGACCATCGCATACACCCGGTTCCAGCTGCGAGACAACGGATCACCACGCCCGTTGGACTGGTGCACCAGTCCGAAGGCAAGCAGGCGGCCCTTAAGTCCCAGCACCTCGTAGTCCGTCGGCATCGACCAGATGAGTTCGGGCTCGTAGTTCGTCTCGCGGAACGGCCGCGACAGATCTTCGTTGTAGACCTGCCAGAAGCTCTTCTGCGTGTAGCCGAGCCACAACGCGGAACGTCCTCCAAAGATGTCTTCCCATAACTTCAATTTGAAGCTCAACTGGAACTCGGTTTCGGTCGAGTCCAGTGGCCCCGGAAGGTCGGGCGGCGGCTGTGTCGGCGTCTGCGGACTGTCATTGACATTGGACGAGTACACGACCGGCAGGATGTAATTTGGCCGATAGAACGTGAACCGGAACGTGCCTGCCTTATAGCGATCCTCGAGTTCCCAGCGCTGGGCAATCAGCGACTGACCACCCGCGAGCGATCCCGTCGCAACCAGGTTCGCGCCGCTCTCGCGCCGGTTCTCCGGGCTTGCGCCCGTGGCCGCTGGAGGTTCTGCGGCAGGCGGCGCGGAGCGCGACGCGGCAGCCGCGTTGGCCGCAGCCGCGTCGTAGCACGCCAGCCGCGCTGACGGCTCTGAAATCGCACGACACCGCTCCAGGTCCGCAGGAGACTGCGCATTAGACGCCAATGGCGCCATGCCGATCAGCATGGCCAGTGTCAGTCTTAGGGTCATGGCACCTCTGCGCGGCATGTCGGTCTTCGAGGGTTCTTTGCTTGCCGGTCCCGCGACGCTTCGCCAGCGGTTAAATGGATACCGGGCCTGCTGCAGCCAATTTTCCGGTACGCGCGAGCGAGTGTATCGACACCTCACGCGAGCCGCATGACAAATCAAGTGACAAGAGTCGGGACGCGTCGATGCGAGGTCAAAAACGGTGTCCGGCGCGTGCTAAAATCTATCATGCATACCTGCGACTACTCCCACTCGATCGTCGCCGGTGGCTTGCCGCTGATGTCGTAGACGACGCGGTTGATGCCGCGCACTTCGTTGATGATTCGGTTCGAGACCTTGCCGAGCAGGTCGTGCGGCAGGTGTGCCCAGTGTGCGGTCATGAAGTCCGTGGTCTGCACGGCTCGCAGCGCGACGACCCACTCGTAGGTGCGGCCGTCACCCATGACGCCAACACTTTTCACCGGCAGGAACACCGCAAACGCCTGGCTCGTCCTGTCGTACCAGCCCGAAGAACGCAATTCCTCGATGAAAATCGCGTCAGCCCGCCGCAGCAGGTCCGCGTGTTCCTTCTTCACTTCGCCGAGGATCCGCACGCCGAGGCCCGGTCCGGGGAATGGATGGCGGAAGATCATCTCGCGCGGCAGGCCGAGCGCGAGTCCAAGGTTGCGCACCTCGTCCTTGAAAAGATCGCGCAGCGGCTCCAGTAGCTTCAGGTGGAGCGTCTCCGGCAGGCCCCCGACGTTGTGGTGGCTCTTGATCGTCGTCGCCTTCTTCGTCTTCGCGCCGGCCGATTCGATGACATCCGGATAGATCGTGCCCTGCGCCAGCCACTTGGCGTTCGGAAGCTTCGCCGCCTCCTCCTGGAACACGTGGACGAACTCGCGCCCGATGATCTTTCGCTTCTCCTCGGGATCCGAGACACCCTTGAGTGCAGTCATGAAGCGCTCGGTCGCGTCGATGGCGATCAGCTTCATGCCCATGTGCTTCTGGAACGTGTCAATGACCTGCTGGCCTTCGGCGAGCCGCAACAGCCCGGTATCGACAAAGACGCAGGTGAGCTGTTCGCCGATCGCGCGCTGGATCAGCGCCGCCGCCACCGAGGAGTCGACCCCCCCAGACAGGCCCAGGATCACTTCTTCGCGGCCGGCCTGCGCACGGATCTTCTCGACCGCCTCGCCAACATAGTCACCCATGACCCAGTCCGGACGGCAACCGCAGATCTCGAGGGCGAAGCGCCGCAGGATGGCCTCGCCCTGCGCCGTGTGCGTGACCTCGGGATGGAACTGCACTCCGTAATACCCGCGCGCCTCGTCCGCCATGCCGGCGATCGGGCAGTTCTCAGTCGAGGCCATCACCTTAAAACCCGGCGGCACATCGACGACCTTGTCGCCGTGACTCATCCAGACGTTCAGCAGCCCGTGTCCTTCTTCGTTGCGCCGGTCCTCGATGCCCTCGAGCAGCCTCGTGTGACCGCGCGCGCGGACTTCCGCGTAGCCGAATTCCCGCGTATGACCGCCTTCGACCTTCCCGCCCAGTTGCTGAGCCATGGTCTGCATGCCGTAACAGATGCCGAGCACCGGCACGCCGAGCTCGAACACCGCCGCGGGCGCGCGGTCGGTCGACTCCTCGTAGGCCGACATGTGGCTGCCGGAGAGCACGATGCCCTTCGGCGCAAAGTCCTTCACGAAGGCATCGCCGATGTCGGCCGGGTGGATCTCGCAATAGACGCTGGCCTCGCGGATGCGGCGCGCGATGAGCTGCGTGACCTGGGAGCCAAAGTCGAGGATGAGGATCTTGTCGTGGTTCATGGGACGCGGCCGCCCAACGGCGGCGCAAGGTCGAAGGAAAAGGAAAAACCGAGGCGGCCCGCGAGGGACGAACCGGCGGGCAGCGAGGTCTTCATCATGACGCCGGCCCTCAGGTCTCGAGCCGGTAGTTGGGCGCTTCCTTGGTGATGCGCACGTCGTGCACGTGCGACTCGCGCATGCCAGCGGCGGTGATCTCTACGAACTCGGCCTTGGTCCTCATCTCGTCGATCGTTCCGCAGCCGCAGTAGCCCATGCTGGAGCGCAGTCCGCCCGTGAGCTGATAGATGATCGCAAGCACGCTGCCCTTGTACGGCACCATGCCTTCGATGCCCTCGGGGACGAACTTGTCGACGTTGGCGTCGTTGTCCTGGAAATAGCGCTCGGCCGAACCTTCGGTCATGGCCCCGAGGCTGCCCATGCCACGGTAGCTCTTGTACGAACGGCCCTGGAACAGGATGACCTCACCCGGCGCTTCTTCGGTACCGGCGAACATGCCGCCCATCATGACGGCATACGCCCCGGCGGCGAGCGCCTTGGAAACATCGCCCGAAAAACGAATTCCGCCATCGGCAATCAGCGGGATTCCGGTGCCCTCCAGCGCCTTGGCGACATTGGCCACCGCAGTGATCTGCGGCACGCCAACTCCGGCGACGATGCGCGTCGTGCAGATCGAGCCCGGACCGATGCCGACCTTGATGCCATCGGCGCCGGCATCGGCCAGCGCCTTGGCCGCCGCAGCGGTTGCGATGTTGCCGCCGACGACATCCACCTGTGGGAAGTTCTTCTTCACCCAGCGCACCCGGTCGATTACGCCCTGGTGATGACCGTGGGCGGTGTCGACGATGAGTACATCGACGCCGGCCTTGACCATCAGTTCGGCGCGCTCCTCGGAATCTGTTCCGGTGCTGATGGCGCCGCCGACGCGCAGCTTGCCTTGCTCGTCCTTGGCGGCATTCGGATGTTCGGTCGCCTTTGTGATGTCCTTCACCGTCACAAGGCCGAGCAGTTCATCGGCCTCGTTAATGACCAGGACGCGCTCCAGTCGGTGCCTGTGCATCAGCGACTTGGCCTCGTCCAGGCTCGCACCCTCGCGCACGGTCACGAGCCGTGCACGCGGCGTCATGATGTCGCGGATCGGGGCGTCAAGCCGCGTCTCGAAACGCAGGTCGCGGTTGGTCACGATGCCGACGATTCGCTTGCCATCGACGACCGGCAGGCCGGAAATCTTGTGCGTCCGCTGCAGCTCGATCGCATCACGCACCGTCATGTCCTGCGTCAGCGTGATCGGGTCACGCAGGACACCGGCTTCGTGGCGCTTGACCTTCAGCACCTCGGCCGCCTGGGCCTTCGGCGAAAAGTTCTTGTGGATGATCCCAATTCCGCCTTCCTGGGCCAGCGCGATCGCCAGCCGGGCCTCCGTCACCGTATCCATCGCGGCGGCGACGAGCGGGATGTTCAGCGGAATGTTGCGGGAGAGCTTTGTAGAGAGCTGGACGTCGCGGGGAAGGACCGCCGAGTGGGCGGGGACGAGCAGCACGTCATCGAAGGTCAGCGCCTTCTGAACCAACCGCATAGGTGCCTCATGACGCAAAAGCGGAGTATACCGGGCCGCCCCTGGCGGGCCGGGCAGGCGCCGGCTTAGCCCGAAGTGGGGGTGAGTTCCCCCCTCATTCAACTTGCTCCCCCGGCGAAGCCCGTTGGACAATTTGCACGCTGAGGAGGAACTATGGTGCTTCGGAAGTCGCCGTATCGTGTATGGACACCGCTCGCCGTGGCGGCGTTCGTCGCCGTTGCGTCCTGCCCGGCGGCGGCGCAATGGGCGTGGAAGGATGACAACGGGCGCACCGTGTATTCCGATCGCCCGCCTCCCGCGAGCGTGAACACCGATCGCATCGTCCGCCAGCCGCCGAACAAGCAGACGGTACTGCCGCCCTCCGTGTCCGGTGCCGACAGCGCACCCCGCCCGGCAACGGATCCCAAGGCGACGGCGCCCGCGGCGGCTCCGGCGGCTCCCAAGAGCCTTGCCGAGCAGGAAATGGAATTCCGCAAGCGCCAGCAGGAGCGCGCTGACGCCGAGAAAAAGGCGCAGGACGAGCAGACCAAGCTTGCAGCAAGGGCCGCCGACTGCGAACGCGCTAAGGGGTACCTCCGCGCCGTCGAGGGCGGCGAGCGCATCACCCGCACCGACGCCGCCGGCAACCGCGAGTTCCTGGACGATGCACAGCGCGCCGCCGAGGCCGAGCGCACCCGCAAGCTCGTCCAGGCGACCTGCAACTAGAGTTTGGCCTTCCGCCGGCTGCGCACGGCGGCGCGTACCCGGCGCGCCTCCTTCGGGTCGACCGTGAGCGGCCGATAAACCTCGATCCGATCGCCCTCGCGCACGACCGCCTCCAGCCGGGCCGCCCGATTCCAGATACCCACGTCGAGCACCCCGCGGCGCAGGTCAGGCACGAGCGAGAGCAGACCCGAGGCATTGATTGCCCGCTCGACAGTTGCTCCGGGCTCGAGTTCGACCTGCAGCACGTGGCTGGCATCCGCCGACGCGTACACGACCGTGACGATCACTCGTTCGGCCCGTAGATCTGTTCAGCGCGCTGCACGAAGGAGTCGATCATCGAACTGGCGATGAAGTCGAACACCGGCGCGACGGCGCGACCGAGTATCCCGCTGACAGACTCGTAGCGCAGGCTGAGCTGCACCTTGGAGGCTCCCGGCCGCAGGGCGTGAAAGTGCCACAGCCCTTCCAGCGAGCGGAACGGCCCGTCGACCAGTTGCATGCGGATCTGCTCCGGATAACGCAACTGGTTACGCGTCGTGAACCGGCTGCGGATGCCACGGAAGTCGATCTCCACGCTCGCGTCAAGCCCACCGCCGTGTTCGGGCACGGTGCGCGCTCCGCTGCACCAGGGAAGGAAGCGCGGGTATTGCTCGACGTCGGCGACGAGGTCGAACATCTGCTCGGCGCTGTAATGGACGAGAACGGATCGCTCGACGTGCGGCATGGCGGGTGAGATATAAACGCGGATTCTATTCACCTCGCGCAGGCGACTTGCCGTGGCGATCGTCCAGAACAAGAAGGCCCAGCACGACTTCTTCATCGAGGACCGGTACGAGGCCGGGCTGGTCCTCGAGGGCTGGGAGGTGAAGTCGATCCGGGCCGGCCGCGCGCAGTTGAACGAAGCCTACGTCGTCATCCGCGAAGGCGAGCTCTATCTCCTGAACTCGCACATCAGCCCGCTGCCGACCGCATCGACCCACATCACGCCGGACCCGACGCGAACGCGCAAGCTGCTGCTGAAGGCCGAGGAAATCCGCAAGCTGATCGGCAAGGTCGAGCGGGCCGGCTACGCCCTGGTGCCGCTCGACCTGCATTACAGCAAGGGCCGCATCAAGCTTGAAGTCGGACTGGCCAAGGGCAAGCGCCAGTTTGAAAAACGGGCCGACCAGCAGGACAAGGACTGGAAGCGCGAGCAGAACAGGCTGCTCAAGAAGCGCAGCCAGTAGTGCGCCGAAGGCGACGGGCGCCGAGAAGGTTCAGGCCAAATGGTCCCCGTACGGGCTGTCGCTTCCGCGCCGCCCGAACCCATCGCCCATTGCAGGAGCGCCAGTGACCTGCGGCGCGCCTCTCCTAGGGTCCGCGATCCTCGCTACTGCAGCCACTTCGCCTGCCGTGCCAGCTTCTGCATGCCGGAAAACGTCGGCGCGCCCTGCCGGCGCGCCTCCGGCAGCAGTCGCGTCATCAGCAGCGCGGTCGCAAACGCATCGGAGGCCGCGCTGTGCCGCACGGCGACCGGTATGCCGTAGTGGCCGAGCCATTCGTCGAGCGACCTGTGGTTCACTTTCGGGTCGAGCGCAGGCGCAAGCTCGGCGAGGTCGAGCCAGGGGTTGTCAAAAGGCTGGTTCACGTAATGCTTCGTGACACGCGCGAGAAAGGCGCGATCAAACGGCGCATGGAACGCCAGCATCGGGGCACGGCCCACGTAGTCCATGAAGGCGCGGACGGCATGCGGCGGATCCGTGCCGTTCAGCTGCGCCTGCGCCCCGACCCCGTGCACCAGGATGTTCTCGCGCGAACTCGCGGTCGCCTGCCTCACGATGATCTCAAGGCTGTCGCCCGGTACCACGCGCCCATCGACGATGGCCACTGCGCCGATCGAGATCAGCGCGTCGTTGGTCACGTCCATGCCGCTCGTCTCGACGTCCACCACGACCCAGCGCTGGTGGTCAGACCCCCGCGTACCCCGTCGTAGCCAGTCGAACAGCCCCATGTCAGCCCGGAAAATCGAGCTCGAGGCGCTGCTGCACCTTGCGCGCCTGGCGGAACGCCTCGTTGATGATGCGGCGATCGAGTGCCGAAAGATCGCCGAGGGCGACTTCATTCGGATTGTCCGCCGCACCCGCGTAGGACTGCGCACGTCGGTGCTGCGCACGCAAGCGCATCAGCTGGAAGTACTCGAATGACGGCACCCAGGCGCGCACATCTTCGTTCGGCAGTCGACCCGCCTCGCCGAGGCGCAGCAGTCGTTCTGCCGTATTCGTCTCGTGCAAGCCTGCCGCGAGCGCCCAGATGCGCGCCGCATCGACGAACGGGACGGTACCGTGCATCTTCAGGTCGACACGCGCCGAGCCCCCTTCCCCGAACAGCGAATCGACGATGCCCCGCCCGGCAGGCGGCCGGTTGCGCAGCGCGTTGTCCGCCATCTGCTTGAGGAATCTCGGATTGCGCTGCGCCCGCGCGACGACGTCTTCGCGCAGGCCATTGGCCAGACCCGCGTCGCCAAAAAGCGGGCGGAAGTCGAAGAAGATGCTGGCGTTGAGCAGTGCATCCGGATCACCGCGGTCGATCCATCCGGAGAACAGCGCATCCCAGCCCGCGTAGTCCAGGCACCACGCCGGGTTGCGCGCCATGATGTTGCCCTTGCAGAGCGGAAAGCCGCAGGCCGCCAGTGCCTCGTTGCTCCAGTCCGCGAGCTCCAGCATCCGCTCCTTGGTCGTCTTGCCGTCCACGAACAGGATGCCGTTGTCCTGATCGGTCGCGATCGTCTGCTCGCCACGTCCCTCACTGCCGAACGATAGCCAGCAGAAACTGCGTGCATCGACGTTAAAGCGCTGCGTCCCGATCGTCAGCAGACGCACCGTCAGTTGGTCGTTGAGGTGACTGATGAGGCGCGTCAGCTGCGCGGCAGACACGCCCTGCGCCACCAGGTGATGCGACAGCCGACGCACGTCGGCCGCAGCGACCGCAAGCGAGTCCACATCCTCCGCCCGCCGTATCGCGACCGCAAGCTGGCGCACGGTCAGGCGCTGCAGCGCAAACAGGTCGCGCTCCGAGACGACACCGGCGACACGCTGCACGCCGCCTTCCTTGCGGACGATGGGAATGTGCCGGATCGAGTGCTCGGCCATCAGCAGCGTCGCATCGGCCGCGGTTTCGTCCGCATCGAGCGTTAGCACGTTCGACGTCATGACCTCTCGGACCGGCGTCGCCAGCGGCACCTCGGGCAGGATGACGCGGCCAATGAGGTCGGTGCGCGTCAGGATGCCCGTCACCTTTTCGCCGCCCTGATGCGGCTCGACGACCAGCATCGAACCGACATGGGCGGCATGCATGCGCCCGAAGGCTTCGCGCAACGGCGTATCGGGCGCGCAGGTCAAGGGCGGCCCGCGCATGAGCTCTGCCAGCGGCGTCGCCATCGTTCGCTCGGCCGATGCCTCCGAAGCGTAGGTCTGCTGCAGCTGCTGGCGCGAGAGATCGAGCAGCGCGCCGAGCCGGCGCTTGCAGAAGTCCATGAACGGAGGACTGCGCTGAGCGAGCGCCATGAAACGCTCGCGCGGCAGCAGCAGGCAGAAGGTGTCGCCCACCGAACGGTACGTCAGTGTCACGGGCCGCTCCGCCAGCAGGGCGCCCACGGGGAAACAGTCGCCGACGCCGGCTTCGAAGGCGATGCCCTTCTTGTCAGGTGCTTCGCCCTGAACCCGCCCCTGCTTGACGATCATGCAGTGCGGCGGCACCTTGCCACTGGGAGCCAGCACGACCTCGTCCGGCGCGAAGTAGCCGATCTCGACGCTCTCGATGATGAAGTCGATGTCCTCGGTCGCCATGGACGAGAACGGCATGTACGCGCGGAGGAGCTGCCTGAGTCCCGTGGCGATTGTCGGTGCTGCCATCCTGTCTCCTCAGCGGTCGCGGGTTGCCGATCGCCTGCTCACGCGCCCGGATCCTTCTGATCAGGCGGTGGCGAACGATGCCGACGCCGCGCTCCAAGAATCATCCACACGGCGAGTGCGAGACCAACGCCGGCAATCAGGAATTCCACGTCGATGGTCCTATCGGTCAGCGCCCTGCGATTTGACGACTGTCATGGCCGTCGAGATCAGCGTGGCGATGTCGCCCAGATTGGCCGGCACGATCAGCGTGTTGTTGGCCTTCGCGAGCCCGCTGAACGCTTCGACATAACGTTCCGCCACCTTGAGGTTGACAGCTTCGATGCCGCCGGGCTGGCGGATCGCCTCGGCCACCTGGCGTACTGCCTTAGCGGTGGCATCAGCAATCGCGACGATGGCCGAGGCTTCCCCGAGCGCGCGGTTGATCTGCGCCTGCTTGTCGCCTTCGGACTTCGCAATCGCGGCCTCGCGCTCGCCGGTCGCGATATTGATCTGCTCCTGCTTGCGCCCTTCCGACGACGCGATCAGCGCGCGCTTCTCGCGCTCCGCGGTGATCTGCTGCTGCATCGCGTGTAGGATCGCATTGGGCGGCGTGATGTCCTTGATCTCGTAGCGCAGCACCTTGACACCCCAGTTCATCGCCGCCTCGTCGATCGCCGCCACCACGCTCGAGTTGATGAACTCGCGCTCCTCGAATGTCTTGTCGAGCTCGAGCTTGCCGATGACCGAGCGCAGTGTCGTCTGCGCTAGCTGCGTGATGGCCAGGATGTAGTTGCTGGCGCCGTACGAGGCGCGCTGCGGATCGGTGACCTGGAAGTAGAGCACGCCGTCGACCTGGAGCTGCGTGTTGTCTTTCGTGATGCAGACCTGGCTTGGCGTGTCGAGCGGGACTTCCTTGAGGCTGTGCTTGTACGCCAGCCGGTCGACGAACGGGATCACGATGTTCAGTCCCGGCTGGAGCACCGCGTGGAACTTGCCGAGCCGTTCGACCACCCAGGCGTTCTGTTGCGGAACGACCTTCACCGCCTTGATGACAAAGGTGACCGCAACGACCAGCAGCACCAGGGCGACGAGCGATACCCCGTCGACGTACGGAATCGGCATGACAGTCTCCTAGCGGGGTTTGGCGGCCACGATCAGCCGGTTGGCCTGGATTTCGCGGATCACGAATTCGCCGCTGGTCGGCTGCTCGCCCGGCGCAAGCTCGACGTCCCAGACCGCGCCGCGGTAGCTGGCCCGTGCCGTGCGCGCGGCGGTCCAGTTTTCCACGCGCAGCGACTGGCCGATGTCCATGTTCTGCACCCGATCGTCGCCGCGCTCATGGAGGCGCTTGCCGAAGCGCGTCGTCCGCAGCCAGACCGAACCGCCGATGCCGATCGCGGCCGCCACGACGAACTGCAGCGCAACCGACGCACCGGCCAGTGCCGCAATGCCTGCGGCGGCCAGCGCGATCGAGATCACCAGCAGATAGAACGTGCCGCTCAGCAGCTCGGCCACGAGCAGGCCGAAGGCGACGACGAACCACCCTATGTAGCTGTCCATGGCTGCTCCTCCGTGGCGCCGTAACTGCCGGCTTCGAGCCCGACTTCAAGCGTACCGCGCCCGCGGCCCGATGAGCGGCGCCTCGCTTCCGTACCGGACCTCATGCCGGGCGCGCAAGACGCTGCCAGGTCGCGACGACGGTGTCGGGATTGAGCGAGATCGACTCGATGCCCTGCCCCACCAGCCACTCCGCAAAGTCGACATGGTCCGAGGGGCCCTGGCCACAGATGCCGATGTACTTGCCGCGCTTGCGGCAGGCGGAGATCGCCAGCGTCAGCAGCGCCTTGACCGCTGGATCCCGCTCGTCAAAGCCTTCGGCCACCAAACCGGAGTCCCGGTCCAGCCCGAGGGTCAGCTGTGTCAGGTCGTTCGAGCCGATCGAGAATCCGTCGAAGTAGTCCAGGAACTGGTCCGCCAGCAGCGCATTCGACGGCACCTCGCACATCATGATGAGGCGCAGCCCGCCCTTGCCTTCGACGGCGCCACTGCCGCGCGGCAGGCCATGCTCGGCGAGGAGCTCCGTCACCCGCCGGGCTTCGGTCAGCGTGCGCACGAACGGCACCATGATCTCGACGTTGGTCAGCCCCATCACCTCCCGCACGCGCTTGAGCGCCGCCGCCTCCATGCTGAAGCATTCGCGGAAGGACTCTGCGATGTAGCGCGCTGCGCCGCGGAAGCCGAGCATCGGGTTTTCTTCGTCAGGCTCGTAGCGCGAGCCGCCGATCAGCTTCTTGTACTCGTTGCTCTTGAAGTCCGACATCCGAACGATGACCGGCTTGGGCCAGAACGCGGCGCCAATGGTCGCAATACCCTCAGCCAGCTTGGCCTCGAAGAACGCGCGCGGCGAGTCGTAGCCGGCCGCCAGGCGCTCGACCGCGGACTTGAGGTCGGGGTCGATGTTCGGATACTCGAGCACCGCCTTCGGGTGGACCCCGATGTTGTTATTGATGATGAACTCGAGCCGGGCCAGGCCGACACCGGCATTCGGCAGCGCCTGGAAGTCGAATGCGAGCTGTGGGTTGCCAACGTTCATCATGATCTTGACCGGGATCGGCGGCAGAGTGCCCTGCTGCACGGTCTCGACCTCCATCTCGAGCGCGCCAGCGTAGATGTTCCCCGTGTCGCCCTCCGCGCAGGAGACGGTGACCATCATGCCCTCGGTCAGCACGTCGGTCGCGTGACCGCAGCCGACGACGGCCGGGATGCCCAGCTCGCGCGCGATGATCGCCGCATGGCAGGTCCGCCCACCCCGGTTGGTGACGATCGCCGCGGCGCGCTTCATCACCGGTTCCCAGTTCGGATCGGTCATGTCGGTTACGAGCACGTCGCCGGCGCGTACCCGGTCCATCTCGCTCGAGCTGCGGATATTGCGCACGACGCCGACGCCGATCTTCTGCCCGATCGCCCGCCCCGAAGCCAACACCGCACCCTTGCCCGTCAGCTTGAACCGCTGCTGCGCCTCGACCCCGGCCTGCGACTTCACCGTTTCCGGCCGCGCCTGCAGGATGTAGATGCGCCCGTCGAGGCCGTCCTTACCCCACTCGATGTCCATCGGCCGGCCGTAGTGCTGCTCGATCGAGACGGCATACCGGGCCAGTTCCAGCACATCGGCGTCGGTCAGCGAAAAGCGGCGGCGCTCGGCGTCCGAGACATCGACCGTACGCACCGTGCGCCCGGTGGCGCCGGCCGGATCGAACTCCATCCTGATGAGCTTCGACCCCAGGGATTTGCGGATGATCGGATGCTTGCCGGCGGCCAGCATCGGCTTGTGGACGTAAAACTCGTCGGGGTTGACAGCGCCCTGCACCACCGTCTCGCCCAAGCCATAGCTCGACGTGATGAAGACCACGTCGCGGAACCCGGACTCGGTATCCATCGTGAACATGACGCCCGCCGCGCCGCGGTCCGAGCGCACCATCCGCTGCACACCGGCCGACAGGGCAACGTCGGCATGCGCGAAGCCCTTGTGGACCCGGTAGGCAATGGCGCGGTCGTTGTAGAGCGACGCAAAGACGTGCTTGATCCGATCGAGCACGGCATCGATGCCAGTCACGTTCAGATAGCTTTCCTGCTGGCCAGCAAACGACGCGTCCGGCAGGTCCTCGGCTGTGGCACTGGACCGCACCGCTACCGAGATATCACTTGAATATTCATCAATAAGCTTCTGATAATTAACACGAATTTCATCTTCTAGACTCGTTGGAAACGGCGTCTCGACCACCCACTTCCGGATCTCGGCGCCGGTCTTCGCCAGAGCTCTGACATCGTCCACATCCAGCGCGTTGAGCGCGTCGGCGATCCGCGGGCGCAGCTTCCCGGCGTCCAGGAAGTCCCGGAAGGCTTCGGCCGTGGTCGCAAAACCGTCGGGAACGCGAATGTGCGCGGCTTCCAGCTGACTCAGCATTTCGCCCAGCGAAGCGTTCTTGCCGCCGACCGACTCCACATCGGTCATTCGCAACTGTCTGAACGGTACGACGTACGCGCCGCGTGGCATGCCCACTCCTGTTTTTTGCGTGTGACTAGAATCCGTCGATTCTACCGAGCGGCCCCCCGTAATTACTGCGCCGCATCAGCGAGGATTTGATGCCAGACAGCCAAGCCGGTCCGTTCGATCGCACCGCGTTCTTCGTCTCCGACGGTACCGGCATTACGGCCGAGACCCTCGGCCACAGCGTCCTGACCCAGTTCGGCGACCTGCGCTATCGCCCCCAGCGCCTGCCTTTCGTCGACTCCGTTGAAAAGGCCCGCGATGCTGCGCTGCGCATCAACGAGGCCCGGGGGCGGGACGGCAAGCGCGCCATCGTCTTCTCCACGCTGGTGAACCCGACCGTGGCGGCCGAGCTGCGCAGCGCCGCGGATGCGTTCGTCATCGAGATGTTCGGGACCTTTGTCGAGCCGCTGGAGCGCGAACTCGGCATGAAGTCGACCCACACGATCGGTCGCTCGCACAACATCGCCGTCAACTCCGAGGACTACAAGAACCGGATCGAGGCCATCAACTTTGCGCTGGCCCACGACGATGGCCAGTCGGCCAAGGGGCTGGAAAAGTCGGACGTCATCCTGGTCGGTGTATCGCGCTCCGGCAAAACGCCGACCTCGCTCTATCTCGCGATGCAGTACGGCGTGAAGGCGGCCAACTACCCGCTGATTCCGGAAGACTTCGAGCGCAATCAGCTCCCGTCCGCGCTGCCGCCCTACAAGGGCAAGCTCTTCGGCCTGTCGATCGCGCCGGAACGGCTTTCAGAGGTGCGGAACGAGCGCCGGCCCAACAGCCGCTACGCCTCGCTGGACAACTGCCGCTACGAGGTCGACGCCGCGGAGCGGATGATGCGGCGCGAGGGGATCCGCTGGCTGTCGTCGACGACAAAGTCGATCGAGGAGATCGCGACGACGATCATGCAGGAAGTGCGACTCGACCGACGCTCGTACTAGGACGGACCCGAGCACCCGGGCCGCAAGTTTCCCGTAAGGGTTATCCCCTAGTCTGCCGCCCGAGACCTAGGGAGAGTCAGATGTTTCGCAAGTTTGCTTCGGCCACGTTGATGGCGCTTGTGTTGAGTGCCTGCTCCGACGGCGGCTTTCAGCGTGGGGTGTTCTACGGCAAGGTGATTGACCGCTCACCTGACGAGGTCGTCAGTACGTTCGGCAAACCGGAATCGATCGACACTGCCATCCCGGACGCGCCCAAGTACATCTATTCGCGCAAGACTTTCAACCCGGAAAACATGAACAAGGTCGACGAAAAAACGATCGTTGAGTTTGAAAAGAACAAGGCCGGGCAGGTCGTCTGCACCGACGTCAGCTATCTTTAGTCACGTGTGGCGGCGGCAGCCGCGCTACCCGACTGCTGGGTCGAGCGGGAATCGAAGCCGACGCTCAACCAGAGCGGCAGAAGAAGCGTGGCTGAATCCGCGGCCGACCGAATCGCACAAACGGACCGGCGCTTGTATTGACGTCAGCAGCACGACTTCAGGCACTTCGGCGGCTGGAACCCACATCGCGACCATTGAGGTCCGGGATCAGCTTCGCAGCGGTCGAGGCGGTACGTTCAGCAGCGCCGCCGGCGCATGCGACCGCGCCGACCGGACTGCGGGCAGCGAGTGCATCGAGGCAGCCCGCAAATAAAGAGCCCCGCCAAAGCGGGGCCCGTTCAGGCTGATTCCGGCTACTGCCGGCGTCGACGCATCGCCGCCATGCCAGCGAAGCCAAGTCCGAGCAGTGCGAGCGTGCCGGGTTCGGGCACCGGTAGCGACTCGAACGCATGAAACTCGGCGCGCACGAAGTTCTCGCCCTGGAACAGGCTAATCGGTGCTTCGAATGCTCCGCCGCCAAGAACGTTTCCGCCCTGCAGATAGCTATAACTAGCGAAGAAGTTGGTATTGCTGGTATCCGGGCGCGTTAACTGCAGCAGTATCTGGTCCGCACCGTTGGGAGGGGCAAAGTCAGCGAGGCCACGTACGGTGACCTGATCGGTGACGAAGTCCTGCAGTATGTAGCGCACCTCGACCTTGCCCGTTACCGGATTGAACCTGACGTCCAGCTCGGCCATCTGATTAAAAACGCCTCCAGCTCGATCGCTGAATCGAATCCCGTAGCCATTGATCAACGGGCCGGTCAGCGAACTGAGATTGAAGAGCCCCGTCAGGCCGATCGTGTCGTCGATTTTGAGCCCAGTGCCGAGGTCGGAAGAGTCTGTGTTGGTATTGAGGGCCGCGTGCAAATTGCGGCGGTCTTGCCCAAGTGCGTTCTGGGTCAAGCCACCGTCGGCGGAGTTGAGTCTCAACAGACCGTTCGCCTCCGAGCCCGCGACGAAAGTACCGAACACACTGTAGCTGGCAGTCTGTCCGTTCGGAAAATTCGGTGCGTTTGGCGGAGGGTTCCCGTCCCCGAAACCATCCGTGAAGAACGTGCCACCGTTCCTCTTGATCTCAAATTGGTCGAGGTAAACGACGGCGCTGTGCGCAGCCACGGACCAGAAGCAGGTTGCAACGGCAACCGCCGCTGGGGCAATTCTTGTGTAGCTACGCATTACGTCTCCCCGTTTTTTTTGTAGGAATTCCTACATAACCATGTGCAAAGCAAGAAGCGTGCGTGCCCAACGAAACAGCCACTTAGTTCGCGGACGAATGAAGTGTGTAAGAAAAGCTGTCATCGCGCGAAGCTAGACGAGGAGAACCCGGCAACGCCGCTCATTCAGGTCGGGAACCTCACCCGGCGGGATTCAGGCGCGGCGCAAGCGTCGAGTGCAACCACGTGCAGGTACGGAGCGACCAGAACAAAGTCTGCAATTGGTGCCCTCGCTGCAACGCGCGTCATGTGAGGTCCGCTTGCCGTGGCCACTGCGCCCGGCATGGAAAGTCACCGGTCGGCCCGCAACGCGCGCTGGCTGAAGGAAGCGGCTTCGCCGCGAAGCTGATCCTCTCGTCCACCGTATCGGGGGCCGCTTCCAGATCTCATCGACGCAGCCCTCGAGACACTGCTTCGGTGGCGTCGACTGCGTACGGTGGACTCCTTCGACGCATCGCCCCATGATTCGGACCTTCTGTCCAGCAGACGGATGAGATCTCAACGAGGTCGGGCGGCGCCGTTGTCTTACGGCGCAGGTGGAGTGCGGGTTCAACGGTGTGTGTCTGGCGGTGTGTTCAGCGGATGGGAAGTTCCGGCCGGCGTAAGGGGGAAGTGATTGGGCTCGACTGGCGTTCGTCTGGTTCAACGTGCGGTGCGCCGGAGTTCCTTGCTCGCCGACGGATTGTTCTCGACTGTGTAGGTCGACGATCTCCCCCGGCTGGCGTTTGTGGGGCAAGAAGCCGGATGCAATTCGCTGCACGAAGGAGCGTTTACACCGCCATGGCCGTTGGGCGTGTCGCCTGGCCAGTCGCGCTGAGCGGGAAGATCTTTCTTCCCCACAACGATCGCATTGCCCGAACCGCGACAGCGGAGCGGACTTGCAGGCGATCGGTCCCTGCGCCACGCGGGCGCCACCCTTTGAGTCGATGCTGCTGCGGCCTCCGGGAGCGGCCAGGCGCGGCCAGCCGAGGAGCCGGCGCGTGAGAGCGCTCCACCGCTCCGAAGGGCCAATCCCTCAGCGCAGCGCGCGGAGGGTGGTCCAGTGAGTGCGGAACAGAAGCGGCTTGCGTTTGCGCTCCTGCTTTCACTTCTGATTCACGCGCTGCTGCTGAGTCTGACGTTCGGTGGCGAGGGCCTTGGGCTTCCGAGCTTCGGCTTCCCCTGGCGAGAGCGGCGGATCGAGGCGCCCGATCTGCGCATCCTGCTGGTGCCAGCGCCGGTGACAGCCGCTACGCAGGACGGTGCATCGGTCAAGGATCCCGTGCCACCGGCATCGAACAGTCAGCGCGTTCCCGGTGGGCTGGTCGTGACACCGCCCACTGCACCCGCACCGTCCCCAGAATCCACCGCAACGGCGGTCACGCCCAAGGCCAGGCCGACGGCGCACGGGAAACCGACGACAACGGCCAGGCCCGAGCCAAGGACCGAGACCCGTGCGACACCTGTGATTGCGCCCCGGCGCGGCGAGGGATCCGGAGGCGCGGCGCGCTCACCGACACCGGCGCCGGAGGTCCTCGCCATGCAGCGGTCTGATGAGGCCCCGTCGGCCTTGCCTGCCGCCCCACCAGCGCCGGCGCCCGAGATCGCCGCCGCGCCGGACGCCTCGAATCCGGAGACTACGGGGCAGGCGCCGCGAGATGGCAACGCCGCAGCGCGGGAGAGCATTGACCCGGAGGCGCAGACGCGCACCGTCGAACTCGCCAGGCTAGAGCGTTCGGAACATGAAGTACAAGCGCAGGTGGCGCAGCAGGCGACGGCACTCAAAGAAAGCGCGCGGCGGGAGGCCGAGCGGCAGGAGGCGGCGCGGCAGGCGGCCGCTCGTGAGGAAGCAGAGCGTCTGAAAGAAGCGCAGCTGGAGGCAGAACGCCTAGCGGCCGCACGGCTGGCCACGGCCCGGCAAGAGGCTGCGCGGCAGGAAGCTGCACGTCAGGAAGCTGACCGGGTTGAGAACGCTCGGCTGGACGCTGAACGCCGCGAGGCTGCGCGTCAGTTGGCGGCTCGGCAGGACACTGAACGGGCGGTGAACGCTCGGCGGGAGGCCGAACGCCAGGAGGTTGCGCGTCTGGAAGCCGAGCGGGCCGAGAAAGCCCGACGCGACGCTGAACGTCAGGAGGTCGCTCGGCAGGAGGCTGCCCGGCAGGCGGCGGCGCGTCGGGCTGCCGAGCAGGCCGAAAACGAGAGGCTGCAGGCCGAACGCCGGGAAGCTGCGCGGCAGGCCGAAGCCCGGCAGGAGGCTGCACGCGAAGAGGCTGCCCGGCAGGAAGCGGAGCGGGTTGCACGCGCGCGGCAGGAGGCCGAACGCCGCGAGGCCGCGCAGCAGGCGGCAGCCCGGCAGGACGCGGCGCGACTCGAGGCCGAGCAAGAGGAGGCAAGACGGGAGGCGCGACTGCGGGCAATAGGACGACAACTCGATGAGGAGGCTGCTCGGCGCGAAGCGGCCGCGGCGGCAGCGAGTACGCCATCGAAGCCTTTGCCCTCGTCGAGCGGCGTGCGTCGCGGCAGGCTGTTCGGGCGAACCGACCCCAACCCCGAACTCATCCGGTATGCCGAAGCCTGGGCCAGGAAGATCGAGCTGAACATGACCATCGACATGGTCCGAGAGGCAGTGAAGCGGCCATACACCAATCCCCTCGTGACGGTGGCGATTCGAAGCGACGGCTCGGTGGAGTCCGTGACATTCGTCATGTCCAGCGGCGTGCCGGAAATCGATGAAGCGATACGTCGCATCGTGCAAAGCCAGGTGCCCTATCAGTCATTCCCGCCGGCCCTCGCCCGCGAGTACGACGTGATAGAGATACGCCGGACCTGGTACTTCGACGTGGCCGTCCGCTTGTACTGACGCCGGAGCGTTGGATGCTGTGTCGGCTCAGTCCACTCTTAAGTGACTGGCTCGAGCGAACCAATCAGTAGATTGATGCCACCGCCATCACGAGGCCCCGTTTGCCCGTGACCGGACTCGTGATGACCCTGCATCCTCCACGCCGCCCTCGCGCCGCGACCTGCGCACCGGTCAGAACTTCCCTCGGCGTCGCTGCTGCTCGAACAGACAGACCGCCGCCGCCGCCGC
>Ga0209254_10000836_pt1 | contig 26782 bp, 26 predicted proteins | sample FrelakmetDIP11DI_FD_187148 | JGI IMG/M metagenome (GOLD analysis project Ga0209254, IMG submission 187148) | Freshwater lake sediment microbial communities from the University of Notre Dame, USA, for methane emissions studies - DIP11 DI (SPAdes)... | ecosystem: Environmental > Aquatic >...
AGGACGGCAACCGCAACCTCTGGGTGCCACATCCATACAACACACCCTCGGCACCCAAGGTGATGACGACGTGTTGTAACGTGTGATCATGGGTCAGCCGCTCGAGCGCCGCTGCGGCGTCGGGCTCGCCCGCGAGCGCCATCGCCTCGATTTCGTTGAGCAGCAACAGTTCCACCGCGTCGCGATCGTAGCCGCCTGCACGAGCGTCGGCCGGTGCAACGTTGAAGGCGACTCGGACACCCGCACGCCGCGCCGCAAGCAGTATGTCCTCGATATCGTTTATCTCGTTCTGCAACAACAACCAACCGTCGGTGCTCGCCCGGGCAATCGCGCGGTCCACATCAGCGGGCTGAATACTCCGATTTGCCCCGCCAACAATGACGATGGCGTTCTCGCCGTGCGGGCCGACCTGAATCACTGCGTGGCCGGTCGGCTGGGTTGCACAGATCCGCACGCTATCGACGTCAACCTCATCCGCGGCCAGCAGTACTTTCAGCCAGCTGCCATCCATTCCGACACAGCCGACGTGCGCCACCCGCGCGCCGGCACGTGCCGCGGCGAGCGACTGATTGAGTCCTTTACCCCCGGCATGGCGCACCGGCGCTTCACCGAGCAGGGTCTCGCCGGCACGCACGATCGCTGGAACGCGGTACACATGATCGATGCACAACGAACCCAGGTTGACCAGTTCAGGCATGACCGGCCAGTCGAGGTTTAGTCGCGAGGGGGCGGTTGCCGAACGCCGGCAGCCACTGTGCATGAGCAGCCAGTAGTTCTGCGGTCATCGCCCGGATTTCATCGAGCGTACCAACGGCACCAGTGAGGGGATCGAGCGCCATCGCGTGAAACACGCACTCCGGATCCGACTCGAGCGCCGCCTTGACGGCGAGACGCTGCACGTTGATCTGCGTCTGATTGATCGCGGCGAGGTGCTCGGGGAGCTTGCCGACGGCACGCGGCTGAATACCGTTTGTATCGACCCAACACGGCACTTCGACACAGGCATCGTTCGGGAGGTTGTCGATGTAGCCCGCGTTCATGACATTCCCATAGACCTTTACCGGGTCACCACCTGCCAGCGCATTGACGATCTGGCTGCCGTATTCATTGCTGCGCTTTAGCGACACAGGTTCAGTTCCGTCGGCCATTTTTTCCATGACGACACGCCAGTCCGGCCGGTTGTACAACTCTTTGATGAACCCGGATCCACCGTTCCAACTGCCGCCCGGGCAATACGCCGCGATCAGTTCGGGACGCTTGCGAAACCACGCGGAATACTCGGAGTTGTGCCCGCTCGCCTCGGTCACCGGGTAGCCGAAGTGTTTAACGTACTCCATCCGCGAGGTGTCCTTGCGCCACAGCTCGGGATTCACCGCGAGTTCGCGAATCTGCGGCAACAGGTCGTGACCTCGATGTGCGAAGCGTACGATCCATGCCTGGTGATTGAGACCGGCACATTCAAAATCCACTTCTTCGAGCGGAACCTTCAACCGGTGCGCCCATTGCGCCGTAGTGTGCTGAACCGAGTGGCAGAGTCCGATCAGGCGAATTCCCGGCACCGCCGCGTACATCCCCCAGCAGAGCATCGCCATCGGATTCGTGTAGTTGAGTACCCAGGCGTTGGGGCAATACGTCATCACGTCGCGGCCAATCTCCAACAGCTGCGGAAGGGTGCGCAGACACCGCATGATCCCGCCCGGTGTCAACGTATCGCCGATCGCCTGATCGACGCCGTAGCGACGCGGAATGTCGATCTCGCGCTCGATTGCTTCGTACCCGCCGACCAGAATGCTGATGATGACGTAATCGGCACCGGCCAGCGCGGCGCTGCGATCGTGGTGCAGCGAGTAGCTCGCGCCGGAGTACCCGCCATCGCGGCAGATCCGCTCGACGATGCGCCCTGCATACGCAAGTCGTTCGGAATCGACGTCGACCAGCGCAAAGTGTGCATTGCGCAAATGCGGATAGGTCAGGATGTCCGCGGTGAGCCGGCTCGAGAACACCAGACTACCGGCCCCAATAATTGCAATGCGCGCCATTCGGCCCCCGTGTTCTGCGGAAAACGGCAATCATACCCGCCGGATACACACACGCCACGGCCACCGGCCAAGGGGCGTGAGATCGATTGGCCGTCGGATTCAGCCGCCGTCGATGCGATGCAGGAAATAGACTTCCGAGTCCGCTCGGACTGGGTCGAGGAACGGATCGTGGATGATATCGCCATCGATGGCGACCGCGACCTTCCCGAGCAATGCCTGCGAGATTCCCGGATAACGCACTTCGAGTTGCGCCACCAGGTCGCGGAAGCTCTCGGCGTGAACCTCGAGCTCCCGCACTCCGGCGGTGTACTGCGTCAGGTGATCGGGGAAGAACACCTTAGCCACGGCGACTGCCGCTCAGCCGTTGGCGGCCTCGATAGCGGCAAGCACCCGCGGCGGCGACAGCGGCAGATCATGTATCCGCACACCGATGGCGGCACGTACCGCGTTCGCGGCAGCGGCCAAGGGCGCCACGATCGGCACTTCGCCGACGCCGCGCACGCCATACGGATGTGTAGGATTGGCAACCTCGATGATCTGCGTGTCGATCATCGGCATGTCCGATGCGACCGGCATGCGATAGTCGAGGAATCCGGCGTTCTGCAGCACACCGTTGGCGTCGTAGACGTACTCTTCGTTCAACGCCCAACCGAGACCCTGAACAGCGCCGCCTTGCATCTGGCCTTCGACGTAACTCGGATGAATGGCTTTGCCGGCGTCCTGAATCGCGGTGAAGCGCAATACATCAACTTTGCCGGTTTCGGGATCGACCCGAACATCGGCGATGTTGACCGCAAACCCTGGACCGGCACCGCGAGCATTCAACGACGCGCGACCGAGCAACGGCCCACCGGTTCGTCCTGCGTTAGCCGCAATTGCAGCAAGGGTCAGCGGCTTCACGTCGGCGTTTACGCCTGGTTTTGGGATCACCTGCCCATCCTGCCAATCGACCATATCTACCTCGATGCCCCAGGTCGCTGCAGCCCGCTGCTTGCACTGCGCGATGATGTCGCGCGCAGCCTGGATCACGGCCATGCCGGTTGCGAATGTCACTCGGCTGCCACCGGTGGTGTTGGTGTAGCCGGCGCTCTCGGTGTCGGCGACAAGCACGCGGACCTTGTCGTACGGCACGCCGAGTTCTTCGGCCGCCATCAACGCCATCGACGCGCGCGACCCGCCAATGTCCGGATTGCCTTCAATGACGGTGACGGTACCGTTTTCATTGATATGCACTTCGGCGCTGGACTGCATCCCCGCGTTGAACCAGAAGCCCGCAGCGACACCGCGGCCCTCGTTCGGGCCGAGCTTCACCTTGTAGTTAGGATGCGCCTTGGCTGCTTCGAGACATTCCTTGAAGCCGATGGCGTTGAACTTCGGACCATATGAAGCTTGACAACCCTCGCTAACGGCATTCTTCAGTCGCAGATCGATCGGATCCATCTCGAGTTTACGCGCCAGGTCATCGAGCAGGCTTTCGCACGCGTACATCGACTGCGGGGCACCGGGCGCTCGATACGCAGCGACCTTGGCCTTGTTGACCAGGACGTCGAATCCGTCGATGAGGAAATTCGGCACGTTGTAGGGCGCGAACACACACATCGCACCCGGCGCCATCGGCGAGCCTTTGTATGCACCGGCCTCGTAAGCAAGCCAGGCGGACATCGCCGTGATCGTACCGTCCTTCTTGGCGCCGATTTTGATCACCGACTTGGTAGCCGAGCCAGGACCGGATGCGCGGAATACTTCGTCGCGTGTCATGGTCATCTTCACCGGGCGGCCGGACTTTTTCGACAGCAACATGGCGAGGGGTTCCAGATACACCGTGGTCTTGCCGCCGAATCCACCGCCGATCTCGCTGGGTATCACGCGGATATCAGCGACATCCATTCCGAGGACTTTTGCAGTCATCGAGCGCACGTCGAAGTGGCCCTGGGTGCAGCACCAGATGGTTGCCTGGCCGCCCTGATTGATCGATGCGACACACGCATGCGGCTCAATGTAACCCTGGTGGACCGTGGGCGTGCAGTAGGTGCCCTCAACCACGACATCCGCTTCGGCGAAACCTTTCGTGATGTCGCCTCGTTTGAACTGCATAAACGCCGCGACGTTGCTCGGTCGCGTCGGTTTCTCCGGAAGACCTTCGGTAAACATTCGTTCGTTGATCAACGTGGCGCCGTCGGCCATCGCGGCGTCCAGATCCATCACCGGTTTAAGCACTTCGTAGTCGACTTTGATGGCAGCCAGCGCCGCGTCGGCGATCGCGGCCGATGTTGCCGCGACCGCGGCGACCGCGTGGCCGTGATAGACAACTTTGCCACGCGCCATGACATTCGTCGCTAGATCCGCAAAATCGCCGCCGCCTTCACCACCGGTGATCTCTTCGTGGCCCACCTTCGGGAAATCTGCGCCGGTCAAGATCGCGTAAACGCCTTCAATTGCCGCCGCCTGCTTCGTGTCGATGCTCTTGATGCGCGCATGCGCATACGGACTGCGCAGCACCTTGCCGCACAGCATCCCAGGCAGCGCGAAGTCCGCACCGAAGTTTGCGCGACCGGTGACTTTATCGACGCCGTCCGGACGAATGACCCGGGTGCCTACAACTTTGAACTCTCTCGCTTCGCTCACGATGCCTCTCCTCGTAACGTTTTCGCGGCGTCTTGAACCGCGCGGACGATCTTGTCATAGCCGGTGCAGCGACACAGATTGCCGGCCAGGTGATAACGGATTTCCGTTTCGGAAGGATCGGGATTTTCGTCGAGCAACGCCTTCGTTGCGACCACAAAACCCGGCGTGCAGATGCCGCATTGCAAAGCGGCATGTTCGAGAAACTTCTGTTGAATGGGATGCAACACGTCGCCGCGTGCAATGCCTTCGATGGTCGTAATCTGCCGGCCCGCGCTCTCCGCGGCAAACATCAGACACGAACACACCAGGCGACCGTCCAACAGCACCGAGCACGCCCCACAATCACCCGTTGCGCAGCCTTCTTTGGTGCCGGTGAGTCGCAGGGTATCGCGTAACACATCGAGCATCGATTGTTGCGGCTCGCAAAGGAACTCCATGCGTTCACCATTGATCTGGGTATCAATCTGCAACTTGCTCATCAATGGCTCTCCCTGGCGCGATCGGCGGCCTGTTTGGCGGTCCGGCGGCACAATACCGCCACAACTTTGCGGCGGTATTCCGCGGTCCCGCGTTTATCTGAAATCGGTGACGCGGCGGCGGTGCACGCCCGCCCCGCGCTATCGAGCGCTGCGTCATCGAGCTTTGAACCCACCAATGCATCTGCAGCCGCCGGAACCAGGATGACGGTCGGGGCAACTGCTCCGATTGCCACCCGCGCCGCGGTGCACACCCCTTTGGCATTCAGCGTGACACTGACACCCACGCCGGCAACGGCGATATCCATTTCGGTGCGCGGTATAAATCGCTGGTAGGCATCCGACGTACCTTTCGCAGGCCGCTTGAACTTGATCCCCAGCAGAAATTCGCCCGGTTTCAATGCGTTTTTGCCAACGCCGACGACAAACGACTCGACCGGCATTTCCCGCGCCCCGGCCGCGGTTGCGATCACGCACACGCCTGCATTGGCAACCAACGCCGAAATCGTGTCCCCGGCCGGCGAGGCATTGCAGAGATTGCCGCCGAGCGATGCGCGACCTTGAATCTGACTCGAGCCGATCAGATCGATCGCTTCGACAAGGCCCGGCAAACACGCCTTCAACGGTTTCGACGCGGTGAGCACGGCACCCGGGATTGCGGCACCGATGTAAATCTCGTTTGCACCGACGTCGAGGCGATTCGTCTCGGCAAGTTTTTTGATGTCGACGATCATGCGGGGCGCCGCATCGACCGTGCGCATCTGCACCATCAGATCCGTTCCGCCGGCGAGCACCTGTGCCCGACGACCGGCCCCCAGATGTTCGGCCAAAACTGCAAGTGTCTGCGCAACCGTTGCCGGCGCAGCGTAGGCGAATGACTGCATGAATCCTCCCGTGGACAATACAACTGAGCGCGGGATTGTATATCAGCTGCACAAGCCTCCGTGCACATGTCGGTGCATGCGCTGGTACGGCATCGATTGTGGGCAGGTGGGGTGTCCTCACCCCGATCACCTCGCATCGACGAATTAGTGTTGGAGTCGAAAGCGATCGGGGTGAGGACACCGCTCCTGCGATGGCGATTTCATGCAGGGTCCACGCTAGAATCCCCGACGTATGAACAACTACCATCAGCATGTCGCGCAGATCCAGCAACGTTGGGAAACGGCGCTTGCGGCGAACCGGTTCGACGCGGCACTCGTCGCGGCCGGTGCCCGGCAGAACTATTTTCTCGACGATCAGGCCCCACCGTTTCGCGCCAATCCGCACTTCAGCCAATGGCTGGACGCAAGCGGCTGCGAACATGCAATGTTGCTCGTGCAGCCGGGACATAAGCCCACGCTGTTCTTCCACCAGCAACGCGACTATTGGCATCAGCCGCCCGCGGTGCCCGATCTTGCCGGCGCGATCGACATCGTCATATTTGAAACACTCGATGCGCTGGTAGATGGCGCGTGCCGCGCGGTCGAGCGCCAGAACCGTACCGCGCTGATCGGAGATACGAGCGGGCAACCGACCAACCTGCCCATTGCCGAGTCGAACCCACAGCAGCTGCTGAACCATCTGCATTACGGTCGCGCCTATAAGACCGCATTCGAGATCGACTGTATGCGGCGCGCCACCGAGATCGCCGTTCGCGGGCATCTCGCCGCATACGCCGCCTATCGCGGTGGCGCCAGCGAATACACGATTCACCAGACCTACCTCACCGCTTCGCGGCAGAACGAAAGCGAGCTGCCGTACGCCAATATCGTTGCGCAGAACGAACATGCCGGCGTATTGCACTATCAACACCACGATCGTGAGCCGCCGGCGCAACGTGCAAGCTTTCTGATCGATGCCGGGGGGCGCTGGCACGGTTATGCCAGCGACATCACCCGTACCTATGCGGCGGATGAACACGGCGAATTTGCGGCGTTGATCGACGGCCTCGATCTGCGGCAGCGCGCGTTGATCGACTCGATCCGCCCGGGTATCGACTATCTCGAATTGCACGAGCGTATGCATCGCGCCATTGGCGATCTGTTAGCCGAAGCTGGGATTATTACCTGCAGCGGGGCGGACGCGTTCGCGATGCAGATTACCGACGCGTTCATTCCACACGGTCTGGGTCATCTGCTCGGCCTGCAGACGCACGACGTCGCCGGCCATATGGTTTCGCCGGACGGCGGCATGCGCCCTCCTCCGGACCGTTACAGTGCACTACGCCTGACCCGCGACGTCGCCGTGAACCAGGTGTTCACCATTGAACCCGGTCTGTACTTCATACCGATGCTGCTCGACGAGCTGCGCGCAAAACCCGCCGGTAAGTCCGTGAATTGGCGTTTGGTCACGCAGTACATGCGCTTTGGCGGAATCCGGATCGAGGACAACATCCATGTCACCGCGCTCGGCAACGTCAATCTCACACGCAACGCATTCACGGCGGCCGCACCGGCGTGACGCGACTCACCGTCGAGCGGCTGTTCAGCAGCCCATCTCTGAACGGCGCCGTCCCGAGCCACGTGCGGTTTTCACCCGATGGCACCCGCGTCAGCTACCTGGCAAATCCGCCGGAAGACCGTGAACGTCTCGATCTGTATTGCTACACCATCGAATCCGCCACCACGAGCAGACTGATCGACACGAGTTCGCTCGAGGCCAGCCCACGGGTGACCGCAGCCGAGCAGGCCGATCGCGAACGGCGGCGGCAGTTCAGCACCGGGGTTGTAAACTATTGCTGGTTGCCTGATGGCAAGCGCCTCTGCTGCACCATCGATGGCACGGTCCTTCTGTTCGAGTGTGCAAGCCAGCGACTGCGTGCGATCACGCCCGAAGGAATGCGGCAGACCAATCTCACGGCTTCCGGCGCGGGCCGCTACCTGAGCTATGTCCGCGATGGCGATCTTTACATCTACGACATAGCGCTCGGCCGCGAGGAGCGTCTGACCGATGATGCGTCCGAGTCCATCAGCAACGGGATCGCGGAGTTCATCGCTTCCGAGGAGATGCATCGATTCGATGGACATTGGTGGTCGTCGAATGATCGCTATCTCGTTTTTACGCGCGTCGATATCTCCGCGATACCCGCGAGCTACCGATACGAATTCACCGCCGGCGAACTGATCGCCTTCCCGCAACGATATCCCTATGCAGGTGCGGCAAACGCAACCGTAGAACTCGGCGTGCTCGACCTACAAACACGATCATTGCGCTGGATCAACTATCGCAATCAGGCCGACGACTATCTCGCGCGTGTCAATGTCGGCAAGGACCTAGTAGTGGTGCAGTCGCAGAGTCGCGATCAACGCACGCTGACGGTGGTGGCGCATCCGCTCACCGGCGGCATGCAAGATGTGCTGCTGACCGAACAACAACCCGCGTGGATCAACCTGCACAACAATTTCCGATTTGTTGCCGACGACTCGACGTTTCTGTGGACCTCCGAACGAACCGGCTCGTCCGCGCTGTACCTGTACAAGCACGGAAGCCCGATCAAGCTGGGTCCCGATCGGGGCCGCGTCAACGAGGTAGTTCATGCCGACGCATCGCGGGCATTGGTGCTGGGCTGGATCGAGATGCCGACGGAACAGCATCTGTATCGGGTTGCCTACGACACGCCAAACAAATTCGAACGGCTGACGCCTGCGTCGGGCTGGCACGAAGCCACCATCGATCCCACGGCGCGTTGGTTCGTGGACAGGTATTCGAGCGTCGAGCAACCGCCGTGCCTGGTGCTCAAGTCTTTGCAACACGCCAACCAGGCGAGACCGCTCTGCGCCAACGCTCTGACTGAGGGGCATCCATACCATCCCTACCTGGCCGATCACGTCGGTTGTACATTCGGCCGGATCAGCGCCAACGACGGCCAGGATCTCTGGTATCGACTGACGTTGCCACACCATCCCGACGCAGCGCACCGTTTCCCGGTGCTGGTGAATGTCTACGGGGGTCCCGGCGTACAACGCGTCCGCAACGAGTGGGCGCCGTTGAGCCAGCAACTGTTTGTTGCCGCCGGAATGGCCGTGTTCGAGTTGGACAATCGCGGCGGAGGTAATCGCGCCAAATCGTTTGAGGATCCGATACAGGGTCGTCTGGGCAACATCGAAGTCGACGATCAGCTCGCCGGCATCCGTTTTCTTCAGCGCCAGAGCTGGGTCGACGCGAGCCGGATCGGCGTTATGGGACATAGCTATGGCGGATTTATGGCGCTGATGCTGCTGGCACGCAGTGAGGGCGTGATCCGGGCCGCGGTCAGCACGGCACCGGTCACCGAGTGGCGGCTTTACGACACCCACTACACCGAACGCTATCTCGATACGCCCGCCGCAAACCCGGATGGCTACCACGCGAGCAGCGTGATCGCACACATCGAAACGCTGCGCGGCGCATTGTTGTTGATGCACGGCATGGCGGATGACAACGTATTATTCGGCAACAGCACCGCGCTGATGAAAGCCTTACAAGACCGTCGGTTCGCCTTCGAATTGATGTTATATCCCGGCGCGAAGCACGCGCTGCAGGAGCAGTCCGTCGCGATACATCGTTATGATACCGCGCTGGACTTTTTGGGACGGAAGCTGCTCTCGTGAACTATCGAATCCGCGCCGCTGTTGCGACTGACATCGATCTCCTTGCGCGTTTTAATCACGCCATGGCAATGGAGAGCGAAGACAAGCCGCTCGACCTCGACCGACTGAAGGCGGGGCTCGCCCGTTTGTTCGAACGCCCCGCGGATGGCCACTACCTCATTGCCGAAGATCCGGGTGGCTCCCCGACCGGTGCGCTGATGCTGACGTTCGAGTGGAGTGATTGGCGCAACGGCCGATTCTGGTGGATTCAGAGCGTCTACGTTTCACCGCGGTATCGCAGGCAGGGGGTCTATCGCGCACTGCACGCTCACGTTCGAACTGCGGCGCGCGCCGATGCGGAGTGTTGTGGCCTGCGGCTGTACGTCGAACGCGAGAACGCCGGCGCGCAAGCGACTTATCACAACATGGGAATGATCGAGACGCACTATCGTCTTTACGAGGAAGAATTCGACCGATCGTGAATCGCGGTGCGCTTGAACAGTCGCGAAAAGTTTTCGGTCGTCTGCGCGGCCAGTTCATCCAGCGGTTGCCCACGCAGCGCGGCAAGAAACGTCGCGGTCTCGGTGACAAACGCCGGCTCGTTGGTCTTGCCCCGATACGGCATCGGCGCGAGCCAGGGACAGTCCGTTTCAATCAGTAGACGGTCCTCCGGGATCCGCCGTGCAACATCGCGCACATTATCCGCATTGCGAAACGTCACGATGCCCGAAATCGATACATACCAGCCGAGATCGAGGGCAGCGCGCGCCAGTTCCCAGGATTCCGTAAAACAATGCAGGACCCCGATCGCACCGGCATGAGCACGCAGCAGGTCACGCGTGTCAAAATCGGCGGCGCGGGTATGCACGATCACCGGCAGATCGTTGGCTCGACCGAGCGCAAGATGCGCGGCGAAACTTTTGCGCTGCGCGTGCCGAACGTGTTCTGCATCGTCGGCAACCCGAAAGTAGTCGAGGCCCGTCTCGCCGATCCCAACGATCTTATTGTGGTGCAAAGCCGACTCGATCCAATCGATCGAAGATTCGCCGGCGACGCTTTCAGGGTGAACACCGGCACTCGCCCAGACGTCGGCATGTCGCTGCGCGATTTGCATCACGTCTGCGTGGGTATCCTGCTTGACGCCGATACATAAAAACCCATGCACGCCCAACGTGCGCGCGACCGCGAGTTTGGCATCGCAGTCCGTCAGGTAGTTCAGATGGCAGTGAGAATCGACCAGCACGCCTACATAGTGTGCGTGTGGCGATCGGATTGCAGGGCGCCGGCAAGATAGGTTTCGATCTTGCTTCGCGCAACGTCGTCCTGGTCGTTGAACTGAACACCAATTCCCGCGGCGCGATTACCTTGCGCGCCCTTTGGGGTCATCCAGACGACTTTGCCGGCGACCGGGATCTTCTCGGCTTCATCCATTAGATTCAGCAGCATAAAAACTTCATCGCCGAGCTGGTATTCCTTCTTGGTCGGGATGAACAAGCCGCCGTTGCGAACGAACGGCATGTACGCGGCGTAGAGGACAGCCTTGTCCTTGATCGCCAGCGAAAGAATGCCATTACGAGTACCGCGTCGCGCTTCCATTGCTGCTTCGGTCCGGTTCATACGCTACAAATGTACACCGTGTGGCGCCGGCGCGGATGATCATGTTCTCGTTATGGGTTGTCAATTGCACCGGACGTGACCGTGATCACAGCGGCCGCGCGAGATCACGCCACGCCAATAAGCGGGTCTCGAACAGCAGACGTGCGTTTGGATTGGTGGTGCCACGCAAGAGCTTGCGATCGCGCGCGAGTTCATCCCACAGGTCGAACAACTGCCGATCAGTCGCTTTGCCGAGCGCGGCAGTCAATGCATCAACGTGCGCGACAGCCCCGGCGCACCGATGCCCCAGGACCCGGGTCAGGTAACGCAGCCAGCGGTCAATCAGATCCACCGGAGTGGCCTTGCTCCAAGTCTCGGCCAGCGCCAGCGGATCGCGCTCGCCGAGCGCGACCTCACACAACTCCCCCGCAATGGGCTGCTGATCACGCTCCAACGCCGCGATCACTCGATACGGAGCACCGCCGTACTCAAAACTCAGCGCCGCGATCTGTTCAGTATTCGCGGCAGGCAACTGACGGTGTACCCACGCACGCGCGTCGGCGACGTCGGACGGACGTACCGGCACCAGTCGGCAGCGACTACGAATGGTCGGCAGCAGATCGCGCAGCGAATCGGTAACCAGGATCACATAGCTGTCAGGCGGCGGCTCTTCCAGCGTCTTCAGCAGCGCATTGGACGCATGCGTGTTCATCGCATCCGCACTGGTGAATACCGCGACCTTGCGTGGCGCGATCTGCGGCGTGCGCACGACGAAGTCCGCGATGGCACGGACTGCGTCGATGCCAATCTGCTCGCCCGCACCTTCAGGCACGATCCAGCGCAGGTCTGGATGCGCGAGCACGGCGGCTGCCGTGTTTTCGGACGCATCGCGTTCGATCAGCCGCAGTGCCAGGGCTTCCGCCAGCAACGTTTCGCCCCAACCACCGGAACCATGAATCAGCAGCGCGTGCGGTAGCCGTACGGCAGCAAGCGTCGCGGTCAGATCCGCATACACACCTTCGAGCCAGGGCGGCAGAACGATCATCGCGATGCGTCGATGAAGCGCTGGAGAATCTCCGCAATATCGTGCTGCACCGCCGTAAGCGGCCGCCCGGCATCGACGACACAAAAACGTGGGTAGGCTTTTGCACGTTCGAGATATACCTGCCGGACGCGCTCGAAGAACGTTTCTTGCTCGCGTTCAAACCGATCACGACGAGACTCGTCGATGCGCGCGAGGCCGGTCGCGACCGGCAGGTCGAGATAAATCGTCAAATCGGGTTGTAACGTACCCTGTACCTGCGCCTCGAGGGCCGCAATACGCGCGCTCGACAGCCCCCGGCCACCGCCCTGATACGCATAGGTCGCGTCGGTGAACCGATCGCACAGAACCCAGCCTCCGGCTGCGAGCGCGGGACGTATCACGCGGGCTAGATGTTGCGCGCGGGCCGCAAATATCAGCAACAGCTCGGCTTCGGGATCGATCGGCTCCGATTGAGCGTCCAGCAGAATTGCTCGCACACGCTCTGCAACGGGGGTTCCACCGGGTTCGCGCGTTCTGACGAACGCGATACCCCGCGACCGCAACAGCCCCTCGACATAGTCCATGTTCGTCGTCTTCCCAACGCCTTCTGTTCCTTCAAACGTAATAAATCTACTGCGCGTCATGGGTCATCTCCATTGAGCTGATACCGACGTACCGCAGCCGTATGTTCATCGAGGGTGGCACTGAATTCACTGCTGCCGTCGCCCTTGGCGACGAAATATAGATAGTCGCCATCGTCGGGATGCAGCGCCGCCTTGATCGACGCCATACCCGGCAGCGCAATCGGCGTCGGCGGCAAACCAGCCTGTCGATAGGTGTTATAAGGATTGTCCGCATCCAGGTGCGCACGGGTCAGGTTGCCATCGAACGCACTGCCCACTCCATAGATCACCGCAGGATCGGTCTGCAAGCGCATCTGTCGCTGCAGCCGCGAAACGAATACGCGGCTGATCTTGCCGCGTTCGATCTCACGCCCGGTCTCCTTCTCGATGATCGACGCCATGATCAACGCGTCGTCCGGCGTCGCGTAAGGTAACCCAGCAGCGCGCATGGACCACTCATGCGCGAGTACGTCGCGCATCCGTTCGTTGGCGCGCAGCAACACCACAGAAGCCAGCGTGCCTTTCTTGAAGTCATACGTAGCCGGGAAAAATTGGCCTTCCGCATGACCGGAACCGAGCTGCAGACGAGACATCAATGTCGCGGCCGATGCAGAGCCCAGATCGTTGACGAGCCGGTCGGTTTCACCGAGTTGGTTCAACACTTGCGTGATTGTCGACCCTTCGACAATACGTAGCTCGTAGGTCACAACGGCACCCGCCACCAGCTCCGCCAGCAGACTCTCCGGCGTCGCTTCGTTGGTTACCCGATACTCGCCGGCCTGAATGCGGTTCGTCTGGCCTTTAGACCGAGCATAAGCGGTAAACAACCAGCCTCGCTCTACAACGCCGGCCGATTGCAATACTTCAGCGAAGGCACCGAACGATTCGCCTGGCGCGAGTTCAATCACGACCGGTTCAGGCAGCGGTAGCGGTGTCGATGCCCATTGGTATAGATAAACTAAAAAGCCGGCGCCAATCAGCAGCAGGAACAGCACTGCGGCAATGCTAGACCGAAACAGGAAACCCAAATCGCGCCTCCAGGGCTGTGGCGATGCGCAGCGTAATTCTACCGGTTTGCGGCCAGGCGCCGACGCGATCGAGCACCCGACTCACCGACCTTATGCCGATCACCGCATTGGTCAAAAAACACTCTTCGGCGCTATCGAGTTCCTCGAGCGCGATGTCGCGGACTTCGATCGGCACGCCGATACCGGGTCGCTCATCGATGAGCACCTGGCGCATCACGCCGGCGACGCCACAGCGATCGAGCGCGGCCGTGACGATACACCCGTCGTGCACCAGGAACAGATTCGTTGAAGTGCCTTCGATGAGACGCCCTTCGCTGTCACACATCAATCCCTCGGCGATGGCGGAATCGCTCCACTCATTGCACGCCATGACCTGCTCCAGGCGATTGAGGTGCTTCATCCCCGCAAGTGCCGGCTGCACTGACAATCGTGTATCGCAGATACGGACGGTCATCCTCGTATCGCGACCTTGCGGGGCATCATGCAGCGGAAACACCGAGATGACGCGTCGTACCGGCCCGGTGCTGCTGCGGTAGCCGCGGCCCGGTCCTGCGGTGATGAGCACCTTGATCACGCCGATTCGTTGTGTAGCGGCGAGATCGGCGACCTCAGCATCGATCGACTTGATATCCAGCACAATGCGCAGGCGCAACGCGGCCGAGCTTAGTCGCGCGCGGTGGTAGGACCACAGTGGAACGCACCGGTCGACGATGCGACACGTCTCGAACATACCGTGCCCGTATAACAAGCCACGATCGTCGATTGCGATGAGGTCGCTGCGTACACCATCGACGAGGGCGTCGATCGCCCGCGACATCTCAGTTGATCTTACGAAGGATCAATGAGCCGTTGGTGCCGCCGAAACCGAACGAGTTCGAAAGCGCAGCGTCGATGACTATGTCGCGCGCGACATTCGGGACGTAGTCCAGATCACAACCTTCGCCAGGGTTGTCCAGATTGATCGTCGGCGGTGAGATCTGGTGGCGAATCGCCAGTGCCGTAAAGATCGCCTCCACCGCGCCGGCCGCACCCAGCAGGTGTCCGATCATTGACTTGGTCGAGTTCACGGCGACCTTGGTGTCGGCGCCGAACAGCGTTTTGATTGCCCGGGTTTCGGCGACGTCTCCCTGCGGAGTCGACGTACCATGCGCATTGATGTACTGCACGCCATCGGGATTCAGCTGAGCGTCCTTCAGCGCGTTGCGCATGGCCGCCACCGCACCGGCGCCATCGTCTGGCGGGGCAGTGATATGGTGGGCGTCACCGCTCATACCAAAACCAACGATTTCACAGTAAATCTGCGCGCCGCGCGCTTTGGCGCGCTCGTATTCCTCGAGTACCAATACGCCGGCGCCGTCACCAAGAACAAATCCGTCGCGATCTTTGTCCCATGGACGACTGGCGGCCGCCGGATCGCCGTTGCGTGTGGACAATGCCTTCATTGAGGAGAATGCGGCAAGCGTGACCGGTGATGTTGCCATCTCGGCCCCGCCGGCGATCATCACGTCGGCTTCACCGTATTGAATCATGCGCATGCTGAAGCCGATGTTGTGGGTACCGGTCGTGCATGCCGTCACGATCGCAATGTTTGGTCCACGGAACCCGTAACGAATCGAGACCGTTCCCGAGATCATGTTGATTACGCTCGCCGGCACGAAAAACGGCGACACCCTACGCGGACCGCTCTCGAGCAACACCGAATGTGTGTCTTCAATCGTCAGGATCCCGCCGATCCCCGAGCCGATCGCGACCCCAAAGCGATCGCCATCAGTTGGATGTGGCGAGATGCCCGCGTCAGCGATTGCCTGCACCGCAGCTGCCATTCCATATTGCACAAATGGATCGACCCGGCGCGCTTCTTTCTTTTCCATGTACAACGTGGGGTCGAAGTCCTTCACAGACGCGCTGAACTTGACCGCGTACTCGGCCGTGTCGAAAGACTGAATGGGCGCAGCGCCGCTCGCGCCGGCCAATGCATTGGCCCACGATTCCGCAGCTGTCTTACCAATCGGAGTCAGCATACCCACGCCGGTGACGACCACGCGTCGTTTGCTCATTCCGCTATATCCCCCAGCTCGACGGCGACAGGCAATATTGACCGGTAGATGAACTAGGCCGCACCTACGTCAGCAGATGCGGATTCGTAAATCGTGACAAGAGAACCGAGAGAGAAATCTACTGATGAGCCAGGATATAGTCGATCGCGTCTTTGACCGTCGTGATCTTCTCGGCTTCCTCGTCCGGTATTTCCGTTTCGAATTCTTCTTCGAGGGCCATCACCAGCTCCACGGTATCGAGGGAGTCGGCTCCGAGATCTTCAACGAAGGACGCTTCGTCTTTAACTTCATCTTCTTTGACGCCTAACTGCTCACAGATCAGTTTTTTGACGCGTTCTTCAACACTGCTCATGTTTAAGCCTTCTCCCAAATGAACGAATGCGCTGCAGCAGGGCAGCGCGTAGTTTATAGATGGAGGATACCCTCTTCAAGCAAACGCCGGACCATGGCTAAGCCATGTACAGCCCGCCATTGATGTGGACGGTTTCCCCCGTGATATACGCTGCCGCATCGCTCACAAGGAACGCAACGACATCCGCAACTTCTTCGACACTTCCCATGCGACCCAATGGAATCCGCGACAACATGGTATTTTTCTGCTCCTCGGTGAGGTCCCGGGTCATATCAGTCGCAATGAACCCCGGCGCGACTGCGTTAATTGTAATGTTGCGTGAGCCCACCTCTTGCGCGAGGGCACGCGTGAAACCTTCGATGGCCGCCTTCGACGCGACATAGTTTGACTGTCCCGGATTGCCCATACGAGCAACGACAGAGCTCACATTCACAATCCGCCCCCAACGTGCACGCGTCATTCCGCGCAGCAGCGGTTTGCACAAACGAAATAACGACGAAACGTTAGTGTTGATTACGTCGTTCCATTCGTCTTCCGCCATACGCATCAGCAAATTGTCACGCGCAACACCGGCATTGTTCACCAGTATCAGCGGAACGATGGATTCCGCTTTCAGACCTTCGATAAGCCGATCGACAGATACCGAATCGTCGACGCGTGCGACAAGCCCCCTGCCGCTGATTCCGACTTGAGCAAGATGGTCCGAGATTGATTGGGCGCCGGCTTCGGTGGTTGCGGTGCCGATCACAAATACTCCGTCACGACCTAACCGTTCTAGAATGGCGCGGCCGATACCCCGGGATGCGCCGGTGACCAGCGCTACCCTGCGTGCACCGTCAGCCACGGCCGACCTCGCGCAGGGCTGCCTCGAACGAGTCGACATTGGCGATGCTGAATACGGTCGCCTTTCGGTCAATTCGTTTGATCAGTCCGCCGAGCACTTTGCCCGGGCCGCACTCCACGAGCGTGGTAGCCCCGCTTGCGATCAGTGCCTCGACACATGCTGACCAGCGCACCGGTTCATAAAGCTGCGCGATCAGGTTTTGTCGAATTCGATCGGGGTCGGCGCTCGCGGTTGCGTCGACGTTCTGTACCACCGGCACACTCGGGACAGACACCGAGGTCTTCGCGAGCGCTTCACCGAATTCCGCCGCTGCAGACTTCATCAAGGGGCAGTGCGACGGCACACTGACAGTGAGCTTGATCGCGCGCTTTGCCCCCGCCGCGAGACACCGTTCGATGGCGGCATCCACCGCCTGTGTCGTACCGGCAATTACGATCTGACCAGGTGCATTGATGTTTGCCGCTGTCACCACGCCATCGACGGCAGAACAACACTGTGCGACTTCGGGTTCGTCGAGACCGAGGATCGCTGCCATCGCGCCGGTGCCCGCAGGAACGGCCGCTTGCATCAGTTTGCCGCGCAAGTTGACCAGTCGAACGGCGGCGGCGAATTCAATCGCTCCAGACGCTACCAGGGCGGAATACTCACCGAGGCTATGCCCCGCCATCAGTGTTGGACGTTGGCCGTTTCGGGCAACCCAGCTGCGCCACAACGCAATGCTCGCCGTCAGCAGTGCGGGCTGGGTGATCTCGGTTTGATTGAGTTGTGCTTCGGGTCCTTCAAGAACCAGTTGTCGCAACGGCAGACCTAACGCTTCTTCCGCTTCGGCAAAGCACGACTGCACAATCGAATCGCGGTCCAGGAAGTCGCGCAACATGCCAACTTCCTGGGAGCCCTGGCCGGGGAAAATGAATCCGACGCTCACGTCAACACGCCTGCGGCGGATTCAGTCGTGAAATCGCTCACAACACCGCCAAGCGTCGCAATTGAATCACCTACGTGGCGTCGTGCGGAGCGAAGTTCACGACTGTGCATTCAATGACGGCTCGGCTGCGCCGTCGTCGATTCACAGGTCGAGGACTTTTTTGCCGCGATAAAAGCCATCAGCCGTTACGTGATGGCGACGATGTGTTTCTCCCGTAGTCGGATCGATCGAAAGCGTCGGACTACTCAACGCGTCGTGTGAGCGCCGCTGGTCGCGTCGCGCTCGGGTCTTTCGATTCTGCTGTACCGCCATGACTCAATGCTCCAAAAATCGTCAGTTGCCTCGATTCTTCAGTTCCGCAAGTACGCCGAACGGGTTCGGTCGCGCCTGCTTCATCACATCCTTCTCCGGCTCCGCGGCGCGCGGAAAACTCAATTGCGGCCGATTCGGACACGCTTCGTATGCCACGCAGACCTGAGTAGGCAGCGCCAGCAACAGATCGTCTTCAATCAGATCGACGATCGATATGCTTTCCTCGTCCAGAACAAACGGCTCTATTTCATTCGCCAGTTCGTAGGCCTGCGCATCGGATGCAACGACGCAGATATCGATCTGCACATCGAGCGTGCGTTCCACTGGTAAAAGACAACGCTGACACTGCAACTCCAGCAGCACCCGCACAGAGCCACGAACACGACTCCGGCTTTCGTCATCACGCGCAAAATTAAGGTCAACCGACGCGCAGCCGCCACCCAGCACGAGCGCCCCGAGTCGCGGGAACGCGGCTATCGAGATCTCACCGGTGAATCGCCCATACTTGCGGGCCAACTCGTGCGGGGAGACCGCGTCCGTGCGGGCCTGGGTCGACATGGCGCGCATGATAGGGAGGCGATTTTGACGTGTCAAAGCAATTCGATTGCTCGAACGATCCTAACTATCGAGAATTGCTCGTTTTATTTGGGGCGTGAATTTGCACGTTGTACTTGCCTCGACATCACCCTATCGGCGCCAGCTCCTGCAACGCATCTGTCCGGAGTTTGTGATCGACGCGCCGGAAATCGACGAGACACCGCGCGCGGCGGAATCGGCGCATGCACTCGTCGCGCGGCTCGCCGAAGCCAAAGCGCGTGCGGTTGCAGCGCGTCACTCCTCAGCGTTGATAATCGGGTCGGATCAAGTCGCCTTGACCGCGACCGGAATCCTGAACAAACCGGGCTCCGAATCCAATGCAATTCGTCAGCTCCAGGCAATACGCGACACGACGGTTACGTTTCTCACCGGCATTTGCGTGCTCAATACCAAAAGCGGCGGCTGCCAGATCTCGGTTGAAACAACGGCGGTTACATTCCGCGACCTGAGCGATGCCGCGATCAAACGCTATGTTGCTCGCGACCGACCTTATGATTGCGCCGGCGCCTTCAAGGCTGAGGAGTTGGGTATTGCGTTGGTGAAACGTATGACTGCAGACGACCCAACCAATCTGATCGGATTGCCGCTCATTCGCCTGGTGACCATGCTGACAGCGGAAGGGTTCGACGTGCTTGGGCAGTTCTAAGTACCGCCGAGTCGGCGCCACGCATCGGTGAAGTCCGCCGGTATCGGGGCGTCATATCGACGGAACTGGCCCTTGATCGCAAACGCGACCGAACTCGCATGCAGGCAGAGACGTCTGATACCCGACTCACGACTCTGTGCCAGCAGCGCATCCGGTGCGTACTTCTCGTCACCGACGACTGGGTGCCCGGAAACGAGGCTGTGCACTCTGATCTGATGTGTCCGCCCGGTGTGCGGATGCGCTCTTACCCAACTTGCTCGCTCGCCGCTTTGCACGATGCTGAACTCGGTGCGCGACGACTTACCTTCCGGTACGGCGCGCACCCTGCGCTCGCCGCTGCGGGTCACAAATCGATCGAGATGGGCATGTACGCTGCGCAGCTTCCGCGGCCAGGTGCCGTAAACAAGAACGTCATAGGTTTTTGAAACCGAAGCATCTCGAAAGGCGGCGTGCAACTCGAGCAATGCGCTTCTATTTCTCGCCAGAACAAGGCAACCGGACGTGTCGCGGTCCAACCGGTGAGCGAGCTCGAGCCCGCGTTCATCCGGGAACAACACCCTGAGCGATTCGATAACGCCGTGCTGGATGCCGCTGCCGCCGTGCACCGCCAACCCAGCCGGCTTATCCAAGACAATCACCGCAGCGTCCTGATAGATGATGCGCCCCGCAAGCTGGTCGAGCAGCGCCGGCGCCGGCACTGCGCGCTCGTTAGGTGCAGGCCCGTGCCAAGGCGGGATACGCACGACATCGCCCGCTTTGAGACGATAGTCCGGCCGGATGCGGCCACCATTGACTCGCACCTCACCTTTTCGAAGCATGCCGTACACACGACTGCGAGGCACACCGGACAGTTCACTCATCAGAAAGTTGTCGACACGCTGCCCTGCCAGGTCGGCGATCTCGACATGGCGCACCTCGCGAGCACGTCCTGGCATTGAATTCGGCAAATGCTTTCCTTGGCGATTGAAGTACTTAGCGGGCGCTGCTATATTCCGCCCGCTTTGCCGTCCGGTGCTTTCGAGCAGCGGAACCAACGGCAAATCACGGGTTTGACGCAGATTGCCCAGGGATTCGACCGGCATTCTGCATTATGCGGAGGCGATTGACATCGATCTGTCCCCGCCACGACAACGCGCCCAACATCAACAATACGGTGCGTTGACGAGAGGAAAGAACATCGACTGCTCCGGCATTCATCACCGAAGCAAACCGTTGCAACAAGAAGGGGCTCCGCAGAAACACGGAGCGAATCAGTATCAGCACAGCGATAGCTCATTCCCCGAGCATCAGGAAGACACGGCAGATCATTCGCCGTTTCATTTCGCACCCTATCATCTGATCTGAGACCGGCAGCGTTTCGCGCTGTGCGCCCTGCTTTCCGAACGTCAACGCCCCATTGTGGTGCTACGGCCCAACAATGGAACGAACGACATGAAAAGAATGCTCATCAACGCAACACAGGCCGAAGAGGTCCGTGTTGCCCTCGTCGACGGTCAACGAATTTACGATCTCGATATCGAAAATCGCGGCCGCGAACAGAAAAAATCCAGCATCTACAAAGCGCGGATCACCCGCGTCGAACCCAGCCTCGAGGCGGCGTTCGTCGAGTTTGGATCCGAGCGCCACGGATTCCTGCCTCTGAAAGAAATCTCGCGCGCGTACTTCACGAAAAAAGGCGCCGAAGGCAAACGCAGTATTCAGGACCTGATCGAAGAAGGTCAGGAACTCATCGTGCAAGTCGACAAGGAAGAACGCGGCACCAAAGGCGCGGCGTTGTCGACATTTGTGAGCCTCGCCGGACGCTACCTGGTGCTGATGCCGAACAATCCACGCGCCGGCGGCATTTCGCGACGTATCGAGGGTGACGACCGCGACCTGCTGCGCGACGCGCTGTCGCAACTGAATCTTGCCGAAGGCATGGGCGTGATTGTGCGTACCGCGGGTATCGGCCGGAGCCCGGAAGAACTCCAATCCGATTGCGACTATCTGGTGCAGCTCTGGGAGGCGATCCAGAAAGCCGCTGAGGAGGAAAAGGCACCGGCGCTGTTGTACCAGGAAAACAACGTCATCCTGCGCGCCATTCGCGACAACCTTCGAACCGATATCGGCGAAGTATTGATCGACCAGAAAGAAGCCTACGACGAAGCGCACGCGTTCATCGATCAGGTGATGCCCAACTTCAAGGACCGCATCAAGTTCTACAACGACAACGTCCCGCTGTTCTCGCGCTACCAGATCGAATCGCAGATCGAGTCGGCATTTCAGCGTACCGTCCGCCTCCCATCCGGCGGCAGCTTGGTGATCGACCCAACCGAGGCGCTGGTGTCGATCGACATCAACTCCGCACGGGCAACGAAAGGCGCCGATATCGAAGAGACCGCACTCAACACCAACCTCGAGGCCGCCGAGGAAGTAGCACGCCAATTACGGCTTCGCGATGTCGGCGGTCTGATCGTCATCGACTTCATCGACATGGCCAGCGTCAAGAACCAGCGTGACGTCGAAAATCGAATGCGTGACATGCTCGAATCGGACCGTGCGCGTGTGCAGGTCGGTCGTATTTCTCGTTTCGGCCTGATGGAAATGTCGCGGCAACGATTGCGCCCGTCGCTCGAAGAAATCACCACTGAGATGTGCCCTCGCTGCAGCGGCCAGGGCCGAATTCGCGACGTGCGTTCACTGGCGCTCGGTATTCTGCGGGTGATGGAAGAAGAGGCGTTGAAAGAGCGCAGTTCAATCGTGCGGGCGATTGTTCCACTGAGCGTCGGCTCGTACCTGCTCAACGAAAAACGCCGCGACGTCGCGGAAATCGAACGCCGCACAAAAACGCACCTGGTGATCGTTCCGACCGATCGACTCGAAACGCCACACTACGAAGTCCAACGCATCCGCGATGATCTGGCCGAAGCCGAAGCGGGCGTTGCCAGTTACGAACTTGCCGAGGCACCGCTTGCCGAAGCCATCGAGTCACGGCAACCGGAACCGCCGCGTTTGAACGCGCGACCCCAGGAAGCGGTGGTGCGGCCGACCGCGCCACCACCGCCGCAGGCCTTGCCAGAGACCCAGGCACAGGCGACTCCGGTCGTGGCAACGCCGGGGCCCGGTCTGCTGGGGCGCTTCTTCGGCTCGCTGTTCAAAAAAGATGCTCCGCCATCGCCACCGCCGTCCACAACATCGTCAAGCTCACGCGCGGAGCGTGAACCACAGCCTCGATCAGGCGGTCGATCGAGCCGAAGCGCCGAGGAGGCTCGGTCGGACGAATCCCGTTCAGATGGATCGCGCGCGCCCGAACGCGCTCGTCGGGGTCGCGGTGGCCGTTCACGCTCGGGGCCAAAGTCGGGAGAACGTGCCGAACGACCGAGCAGTGAAGCTGCCACCGGAGAAGATCGTGGTGCGCCGCGCAATGGAACGCGCGCGCGACGCGGCGGTCGCGACGGTGATGAAGGCACTGCCGAGCGATCACCGAGCGAACGCACTGGTCGCGATGGACGCCGTCGCAGTTCTGAGCCAGGTGCCGCACGCAAGCCGCGTCCGGATCGACCGGCCGACGAAACCGCCGTCCCAGTTGTGGAAACCGAAGCCGAAGATCTGCCGAAGGAGTTGGCGCGACAGTCATCTGATCGCAGCGTCCGCGAACCGGCTCGCGCCGAAGGCAGAACCCGCGATGTCGATGAAGATCGCACTCCGGCCGATCTAGACCGAAGCAAGCGACGTCCACGACGCGACCGGGCATCGGTAGCCCGCAATCAGGAGGACGAGAGCACTAGGCAGTCCCCACAATCGGCTCCTGCCGCTGTTGACCAAACAAGTGCATTGGCCGCACCGGAAGCCACGGCATCTCCAGCGCGTGTTATCGAACAACCGATTGCTTTGCCCGTCGAGCCGCCGACGCCTTCGTTCGCGAGCGTTGCGTCCGCGGATACCAGCGACACCATTCCGCGGCCAGCGCCCGCGCCTGCAGTCGCGATCGTCTCACCGATCGCCGCAGCCACTGCCGCCCTGCAGCAGGAGCCGGAACGTCCCGCAGGACGCGCCGCTAACGACCCGCGTGAGTTGCGCAAACGTGAACGCGAAGCGCGTCTGCGCCAAGAAGGCGTGATTCCGGAACGCAGTCCGGAATAAATGGGTGACAACGCCGGCGCCATGATGCGCCGGCGTTATTCATCAGTGCCTATTACCGCCGGTTCGAGTTCCAGTCCAATACCGAATCGGTCGCTGACGTCGTCCCGTATCATCTCGGCGAGGCGCAGCATGTCGGTGGCGCAAGCGGTACCTCGATTGACCAATACCAATGGCTGGCGGTACCACACGCCTGCCGCGCCCAGCGCTTTGCCCTTCCAGCCCGCCGCGTCGATCAGACGCGCAGCCGCAATCTTGATCCCATTGGCATCGTTGTACGTCGGAATTGAGCCCAGCAGCCCGCGCAGCCGCTCAACCGTTTCGACCGCAACAACGGGATTCTTGAAAAAGCTCCCCGCGTTGGGCACACGCCGGACGTCCGGCAGCTTACGCCGTCGAATTCGCGTTACCGCCTCGGCGATGCTGACCGTGCTCGGCCGAACGCCCATCGTCCCGAGTTCGCGCTGCACGTCCGGATATCCAATCCTCATATCGTGAGCCTCCGGCAGCCGCAACGTCACAGATACAATCAAATAGCCGTCCTTCAGCGAATGTTTAAACACGCTATCACGATAGGCGAATCCGCACTGACGCGCCTCCATCGTCACGACCGTAGCATCGCGGCATGACACGGCCGTCAGCGAGTGAAATTGCTCCGCGAGCTCGACCCCGTACGCCCCGATATTCTGAATCGGTGCCGCGCCTACCAGTCCCGGTATCAATGCCAGGTTTTCGAGTCCCGCAATCCCCTGCCCCAGGCAATACCGAACCAGGTCGTGCCACCGAACGCCGGCGCCAGCGGTAACTAGCACAGCGCCATCGATACGACGGATTTGTATACCGCCGATGCGCGTAGTGATCACGCATCCCGGAACACGCGCGCGCAGCACCACGTTGCTGCCGGCGCCTAGAACGGTGATTGGCAGTCCTTTTCCGACAGCGGCGGCGACGACTTCACGCACATCTTTTAGCGAACCCGGACTGGCGAAGAACTGTGCTACGGACGGCAGCCGCAACGTATTGAAGTTCACCAGTTGTACATCGGCACGCCACATCACGAAGTCGTCTCGACCAGACGAAACGTCAGATTGATCCGGGGTCCGACCGAGCGACGTGTACGCGGCACCGCGTGTTGCCAGTCATGCTGCGAACGACCCCACATGAACAACAGCGATCCTGACTCGAGCAGCAGCTCGGTGCGTCTGCGGCTGCCGTCACGGGCGCGTAAGCAGAATCGTCGCGACGCTCCAAGGCTCAATGACGCAATACACGGGCACTCACCCAGTTCCGGCTCGTCGTCTGCGTGCCAACCCATCGCGTCCTGACCATGGCGATACAGATTTGCGAGTACAAAGTTGAAGCGGATTCCAAGTCGGATGCGAAGCTGTTCGCGCAACCCGGCCAACTCATTCAACCAGCCGTTCGCGCGATGATCGGCTCGCGAGTAGCGATAGACGACCCCTTCGTCGCCACTCCACGCGGTGAGTCGAGGTACGGCCAGCCGTCGGCCAAACAATACGATGGTTTCCTCTCGCCACTGAATCGTCGACTCGAACTCATCATAGAGCCGTTGGTCATCACCTAGGAAATCAGGAACATATAACACCTCGTCGCAGGCGCGCACCCGATATCGCGTGACTAGATCGACGGGGGGGATGTTAGCTCCGGATGCGATTGGTAGCGACACGACGAATACACCGTCTTACCGTGCCGATGCGGCCAATAGTGCACGCACCCGTTCAAGATCGTCAGGCGTATCGACACCCGCCGGTACCGCCGCGACGGCTTCACCCACGATGACTTCGATACCGTTCTCGAGCAACCGCAGTTGCTCGAGCGACTCGACCCGCTCGAGGATACCGGGAGGCAGCTCACAAAAGCGCGCTAAACCGGCAACGCGATACCCATAGATGCCGATGTGGCGCCACCAGGCCTTCTGCGTCAGTGCAAGATCCCGACGCTGCACGTTCGAGAAGTCATCGCGTCGCCATGGAATCGGAGCACGTGAAAAATACCTTGCAAGGCCAACACAATCGCGCACCACTTTGACAATGTTGGGATCGAACAGCAGTGCTGCATCATGGAGCGGCTCGCACAGAGTCGCGACGAGAATGTTCGAATGTTGGGCCAATAGCTTCGCGACCTGCCCGATGACCGCAGGAGGAATCATCGGCTCGTCACCTTGCACATTGATGACGATATGGTCATTCGCCCAGCCCTTCGCAGTCACCACTTCCATCACTCGATCAGATCCCGATTGGTGATCGCTTCGCGTCAGCATTACGTCGAGCCCGTGGTCACGGACAACCGCGTGCACGCGCTCATCGTCGGTCGCGATCACCACTTCGCGCGCTCCACTGGCCAAGGCCTGGCGCGCGACGCGCACGATCATTGGCACGCCCGCGATATCCGCCAGGGGTTTGCCGGGCAATCGAGTGGATGCAAATCGCGCGGGAACAACAACAGAAAATAGTTCGTCCACGTTCTACGCCTCCGCGGCGGGCAGGTGTTGTGCAAAAATACCGCGGGGCGTGAGACACAGCGCCAAAGCAGCTTCGACCCCTTCGCTCTTCGCGGCATCGATCTCGAGATCCCAGCAATTCAACGGCACATCAGCCCAGTTTAGACACCGTACCTTAACGCCATCCTTTTCCATCATCACAATCGGATCATCGTCATTGAATAGGAGATTTTGTGGCACAAATACATGCTGATTATCAAACGCCATCGGTCCGACAGCGATACCCGGTTGTTGCAACGTCGCCCAGAAGCGCTCCGGGTTGCCGATACCGGCAATCGCATGGACTCGACCCGAAGTAAAACCTTCGGGACCGATACTCTCGCCGTTGCGGCACTGACGAATGCTCGTGGCGCCACCATTGCAGGGGCCGAGGCGCGGCTGGTTCGAGCGGCTGTGATGGGTATTCCTGGCCGTTCTATGAAGGGCACGCGCGCCTGTTCTTCGCTCG
>Ga0209254_10000837_pt1 | contig 26771 bp, 29 predicted proteins | sample FrelakmetDIP11DI_FD_187148 | JGI IMG/M metagenome (GOLD analysis project Ga0209254, IMG submission 187148) | Freshwater lake sediment microbial communities from the University of Notre Dame, USA, for methane emissions studies - DIP11 DI (SPAdes)... | ecosystem: Environmental > Aquatic >...
TTGAGTGTGGACATGGTGACTTCCTCTATCCGGCAAATGACCAAACAAAATCATGGTAAGTGCCTGTTGTCAATATAAAAATCGAGATCTCGCCCTGCCCCCGGGGTGCAGCGCAACGACGAGGCCTGCGCGCGGTGACGGCGCCGGCAGTAAACAAGACCTTGTGGGGTGATCCGGGGGCATGACATGATTAACCGGTCGGAGCCGGCCTCCAGGCCGAGGACCGTTCCAATCCGGACGGATCGTTCCCTCAGGGTCGCGCCAATGCCATCGCTGAACCCACGGAGTCGTTTATGTTTGTTGCCGCCATGTTGCACGTTCTTTCCGCCGTGATTTGGGTGGGCGGAATGTTTTTCGCCTATCAGATCCTGCGTCCGGTCGCGGCCGAATTGCTGGAGTCGCCCCAACGTTTGAGTCTGTGGCTGAAGGTGTTCGACCGCTTCTTTGTCTGGGTCCAAGTGGCTATCGTCCTGTTGTTTATCTCCGGGCTTTGGATGATCTTCCGCCTCGGCGGCTTCGGTTCGGTCGGCTGGCATATTCACCTGATGTTGTTGATCGCCCTGACCATGGTGGGCTTGTTTCATTACGTCAAAGGCGTGCAGGTCAAGGCGCTGCGCGGCGCTGTGTCCAGCAAGAATTGGGCAGCCGGCGGGGAGTGCCTGGCCAAGATTCGCCGTAGCGTGAGGGTCAATTTGATTCTTGGCCTGATCGTCGTCGCCATCGCCAGCGGCGGCCGCCATCTGATTTAAGCACGCCACATTACGCCGGTTCCGCCCGATGGCGCGCTGACCACATGCGTCAGCCTCATTTGGCGCTCAGAAGGTCTGCCGCAGTCTCGCCTCGAGGAAATGCTTTCCCTGTTTCTCGCCATCTTCGATGAGCCGCGCGATATTTGCCGGACTGCGATCGATCTTGCTTTCGTAATTCAGGCTCCGCGCCAGCTCCGCGGACATTTCGATCCAGGGAATATGGTAGGGCTGATCGGGGTCTTCGGGAAAAGACTTGGGGACCCTGATGGGTTCTTGGATATCATACTGCTCGAGAAATTCTGCCTTGAACGCCCCCCTTAGGAAAAGGTTGTTGAGCGTCTCGATCTGGTTGAGACTTTGGAACAGGGAGACATTACCTTCCAGCTCGTTGCGGCGATCGGCCACATCATCCGCCTCGACGGGGATCTTGCCGGAGCTGGTGGGATTGATTTTGATCACCCAGATCTCGTCAGGGATATTGGCCGGCCCGACGAAGCGGGATTTGATCAAGGCCTCGATCGGCGGATTGTCCGAAAACAGCCCATCCCAGTAAGCGTCCTCGCCGATCTGCACGGCGGGAAAAATGTTGGGAACGGCCGCCGAGGCAAGGATGTGCTCGACCTTGAGGGTATCAATGGCTGAGCTGAACTTGCACAGTTTGCCACTCAGAATGTTGCATGCCCCCAACAGCACGACCGGCGCGGCGGGCTGCGGCCCCCAGGAGGCGATTTCCCGAAAATCGATATGGGCTTCCAGCAAGGCTTGGAAGTCGGTGAATCGGTTTCGCAGTCCGGCAGTGGTGGAGGCAAACCAGGTTTTCACCAGCGGCGAGGCGGGGCTGATATTGTACTGGGGCGCATGCCCTTTGCTGATCAGCTCCATCGTCTTGATGACGGAATCGTTGAACAGACGTTCCTGAAAGGTTTGCGCCGTATTGTCGGTCCAAAGATCGATGAGTCGTTTCCAGACCGGGTCGTCGCCCTTCCTCATCGCGTACCAGATCATGAAGGCACAGATCGCTCCACCGGAGGTTCCGCTGAGACCGACGATATCGAAACGCTCGCGCACATCGCTCTCGAAGAGGGCTTTCAAGGCGCCGGCCGTGAAAGCAGTCTGACTGCCGCCACCCTGGCAGGCGATCGCAATCTTGGGCTTTATCATGATAGCGCTCCCATTTTGACAGGCTTTGAATGTTGTTGAGTCAGTCGCGGAAGTTCTCGTACTGCAAGGGCTGTTCGAGCTTCGAACCGCGCAGCAGCGCGATGCACTCCTGCAAATCGTCCCGCTTTTTTCCCGTCACGCGGACCTTGTCCCCCTGGATCGCCGCCTGGACTTTCAGCTTGCTGTCCTTCATCAGTTTGACGATCTGCTTGGCGAGCAAGGAATCGATGCCCTGAATCAGGGTGAGGGTCTGCTTTGCCTGCTTGCCGGAGACCTGGGGCGGCTCGGTCTTGATGCTGGCAATATCGACTCCGCGCTTCGCCAGCTTGGTATGCAGGATGTCCAGCATCTGCTGGAGTTGAAATTCCGACTCGGCAGACAGGGTAATAACGGATTCGTTCATCTCGTAATGAGCGCCCGAGCCCTTGAAGTCGAAGCGGGTGTCGACTTCGCGATTGGCCTGATCGACGGCGTTGGCGGCTTCGTGCAGATTGACTTCGGATACCACGTCGAACGAAGGCATGCTGTTTTCCCCTCCTGAAACTATAGGTTGCGGGCCTGGCGAACGATCTCGTAGGCCTTGCGGATTTGTTGGGTCTTTTCGTTGGCCAGCTTCACCATTTCCTCGGGGAGGCCATTGGCAACCAGCTTGTCAGGGTGATGTTGGCTCATCATCCGGCGATAGGCGCGCTTGATCTCGGCATTGCTGGCTGAAGGCTTGACGCCCAGGGCCGCATAAGCATCTTCCAGGGAGGGCCCCTGCCGGGCAACCCGGTCCTGCCTGCGGCCCTCATCCTGTCGCCAGGAGCGGCTGGCGACGCGCATTTGAGCTTCGAGCGCCATTTTGATGGCATGGAAGTCGAACCGGGAGAATCTTAGCCGATCGCAGATTTGCAGCAGCAACCGTTCTTCGGCATGGTTCAGGGCACCGTCGGCGAGCGCCCCTTCCAGCTGGATTTCGATGAACATGCGCAGCAGCGAATAGCGGCGATGGCATTCGACGCGGAACTGATCCAGCACGTCGTCGAGCAGGAAATTGCTCTGCTTGCCCTCGGTGAACAAACGCACGGCGGTCTTGCGCATCTCGTCGGGCAAGTCCATCCGGTCCATGACCCTGCGCGCCAATTCGATTTCCGCTTCGGTGACGCGGCCATCGGCCTTGGCGATGTGCCCCATTACCGAAAAGGTCGCGGTGAAAAACGCCATCTGCACACGCTGCCGAGCGCCCGGCTGGAAATCCACACCCAGCTGCCCGACCTCGCCCAGCCCCCGGTCGAAGTGGTGGCCGACCGCAGCGCCGAATATCGCCCCCAACGGGCCTCCCAAGAGGAACCCGAACGCGCCGCCTATGACTTTCCCCAGCCAGCTCATGTGTTTCGTCGTTGATTTATTTCGCGCGTGCCATCAAAGTAACAAACTTACATGAATCCCCGCCTTTCATAAAGTCCGCTGCGCAAGAGGAAGCATGAACGCACCCGAAACCTTATACGCAACCAACCTGAAGAGCCTGACGCTGAAGGGGCGCGGCAAGGTACGAGACATCTACGAGGTCGATGAAGAACACCTGGTGATTGTGACCACCGACCGGCTTTCGGCCTTCGATGTGATCCTGCCCGATCCCATTCCCGGTAAAGGGCGCGTGTTGACTTCGGTGTCCAACTTCTGGTTCGGGAAGATGCGCGGCGTTATTCCCAATCATCTCTCGGGTCTGACGCTGGATCAGGTCATAGCGGATCCCGCCGAGCGAGTTGAAGTTCAGGGTCGCGCCATCGTCGTTCGCAAGCTTCGGCCGTTGCCGGTGGAGGCAGTCGTTCGCGGCTATCTGATCGGATCCGGCTGGAAGGATTATCAGAAAACCGGCGCGGTCTGCGGTATCGCGCTTCCTCCCGGGCTGCGCATGGCGGAGAAGCTTCCCGAACCCATTTTCACCCCTTCCACCAAGGCCGACCTCGGCTTGCATGATGAAAACATCGACTTCGGGAGAATGGCGGAACTTCTGGGGAAGGATCTGGCGGAACAAGTCCGCGCCGTGAGCCTCAAGCTTTACACGGAAGCGGCGGCCTATGCGCTTGGCCGGGGCATCATTATTGCCGACACCAAGTTCGAATTCGGCCTGGACAAGAACGGCAATCTATACCTGATCGACGAAGCGCTGACACCGGACTCGTCGCGCTTCTGGCCGGTCGACCAATACCGGGTGGGTGCCAACCCGCCCAGTTTCGACAAGCAGTTTGTGCGTGATTATCTGGAAACGCTCATCTGGGACAAAACGCCTCCGGGTCCGCGCTTGCCCCCTGATGTACTGGCCAAGACCGCGGAAAAGTATCGCGAGGCAGAAGCGCGACTAATTGCCGCCGCTTGAACGATTGGCAGTGAGGTACGGCGTCACGCTTTGCAAGCGGTGAGGATTCTAGGTATGCGGACAAGAACCAAGTGCGTGATTACGCTGACCATTCTCATGGTGATCGACACCCTGCCCGTCCCGGTCTTGGGGCTTGTGGCCATGTATATCATTTTCACCAGACCGCCCTGGTTCCGAGAGGTCGTAGAGAAGCTTTACCAGGAAAAGTAGCGGCTGCAAAGCTGGCGGGCAAGTCGGCAGGTCGCGGGTTACCTGGTTTCCGGGCGCGCTTGACCACCCTCCGCAAAGCTCCAATTGCGCGAGGGCAAACAATTTTTCGATGGGAAGCGCTGCAGCGCGTTTTCAGCGACAAGCGGATGACTTAAACTAAGCCACCCGATCAAGACACTTTAGCTGCAGGCCGAATGCGTGATGGCAAGAAAAACTCCAGTTCCGACAGAGAAAGCGGACAAGAGCAAACTGGCTTCCCCGGCCAACGGCAAGATTCGCGCGAAAGCGGCGAAAGATTCGGGTGGCCGCGAAGCGGACGCAGCCGAGCCGGCTCAGTCGAAACAAGGGATCCAGAGTCAGGGTGAGGTCATGGCGCCCGCAGACACCCAACTCAAGGATGCCACGTCTGGGAAATCTGCCCAGACTTCAGGCGTGACTGTGGCGCCCGTGGCTCATGCTGCGGCCATGGTCCCCGAACCGATGCCTGGTCCGAGTGGAAAGAGCGAGACGAAAGCGTCCGCGATGCACCGGTTGCCTGCAGGGGATGTTGACACCCGCAGCCGGAACCTCGAAGCTGCCGCCAAGCCAGGATTCCCCACGGAGGCGGAGTTCGTGGCGAATCTGCCACCACTGCCGGTCGATGAGCCTCAAGACGAAAGTCACGAGGCGGCCGTGCTGCAAGCGATAGAGGCCGAGTTCAGCAATTTGCCGTCCGTCACCGAGGCGGATTGGGAGCCGGTCGCTGCATTCGAGCCGGAAGCCGTGTCCGCGCCACAGCCGGAACATTTCCCCCAAGCCCCAGCGATTCCTTCGCTGTTTATCGTGCAAATCACGCCGGAATTGGCTCCAGTAGCTAAAGTGGGCGGTCTCGCGGATGTCGTGTTTGGGTTGAGCAGCGAAATGGAGATTCGCGGCAATCAGGTCGAGATCATCCTGCCGAAATACGACTGTCTGCGTTACGACCACATTTGGGGGTTGTGCGAAACGTATGGCGACCTCTGGGTGCCCTGGTATGGCGGTGCGATCCACTGCACGGTGTTCTTCGGCTTCGTGCATGGGCGCAAGTGTTTTTTCATCGAGCCCCATTCCACCGACAATTTTTTTAACCGGGGCGGCATTTACGGCTGCAACGATGATGTCATGCGCTTCGCCTTTTTTTCCCGCGCGGCGATGGAGTTTCTCTGGAAATCCGGCAAGCATCCGGACATCATCCACTGCCATGATTGGCAGACCGCGCTGGTGCCGGTTTTCCTATACGAGATCTACCAGCACCTGGACATGCGACATCCGCGGACTTGCTTCACCATTCACAACTTCAAGCACCAGGGCGTGACGGGCGCGCAATTGCTCAATGCCACAGCGCTTCACCGTCCCGAGTACTATTTTCACTATGACCGGCTGCGCGACAACCACAATCCCCACGCGCTGAATCTGATGAAGGCCGGCGTCGTCTATTCCAATTTCGTCACCACCGTGTCGCCGCGGTACGCCATGGAAGCCAAAGACCAAGGCCAGGGCTTCGGGCTGGAGTCGACCCTCCACATTCACCACCAGAAATACGGGGGCGTGGTGAATGGCATCGACTATGAGTTTTGGAATCCGGGACTCGACCGCTACATTCCGTCCCATTACAGCGTCAACACCATCGACGACAAGTATCGAAACAAGCAGGCTCTGCGTGGGCGACTCCTGATCGCCGACAACGAAAAACCCATCGTCGCTTTCATCGGCCGGCTTGATCCGCAGAAAGGGCTGGAACTGATCCGTCACGCCATTTTTTACACGCTACAACGGGGTGGGCAGTTCGTCCTTCTGGGTTCCAGCCCCGACGGCCAGATCAACAACTACTTCTGGAGTCTGAAGCACCAGCTAAACGACCATCCGGATTGCCACATCGAAATTGGCTTCAACGAGGAGCTATCCCATCTGATTTACGCAGGTGCGGACATGGTGCTGGTTCCCAGCCGCTTCGAACCGTGTGGTTTAACTCAGCTGATTGCCATGCGTTATGGCACTATTCCGGTCGTTCGCGAGATTGGCGGTCTAGCGGATACAGTGGTCGACAAGGATTTTTCCGATCAACCGTTACCCGAACGCACCGGCTATGTCTTCAGGGATTACGACGACAAAGGGTTGGAGTCTGCGCTGGGCCGCGCGATCAGCTGTTACTACGAATATCCCGAGCATTTCCGGGAACTGATGAAAAACGCCATGCGGCGTGACTATTCCTGGAAGAATCCGGGGCAGGATTATCTTAACATTTACGATCATATTCGGAATAAGTAGCCCTTTTGGTGGGTTCCGGCATCCCTGCCCGACCCACCCTACGATGTCCGGGCCAGGGCTCTCACATGCGCATTTATAATCTTTTCCCGCTGCTCGCGGGGCCGTTCAACGACTGGCGGCCGCATCTGGTGCGGGCGGCGGAGATGGGTTTCGACTGGGTTTTCGTCAACCCCATCCAGAAGCCTGGACGCTCCGGCAGCCTGTATTCCATCAGGGACTATTTTCAGATTAACCCAGCTTTTTGCGCGCGCGGTTCGAAGTCGCCGGAGGACCAGGTTCGGTTTGTGGTCGGGCAGGCAGAGCGGCTGGGTTTGGGCATGATGATCGATCTGGTCATCAATCACTGCGCCTACGATTCAGCGCTGCTGGAGCAGCATCCGGACTGGTTCGTGAAGGAGTCGGGGCGGATCGCCCACCCCTCGTGCGTGCATGACGGTGAAAAAGTCGTGTGGCGCGACCTCGCCCAGTTCGACCATCATCACTCGCGGGACGCCGAAGGACTCTATCGCTATTGCCGGGAAATCGTGGGCTACCTGATCGGACTCGGCTTCAAGGGGTTTCGGTGTGACGCGGCCTATCAGATCCCTACTGGTTTCTGGCAGCGCCTGATCACCGATGTGAAAAGAGTTCATCCCGATGCCGTGTTTGTTGCCGAAACCCTCGGCTGCTCAGCCGAACAGACTCGTCAGACCGCGCTGGCTGGTTTCGAAGCCATTTTCAACAGCTCGAAGTGGTGGGATTTCGAAAGTCCCTGGTTGCTAGAGCAATATCAGCTAACGCGGACCACCTCGCCATCGATCAGTTTTGCCGAAAGCCATGATACGGCAAGGCTCTATGCGGAATCCCACGGGAACGTCGACGCGCTGAAACAGCGCTATCTGTTTTCCGCCCTGTTTTCGGCGGGTGTGATGATGCCGATGGGGTTTGAATTCGGTTTCGAGAAGGCGCTGCACGTGGTCGAAAGCAAGCCGCACGACTGGGAAGACACCAATGTGGACCTAACCGTCTTCATACGGGAGATCAATGATATTAAACATCGCTACCCGGTTTTTCACGAAGAGAGTATCACCCAGCTTTGGGCGCATTCCAATCCGGCCATTCTGATCTTGTGGAAGGCTGCCACCAGTGGTTCATCCGAGGGCTTGATCATTCTCAACAAGGATGTCTGGAATCGCCAGCATTGCCACATCGAGAATCTTTACCACTATGTCCAAAGCCCTCTGCCTTTGGCCGACGTCTCGCCGCAGTGGCCGCTGGACTATCTGCCTACGCCTTTCGATTATGAACTACTGCCCGGAATGGGGCGGGTTTTTGTGACGGGAGAGCCGGCTGCCTGAGCAGGAGGCGGTGAACTTTTGCGCTGAGGACCGGTCTTACTTTTAAGTGCCGGGAACGGCGCTACACTACTCATCCCTCCCTTATGGGTAGTGTTGAATCCCCCCGGCTTACCCCAAGCCGGGACGTTAGTATACTCCGAAGCCCAACCCCCTTGGCTTCGGAGTTTTTTTATTTCTGGGCTGGGTCTTCCGGAGCATCTGACATCGTTTTCATGTCGACGAGGTCACCTCCAACCATCGATCCAACCGCGCATGAGCCTCATCGACACCCAGCCTGTCCGGCGCGGAGAACAATTGTAGCGTCGGGTCTAATGCCGGCGCTTGTTGAGCCAGAGTGGCCTGAACCTTGAGGAGTATGCCTCTTGCGGTTCCCCTGCTCAGCTTGTCGGCCTTGGTGAGCGCGACATGCAGGGGTAGCCCGCAAAATGCGCACCATTCGATCATCTGCCGGTCGAATTCCGTCAAGGGGTGGCGAATGTCCATCAGGAGAAAGACGCCGCGGAGGGAGTTCCGCTCTCGCAGATACTTCTCGGTCGCTCGCTGCCAGTTTTTCTGCACCGACTCTGGCGCTTTCGCGTAACCGTAACCAGGTAGGTCGACGAGGCGACGCTGCTCATCCACGCCGAAGAAATTGAGGAGTTGGGTTCGGCCTGGCGTCTTGCTGGTTCTGGCGAGCGCTTTCTGCTGCGTGAGGGTATTAATGGCGCTTGATTTGCCCGCGTTCGAACGCCCGGCGAAAGCCACCTCAAATCCTTCGTCCGGCGGGGCATCGTCAAGACGCAAGGCGCTGAGGAGATAGCGTGTTTGGTAATATAAGGAATTCATGGCGCGCTCGGCGGGATGCTATCAGAATAATGCGGGTAGTTTAACAGCCGGACGATCACTCGCCTGCAAAGGCAATGGGTGAATCATCTTAAATTATCCAAAAATGGATGGCCGAGGGTAGAATGTAGGCAAAGGCAATGTAATGACGATCGAGCACATCTTGATTTCAACTGACTAAGGTAATAGAGCATGACTAACAGAACACTCATAATGGTTTGCATCGCTGTCGCGGCGTATGCCGGCTGTGCCCAAGCGCAAGGCGATGCCGCGTCAGGCAAACAAAAGGCCGAGGCTTGCTCGGGGTGTCATGGGGAAGATGGCAATGCCAATGCACCGATTTTTCCCAAGCTAGCGGGGCAGCATGCGTCCTATCTCGCCAGGCAGTTGAATGATTATAGAGCGCAGAAGCGGGTTGAACCGACCATGAACGCCATGGCGGAATCTTTGAGCGATGCGGATATCGCCGACCTGAGCGCTTATTTTTCGAAGCACAAGATCAAGGTCGAGACAACTGAACGGAATGCCCTGGGAGAAAAGATCTTCCGCGCCGGTGATGGGGCCAAGGCGATACCGGCATGTTCTGGCTGTCATGGCCCCCATGGCGCCGGCAATCCGTCCTCCGGTTTTGCCGCACTTGGCGGCCAGTATTCGGCTTATGTGAGCAAGACATTGCACGATTACAAGGCGGGTGAGCGCAATAACGATCCCAACGAGACCATGAGGACGATTGCGTCCAGGATGAGCGAGGAGGAGATCAATGCGGTTGCTGATTATGTGTCCGGATTGCAGTAGCGGGCGGTGCCGGCATGGCCAGCCAAGCGCGATTGCCACCCCGGTGGGCGGAGCCCGGGTAAACTTCAGGTCAATGAATGAAGAGGTGAGATGATGTTCAGATCGGTTTTCAGTGTGATGTGCCTGCTGTTGGTTGCGTCCGTCGGGATTGGCGCGGAGCAAGTCAAGGGTGGTGCGGCGAGGGAGGGGGAAGGTTATGAAATGGTCAACCCGCCCCAGCCCACCGCTGATCCTGCTAAGGTGGAGGTGATCGAATTTTTCGGGTATAGCTGCCCGCACTGCTATCACTTTGAGCCGGACATCAACGCCTGGCTGAAAAAGAAGCCTGACAACGTGGTGTTCATCCGCCAGCCGGTCATTTTTAGGTCCAATTGGGCGGGGCACGCCCAAGCGTATTTCACGGCGGAAGCGCTGGGGATAATTGATAAAGTGCATGCCGATTTCTATGATGCCATCCAGAATAAGAAAATGGCGTTAGAGTCCGAAGACGATATTGCCAAGTTTTTCGCCGAGCACGGCGTGAACGAAGCGGATTTTCGCAAGGCCTACAAGTCCTTTGCGGTCGATACCAAAATGCGTCAGGCCGAATCGATGGCTGCTCGTTACGGCGTGAACGGTACACCGAGCCTGGTCGTGAACGGCAAGTATCGCATCAGCGGTCCCTCAGCCAAGACCTTCCCCAACATGGTTGCGGTCATGAGTACGCTGATCAAGCAAGAGAGCGAAAAAAAAGCCGCCAAGTAGGCCAGTTACATGTGTCATCGTTTGCAAATTCTTGAAGAGAGCCTGTTGCGTGATTGATCCGGAGGGGCAATGAGCGCGTTGAATGAAGCTATTTCGCCGCGCCAGCTCAGCCCGCTTGCTGGCGGATCCACGGTGGCGGCTGGTCGGCACAGCTTGAAGCTGGCGAGCTTTAATATCCAAACCGGCATCAGCACAGCCAGTTACCGGGAATACATCACGGGCGGTTGGCGGCACATCTGGCCGTCCGACAAGCGCATTCCCAATCTGAATCGTATTGCTCAATTGCTCAAGCCGTTCGACATCGTCGGCCTGCAAGAGGTTGATGGCGGTGGCGCTCGCAGCCACCACATCGTCCAGACCGAGTACTTGGCCCAGCATGCCGGCTTTTCGCATTGGCACAATCAGGTCAACCGCCGCTTCGGCAATATCGCCCTGCACAGCAACGGTCTGTTAAGCCGGATCAAACCGGATTTTATTCATGACTTCAAGCTGCCAGGGATGCCGGGACGGGGAGGCTTGCTGGCACGGTTCGGCGCAGCAGGGGATCAGGCGCTCTATCTGTGCATCCTCCATCTGGCCTTGGGTCGTCGCGCCCGGTTAAGGCAATTGGCGTTCGTCTGTGAGCTGATCCATGATTTGCCTCATGTCATTCTCATGGGCGATCTGAATTGTGAGCCTAACTCGCCCGAACTTAACTTTCTTACGAGCAAGACCGGGCTCTGTGATCCGGTGCGCGAGCTCAAGACCTTTCCCAGTTGGCGTCCCCACAAAATGCTCGATCACATCCTGGTTACACCGAAGCTGCGAGTCGAGCACTTACAGGTGCTGGACTGCGCTTGCTCAGATCATTTGCCCATTGCAATGCAAATCAGTTTGCCTGACACGGTGTGGATGGCGGCCTGACGCTTCAGTGTTGCTAAGACCATGAACGCGCAAAAAACCAATGAACCCAATTATTGGAAGGACCGTTATGTGGCCTTGGTCGAAGAGCACGAGCAACGCAAGATCGATTGGCAAAACAGCGAAAAGTTATTGTCCCGTGTCATTACCCGGCTAACGGCGGCGGCCAGCGGGCGGGATGCCGTAATCGATCCGTATTTGACCAACATACGCGATTTGTTGCGCAAGGGTGTGCAAGCGGAAGCGCTGCGTTCGGAACTGGATGCCATCTCCGAAACGCTGTTTCGTGCCTCCAAAGCGATTCGCGCCCAGCGCAGGCTGGAGCCGGATGAACAAGGACAGACCGGGCAGTTATTCCGTTTTTTCAAGTCCCATGCCGCAACGGATCAGGAAAGAGCAGCGCTGAGCGCGTTGCAGGAGCGGTCGGCTCGGGGCGAGTTTGGGGACGAGTCAGAGCTGTTCAAGGCTTTGGAAAGGCAATTGGAAGAAGTTGCAACCGAACATGGACGCTCCGGGCCCCGCGAGGACGAAAGGGGAACAACCGGGATTTTCAGGCGACTATTCGGCCGCGCGGGAGCCGCGAAGGGCGATGGAAAAATTGATCTCGCGTCTATTCAACACAATCTGATCGCGCTGCTGGAGGCCGTGGACGCTCCGCTTGCGCTGCAAAAAAAGGCAAATACCCTGCGCGAGCGCTTGGGCGCCGATCTGGACGCGCAGACATTCCTGTCGCTGTTCCGTGATACGGTCGATTTCCTGGTTATTATCAAGTCCAGCACACAGAACGAGCAGAAGTTACTTGAGGCGTTTCTCGGCGATCTGACCGGTAAATTGCTGGAGATGGAAAAGCGGACGATAGGTGTCCAGGCGCTGACCAAAGCTTCAGAGCAGGGCAGCTCGAATCTTCATACTGCCTTCGCCGATCATATGGCGAACCTTAAATCCAGCGCGAGCAGCGCCACGGATATAGAGCAGTTGAAGACCATCGTCAGCAGCCGTTTGGAAATGGTCTCGAATTATTTGAGCATGGACCGGGAAGCCGAGCTGGAACGAATAAAGGAAACGGAAAGGCAGGTCGACCAGCTGACCCTTCGTCTCCAGGAGCTGGAAATGGAGACCATCGAGTTGCGCACCAAACTGCGAGTCGAACATAACATGGCGATGCGTGATTGCCTGACTGGTCTGCCCAACCGCATGGCCTACGAGGAACGGATCGCCCAGGAAGTGGCGCGTTGGAAGCGCTTCGGCAATCCCTTCTGCCTGCTGGTTTGGGACATTGATCATTTCAAGAGCATCAACGACCGTTTCGGTCACAAGGCAGGCGACAAGGCACTGGTGACCATCGCCCAGGAACTGTCTTTATCTATACGGGAGACAGATTTTGTTGGCCGCTTCGGCGGTGAGGAATTCGTGATGATCTTGTCCGGCGCGGAGCCGGAGTCTGCCTTGAAAGTCGCCGAAGGGATTCGCGGCAAGATCGAGAATTGCGGATTCAACTCGCAGGGCAAGCCCGTTAAGATCACGATTTCCTGCGGTATCAGCCAGTTTCTTGGCAAGGAAACTCCCGAGCACGCCTTCGAACGTGCAGACCAGGCGCTGTACCAGGCCAAGAACGATGGGCGAAACCGCTGTGTGCTCGCCTGTCAGTCCAGCTAAGGCCATTTGGCACGAGAGACGGCCCACAAAGAAGCCACGGGTATCAAAGCTCGGTCCTGGCGAGATTCAGGCCGCCCACGCCGACGATGATCAGCACGATGCTTGCCGCCTTGAGAACACTGAGCGGCTCCTTGAAGAAGACGATGCCGATCATCGCGATCAGGGCGGTCCCCAGACCTGCCCATACCGCGTACGCTACGCCCAATTCGATTCGTTTGAGCGCGAAAGTCAAGGCGGCGAACGAAAGGAAATAAAAGACGAAAACCAGAACCGAGGGCCAGAACTTGCTGAAGCCATCAGCCAATTTCATTGAGGTGGTTCCGGCAACCTCCAGTAAGATGGCCGCAGCCAGGAACATCCAACTTTGCATTAGGGGCACTCTACGAAGCTGACGGCGAGCACTTACGCAGTCGGTACGACATTATCCAGGAGCCGGGCCAGCTTGCTGATCGCGTCAGCGACTGCCACAGCCGTTTCGTCGATGCTTCCCGGGTCCTTGACCGCCCGCCCTGCCTTAACCGCGGCCTGGCTGATGGCCAGAGCCGCCTGCTGGTATGGTCCTGAGGAAACGTTGAGGGAGGCATTCATTAGGTCGATTTTTTGCTGAAACAACTGGTCAAGCAGTTCGTCGATCTGGTCGCTGGCGGTCACGGAGGTCTCGCTCAGCGTTTCCAGGGCGAGAATCGTTTTTTGTAGGTCTTGAATCAGGCTTTCCACTTTAAAACCCTCACGCGCGAAAAATTTCGTAGATAATAGGCGACTATGGGCTTGGGTCGTCAGTCTTTATGTTCGCATGCTGATAACGATCTGGGCATAACAATCCAGCACAGTATTCTCGCCTATTCTGGGCAAATAAAAAAATGCTAGCGTTGGCAAACGGACCCATTCATGGATATTGAAGGCTTGCAACGACAATTGCGTGAATTCGCCGAGGAGCGCGACTGGGATCAATTCCATAGTCCGAAGAACCTTGCCGCTGCCCTGGTGGTGGAAGCTGCGGAACTGTTGGAGCCCTTTCAATGGCTGGGAGACGAGGCATCGCGCCGACTTGCCGACGACCGCGCGAATTTCGAGGCGGTTCGCGCGGAGATCGCCGACGTCTTGATTTATCTGCTACGCCTGGCCGACCAGCTGGATATTGACTTGGAGCAGGCGGTAACTGACAAGATGCGCCGAAACGCAGAAAAATATCCGATCGCCTTGGCCAAGGGCAACGCCGTCAAATACAATCGACGTGACATCTGAAAAGAAGCCGGCGTGCCATGCTCAAGACCCTGAACAACCAAACCATCGCCCTGGCAGGTCTGACCCAGGCCGTTCATCTGGTGCAGTCCATCGCCAAGAATGGGTCGGCCGACAACGAAGAGATGGAAACCCTAATCGGCAGCATCCTCAAGATCAACGCCGATGATGTGCTGGATGTCTACGGCGGACTGGACCGGCTGGCGCCCGGGCTCAGGCTGATAGAGAAGCAGCTGGGCGGCCCCAACGTCATCGATCCGGAATTGGCGCGTTACGCCGCATCGCTGCTTTTTCTCGAGCGTAAGCTGCGGAACCAGCCACAGATGCTGGAAAGCATTCGGAAAGGCGTCGAAAAAGCCACGGTTCAGGCGGCACATTTTGGCTTACTTCATGAAAACCTGCTGGCCAACCTCGCCGATATTTACCAGGAAACCCTCAGTCGCCTGAGACCGCGGGTCATGGTGATGGGAGATCCGAATCACCTAACCAATCCGGCCAATGCCAACAAGATCAGGGCGCTGTTGCTGTCCGGAATCCGGTCGGCGGTACTCTGGCGGCAATGTGGCGGCAGCCGCTGGAAATTCCTGCTTTACCGCAAGAAGATGCAGGAAGCGGCGCGCCAGTTGCTACGATCCCGCTAGACCGGCGTCTACCCGCCGAGGAAGGCGGGTAGGGCTCATTTGTCGTATTTGATGTCCTTGTTTTCATCCTGCGCACGGAAATAGGTCGCACAGATGGCGTCATGTATGGCGCCCAGCCTGATCTGCAATTCGTCGATGAAGTGGCTCAATGCGGACTGACTCAGCTCTTCCGGTGCGGCTTTCTCGATTTGACCAAGCAGTGGTAGCAAGGCATTGAGCGGGCGCTCTTGCCGCGGCAGATGACTCAAGCAGGTTCTCACCTCGTGCAGGCAGAAATTGAAGGCGCGGGGGAATTCGGCGTCTTTCAATATGAACTTCAAGACCGCATCCCGCCCCACCGCCGCCTGCATGTGGCGTCGGTACATCTGGTATGCGGTCAGGGATTTCAGCACACTCATCCAAAGAATATTTTCGAACGGCTTGAGTGCTTCGTTTTGCTCCGCCGTGAGGGTTGCGCAGCGCACGTCAATGATGCGCGTGGTCATATCGGCCCGCTCCAGATTGCGGCCGATGCACATGAACTCGAAGCCCGCGTCGTGGCTCATGCCGCCATCGAGGATTCCGGCAATCTGCTGAACGCTGAGAATGACCTCCTTCAGAAAGGCGTAGCGCCATTTCGGGGACAAGCCGCTGGCGAGATTTTTTTTGGCGTTGAGGTAAAGCTCATTGATCTGCTCCCACGCCTCACGTGGAATGATATCGCGAATGGTGCGGGCATTTTCCCGTGCGCTGCGGATGGAGGAAAGGATGGAGCCGGGGTTGGCGTCATCCGCCAGCATGAATTTCACGACATGACCCTCTGCGGCGGTGCCCGGGTAGTCACGGTGAAAAAGTTCGTCGCTACCGGTGATGGCGATCAGGGATGACCAGCTGGGGCGGGCATGCTTGGGCAGGTCGAGCACCAGGCTGCCGTTCACATTGATCAGGCGCGCGGTGTTCTCGGCGCGCTCCAGATAACGCGCCATCCAGTAGAGATGTTCGGCGACTCGGGACAGCATGGCCACGTTAGGCGCCCTCCCAGTCGATAATCCAGGTGTCCTTGCTGCCCCCGCCCTGGGATGAGTTGACCACGGTCGAGCCTTTTTTCAGCGCGACGCGGGTGAGGCCGCCGTTGGTCACGTATGTTTCCCGTCCGGAAAGGATGAACGGCCGCAGGTCCAAGTGGCGCGGCTCGACCTGATGGTCGACGAGGGTCGGGGCCGTGGACAGGAGCAGCAGCGGCTGGGCCATATAATTTCTGGGGTCGTTGCGTATCAGATCGGCGAATGCTTTCAATTCCCTGCGCGTCGCCTTCGGGCCGATCAGCATGCCGTAGCCGCCTGATTCGTTGGCGGGCTTGACCACCAGCTTGTCAAGATTGGCCAGCACGAAGTCCCGTTCCGTCGGATTGATGCAGCGGTAGGAGGGCACATTTGGCAGGATGACGTCCTCGCCCAGGTAATAACGAATGATGTCGGGGACGTAGGTATAGACCACCTTGTCGTCGGCTACGCCGGCGCCCGGCGCGTTGGCCAGGGCCACGTTTCCTTTTTTCCATGCGCGCAATAGACCCCTTACGCCCAGCATGGAGTCTGGCTGGAAGGCTTCGGGATCAAGAAAGAGGTCATCGATGCGGCGGTAGATGACATCGACCGGGGTCAAACCCTCGATAGTGCGCATATACACGCAATCGTCGTCACCGACGAGCAGATCGCCGCCCTCGACGAGTTCCGCACCCATCTGCTGGGCGAGGTAACAGTGCTCGAAATAGGCCGAGTTGTAGATCCCGGGCGTCAGCACCACCACGTTGGGGCGCTGTTTTGTCGGCGCCAGCGAAGCCAGGCAATGATAGAGTTGGGAGGGATAATCGTCGACCGGCACGATGGCGTAATCTTCGAACAGCTCAGGCAGCACCCGCTTCATGACCTGCCGGTTTTCCAGCATATAGGACACGCCGGAGGGAACGCGAAGGTTGTCCTCGAGCACGTAAACGGCGCCGTCCTTGTCGCGTACCAGGTCAGAGCCGCACACATGTGCCCAGACGCCTTGCGGTGGATTGACGCCCACGCATTCCGGGCGAAAGTTCTTCGAATCGGCCAGAAGTTCGCCGGGAAAAACGCCATCCTTGATGATCTTCTGCGCGTGGTAGATGTCGTCTATGAACAAATTGAGCGCTTGTACGCGTTGCTTCAGTCCGCGCTCGATCTGTCGCCATTCGCGAAGGGTGATGATGCGCGGGATGATGTCGAATGGCCAGGCGCGGTCGATGGAGCCCTCGTCCTCCGAGTAGACCGTGAACGTGATGCCCATACTGAGTATGGCGGCGTCAGCCGCGACTTTTCGCTCCTGGAGTTCGGTTTCCGTCAGACCGTCAAGATGAGCCAGGAGCGAACCGGCGCCTTCTCTGGGCGTGCCGTCACTGGCAATCAGTTCGTCGTAGAACCCGTTGACTGGGTAGTCGTGCCAAGTGATGGACATATGATCGCTCCCCTTTTCATGATTCAGCGCCTTCTGTGGCCGTCTCTCCTTCCGCATGGTATCGGCCGTGAAGATGGATATTACGCTTGAGGTTTTCTAGCAAGAGATGGGCCATTGTTTAATTGGGGTGGCTTCCTGTTGGCTGGGTGGAGAGGGAATGATCGTGCCCGGATATCGTCCAGGCATAATGCCTGTCTTTGGTGCGCGGCGATGTTTGTTTTGGTGCGGGGCGTTCATGGCCATGCGGATCAAGCTTCGATGGGTCAGGTTTGGCGGGAGTTGCGGGGAATCGATGGACCGAATCCACGCGCAAGAATCGCGCTGATCACGGCAAGGTTGAGAAATTCCCGCGCTTCCATCAAGATGAAGAGAATCTTGCGATCCCCAGCGAGACGCTAAAAGGAGCGACATGACCTATTGCCTATCGATAAAAGTCAATGATGGCTTGGTATTCGCGTCGGACTCCCGTACCCATGCTGGCGTCGATTACGCCAGTGTCTACAGCAAGATGCACCGGTTCGAACTGCACCAGGACCGCATGATCGTCTTGCTGGCGGCGGGCAGCCTGGCGACGACGCAGGCCGTAATGAATCATATCCGGCGCGATCTGGAGAATCCGGGCGGGCTGTGCAGCCTGAACACGGTTCCTTATTTGTTTGACGCGGCGGCCTATGTGGGCGAAATCAGCGTCAAGGTGCAGCAGCAGCATTGCGCGGCCATGACAAAAAGCGGCTTCAGTGCCGAGGCAAGTTTTATTCTGGGCGGGCAGATTCAGGGCCAGCCCCACGAGATTTACCTGATTTACCCGCAGGGAAATTACATCACCGCCTCGCCCGATACGCCCTATTTGCAGATCGGTGAAACCAAATACGGCAAGCCCATCCTGGATCGCATGGCGATGCCGGCAACCTCGCTGGAAGATGCGGCCCGCTGTGCCCTGGTTTCCCTGGATTCCACCATGCGCAGCAACATCTCGGTCGGGCCGCCCTTGGAACTGGCGGTGTACCGGAAGGACCGCTTCGCTATCGACCATTACCTGAATTTGGATACACTCTCGCCGTTTTACGCCGACTTGAAAAAGCAGTGGAGCGAGGGCATCAAGAATGCCTTCAACCTGCTGCCCCGTTTTGACTGGGAGAGGTAAGCGTTCAGTACCGGATGCGTGTGCCGGGATCGGGGGTTCCCGCTGTCGCCAAGCCAAACTGCCCTTTGGTTCCATCGCGCAACATCGTCCGGAATCTTTCGACTTCGCTTGCGGGTAAAGTTGCCCTGACCCTGAGTCCTTGTTCGGTGAACTCCTCAGCGCGGTCCTGAGTCGCGAAAGCATCGAGGGCTCGGTACAAGGCACCCATGTGTTCGAAGGAAACTTCCACGACAATTGTCTCGCGCGGCGACTGCACCTGCTTTTCGGCGGTGCGGAGCGCTTCCGCCGCAGTTCCGCCGTAAGCCCGCATCAAGCCGCCTGCTCCCAGCTTCGTCCCGCCAAAATACCGAATCACACCCACGATCACATGATTCAAGCCCTGTCCCTCGATGGCGCGCAGAATGGGCAGACCCGCAGTGCCGCCGGGTTCGCCGCCGTCGCTGAAGCGGTATTGGTCGCCGATTTTGTAGGCCCAGCATAGGTGCGAGGCATCAGCATGCCGGGCCATCAGCGCTCGCAGGAATTCAAATGCCGTGTCCGGTGTGTCGGCACGCGCAGCATAGGCCAGAAACGCCGAGTCCTTGATCACCTCCTGATGGCTCGCCAAGTCTTTGAGGGTGACAAATTCGTTCATCTGGGAGCGCGCGAGGCCGCGAATGGAATGGAACGGCCACCGGAGCAGCTGCCCCGCCTTCCTGGCAATGGTTCTGTTGGAACGACCGCTTCGCGCCATTCACCTGGGCCCAGGCCGTCCAGTGTCCATTTACCTATCGCATAGCGGATCAACCTCAGAGTGGGGAAACCAACCGCTGCGGTCATCCGGCGTACCTGGCGGTTGCGGCCTTCGCGCAAGGTCAGTTCAATCCAGGCGCTCGGGATGGTTGCGCGATAGCGGATGGGTGGGTCGCGCGGCCATAGTTCCGCCGGTTCGGGTATTGATCGCGCGGTTGCCGGACGCGTGAGGCCATCGTTCAGCAATACGCCGAGGCGCAGCTTGGCCAGCGCCGCGTCGTCGGGGATACCCTCCACCTGGGCCCAGTAGACCTTGGACATCTCGTGGCTGGGATCGGCGATGCTGGCCTGCAGGCGGCCGTCATCGGTCAGCAGGATCAGACCTTCACTATCGCGATCCAGGCGTCCGGCAGCATAAACGCCTGGCACATCGACGAACTCTGCCAATGTCCGGCGGCCTGCCGCGCGGTCGGTAAATTGGGTAAGCACGCCGTGGGGCTTGTTGAAGAGAATCAGGCGAGACACTCGGTTTGCGCCCCCCGTGCCCCGGCTTTCGCTAAAATGACGCCATTTCGCATCCGAGTAGTTTACATGACCAGAACCCACAAGCCGAAACCCTCAGCTCCCCGCACCTCGCCACATGGCGTCAGGAAGCGCGATGGCGCCACAAGAATTCCCCGACCCCCCGAAGCCGGGCGCGGTGATTCGTTTGCAGATGGGCACGAACGGCTCGCGAAGATAACCGGGCTTCCTGCCGTCGCCGCGCTGTTCCGTACTGATCCGGAGCGAGTGATGCGGTTGTACTACGACGAACGCGTGAAAAATGCGGTAGGCGTATTCTGCGCCCACATGGCGCGCCTGCGCAGGCCCTACCGGATGGTCAATGCGGATGAGTTGTCGAGGATTGCGGGCACTGTCATGCATGGCGGCATCATTGCCGCGGCGAAAGCGCGGGCGGTGCCAGAGCTGGATGTCGCGGCGGCACGGCGCTGGGCGCGCTCCGACCTGCCGCTGGTAATTCTGGATGGTGTCAGCAACCCCCATAATCTCGGGGCGATCGCCCGCACCCTGGCTTTTTTGGGTCTGCAACATCTGGTGCTCTCCGATCATCCGTCCCAGGCCGGCCTGTCGGATGCTGCCCACCGCGTCGCCGAAGGCGGCTTGGAGTACCTCGAGATTTATCGCGCTGCCCGCCTACCGCACGCGCTTAGCCGTCTGCAAAGCGTTTATCGTGTGGTGGGGACCACGGCCAGCGAAAAGGCCGTTGACCTTGCCAGCCTCCCTGAAGATGTCCGCCCTACCGCTCTGGTGCTGGGCAACGAAGAGGACGGATTGTCGCCGCAAACCCTGGCCGCCTGCGAGACGACGGTGACCATCCGGGGTTCCGGCAAGGTGCAGTCGCTCAATGTATCGGCGACCGCCGCCATACTCATCTATGAGCTTTGCCGGTGGGCAGGAAATCATCCGGACAAACGAGTCTAGGGATGGAAAAAATCAAAGTATAAGAACACCAGCCAGCACAACCCATGAAGCGTCACGATCCCCCAAAAAACCCTTAGATATGCGGTTTTCTTATGCTTGTGGCGGAACTCTTTTTGCGCGAGCAAGGCACCCGGCCAGCCTCCCAGTACTTCAAAGCAATGTAAGTAGATTTCCGGTACTCTCCAGCGGTCTCTCAATGCGCTGTGTTTATCGGCCGCGTAATAGAGTATTGTCAGGGCGCTCATGAACAGGTATGAAACCAAAGGAATTGGGTTGGTTGTCTTCCAGAGCAGGTAGGATGACAATAGAATCGGTAGTGCCACCAGTATTTTTAGGAGCAGATCCTCAAACCAGGTCTGGCCTGTCGCGGTCTCGGCGGAATCATATTCAATCCCTTCTATCACCGCATGTGCGATACGTCGCCGCGTGACGGCGTCCGTTTCGATTGCGGGTTGGAAATGAACGGTATCGCCCACTTCCGGACGGCGGCTCATTCCTTTCTTCAATGCACTGATATGAATAAAAAAATCCTTTTCACCGGTTTCAGGCCGCACGAAACCAAACCCTTTGTCGTCTTTCCATAACACCAGTTTCCCTTTATATAAAGCCGACATCTATGATCCCAACGCCTTGAATTGATAACAAAACAGGTAAAGCGGCCCCCGGGGGGAACGGTTTGCTCAGATGGATGAATGATAGGGGGGCCTCTTCTGATGCAACTTTATCATACCCCCGCCAGCGGTTTGTCATCATCACAACACAGTCCATCACTACAATTTCCGGAGGCTCAATGGACACGGCTGATTGGCTCGCTTTGAATGCGCATTACGGAGTACCCGGCGCAGTGGTCTTCAAGGAGGGTCCTGGCGGGCTGGCCATGGTTGAAGTGGCCAACGCCCGGTCGACTGCAACCATCGCCTTGCAAGGCGCCCATCTGATGACCTGGACGCCGCGCGCGGAAAAATCGGTTATCTGGCTTGCTGCGGCTGCCAACCATGCGCCTGGCAGGCCGATTCGCGGCGGGATCCCGGTGTGCTGGCCTTGGTTCGGCCCCCATGCGACCTCGCCTGCCTTTCCCAACCATGGCTTTGCACGCACGGCGCCGTGGGAAGTTATCTTAACGCAAGCACTCGCGGATGGGGGTACAAAGATTGCCCTTCGGCTGGTCCAGAGCGACACCACGCGGGCGCAGTGGCCCCATGCTACCCGGGTGGAGTTACACATGGCTGTGGGTGGGGAACTGGAACTTGATCTGGTGACGCATAACCTCGGCCCGAAGCCCGTCGAAATTGGCGACGCGCTGCATACCTATTTCGAGGTCGGCGATATCCGAAGAGTTTTGATCCGCGGCCTTGATGGTTGCCCATACCTCGACAAGCTGGACGGCGGTCGGCGCAAACAGCAGTCCGGACCGGTGAGGATCGGCGCGGAGATCGATCGCATCTATCTCGACTCAACCGGGGACTGTTTGATCGATGACGCGGCTTGGAGCCGCCGCATCCGTATCGCCAAACGGGGCAGTCGTGCAACCGTGGTATGGAATCCGTGGAGCGACAAGGCCGCCAAGATGGGCGACTTCGGCGACAACGGCTATCTCAGCATGGTCTGCGTGGAGAGCGCCAATGCTGCGGATGACATCGTCACGATCCTGCCCGGCGAGGAACATCACTTGTGGGTGCGCTACAGTGTGGAACCATTCAGTCGATTTGATCCGCCGGGCGGCCCTGCCCTTGACGAACGACTCGTATGGAGCTGACCTCCTGGATCACGCCGGGGTTAGCGGCATCATCGCGTTCGAGATCGTGATCATCCATGACCGCGAATTCTTGGAACGGCTATCTGACTTGGCCAGCGGTTGGCGGGTCGGGCGGATTGGCGATGCCGCGTATGCCGCGCTGTATTTCCTGCAATGGCAAGCAGGGACTCATGGCAATCGTTTTGCGTCGCGCAAGTTTAAGAGCGATCCACGGCCGGAAGCGGGGAGCTGGTTTGCCGACTGTGACCAGATGCCGGCAGAACGCTTGACGGCATTCCTTGCCCGTTGCTTCGAGCGATATCACTTCCTCGGTGTGATCCCGAACGTTTCAGCCGCGCTTTGCGCCTGGCTGAGGGGGCAATGGCGGCTGAGCGTCTGCGAGCGCATTCCCAGTCCCGAGGAAGTCTTGCGCATGCAGTGCAGGGGTACCCGGCCAGTAACGATCCTTCCGGCTTCTCCGCGCATGCTGCAGCCGGTGCTGCACAGGCCCAACGCCTTTGCGTTTATGGTTCATGACCTTGAGCATGCCTACAAGTTTTTCCACGATCCCGAACTTCACGAAGGGCAGCGAAAGTTCTTTAGCGTGATCCTGGAGTTGATCGAGGAAGGGAACTTGCAGCGGTACGAGGAAGATCCAATCTTCGCCGAGAAACTCAGTTATCTCATCAGCGACATGAACACGCACATTCTGCACAGTCTGCATTTCTTCCGGGCAATCCTGATCGAGTTTTATCTGCGCCATGAACAGAAGCATCGTTACGATACACTGTCGAGCATGGCCTGCGGGGAAGTCTCTGAAATGATGCAGTCTATGGGCGCGCGTTTGGGACTCAGCGGCGATACGGCTTGGTTAACCCTTCACCCAAGACGTCAAAGCTCGGGGTCCGGCGTCGGATTGTGCCCAAAGAAACGCCAGTAGGCATAGAAGGGAAGGCCGGCCGCGAGGAAGGCTAGTCCCAATCCGGTTTCATGCGGCCTTCGGACAATCATGCTCAGGCAAAACGCGCCGGCTACCGCGACAAAAGTCAGCGGCACCCAGGGGTAGCCCAGGGTACGATACGGTCTTGGTAAATCGGGTTGGCGGTATCGAAGTACGATGACCGCCAGCGCAGTGATGCCGTAAAATACCCACGTTCCGAAAATGGCATAGTTGAACAGCCGCTCGAACGCATACTGGTCATGCCCCAATATCAGGATGAGGCTGCACGCAACCAGACATTGAAGAACAAGCGCCTTGGCGGGCGTATGATGAGCGGGGTTCAGATCGGCCATGTGGCGGAAGAAAAGCCCGTCCCGCGCCATGGCGTAGCTCACGCGGGCGCCTGTCAGGATCGCCCCGTTGAGACTGGCGAATGTGGAAACGAGCGCCGCCAAGGTGATCGCCGTTCCGCCCCAGTGTCCGACTGCCGTCACGGCAACATCCTGGGCGACGCGCTCCGATCGGATCACCGAACCCAGCGGCAAGATATAGAAGTAGGAGAAATTGGCCAATAGGTAGACAACCATCACACCCAGCATACCCAGGATCAGTACCCTTGGAATGGTGGTATGTGGATTGCGGATTTCCGCGCCGACCATGGTCAAATTGTTCCACCCGTCGTAGGCCCAGAGCGCGGCGGCCAGTGCGGTGCCGAAGCCGAACCAGCGGTCAGTGGAACCTGGCGACAGGTCGGGATAAGACTGGAAATGAGCCCACGTTCCTTTTCCGGAGCCCAGCGCCACCGACACCAAGACGAGTATGGCAACCACCTTTACAATCGTCAGGGAGCGTTGAATCGCTCCACCAACCGCTATGCCAAGGTAGTTCAACGTGGTTAGCAGCAGAACGCCACCGAGGGCGATCAACTGCAGGCCGGTCAGTGTCCACGTCGACTCCCCGACTGCAAGACTGATCACCTCGCCCTGCACCCCCTCGAAAAAAAACCCCAGGAAAATCGCCAGAGCCGTGGCGACGCTCGCAATCGAACCGGTCTTGCCGATGACCACCTGCTGCCAGCCGAAAAGGAAACCCCAGAGTGGACCGTAGGCACGACGCAGGAACACGTATTCTCCACCGGCTTCCGGAAAGGCTGCGCCCAGTTCCGCATAGCTCAGAGCGCCGGCAAGCGACAATAAACCACCGACCAGCCAAACCAGGAATACCCCCGCAACCGAGCCCACTTCCCGCGCGATCGTCGAAGGAACCAGAAAGATGCCCGTGCCGATCACGGTACCCGCCACGAGCGCGCCCGCATCGAGCAAACCCAGGCCGCGTCTCAGTTCCACCGAGGGCTTGACGGCGGGGGGATGGCTCACGCTCTACTCCAGGCGGTTCTGGACGATGAGAAACCAAGGCCGATGCTGTGTTGGTCGCAGGTAGCCTTCGGGAGTTAATCTCAGAATGCTCTTGGAAACGGAATTTCTCACGTTGCCGCCAATCGCCGCCAAAGTCCTTCCAGCGGACTGGACAACAATGTCGCAATGGAGTCTGGTATTCTCCAACAACTCCGGTTGCGGCAACTCGTTGCTATCGGGCGGGAGGATGAAATCTCGGCTTGCACAGATCAAATCGCCTGGTTGCGGCTTATATTCCCGAATGGTTCTCGGAAGAAACGCCGTATCCGGATCGTCATGAGATCTTGAAATTAACCGAGACAGATAAACCCAGTGCGCCTTCGCGGGGGGAAATGCTTCCTGGGGGACGCCTGCGACCCGCATCACCCAACTGATGAACGCTGCAGACCATGGCTGGCGGCAATCGATCCCTGACAATCCGGGCATGCTGACGGCTCGCCAATAGACGTTGACCCGATCGATGTGTGCGCCGTCGTCGTCTTCCCACGAGCCCACGTGAGGAATGCTCTCCTCGTCCTCCTCAAAAACCACTTTCTGCTTGCCAAAATAGAGCCATTCGCTGTTGGCGATTGCCAAAATCAGATCCTTCGGGGAGCCTGCCGGAAAAGAGGGGGTTGTGCCGCGCTCGGTTCCGATCGGGGCAACGCCGGTGACGGGTTTCCTCGGTGGCGCGGTCTTTTTCGGGTGTGCGCCGCAGCCGGCCAAGACCAGGCAAACGACTAGAAACAGTGTTCTCATTATCACGGCAAAGGTTCGGATGGGTTGTTGTAGAACCAGTGTGTTGAAGACGCCTTCAATTTGAACCGGCGGCCGCAACACTTCTAGCGCGGCGGACGCCGCGCGTCGCGAAACCAGGCGCGGTATCGCTCCATACGTACTCGCTGAGCCGCGGGCGCCTGCCGCTCGCAGGTGGCGTATTCCGCTGTGCCTGCCAGTGCGCCCCAACGTGTTTCGGCACAATCATTGGGATTATAGGCCATCTCAAATGCCGATTTTCTCGCAAGTACATCTGCTACGGAAAGCTCCCACGCGCTTCCGTCGCTCCGGTTATAGCGGATGCGGCGTTCCTGGATACGTTGTGCATGATAGGGTAGAAGTTCGGCTTTCGCATGTTGGGGCGATTCACCATTCAGCACGAATAGCTCGGGGTAACGGAGCATCCGTTCCGGCAAACTGGTGAGCACGTTCATCGCGATGATCAGACGCATGTCCCGCGAAGGGGTGGAAAAATCCTCCCAGGGACCGACCGTCTCAAAAATGGCGCCGCCATCGGGCATCGGAATGACGCCTCCGGGGTTTTTTCGGAAGTAAGCCTCGCCGTTATCTATCGAGGTCACCCGGGTTTCCAATTGCTCGATTAACGCATCCAGCGTCGCTTCGTAGGCCAGTTTGGGGGCCAGCCCCGCGGGATTGACCAGTTTGCCGACGCGCGCGTAGAAATCCGCAGGCGCGAGTTTGTCCTGCTCGAGAGAATAGGGGGAAAGCGTTGGAGTATCGGCCAACGCGGCGTTGGGAAGCGTCCGGACTGCCGAACCAACCCCTGCTGCCGTGGAGACTACCGGGCGAAATGCCTTGAAACCCGGACCGGCGCCGGGAACGTCGTCGGCAAAGAGGAATGTACCCTCCCAGAACCGTTTCCGGCTTACCGAATTATCCGGCTGTGCATCGACGGCCAGCAGGAGGCCGGGCGCGTTCGCGGTCTGCGGGACCCATTTGACCAGGACCAGGACATGACCGTAAGGATCGGCATAGATGGCGCCCGGCCGCAGCGCCTCGCGAGTGAGCGCCACCGGATAGAAGTCTGTCGAGTCATCGTCAAGCGCCGTGCGGGCACTGCCCGAGTGAACGGCGTCAGCCAGCTCCCGGATGACAGCCTTGAATGCAGGGGGCCGGGCGATCCCTCGGGTCAAATCTTCTCTGACCACGGGAGGGCCGCAGCGCGGCGGCGCTTTGGAGGTGCC
>Ga0209254_10000838_pt1 | contig 26758 bp, 27 predicted proteins | sample FrelakmetDIP11DI_FD_187148 | JGI IMG/M metagenome (GOLD analysis project Ga0209254, IMG submission 187148) | Freshwater lake sediment microbial communities from the University of Notre Dame, USA, for methane emissions studies - DIP11 DI (SPAdes)... | ecosystem: Environmental > Aquatic >...
CAGAGCGCACCCCCGGCCCGACCCCCGACGGCCGTCGCAGCCGGCGAGCGCCCCGCCACGGGCGGCGCGGTGGACGAGCCCGGGTTTGCGCGCTCGCACGCCAGCCCCTCGATCCGCCGCTTCGCGCGCGAGCTCGGCGTCAATCTCGCCCGGGTCGAGGGCAGCGGGGCGAAGGGGCGCATCACCGAGCAGGACGTCAAGGCGCACGTGAAGCGACTGCTCACGGCGTCCGCCGCCCCCGCCGGCGCGTCGCTGCCGCGCGTGCCCGCCGTGGACCACGCGGCGTTCGGCCCGATCGAGCGGCGCCCGCTCACGCGCATCCAGAAGATCTCCGGTCCGCGGCTGCACGCGAGCTGGGTAAACGTTCCGCACGTCACGCAGTTCGACCAGGCCGACATCACCGAGATGGAGGCGACGCGGACGGGGCTCAAGCAGGAGGCCGCCACGCGCGGCATTAAGCTCACCCCGCTCGCCTTCGTCATGCGCGCCTGCGCGCAGGCGCTCGCGGAGTTTCCGCACTTCGGGGCCTCGCTCGACGTCGAGGCGGGCGAGCTGGTGATGAAGAAGTACGTGCACCTCGGCTTCGCGGCCGACACACCCGGCGGACTCGTGGTGCCGGTCGTCCGCGATGCCGACCGCAAGGACGTCTATGAGCTCGCGCGCGAGCTCGCGGCGCTGAGCGAGAAGGCGCGCGCCGGCAAGCTCGCCGCCGCCGAGATGCAGGGCGGCTGTTTCACGATCTCGAGCCTCGGCGGCATCGGTGGGACGGCTTTCACGCCGATCATCAATGCGCCGGAGGTGGCGATCCTCGGCGTTTCCCGCGCGAGCCACCAGCCCGTGTACCGGGACGGCGCCTTCGTGGCGCGACTGTTGCTGCCGCTGTCGCTGTCCTACGATCACCGCGTCATCGACGGCGCGGACGCGGTGCGCTTCACGAGCTTCCTCGCCGCGGCGCTGGCCGACGTGCCGGGACTGCTGCGGGCGATCCCGTGACGGCGCCTGTAATCCGGAGTGCCGCCGCGTGACTGCACCGCCCGATTCGGGGACCGTGCTGCGCATACCCGACCTTGGCGGCGCCGAGGGCGTCACCGTGCTCGAGGTGCTGGTGAAGCCGGGCGACCGCGTGGAGCCGGAGACGCCGCTCGTCACGCTGGAAAGCGACAAGGCCAGCATGGACGTGCCCGCAGCGGGGGCGGGCGTGATTGAGCGAGTGCTGCTCGCGGCGGGGGACAAGGTCACGGCCGGCACCGCGATCGCGACGCTGGCCGGTCGGGCGCAGGTCGCGCCGGCGCTCGCCAGCGAAGACACGATCACGCGCGCCTCGCTGCGTGCGACCGAACCTTACGGCGGCGAGCCGTACCTCGATACCGTGCCGATCCAGCCCTTGGCGCCGGCGGCCGGCACGGGTGTCGCCCCGGACTTGGCCGCGGCCGCGACGCCGTCGGGTGAGCCGGCGACCGCGATTCCTCCAGTGGTGCCGGCCGGCCGGCTGGCCCGAGATTTCGACCTCGTCGTGCTGGGCGCCGGTCCGGGCGGGTACACGGCTGCGTTCCGCGCGGCGGACCTCGGGCTCAGCGTGGCGCTCGTCGAGCGCGGCCCGACGCTCGGCGGCGTGTGCCTCAACGTGGGCTGCATTCCGTCGAAGGCACTGCTGCACGCCGCACGCGTGATCGAGGACGCGCGCGCCATGGCCGCGCACGGCATCCGCTTCGGCGAGCCCGAGATCGACGCCGCCAAGCTGCGGGAGTGGAAGGACTCCGTGGTCGCACGCCTCACGAACGGCCTCGACGCGCTCGCGCGTCAGCGCAAGGTGACCGTGATCCGCGGCGAGGCGAAGTTCGCCGCTGCGCACGAGCTGGACGTGGACGCGGGGGGCGTCTCGCGCCGCGTGAGCTTCGCCCAGTGCGTCATCGCCGTGGGATCCGAGCCGGTGCGCCTGCCTGGGCTGGCGGAGGACCCGCGCATCATCGATTCCACCGGCGCGCTCGAGCTCGACCTGCCCGACAGCCTGCTCGTCATCGGCGGCGGCATCATCGGCCTCGAGATGGCCACGGTGTACGACGCCCTCGGCGTGCGCGTGAGCGTGGCGGAACTGACCCCCGGGCTGATGCCCGGCTGTGACCGCGACCTGGTGCGGCCGCTCGAGAAGCGCATCGCGCGCCGTTACGAGCGGATCCTGGTCGGCACGCGCGTGACTGGCGTCGAAGCGACGGCGACGGGCCTGCGCGTGAGCTTCGAGGGCGAGCGCGCGCCCGAGCCGCAGATCTACGGCAAGGTGCTGGTCGCCGTCGGGCGACGACCGAACGGGTCTCGCATCGCGGCCGAGGCGGCCGGCGTGGGCGTGGACGAGCGCGGCTTCATCGCCGTGGACCGCCAGATGCGCACCGGCGTGGCGCACATCTTCGCCATCGGCGACGTCGTGGGCCAGCCGATGCTCGCGCACAAGGCGACCCACGAAGGCAAGGTGGCTGCGGAGGCGGCCGCCGGACTCAAGAGCTTCTTCGACGCGCGGGTGATCCCGTCGGTGGCGTATACCGATCCGGAGGTGGCTTGGGTCGGCCTCACGGAAACCGATGCGAAGGCGCAGGGCGTCGCTTACGACAAGGCCGTGTTCCCGTGGTCGGCCAGCGGCCGCTCGCTCGCGCTCGGCCGCGACGAGGGACTCACCAAGCTGCTGTTCGACCCGCAGTCGCACCGCGTCCTCGGCGGCGGCATCGTCGGCAGCAATGCGGGCGACCTGATCGCAGAGGTCGCGCTCGCGATCGAGATGGGCGCGGACGCGGCCGATCTCGCGCTCACGATCCACCCGCACCCGACGCTGTCGGAGACCGTGGCGATGACGGCCGAGGCCTTCGAGGGCACGCTCACCGACCTGTACCTGCCGAAGCGCAAGGGTACGGCGCCTCGAGCCTAGGAGCATGGGACCCGGGGTCACTCGGACTCTGCGCCTGCTCGGGCTCCTCGAGCCGGTGCGAAACATCCGACTCAAACGCCGCATGTCCGAGCCGCGTTCGTTGCCGCAGGCCGTGATCCTGGGCGCGCAGAAGAGCGGTACCAGCTCGCTGCACCATTACCTCGTGCAGCATCCCGGCGTCATCGCACCGCTGCGCAAGGAAGTCCATTACTTCGACCTGAACCACGCCCGGGGCGAGGCGTGGTACCGGGCGCATTTCGGCCGGGTCGGGGAACCAGGTCTCAACCTCGACAGCAGTCCCTATTACCTGTTCCACCCGGCGGTGCCCGCGCGGCTGCATGCACTGCTGCCCGATGTGCGCCTCGTCGTGCTGCTGCGCGACCCGGTGAGGCGCGCCTATTCGCACTACTGGCACGAGCGCGACAAGGGCCGGGAATCACTCGCCTTCGAGGAGGCAATCGCCGCGGAGCCCGCGCGCGTCGACGCCGCCCACGAGCTGCTCGCGAGCGGCGCGCTCGAGGCCAGCGCCGCGCACCAGCACTTCTCCTACCTCGCCCGCGGCCGCTACGCCGAGCAGCTCGAGCGCTGGCTCGCACACTACCCGCGCGAGCGGCTGCTCGCCCTGCGCTTCGAGGATCTCGTGCGCGATCCGCTCGCGGTGCTCAACAGCACGCTCGGCTTCCTCGGCCTGCCGCCGGCCGGATCCGTGCGGCTCGAGGCGCGCAATACCCGCCGCTATCCGCCGCTGGCCGAGGCGACGGCAGCGCGGCTGCGCGAGTACTTCAAGGCCCACAACGCGCGGCTCGAGGCGCTGCTCGGCCAGCCCATGGGCTGGTAGCCGCCTACGCGCCCAGCCGGCGCAAGGACTCGAGGTACGCCGCCTCGTCCGGCGGCCGGCCCGTGCGCTGGCTGAGCCACAGCGCCTCGCCCAGCCGCTCGATCATGCGGTGCTCTGCGGCGTGCACGTCGCCGAGCCGCCGGCACAGCTCGTGGTGGATGGCGGCGATTCCCGCTGGTCGATCGGTCGCGACCTGCTCGCGGATCGCGAGGTGCAGGCCGAGGTGCAGGAACGGATTCGACTGCCCGGACTCCGGCGAGTAGTCCCGCGCCAGCGCCTCCGGTTCATCCTCGAACAGCGCGTGGTACTCGGCATGCTGCTCGATGACGGTCGCGATCTGGTGCTCCAGCGGCTCGAGCGGCCGGCCCTCCCGCTGCTTGCGCCACGCCTCCAGGTAGTGGCGGCGCAGCCCGCTGCGGTCCTGATCGTGAAAGAAGGGCATGGTCTCAGGGCCCGCGAGCCGGCGCCTTGTGCCGGTACCCGCACAGGTCGGAGACCGGGCACCTGGGGCAGTCGGGACTGCGGGCCTTGCAGACGTAGCGCCCGTGCAGGATCAGCCAGTGGTGTGCGTCGTGCAGGAACTCCGTGGGCACGCGCTTCAGCAGCCGTTCTTCGACCTCGCGGACCGTCTTTCCCGGGGCGAGCCCCGTGCGGTTGGCGACGCGGAAGATGTGCGTGTCCACCGCCATCGTCGGCTGGCCGAAGGCGGTGTTCAGGATCACGTTCGCGGTCTTGCGGCCGACGCCCGGCAGAGCTTCGAGGCTCGTACGGTCAGATGGGACCTCGCCGCCGTGCTGCTCGAGCAGCATCCGGCAGGTGGCGACGATGTTGCGCGCCTTGCCCTGGTAGAGACCGATCGAGCGAACGTGCCCGGAGAGGCCCTCGACGCCGAGGTCGAGGATCGCCTGCGGCGTGCGGGCCAGGGGGAACAGTTGCCGCGTCGCGAGGTTCACGCTGCGGTCGGTCGCCTGCGCCGAGAGAATCACCGCGACCAGCAGCTCGAACGGCGTGGAGTACTCGAGCTCGGTCTTCGGGTGCGGATTCAGCGAGCGCAGCCGCTCGAAGAACGCCTGCCGCTGCGACGCATTCATGTCGGCGAACCCGGCACCGCGGCACGCTCGGCTTCGGGCGCGGCCGGTGCGCGCCGCCGCGCCGCGGCCCACGCGTTACCGAGCGCAAGCATGAGGCCGAGCAGCACGAAGGCGCCGGGCGGCAGCAGTGCGATCAGGAGGCCGCGGGACTCCGGGAACGCCTGCCAGCCGCGTCCGTCGAACTGCGCGCCCAGCAGCAGGTGCAGGTCGGCGCCGAGGCTGCCGCGACCGAGCAGCTCGCGGCTGGCGCCGAGCGCGAGCAGGGCCAGCAGGAAGCCGAGCCCCATCGCCAGCCCGTCGAGCAGGGCGCGCGGCAGCGGTTCGCGCGCGGCGAACGACTCGGCCCGCGCGAGTACCAGGCAGTTCGTGACGATCAGCGGCAGGAAGATGCCGAGCGAGGCATGCAGGCCCGGCCACCACGCGGCCATGGACAGCTCGACGGCGGTCACCGCAGCCGCGATCACCAGCACGAACACCGCGAGCCGCACCTCGCGAGGCAGGTGCGGACCTGCGAGCGAGGCGACCGCGTTGCTCGCGACCAGCACGGCGAGGGTCGCGAGCCCGAGCCCGAGCGCGTTGGCCACCGAGTTGCTCATGGCGAGCAGCGGGCACAGCCCGAGCAGCTGGACGAAGCCCGGATTGCGGTCGATGAGTCCGTTGCGGAGCAGGGCGCGAGCGTCCATGGACGGATTCTAGGGCGCAGGCGGCATCGCCGCTTCGAACAGCTCGTCGCGGTGGCGTTCCACGTAGACAAGTGCCTTGCGCACCGCGCCGACGACGGCGCGCGGCGTCACGGTCGCGCCGGTGAACTGGTCGAAGTCGCCGCCGTCCCGGCGCACGGCCCAGCGGTCCGGCGGCGGGTCGCCGAGCGAGCGGCCGTCGAAGCCGTGGATCCAGTCCGAGCGGCGCTCCTCGATCACGTCGCCGAGGCCCGGCGTCTCGCGGTGCTCGAGCACGCGCACGCCGAGCACGCGGCCCGCGCCGTCCACGGCCACCAGCAGGCGGATCGGCCCGGCGTAGCCGTCCGGCGCCACGGCGTTCAGCAGCACGGCGACCGTCGTGCCAGCGCGCCGCACGCGATGGGCGACGAGCGGCTGATCGGTACCGAGCAGCTCCGGATCGCGCAGCAGCAGCGTGTCGGCGAGCGGGTCGTTGTCGTAGGCCAGGTCGCCGAGCACCGCGGTGAGCTGCGCGAGCTGCTGCGCACGCCGGCTCGCCTCGATCCGGGGCTCCGCCCGGTCGTGCACGACGGATACCAGCACGAAGGCGGCGATGGCCGCCGCCGCCAGCACGGCCGCTGCGTGCAGCGCGCGCCGGGCTGCCGGTCCAGCGCTACGGGTGTCCATGGATCCTCGGGACCGTAACGCGATCGAGCAGGGGTACCGCCAGGTTCATGAGCAGCACGGCGAATGCGACGCCGTCCGGGTAGCTGCCCCAGCTGCGGATGATCCAGGTGACGAGCCCGATGCCTGCACCGTAAAGGAGTCGTCCGCGATCGCTGGTCGCGGCCGAGACCGGATCGGTCGCGATGAAGAACGCGCCGAGCATGGCGGCGCCCGAGGCGAGGTGGAACATGGCGCCCGCGTGGCCACCGGGGTCGAGCCCGTGCGCCAGCGCGGCCGGCACGGCCAGCCCCGCGAGCATTGCCACCGGGATCTGCCAGCGGATGATTCGTCGCGCGAGCAGGTAGGCGCCGCCCGCCAGGGCCGCGAGGTTCACCCACTCGCTGCCCGCGGCGCCGAGCCGGCCGAACTCGGCTCCCGCGCGCACCTCCTGCATGGTGTAGCCCTGTCGCAGGCCCGTGTGCAGCGCGTCGAGCGCGGTCGCGCCGGTCAGCGCGTCCCATTCCGGACCGGGCACCGGCCAGCGCGTCATTTCGAGCGGGAAGGACACGAGCAGCACCGCGTAGCCCACCATGGCCGGGTTGAACGGGTTCTGCCCGAGACCGCCGTAGGCGTGCTTGCCGATAAGTACTGCGAACGCCGTGCCGAATGCGAGCAGCCACCAAGGCAGCAGCGGCGGCACCGCGAGCGCGAGCAGCACTGCCGTGACCAGCACGCTGCCGTCGCGCAGCGCCGCGTGCGACGACCGGCGACGCAGTGCGAGCGCCAGCGCCTCGCTGGCGAGCGCCGTGACGCAGGCGACCGCGACCAGCCACAGCGATCCGGGCCCGTAGAGGTACACCTGCACGGCCAGCACCGGCGCGAGCGCGAGCAGCACCTGGAACATCACCCGCGGCACGGTGTAGCCGGCGATCACCTGCGGCGAGGCCGAGGTCGGGAATTCCATCGCTCAGGCGCTCCCGGCGCCGTCGCCCAGCGCGCGCCGCCGTGCAGCCTCGAACGCACGGCGCTCGGCCTCGGCCTGCTCGCCCTGGCGACGGCGGTGGCGCTCGTAGCGCGTCTTCGCCTCGGCGGCGCGCCGACGCTCGGCCTCGTGGAGATGCTGGCGCTCGCGCGCCGCACGGAACCCCGCCGTGAGTGGGATGGCACTCGGGCAGACGTAGTCGCAGCAACCGCATTCGATGCAGTCCGCGAGACCGAAGCGCGCGAGCCCCGCCGGGTCGTCGACGCGTGCGGCGCGGTGCAGCTGCTGCGGCAGGAGTCCCACCGGGCAGGCGGCCGCGCAGTCGCCGCAGCGGATGCAGGGTACCTGCGGGGCGCGCGCCGGCAGGTCGCCCGCCGTTGCGACCAGCACGCAGTTGAGGCCCTTGGTCACGGGTACCGCATCACTGGCGAGCGCGCGGCCCGTGAGGCTGCCGCCGGCGATGAGTCGCGCCGCAGGCGGCGTGTCGCCGTAGCCGCCGCAGGCGGCGACGAGCTCGGCGATCGGCGTGCCGATCCGTGCCTCGAGGTTGGCGGGCCGCCGCACGCCGCTGCCGGTGACGGTCACGATGCGGGTCAGCGCCGGCAGTCCCTCGCTCACGTACCGGGCCACCGCGGCGGCCGTACCGACGTTCTGGCAGACGACGCCGACCTCGGGCGGCAGCGCGCCGGACGGCACTTCGCGACCAGTCACCGCGGCGATCAGCAAGCCCTCGGCGCCGAGCGGAAACACGGCGGGCAACACGACGATCCCGAGGCGCGCGTCACCGGCCTCGGCGAGCGCGGCCTCGAGGGCGGCACGTGCCTCGGGCTTGTCGTCCTCGAGCGCGATCGTGGCGCGCGCCGCGCTGCAGGCGGCGAGCATGACCCGCGTGCCGAGCACGACGCCGGACGCGCGCTCGCGCATCAGTGCGTCGTCGCAGCAGATCCAGGGCTCGCACTCCGCTCCGTTCAGGAGCAGCAGCTCCACGCCGGCGGCGCGCGCCAGCGCGAGCTTGCCGGCGGTCGGGAACGCGGCGCCGCCGAATCCCGCGAGCCCGCCGCCGGCCAGGCGCTCGAGCAGGGCCGCACCGTCGAGCGCCGACCAGTCGAGCGGCGCGAGATTCGGTTCGCGCTCGTCGCGGCCGTCGTTCGCGACCACGATGCACGTGCCCGGGCCGCTGGCGGTGGGTCGCAGCTCGACGGCGCGCACCTCGCCCGACACCGGCGAGTGCAGGTCGGCGGCCGCGCCGTGCCCTGAGGCGACGCGCGTGCCGATCCGTACGCGCGTCCCGGGCGTCACGACGGCCCGCGCTTCCTCGCCCGATCCCTGGTCGAGCGCGAGCACTGCCGCCGACGGTGCGGGCACCGGCTGCACGGCCTGCAGCAGCGGCAGTGACTTGTGGCTCTCGAGCCGCAGGCCGCCGCGCAGCCCCGTCCGCGCGCTCATGCGGAGGCCGTCGCGGCGCGCGGCGGCGACGCCGTGCCGGGAGACGGCAGCAGCGCGATGCAGTCGACAGGGCAGGGCGGCAGGCACAGCTCGCAACCCGTGCACTGCGACTCGATCACGGTGTGCACGAAGCGCGGTGCACCCACGATCGCATCCACCGGGCAGGCCGGCAGGCAGAGCGCGCAGCCGATGCAGCGCGCTTCGTCGATCATCGCGACCTGCGGCGGCCGGGTCTCGCCATAGCGTGGGTCCACCGTGCGCGGCTCGCGTCCGAGCAGCATCGCGAGCGCCCGCGCCGTCGCCTCGCCGCCCGGCGGGCAGCGGTCCGTGTCCGCTTCACCGCGCGCGATCGCGACGGCGTAGGGCCGGCAGCCCGGGTAACGGCACAGGCCACACTGCGTCTGCGGCAGCAGGGCGTCGAGGCGCTCGACCAGCGAGTCGGGATCGGCGCGCAGGCGCGTCGCCAGCCAGCCGAGCGCTGCCCCGAGCACCACGGCGAGGCTCGCCGCCACGCCCACCACCGGCCACAGGGTCGCGGCGTTCATCGTGCGCCCAAGCCCCCGAAGCCCATGAACGCGAGCGCCATCAACCCCGCCGTGACCAGCGCGAGCGGAGCGCCGCGGAACGCCTCGGGCACGTCGGCGGTCTCGAGACGCTCGCGCAGGGCCGCAAAGGCGAGCAACGCCAGGCCGAAGCCGGCGCCCGCCGCGGCCCCGAACACCAGCGACTCGAGCAGTCCGTGCTGCCGGTCGAGGTTGATCAGCGCCACGCCCAGCACGGCGCAGTTGGTCGTGATCAGCGGCAGGAACACGCCGAGCAGCTCGTGCAGCAGCGGGCTCGTGGCGCGCACCAGCATCTCGGTGAGCTGCACGAGGGCGGCGATCAGCAGGATGAACACGAGCGTGCGCAGGTAGCCGAGCCCGAGCGGCTCGAGCAGCCAGTGCCAGGCGGCATAGCTCGCGCCCGAGGCCAGCGTCAGCACGAACAGCGTCGCGAGCGCCATGCCGGCCGCGGCCTCGAAGCGCCGGCTCACGCCGACGAACGGGCACAGCCCGAGGAAGCCCGTCAGGACGACGTTGTTGACGAGGCTCGCGCCGAGCGCCAGCAGCAGCAGGTCCGACATGCCGGGAGCCGATCGCGCCGTGAAAAGTCCCGAGAGACTACTTCACTTTCATGCCCGGCTGGGCGCCCGCGTCCGGCGTGAGCAGGAAGATCTCGGCGCCGCCCGGGCCGGCGGCCAGCACCATGCCCTCCGAGGTGCCGAAGCGCATCTTGCGCGGTGCGAGGTTGGCGACCACGACCGTCAGCCGGCCGACGAGCTGCTCGGGTGCGTACGCCTGGCGAATGCCCGCGAACACCGTGCGACGCTCCTCGCCCAGGTCCACGACCAGCCTGAGCAGCTTGTCCGCGCCCTCGACGGCGGCCGCCTCGACGATGCGCGCGACGCGCAGGTCGACGCGAGCGAATTCCTCGATGCCGATCGGCGCGGCTGCCGACGGCGCGTCGGTCGCGGCTGCCATTGCCGCTGGGGCCGCTGCCGCCGGCGCCTTCGCCGGGGTGGCCGCCGTCGGCAGGCCAGCGGGTTTTAGGCTCTCCGCGGCCACCGCCAGCAGCGCCTCGATGGCCGCCGGGTCCACGCGTGTCGCGAGCGGCCGGTAGGTGCCGATCGTGCGGCCAGCCAGGGATGCGGGAATCGCGTTCCAGCGCTGGTCGCCGAGGCCGAGGAAGGCCTCGGCGCCGGCTGCCAGCTGCGGCACGATGGGCTTGACGTAGAGCGTCAGCAGACGGAACAGTTCGAGCCCCTGCGTGCACACGGCCTGCACCTCGGCGGTGCGCGCGGGGTCCTTGGCCATCAGCCAGGGCTTGTGCTGGTCGATGTAGAGGTTGGCGCGGTCGGCGAGGGCCATCACCTCGCGCACCCCGCGCGCGAGGTCGCGGCCCTCGTAGGCTTCGGCGATGCTCACCGAGGCCGCGACGAACGCCTCGTGCAGCTCCGGGTCCGGCAGACGGTCGGCGAGGCGGCCGCCCGAGCCCCGCGTGATGAAGCCGGCGCAGCGACTCGCGATGTTGACGAGCTTGCCGACGAGGTCCGAGTTGACCTTGCCCGCGAAATCGTCGAGGTTGAGGTCGAGGTCATCGACGCCGGGGCCGAGCCGGGAGGCGAAGAAGTAGCGCAGGTACTCTGCCGGCAGGTGCTGCAGCCAGTCGTGCGCGGTGATGAATGTGCCGCGCGACTTCGACATCTTCTGCCCGTTCACGGTGAGGAAGCCGTGGACGTGGACGGAGGTGGGCGCGCGGTAACCCGCGCCGTGCAGCACGGCGGGCCAGAACAGCGTGTGGAAATACACGATGTCCTTGCCGATGAAGTGATGGACCTCGGCGTCTGAGCCGGGCGCCCAGTAGCGATCGAAGTCGAGGCCCGTGCGGCGGCAGTACTGCAGGAAGCTGCCGAGGTAGCCGATCGGCGCGTCGAGCCAGACGTAGAAGTACTTGCCCGGCTCGCCCGGGATCTCGAAGCCGAAGTAGGGTGCGTCGCGCGAGATGTCCCAGTCGCGCAGCCCGGCCGTGAACCACTCCTCGAGCTTGGCCGTGATCGCGCTCTGCAGCCGCCCGGCCCCGGTCCATTCGCGCAGCCAGACTTCGAAGTCGCCGAGGCGGAAGAAGAGGTGCTCGGAGTCGCGCTGCACGGGCGGCGTGCCGCTCACCACCGAGACCCCATCCACGAGGTCGGCGGGCGTGTAGGTGGCACCGCAGCTCTCGCAGCTGTCGCCGTACTGGTCGAGCGCGCCGCAGCGCGGGCAGGTGCCGCGCACGTAGCGGTCGGGCAGGAACATTCCGGCCTGCTCGTCGTAGGCCTGGCGGATGGTCTCGCGGCGGATGTGGCCGCTCTCGACCAGCCGCCGGTAGATGCCCTCGGTGAGCTCGCGGTTCTCGGGGGAGTGCGTGGTGTGGAAGTTGTCGAACGAGATGTCGAAGCCGGCGAAGTCGCGGCGCTGCTCGGCGCCGACACGCTCGATCAATGCTTCCGGCGTGATCCCCTCCTGGCGCGCCTTGAGCATGATCGGAGTGCCGTGGGCGTCGCTTGCGCAGACGAACAGGCAGTCGTGGCCGCGCAGGCGCTGGAAGCGCACCCAGATGTCGGTCTGCACGTGTTCGACCATGTGGCCGAGGTGCGGCGCGCCGTTTGCGTAGGGCAGCGCGCTCGTGACGAGGATCGTGCGGCGTTGGGCGGGACTCATGGGGCGGGTCGTCCGGGCGGGGGGCCGGAATTATGCCACGCCGTGCGCGGGCGCCCGCCGCCGCGCCGCGGGGGCCGCGTCAGCCCATGTCCTTGAGGTGCTCGAAGCGCTGCTTGTTGATGGCCTTCTCGAAGGCCGCGCGGCCGCTGACGACGCCCTTGTCGAGCAGTTCCTGGATGGCGGAGTCCATGGTGCGCATGCCGTGCTGCGCGCCGCTCTGCATGGTGTTCTCGAGCTGGTCGAGCTTGCCCTGGCGGATCAGGTTCGAGACGGCCGGGATGTTGATGAGGATCTCGAGCGCGGCGACCCGGCCACGCTTGTCGGCGCGCGGGACGAGCTGCTGCGAGATCACCCCGCGCAGCGAGGTCGAGAGCATGGTCCGTACGTGCGCCTGCTTGTCGGACGGGAAGGCGTTGACGATGCGGTCCACGGTGGCCGCGGCGCCGTTGGTGTGCAGTGTGCCCATCACGAGGATGCCCATTTCCGCGGCCGTGACCGCGATGCCCATGGTCTCGAGGTCCCGGAGCTCGCCGACCAGCACGACGTCCGGATCCTCGCGCAGTGCCGAGTGCAGCGCCTCGGCGAAGCTCGGGCTGTGGGTGCCCACCTCGCGCTGGCTCACCAGGCAGCTGCGGCGCGGGTGCACGAACTCGATCGGGTCCTCGATGGTGAGGATGTGGCCCTTCTCCCGCGCGTTGATGTCGTCGATCATCGCCGCGAGCGTCGTGGACTTGCCCGAGCCGGTCTTGCCGGTGACCAGGATCAGGCCGTTGTTGGTGCGGCACAGGCTGCGCACCGCCTCCGGCATGTTGAGCTGGTCGAGCGTCAGCGCCTTCGAGGGGATCGCCCGGAACACGCCGCCCAGTCCGCCGATGTGGCGGAACACGTTCACGCGAAAGCGCGACACGCCGGGAATGCTGTAGGCGAAATCCGCGCCGTCTTTTTCCTCGAGCCGGGTCGTCGCCTGCCGCGGCATGATCTCGGCGAGCGCATCGCGGACGTAGTCCTGTCCGAGGGGCTCGTCGCGCAAGGTCTGCAGCTCGCCGAAGACGCGGATGCGCGGTGGATCGCCGGCGACCAGATGCAGGTCCGAGCCCCCCCGGGTGAGCACCTCGCGCAGGAACTCGTCGACGCGCCGCGCTACGTGCGGAGCCGCCTCGGCGGCAGCGATCTGGCTGCCGTCGGTGCTCACGGAGCGAGTCCCTGCGTGACGTCGGCTTTCATGATCGCGGTCCCATCGGGCACGAAGCGCGTGAACGGCCGCTTGTCCATCGCGTAAGAAAAGGCGTCCTCGGGGTCCACCTCGCGCGCCTGCACCGCGGCGAGCAGCGCCTGGTCCAGCGTCTGCATCCCCGCGTCCCGGCCTGTCTGTAGCTGCGACGGCAGCATGTGGGTCTGGTCGGTCATGACGAGCTTGCCGATGGCGCGGTTCATCACCATCACCTCGCACACGGCCCGTCGGGCGCGCAGGTCCGGCGTGCGCACCAGTACCTGCGTTACGACCCCGATCAGGCCTTGCGACATGAAACTCTTGGTCTGCTCGCGCTCCTCGGACGGCAGCACGTCCACCATGCGGTCGATGGTCTTCACGGCGCTGGTGGTGTGCAGCGTCCCGAGCACGAGGTGTCCGGTCTCCGCCGCGGTCATCGCCCAGCGCACCGTATCCGCGTCGCGCAGCTCGCCCACCAGGATCACGTCCGGATCCTCGCGCATCGCCGCGCGTACGCCCTCGGCGAACGAAGGCAGGTGCGAATGCAGCTCGCGCTGGATCACCTGCGACAGCTTGCTTCGATGCACGAACTCGATCGGGTCCTCGAGGCTGACGATGTTGAGCCGCCGCGTGCGGTTGAGGTGATCGATCATGGCGGCGAGCGTGGTGGACTTCCCGGTGCCGGTGGAGCCCGTGACCAGGACCATGCCCTGGTGGTAGTCGCAGAACCGCTTGACGATCGGCGGGAGGTTGAGTGAGTCGAGGGTCGGGACGTCGCTCGGGATGGTGCGGAATACCGCTCCCACGCCGGTGTCCTTGCGGAACAGGTTGACGCGGAAGCGCGCGCCGTCGCCCGACACGTACGACAGGTCGATGTCGTGGCCGCGGCGGAACTGCTCCTGCTGCGACGGGCTCAGGATCTCCGTGACGTAGCCCTCGAGCTCGGCGTCGCCGAGCTCGCGGAACTTGATGGGCACCAGGTCGCCGTTCATGCGCAGCATCGGCGGGACACCGACCGCGAGGTGCACGTCGGAGCAGCCCTGCGAGGCGCCGAGCTTGAGAAACGCGTCTATGCGTGCCACGCCGGCCTCACGGGTATTTTTCCAGGGCGGTACGCATCTCGTCCATGCTCTGGAAGCGGCGCGCCTTGTCCACGGCCATTGCCTTGACGACGATGTCGGACAGGCCAGGCGGGACCGCCGGGTTGACCTCGATCGGCGGCCGGGCCTTGCCCTGAACGTGCTGGTACATTACGGCCATGTGGTCGCCGCGGTGGTAGGGTGGCTCGCCCGTCAGCATCTCGTAGAGGATCACGCCGAGGCTGTAGACGTCGGCCCGCTCGTCCACCTTCTTGCCGAGGATCTGCTCGGGCGCCATGTACTTGGGCGAGCCGATCACGTAGCCGGTCTTGGTCAGCTGCGTGTCACCCTGGTGCTGCGCGGCGGCGACGCCGAAGTCCACCACCTTGACGAGGCCCTCGTCGTTGATCAGCACGTTGGCGGGCTTCAAGTCGCGGTGGATGATGCCCGACTGGTGCGCGACCGACATGCCTGTCGCGATGTCGGATGCGTAGCGGACCGCCTTCTCGATCGGCAGCGGCTTGTCGTTCACCTCGTTGCCGAGCGTGTGCGAGGGGAAGTACTCCATCGAGATGGCATAGTTGCCGCGGATGAACAGGAAGTCGTAGATGCGGATGACGTTGCGGTGCGTGATCTTGCGCGAGTAGCGCAGCTCGTGCACGAACCGCTTGAGCATCTCCTCGTCCTGGGACACGTTCGGGTTGAGGAACTTGAGCACCAACCGCTCGTCGACGACCTTGTCCTCCATCAGCAGCACGGTTCCGAAGGCGCCCTTGCCGATCTTCTGCACGTAAGTGTAGCGACCCTCGAGCACGTCGCCGACCTGCAGCGTCGAGATATCGAGCCGCTGCTGCTCGCGCGACTGGCGCAGCATGCCGTCGAGCTCGGCGCGCTCGGCGAGCAGCAGCGTGCGCGCGGTCTCGGCGGAGCGCGCGGCCACCGCAGGCACCCCGTCCGTACGCACCGGCGCGGTGACGCCCGTGAAGCGGCTGCCCAGGTCTTCCGCCGCGCGCAGTGCCGCATGGCTCACGGTCGGGTCCGGCGCCGTGGCCCCGAGCAGTTCGAGCCGGGCGCGGACCGCGTCGGAGGTCCGCTCGTCCACCAGGCGCGTGAGCGCACCGATGGCCTCCACGCGCACCTCCTTGGATCCGTGATCGAGCAGCGGCAGCAGCCGGGTGACATGCCCGGAGTTGCCGAGCTTGCCGATCGCGCGCGTGACCGTCGGCAGCGAGCGCTCGTCGGCGGCCTCGAGCATGCCGAGCAGGGCCGGCAGCGCCGACTGGCTGCCGATCTCGGCGAGCGCGTCCACGGCACGCTCGCGGACCCACCAGTCCGGATCCCGTGTCGCCTCGATCAGGAAATTGACTGCACGAGCATCCTTGGTCTGGTTGAGGATCTCGATGGCCGCACGCCGCACGTCCTCGTCCTGGTCGCGGATCAGCTCGAGTGCCGCATCGATGACGCGCGGTCCGCCAATCTTGGCCAGGGCGTCGGCCGCGCGGCTGCGCACCCACCAGTCGTCGTCCTTGATCGACTGCAGCAGGAACCGCACGTGCTGCGGCGTGCCGATCTCATTCAGTACCTCGACGGCGGCGCGACGGGCGCTCTCGTTCTCGTCGCGCAGCACTCCTGCCAGGTGCTGGATGGTGTCCGGGTGATTGACCCTCACGATGGCGTCGATGGCCTTCTGCTGTGTCTCCACGTCGGGGTCGCGAAGCACCTCGCACAACAGGGCGGGATCGATGCTGCCGCCCATTCGGGCGAGCGCATTCAGTACCGCCTGACGGATGAACTTGTTGCCGTCCTTGAGCTGCGCCTGCAGTGCCCCGGCGACATCGGGCCGGTCGAAGCGCGCGAGGATGCTGATGATGTGGGTCCGCGCGACCGGGTCCTTGCCCTCGAGCCGGCTCAGCAGCTCGGGCAGCAGGCTCGCGTCGGCAATCTCCGCCACGATGCGGAACAGCGCCGCCTTTTCCGCCGGCTCCTGGCCGTAGGCTTGCTTGAGGACCTCGCGGGGGTTGAGCCGGGACTTCTGCGCGGCGATCGCCGTCACCAGCGGGCCCTTCGGGATGGCCGGGTCGTCCAGCATGGTGAGCAGCAGGTGGGGGTTGTACTCCCGTCCGCCCGACAGCGCTGTGGTGACCGCCGTCACGGTGCGCTGGTTGCCGTCCACGAGCCCCGCCGCGATCGCCGGCAGCGTCTTGTTGTCGAGCAACGCGCCCAGCACGGCCACGAAGCCCACGGTTTCCTGGTTGTCCGCGCTCGCCAGCGCGTCGATGATGCGCGGGATCGCCGGCGGGCCGAGCGCCGCGAGTTTCTCGTAGGATCGCGCCGCCGCCGGGGCGTCGGGGCTGCCCGCCGCCTTGATGGCCGCGATGAGTCGCTCGGCACGCAGGTTGGTGATGAAACTCATGGGTGGCGAGGGGGCTTCCTTCCGCGGGCGCGTCCGGCGGGGTCAGCCCGCCGGGGGTCCGGCAGCGAGTCCGGGCGACACGGGAGTATGCCACGGCGATGATGCCGCACCCGGGCGCGCGGCAACCGCGAGGCCCCGCGTCGATTCCGCTACAATCCGCCGTCCGCGGCTCATGCCGTTCTCCCACCTCGGTTGCATTCACCAGCCATGACCGACGATCGCGTCCGCGAAGCTCGCCGTGTGGTCGAGAATTATGTCGAACCATGCCTCGGGATGCCTCTTTCGGAAGCCAAAGCTGTGACCTCCGTCCGGTCCGAGGGCGGCACGACAGTGGTCGAGGTCGAGATCGGCTTTCCGGCCCGACGCTACGGGCCCGAACTCGCGGCCGGCCTCGAGCGGTTGCTCGCGACCCAGCCCGGCGTCGGTCCGGCTCGCGTCAGCGTCGGCTGGCGGGTGGCGCCGCAGGCGGTGCAGGGCGGTCTCAAGCCGCTGCCGGGCATCAGCAACGTGATCGCGGTGGCGTCGGGGAAGGGCGGCGTCGGCAAGTCCACCACGGCCGTGAACCTCGCGCTGGCGCTTGCGCTCGATGGCGCGCGCGTCGGCCTGCTCGACGCGGACATCTATGGGCCGAGCCAGCCGCGGATGATGGGGCTGCAGGGCGAGCGTCCCGTGACGCGCGACGGCCGGCGGCTCGAGCCGCTCGAGGCGCACGGTGTCAAGGTGATGTCCATCGGCTTCCTCATCGAGGAGGAGCAACCGATGGTATGGCGCGGCCCGATGGTCACGCAGGCGCTGACCCAGCTGCTGTCCGACACGAACTGGGGCGAACTCGACTACCTGATCGTGGACATGCCGCCCGGCACGGGCGACATCCAGCTGACGTTGTCCCAGCGCGTGCCGGTCAGCGGTGCAGTGATCGTCACGACGCCGCAGGACATCGCGCTGCTCGACGCCCGCAAGGGGCTGCGCATGTTCCAGAAGGTCGCCATCCCCGTGCTCGGCGTCATCGAGAACATGAGCACGCACGTCTGCTCGAAGTGCGGTCACGAGGAGCCGATCTTCGGCGCGGGCGGCGGGGCGCGCATGGCCGCGCAGTACGGCGTCGCCCTGCTGGGGCAGCTGCCGCTCGACATCCGCATCCGCGAGGAGACCGACGCCGGCTGTCCCACCGTCGTGGCCGATCCCGACGGTCCCGTGGGCCGGGCGTACCTGGAGGTCGCGCGCCGTACCGCCGCCCGCCTGTCGGTTGCAGGCGCCGCGGCCGGTCCGAGCATCACCGTCGAGGACACCTGAACGTGAGCATCAAGTCCGACCGCTGGATCCGCCGCATGGCCGAGGGCCACGGCATGATCGATCCGTTCGAGCCCGGCCAGGTGCGCACCGTGGACGGCCAGCGGATCGTCTCCTACGGCACCTCGAGCTACGGCTACGACGTGCGCTGCGCCGCCGAGTTCAAGATCTTCACGAACATCAACTCGACGATCGTGGATCCCAAGGACTTCGATCCCGATTCCTTCGTGGACTTCGGCGGCGAGGTCTGCATCATCCCGCCGAACTCGTTCGCGCTGGCGCGCACCGTCGAGTACTTCCGCATCCCGCGCAACGTGCTCACCGTCTGCCTCGGCAAGTCCACCTACGCGCGCTGCGGGATCATCGTCAACGTGACGCCGCTCGAGCCGGAGTGGGAAGGGCACGTGACGCTCGAGTTTTCGAACACCACTACGCTGCCGGCGAAGATCTATGCGAACGAGGGTGTCGCGCAGATGCTGTTCTTCGAGTCGGACGAGGTCTGCGAGGTGTCCTACCGCGACCGCGGCGGAAAATACATGGGGCAGAAGGGCGTCACGCTGCCAAAGGCTTGAGCGGGCGCGCTAGAGCCGCTCGAAGCTCACCAGCCGCAGCTGGGTCTCGAGCTGGCCCTTGCGGAACTGCACGGCCTGCACGGGTACGTAGCCGAGCCCGGGCGCGTGCCATGCCTTGACGACGCGGTCCGACCCGGCGCGCTGGTTCGCCCAGATCACGGTCTCGAACTGGCCGTAGGGCGTGACCACGGTCGCTCGCCCCTCGCTCCAGTAGCGGTAGTCCCGGAGCCGGCTGCCGGTCAGGATCGTGAAGCCCTGCGGGGCGCGGCCGGCGAGCAACTCAACGATCATCGCCGCCTGCACCGAGGCCGTGTCCTGCGTACCCGCGTTGACCGGCAGGTCGAACGGCTTGCCCTGCGCAACGCCCTTGACGCGACCCGCACTCCAGTCGAACGCGAAGCGCACGTCCTTGGCGAGGTCGGACTTGCCGTCGTTGAAGTCGAAGCTCAGGGGCCGCACACCGGCGGCCGTGACTTCCATGACGCCCCGCTCGGCCGCTTGCGGGCTCACTGCGACGCGGCCGAGCAGGTTCGGGAAGGCACGGGTCTCGTAGAGCCACTGCCCGGGCTGCGTGCCCGGCCGGAGTCCGTTCTCGATCTGGCCGCCGCTGATGCCGCGGTAGGTCGCCTGGTAACGGGCCTTGAAAGGCTGCAGGCCGGGTGAGTCCGCCTCCGTCGCGAGCGCGGCCGAGGCGAACCCCACCAGGGCCGCGACGGCGAGCAGCGCAAGCACGCCGCCTCGGCGGCGCCCGTCAGGCCGCGATTTCATCGTGAGCCTCCCGCACGAGGGGTGCGTCGAGCACCCGACCGTCGAGCAGCACCCGACCGTCGCGGCATGCGAGGCGGCCGGCGGCGAACCAGCCGATGCACTCCGGGTAGATGATGTGTTCCTGTGCAAGCACGCGGGCGGCCAGGCGGGACTCGTCGTCGTCGTCCCGGACGGGGACGCGTGCCTGTAGGACCACCGGACCGCCGTCGAGTTCGGGCGTCACGAAGTGGACGCTGGCGCCGTGCACCCGGTCGCCGGCCTCGAGCGCCCGGCGGTGGGTGTGGAGGCCGCGGTGTTTCGGCAGCAGCGAGGGGTGGATGTTGAGCAGCCGGCCAGCGAAACGATCCACGAAACCGGCGCCCAGCACCCGCATGAATCCCGCGAGCACCACCAGTCCGGGCGCATGGTGCTCGACCTCGGCGCCGAGGGCGGCGTCGAAGGCTGCGCGGTCTGCGAACTCGCGGGCGGCCACCACGGCCGTCTCGAGGCCCGCGCCAGCGGCCCAGGCCAGGCCGGGCGCACCCGTGCGGTCGCTGATCACGGCACGGATTTCGACTGGCAAGGCGCCGGCTCGCGCCTGCTCGGCGATGGCGCGCAGGTTGCTGCCGTGGCCCGAGATCAGGACGACGATCGGCAGCCGTCCGGCTGCGCCGTTCATCGCTCGATCACGGCGCCGCGCGTGCCGGGCCGCACCTCGCCCACGACGCTCGCCTGCTCGCCGCAGCGGCGCAGGATGGCGAGCGCACCGTCGGCGTCGGCCGCGGCCACGGTCAGCGTCATGCCGAGCCCGCAATTGAAGGTGCGGTGCATCTCGTCGCGCTCGATGCGGCCCGTGCGCTCGAGCCAGTCGAACACCGCGGGGCGCGGCCAGGCTCGTTCCTCGAGCACGGCCTCGAGACCGTCGGGCAGCGTCCGCGGGATGTTGCCGGACGGCCCGCCGCCGGTGATGTGGGCAATGGCGTGTACCGGCAGCTCGGCCAGCACGGCCAGCACCGACTTCACGTAGATGCGCGTGGGGGCGAGCAGCAGGTCGTAGAGCGGCGTGCCTTCGAGCATCGTGGCGGGAGTGGCGCCACTCACCGCGAGCAGCCGGCGGATGAGCGAGTAGCCGTTCGAGTGCGGCCCGGAGGAGGCGAGGCCCAGGATTACGTCGCCCGCGCGGGTCTGGCTGCCGTCGATGATGCGGTCCTTTTCCACCAGGCCGACGCAAAAGCCCGCGAGGTCGTAGTCGTCGCCCTCGTACATGCCGGGCATTTCGGCAGTCTCCCCGCCGACCAGCGCACAGCCGGCCTGCAGGCAGCCCTCGACGATGCCCTTGATCACGCGCTCGGCGACGTCCACCTGCAGGCGCCCGGTGGCGAAGTAGTCGAGGAAGAACAGCGGCTCCGCGCCTTGCACCACCACGTCGTTCGCGCACATGGCCACGAGGTCGATGCCGATCGTGTCGTGGCGGCCGGTCTCGATCGCCAGCCGCAGCTTGGTGCCCACGCCGTCGGTGCCCGACACCATCACGGGCCGCCGGTAGCGATCTAGCGGCACCTCCACGAGCGCGCCGAAGCCGCCCAGGCCACCCAGCACCTCGGGGCGCATCGAGCGCTTCACCGCGGGCTTGATGCGCTCGACGAGCTCGTCGCCCGCGTCGATGTCCACGCCGGCGTCGCGATAGGTGATCGGTCGGGTGTCTGGCATCTGGGTCTCGCGCGGGCCGCTGGCCCAGGGGGTACGAATCAAGGCTGTGCTATTTTACACGGCGCGTCCCCGCCGAGCCTGCTCCCCGACCGATGCGCCCACTCCCAAGCTTCGCCCGCCCGCACGGCCACCTCCTCGCGGTCGCGCTGTTGCTCGGGGCCCTACTGCCCGGCGCCGACACCGACGCGGCCGAAGTGCCGCTGTACGAGGTGAAGGTGCCGCTCAACGGCACGAGCGAGGCCGAGCGCGCTACCGCCTTTGCCGAGGCGATGCGGGCGGTCGCGGTGCGCGTGTCCGGGCGACGGGAAGCGGCCGCGAATGCAACGGTCACCGCGGCCGATCCCGCCCGTCACGTCCAGCGTTACACCAGCGGCTCCGACAAGACGCTCACGGTCGGATTCGACGGTGCGTCGGTCGACCGTCTGCTGCAGCAGGCGGGGCTGACCTTCTGGGCGGCGGAGCGACCCTTGACGCTCGTGGACGTCGCGACCGCCGATCGCGTCGCGGCGGTCGACGCGGCGCAGTGGCGTGGACTGCCGATCGCCTGGCAGGCCGGCGCGGCTGCGATCGGCCCGGCTCAGGCCGTGCTCAAGGGGACGCCGAACGGACCGCAGTTCGACTGGTCGTTCAGTCATGCGGGCGAGACCGTGCAGGCGCGCGGCTCACTGGCGGACGGCATCCACCTCGCGGCCGACACCCTTGCGGCCCGGTACGCGCCGCCGTCGTCGCGCGGCAATTCGAGCCTGGTGCTGCGCGTGGCGGGCATGGGCGACGTCCGCATGTACACCGGCGCGCTCGCGTACCTCGACTCGCTCAGCCTGGTCCGCAGCGTGGCGGTCGAGGCCCTCGAGGGCGATGTCGTCCGGCTTCGCGTGGTGGTGCGCGGCGACCGGGAGCTGCTCGGCCGCATCGCCACGATGGACGGGAAGCTCCAGCCGGTGGCCCGCGGCGCCGAGCCGGCTCCCGAGGCGGATTTCAGCTTCGAACCATGAGCCTGCGATACCTTCCGAACCTGCTGTGCGTCCTCAGGATGCTGCTCGTCTACCCCGTGGCGTACTGGATCCTGCAGGGCCGGTTTCCCGCCGTCATGGGCCTCTTCGCGCTGGCGGCGTTCACCGACGCGCTCGACGGCTTCCTCGCCAAGCGCTTCGGGTGGACCAGCGAACTCGGCAAGATGCTCGACCCGGCCGCCGACAAGCTGTTGCTGATCACGGTGTTCGTGTGCCTGAGCGTCACCGGCCTCGCGCCGTGGTGGCTCACCGCGCTCGTGATCCTGCGCGACCTCGTGATCGTGTGCGGGGCACTCGCGTACCGGCAGTTGTTCGGGCCGGTGCGCGGTTCGCCCACCGCGGCCAGCAAGCTCAACACCCTTTGCCAGATCGTCTTCTGCCTCGCGGTCGTGGCGACCGCGGCCTACGGGTGGCCGGGCGCGACCGCGATCACGGCGCTCGGCGCGCTGGTGCTGCTCACGACGGCCGTGAGCGGCATCGACTACGTCCTGATGTATTCGCGGCGTGCGGCCGGCGTGGTCAGGGCCCGCGCCGTGGCCCCCGGCTGAGCCGCCGTGCAACAGCTGCCGCTCGGGGTGCGCCTTGCCGAATCCGCCCGCTTCGCCAGTTTCGTCGCCGGGCCGAATCGCGAAGCGCTCGAGCTGCTCGCGGGGTGCTCGCCTCCACGCCTGCTCTGGCTCTGGGGGCGCACCGGGACGGGCAAGACGCACCTGCTGCAGGCCGCCTGCGCGGCGGTCGGCGAGCGCGGTGGCGCCGCGGCTTACCTCGATCTCGAGTCCGTCGGCACGCCCGGGCTCATCGAAGGGTTCGACGCGCTCGACCTCGTGGGCCTCGACTCGCTCGAGCGCGTCTCGGACGATGCCGCCTGGAATGCCGCGATCTTCCGCCTGCACACGCTGATGCAGGACGGTAGCGGGCGCCTGTACGTCGCGAGCACCGGACCGCCGGCCGCGCTGCGTTTCCGGCTGCCGGACCTGCGCTCGCGTCTGCTCGCCGCCCCGGTCCACCAGCTCCACGAGCTCGCCGAGGAGGACCGGATCGCGGTGCTGGAGCAGCGGGCCGGACGGCTCGGGCTGGTGCTGCCGAGGGAGGCCGCGGCCTACCTCGTGCACCGCATGCCGCGTGACATGCACTCGCTGTGTGCCGCGCTCGACCGGCTCGACGTGGCCGCGCTCACCGCGCAGCGACGGCTCACCGTGCCGTTCCTGCGGCAGGTGCTCGAGGGTCAGCCCGCCGACGCGTCCTGACCGGCCGGCGCGGCCGGCGCGGCAGACGCAGTCGGTCTCGTTACGCGCAGGCAGTACACGAGACTCACGAACCAGGCCAGGCTGGCAAACAGGATCGCCCCAGCGACAGTCCGCACGGCGGGATTGGCGATCACCTCGGTCGTACCGTAGGCGAAGTAGGGGGCGACGCAGAGAGTCGCCCAGGCGCAGGTGCGCCGGTTGCGGCGCCACAGTCCGCGCAAGGGCAGCAGCAGCGGGAGCAGGAGCACAGCCATCCACGCCAGGCCGGTCGGCCACGGCGCCGAGCGCAGCGCCGCCGCGGCGACGCAGGCCGCAAGCAGCGCCGCGCCCGCAAGCGTCAGGCGCCATGCGCGCTCGAGCCTCGCCGACGGCTTCGCGGACACGCTCACGAGCGCAGTGGCCGGGCGGCGACCGCGAGCTCGGCAACCCGCTGGCCGAGCAGCCGTGCGAGCTCCCGCTCGTCCTCGCTCAGGCGCGACGGATCGGAGCTGCCGCGTTCGGCCCAGTGGCTCGCGCCGTAGGGGGTCCCGCCCGTGCGCGTGCGGTTGAGCGCCTCGGCGGTGAACGGCAGGCCGACCAGGTACATGCCGTGGTGCAGCAGCGGCAACATCATCGTCAGCAGCGTCGATTCCTGGCCGCCGTGCATCGCGCCGGTGGAGGTGAACACGCCGGCCGGCTTGCGGTCGAGGCCGCCGTTGAGCCACAGCGCGCTCGTGCCGTCGAGGAAGTGCTTGAGCGGGGCGGCCATATTGCCGAAGCGCGTCGGGCTGCCGATCAGCAGCCCGTCGCAGTCGCGCAGGTCGTCGTGGGTGGCATAGGGCGGACCGTCGTCCGGCACCGCTGGGGCCACCGCCTCGGTCACCGGGGAGACCGGCGCCACGGTGCGCACGCGCGCGCGCGCACCCGGCACCGATTCGACGCCGCGCGCCACCTGCCGCGCGAGTTCCGCGGTGGCGCCTTGGCGCGAGTAGTACAGCACCAGCACGTCAGCCATGTGTTCGTGTTCCCGTGTGTGGAGACGCCGCGCGCGGCGCGCGCAGGCCGGCGGATTCTAGGGCCGTCAACCTTGACGGTACAGGGTGCAGTTGTTACGGTCCCGGCACCCTGCACTCCGCCCGTATGCCGTTCATGCGTCGTTACACCCTGCCCCTGCTGCTGGCCGCGCTGCTGGCCGGCGTGACGCTCGCCGGCTGTGCGGGCGCCCCCTTGCAGGAGATGAGCGACGCGCGCCAGGCGGTCCGTGCCGCCGAGCGGGCGGGCGCCGCGAAGCATGCGCCCGAGCCGCTCGCCGAGGCCCGCCGACTTGTCGAGCAGGCGCGGCTCAACATGCAGAAGGGGGAGTACAAGGCCGCACGCGAAGACGCCGACAAGGCGCGCGAGAAGGCTACGGAGGCCCGTCGCCTCGCCGAGGCCGCCGTCGCGCCCCCCGCCGGAGCGTGATCCCGCATGAGCGACTGGGTCGCGCGGCGCTGCTACGTTGCGGGCCGAGTGCAGGGCGTGTTCTTCCGTGCCAGCACCCGCGCACGGGCTGAGGCACTCGGTCTGACCGGCCATGCCCGCAACCTTCCGGATGGACGTGTCGAGGTGCTCGCCTGCGGGGTGCCGTCGGCGGTCGAGGCGCTGTGCGGCTGGCTCCGGGAGGGGCCGCCGGCCGCTCACGTGACCGCAGTGGAGGTCGAGCACGTCGCGACTGCGACGCTGCCTGGCCGGCCGGCCGGCTTCAGCACCGTTTGACGCTGCTCACTGGTCGTAGCGCCAGCGCGCCAGCAACCGGTCGATGACGAGGTCCGAGTAGGTCGGACGGCCGAGGCTGCCGTTGTAGCGCTGCAGCGCGCGCGGGTAGTTGCCGCGTTCCTTGCGCAGGTAGTAGCCGAGGATGGTCGTGCCCATGCGCACGTTGTCCGGGATGCGTACCAGCTGCTCGTTGCTCATGCCGAGCTCGCGCGGCCAGAACGGCATCACCTGCATCAGGCCGACCGCGCCCGCCGAGGACACTGCAAACCGGTCGAAGCGGCTCTCGACGTCCATGACCGCAAGCACGAGCTCGGGCGGCACGTCCACGCGGCGGGCCTCGCAATGGACGTGGTGCAGGATCTGCTCGCGCTCCTGCTCGTCCTTGACGTAGCGCTGCAGCCGCGGCTCCATGAAGGCGAACCAGACCGCGCGCTCGTAGCGGTCCGCGAAGCAGTCGGCGGGCTGCAGCACCTCGGCGAGCACGCCGCGCAGCTCCGGGTCCATCTGCCGGTCGGCATGCGCCGGGGCCGCGGGCAGCGCCGTCATCAGCAGCAGGGCCGTGAGTGCGGCGGGCCGCATGCAGCGTCAGCGGCCAGCGCCGCTCCGCCCCCGGAGGAACTGCACGACGGACTCGACCGGCACGTCTGCGCCGTCCCCGCCGGCACGCGCCTTGTACTCGAGCGCGCCGCGCTCGAGGCCCTTGTCGCCCACCACGATGCGGTGGGGGATGCCGAGCAGCTCGTTGTCCGCGAACTTCACCCCGGGACGGGCGTCGCGGTCGTCGAACAGCACCTCGAAGCCGGCCGCCTGAAGCTGGACATAGAGGCGCTCGGCGATCTCGCGGACGCGCTCGGACTTCTGCAGGTTGATCGGGATCAGGGACACGTCGAAGGGGGCGATCGGTTCCGGCCAGAGGATGCCGCGCTCATCGTGGTTCTGCTCGATGGCCGCCGCCACGACGCGCGTCACACCGATGCCATAGCAGCCCATGAACATGGTCACGGCCTTGCCCTGCTCGTCGAGCACGGTGGCGTTCATGGCCTCACTGTATTTGCGCCCGAGCTGGAAGATGTGCCCGACCTCGATGCCGCGGGCGATGCCGAGCGTGCCCTGGCCCGAGGGGCTCGGGTCGCCCGGCACGACGTTGCGGAGGTCCACGGCGTCGGGCTCCGGCAGGTCGCGGCCCCAGTTGACGCCGGTGAGGTGCAGGTCGCGGCGGTTGGCGCCGCAGACGAAGTCCGCCGCGCGGGCCGCCGCGTGGTCGGCGTACAGCCGGAGCTTCAGGCCGACCGGACCGATGAAGCCGGGCTCGCACCCGGTCGCCCCGCGCACCTGCTCGGCCGTGGCCATCTTGAGTGGCGCGCGCACGCCCGGCAGCTTCTGCGCCTTGACGGCGTTCAACTCGTGGTCGCCGCGCACCACCAGCGCCACCACGCCGTCGTCGGTGCCCTCGACCAGCAGTGTCTTGAGGCACTGCGCGGTCTCGACCTTCAGGAAGGAAGTGAGCTCGACGATGGTGCGTACGCCGGGCGTGGCCACTTCCTGCAACGACGCGATCGCCGCGGCACGCGGGGCGGCCGGCGCGAGCGCCTCGGCCATCTCGAGGTTGGCCGCGTAGTCGTCACCGTCGGAGAAGGCGATGGCGTCCTCGCCGGAGTCCGCGAGCACGTGGAACTCCTGCGAGGCGTTGCCGCCGATGCTGCCGGTATCGGCGCGCACCGCGCGAAAGCGCAGGTTCATGCGCGAGAAGATGCGCGAGTAGGCCTCGTACATCGCCTGGTAGCCCTGCTCCAGCGAGGCCTCGTCGAGGTGGAAGGAGTAGGCGTCCTTCATCGTGAACTCGCGCGCGCGCATCACGCCGAAGCGCGGGCGGATCTCGTCGCGGAACTTGGTCTGGATCTGGTAGAAGTT
>Ga0209254_10000839_pt1 | contig 26752 bp, 33 predicted proteins | sample FrelakmetDIP11DI_FD_187148 | JGI IMG/M metagenome (GOLD analysis project Ga0209254, IMG submission 187148) | Freshwater lake sediment microbial communities from the University of Notre Dame, USA, for methane emissions studies - DIP11 DI (SPAdes)... | ecosystem: Environmental > Aquatic >...
GATTCGTATTCCAACCATCATCCCCTAGAATAGAATACGAATCCTCACCTGATATCTGTAGCGGTCAGTTACGCTCCGATTACATTCGCACTTTAGTGGCAATTCCCGTTTAACGCCATCGCGCTTGAATCCGCTCATGCGAGTTACGTCTTTAAGAGACAACAATGCAGGTCTTATCTATGAAGTCTATCAGCGTACCTGCATGGGAGTGGTATGGGTGGAAGCCGGAAAAGCTTTCCTTCCCCGACAGCTGGGACATTAACGTTCAGAAGATGAAGGGCCACGACGCCAAGACCCTCAATCCCAAGGAGATTGAGGAAAAACTCCAGCATCCACTCGGCACAAAGCAACTCAGCGAAATCGCTAAAGGAAAACGGAAATGCGTCATAATATTCGACGACATGACCCGTCCTACAAAGGTGACTCAGATCCTCCCCTCCGTACTCGACGAACTCCGAAGAGGCGGCATAACCGACGACCAGATCGTTTTCATGATGGCGTCAGGCGCCCATACTGGGCGAATGCTCTTCGATTTCCAGAAAAAACTCGGCGAGGAGATATGCGCGAAGCACCTCGTCTTCAACCACAACCCCTACGAGAGATTCGTAGACCTCGGGAAAACAAGCCGCGGGACACCGGTCCTCATAAATAAGGAGGTCATGAGCTGCGACCTCAAGGTCGTCGTAAGCAGCATAATGCCCCACTTCGGCTACGGGTTTGGAGGCGGCAGCAAAATGATCCTCCCCGGCGTCGCTGCTGTAGAATCCATCAGCCCTAATCACGCTATTAAGAAGGGTACCGACCCCGGGAAGATCAATGGGAACGAGCGTCGCCTCGACTCAGAGGAAGCCTCCAGGAAAGCAGGCCTTGACTTCGTCGTCCACGCCCTCCTCAATGTCGACTCCGACGCTTGCGACCTCGTATCCGGCGACATGATCGATGCCCACCGCGAAGGCGTCAGACGCGCTAGAGCCCACTACGTCACGAAGGTCGTCAAAAATGCAGACATAAGCATTGGCAACACATACCCGATGGCTAACGAAGGCTACAAGGCATACCACATCATACTAGAGTCTGTAAGGGAGAGCGGAGACATGGTCTACCTCCTCTTCACACCCGAGGGTTGCCGTGTCCACTTCTACAACGGCAGGTTCGGCATGGACTATGGCGGCCAAGGCTGGAAACCAGACGTCTACGTCAAGAAGCCTTGGAAGATGGGTCGAGTAATTTGTGTCTCACCCAGCGGCCTCATGAAGGTCGACGAACACTACTACGGCGAAGGCTCCAAGTGGGTGAAGACTTGGAAGGAGGCTCTAGAACTCATGGAGGACAAACACGGTTCCCGAGCCAAGGTCGCTCTATACCCAACAGCATCGATGCAGATCAGCGAGGCGAACGCCAGCAGCGACTAGTAATAAAAACTATCTTTTCCCCAAATATTCTGGGCTAGACTCCAGTCTTTCCACCTTATATAAATACACTATGTTAGGAGAACCTTCAGGTGTTAGATAAAGATCGGCGAAAGAAGATCTTCAAAGCCCTCAATCACGACTTCAGGGAGAAAATACGCGCGCATTTAAAAACAATTATTAACGTATGTGTTTAGCTCGGATTAAAAAATGAGAAATTTGAATTATTTTTATGTAATTTCCGCTATATTTTTTGTGGAAATGTCAAAATAAATATCGTTCAAAAGCTGAACTTTACATCGAAAATTATCGAGCTAAACACATACTGAGGTTTCGTATTAACTCCGTTTTCAGCCTGCGCGCGCGCATCACCACTTCGTCTGTGTTGGGTCTTCCTCCCCTCGGGGTGTCGTTCCGGTACATGGCTTTGATTATGGGTCGGAAGGCCTCCCAGTCGACGGCTTGTTTGATCTTGGCGAGTCTGTCGCCTTTTCCTTTGACTTTTTCGTAGGCTTGGCGGAAGATGTATGAGGTGAAGGAGTCCATGGTGGTGCTTCATGGGGCGGCGATCTATAAGCTTAACCGAGGGGGAGTAAAACGGAGGTTAATCCAAATCCTCATGCTTATTAACTTATGTAGAAATCTACATCTTTCTCTACGGGCGCAAGTTGGATTTCTTGAAGCTGCTTCATAGTCGCGTATAGAGCGGGGTATAGCATAACAACATCCGTAAGCGACAAGATACCCACAAGGTTCTCCCCAAACTCCCCTCCTAGGACAGGTAACTTCTTGATCCCCTGCGTTAACATCACCTGAACCGCGCTTTCAAGTGACATATCGGGTCTTGCGATCATGACTGGCTGAGACATTATCTCCCTAACTTTTACCTTCTCCGCATCCCTCCCTTTCGCCATTACCCTCGTACATAGATCTTTCTCAGTAACTATGCCGGAAATCTTCTTCTTCGACACGACAACGAGGCTGCTAACCCCCTTAAAGTCCATCATCTTCGCTGCTTGCCTCGCAGAATACTCACCCTCTATAGTGACAACACTCGAGCGCATAACATCCTCGACCTTAAGACTCATGGTAAGCACCGGCTAAAACTCACAGATAGAAGCATTCGTTAAAGCGATTATGGAGCCAAGACTAATATGACAAAAACAGCTCTGAACTTAAGCCCCTTAATAAAACTTCAAATCTCACCAAACCTAGATTAACTCCGCCCTTGTCGGTGATTATATGAGCGGAATGATACTTGTCAGGGACATAATGGCGAAGAACGTCAAAACTGTCCGCACAGACGACAGCGTCCACGATGCTGTCGTTAAAATGAACAAATTCGACGTAGGCAGCGTCATCGTTACTAACAACAATCGCGCAGTTGGTATTATAACGAGTAAAAACATCCTCCGTAGAATCGTCGAGTCACGACTCGACGCCAGCACGATCAGAGCTAAAGATATCATGAGCAGCCCACTCATCACTATTGAGCCCGACGCATCGATCGAAGACGCCGCCAAGTTAATGGTTCAGAAAAAGATCAAGAAAATTGCCATAATCGAGAAAGACAAAATCATCGGTATCATAAGCACAAGCGATATTGTCAAAGCCAACCCGACCCAACTAGGCATCCTACGAGAGCTATTAAAAGTTAGCTAAATAGATAGTGGTTGAATAAACCGCCCGCGCGCGAGCCGTAATAGCGCACTAGACCCCCCTACAAAGTCTTAACTGTATCCCAGTTAGAATATCTGCGGTCTTTATGGCTCAAAGAAAGAAAGATTCATGGGAACGCGAAGCATCAAAGCCGACGGAGTACCACTGCGTCGAGGCTCGCAGAGGCAGAGAATTCATCATTAGGATGACGACCGGCACAGATGTATATAAGGCGCTCCAGCAGTTCGCCAAGGACAAGAAGATCAGGTTCGGCAAGATCCACGCCGCCTTCATGGGGGGATTCACCCCCGCAAAGATGTACATGTGGACTCCCGACAATCGGAACCACTCCAATTGGCACAACGAGACAGCTGCCAGCTTCGAGAACCTCAGTATGCTCATCAGCATGAGTGGTATGATCCATACACGCATTGCAGACGGTAAACCCGAACCCTTCCCCGCCATCCACTACTGCATAGGCGGTGCTTGGGATGTACCAACTGTTGGCGGCCACCTCACCGAGGGAACGATCGTCAAAGGGGTAGTGGAAGTCTTCGTGACTGAGATTCTAGGTATAGAAGAGCTTCTACCCTCTAACTACGACCCGTTATTAGACGGCGCACCCGAGGAGTGGTACAGAGAAGTCAAATAAATCTAATAACGCCACTATTTTTGTTGAATAAAACAGCTATTTTATATTACAACTATTGATACTAAATTGCTTTATTTTTGGTAATGTTTTAAATAGTTTTTCTTATTAAAACATATATAAAGAATTTTAATAGAGAAGATCAATTTATGATGTAATATCTATTGTTTTTTACTTGTTTAAATTTAAGAATGCCATTTCTCTATCCTGCAGATTGGTTTCGTGTGGTTGAGGGGGAACCCTCAAAAAGAAAGGTGATACAAATGCCAGAATGCGAGATCTGCGGTGAAGAATCAGATAAACTCATCAAATGCAAGTCCTGTGGCGCCAAGTTCTGTGAGGACTGTGGTTCCCCAATTGAGAAGCGGTGCGAGTTCTGCGCCGAGGAAAAGGAGTTCGACGAGGAAGACTTGGAAGACATCGATGAGCCATCCGAGGAAGTAATCAAAGACGACGAAGGATAGGTTCGGTAAAACCTTACATAGTAACCTCTTTCCTTGAAATAGGACCACAAAGCGTATTTTACTAGAAACCTTAGTTCAAATTGAGATGTCCCAGGAGAAGACCAAATACTGCCCTTACTGTGGCGTCCAGATAGACTACAAGTATACTACGTGTCCCTCCTGCGGAAAACCACAACCAAAGATGGAAGGCATCATACCGATTCACGTAGTTCAAAGAAAGAACCCCGCTCTCGCTGCTGCTCTTTCCCTATTGATCACTGGAGCTGGCCAAATCTACCTCGGACGTGTTGGTAGGGGTATACTCTTCCTCGGGACTGTGCTTCTACTCGGATTCCTACTCGAAGGTATCCTAACCTTTGACCAACTTATGATCGTTGGAGTAGCATTTTCCATAATATCTGCCTGGGACGCATACAATATAGCAAAAAGGATCAATGATTAACTCCCTCTGTTTTCGCGCGCGCGAATCAATATCTACTTGAACCTAAGTATACACTTGTTCGTCATCTTAGCCGTCAAATATATCCAAGTCAATACCAACAATTTTTTTAATTCCTTATACCTACTCTCAGTCTGTCACAAAATGGGTGTTCATGTAGCTGTAGTCGGGAACGGTAGGATTGGTAGGCCAACTGCCTACTCGCTTTTAACCGAGAGGCTGATGGATGAGCTTAGTCTCGTGGACATCAAGTCCGGCTTATCTTGGGCCTTTGGCGAAGAGCTTAAACACGCTGCTGCGAGCCTCGGGCTGAATGTAGAGATTAATTCTTACGAAAAAGATGACGGTGTGAGTGGTGCTGACCTTGTGGTCGTCTGTCCTGGTAAACCGAGGATGCCGGGTGTCCAGCAAGATAGACGCGATCTAGCAATAGCGAACGCTGCAACGATCATGCAGGTAGTTGAGGATACGGTGCCTAGGAACCCCGGTGCGAAGTGGGTCGTTGTCTCCAACCCTGTCGATGCCATGGCGACTCTCTTCAAGAGGTTAAGTCGGGAGAACTTTGTTATAGCCAGCGGAGATTATCCCGACACACTTAGGTTTAGGACTAAGCTTTGTATGGATCTCGGGGTTAATGTTTCAGAGGTGGAGGGCTTCGTCGGTGGGGAACATGGATCAGCTGCATACCCCCTTTGGTCCACAACAAGGATCGCAGGCAAAACGATCGACGACTATCTCACTGATTCCCATAAGATACTCGATAGGGGGGATGTGGTCAAGTATGTTCGAGGCATATCCAAACAGATAGTAGATGTCATCGGTGCGACCGAGTTCGGTCCTGCAGCCGGCTTCAGGAACATAGTCAAGGCGATCCTTAAAGACGGAAGAGAATTAATGAGCGTCGCCAACTCGATAAAATTCCCAGAACTCCCCGAGGCAGTCCATGTTAGTATACCAACCGTTGTGGGATCTAAGATCGGCCCCAACATCTGGGATAAACTGACACTAAACGAGCAGGCTGACATCAAGACCGCTGCGAAGGCAATTTATGGTAACTACAAACTAGCTCTGGAAAGTCTCGGAGTTAATTAATGGTTTACATCACTGGACTCATCATATGGAATAAGATCCTAACAATGCGAGCGATGTTGTTTGAAGAATATATCGAGGCGCGTGTGAGCTTCATCTAGTATCTAATCGATGGACAAGTGCGCGCTGTTATGGATCCTTTAGATGACTCGAAAGCGGCGTTTAGGACGTTGACTATATTATCTCGCGCGCGCGTGGATAACCTGATTTATCGACCTCATAGGAATAGAGTCACCGCGCTTGACGTCGTCGCTAGCGATAGCCGATATGGTATCGAAGATGATAGATGAGCTACTAGTTTAAATTGAGCTTGTCTACCTATACCTAATCCTTTAATATTCACAGTTAGTAATTCTAAATACATCAGTTTACACAACCAAACTATCCTAGGTGTTATTCAGTGAGGTTCTGCGATAAATGCGGCTCCTTTATGGAGAAATCTCAAGGGGGATACCGGTGCAAGAAGTGCGGTTTCGAGGTTAATCCTGGTGTTGTTGAGGTAGCTCGGGAGGAGGCTAAGGCGGAGCCGGTCTACGTCTTAAGGGGGGAGGACGAGACCATTAAGGTTAGCCAAATCTGCCCCCAGTGTGGACATAGTGAGGCGTACCACCAGGTCAGGGTCGCGCTCGGGGAACATGCGGGTGTTAATAGCGATAGATATGTTGAGAGGTTTAAATGCGCCTCATGCGGGCACACCTGGGTCAAGAACTAGTCCAGTTGACCTTGACCCTTAGCGGTATTCCCTTTTCGACGCTCTTCGACACTATACAATAGTCCTCGAAGAGGGCTAAACATCTCTGCATTTGGCCCACGTACTCATTGTCAACATGCGCGTCGAGTTCCGCCGCAACCTCGGTTATCCTCCAGCGACCTTTCTCGTTTCGTGTCATTTTGGCGTTGACCCTGGTCTTCATACCCTTGACTTGAGCCCTTGTCTTCTGGAGGCAGAAGAGTAGGCTGGAGCTTAGACAGTTGCCCATGGCTGCGGCGAGCATCATAGAGGGTGAGGGTCCCTCCCCCTTCCCGAGGGGCTCCGCCTCGTCAGTTATCAGAGCCTCCATCCCCTCTTGGCCGAATTCTATCTTGAAGGAGTAATCTTGAATTCTCTCAAGCTCGACCGTAAGGATCTTTTCTTCACTCAATCTGATCTTGTTGTGTTTAGGGAAGGCTGTATTTAAACAGATTTTTGCTCCGTAGTTCTTGGGAGTGTTGGTTCATCGTTAGGGTGATCTTTCTTGTGCCTGCTCTCGTAGAGATAGCCGAAGCCGAATAGGCCGAATCCGAGTATGACACATATCCAAATTATCCATTCATTGCTTGTATCTTGGGTGATGGTTATCTGGTAGATTGTGGCGGCGCTGATCAGCGCGCAGAGAACGGCTCCGATGTACATTAGATTCCATGAAGTTGCTAACCTTGCCAATGGTGATCGGATCAAATACCGCTTGGAGCCGGATTTTAACCTTCTCGATACGGTTAAAGGCATATTACGCCCCTCGAGAGCTATGTCTGGTATGCGAAGAAAGGAGAAGGAGATAACCGAGAAAGCGGTGATGGAGGAGATTCTGCGGGAACAGGATGTGGGGAGACTCGCCACTTCAGTTGATGACCGGCCTTACGTAGTCCCTATCAATTATGTCTATTTCAACGGTAAGGTCATCTTTCACAGCCACCCTGACGGGATGAAGATGGCGAACATATCGAAGAACCCGAGGGTTTGCTTCGAGGTCGACTTGGGAGAGATAATCCGGGGTGATAAGCCCTGCGATTACACTTGGAAATATCTTAGCGTCATAGTAAGCGGTGAGGCCAAGGTCATCACTGACCAGGATAAGCGTCTCATGGCACTCCGGCGGCTAAGCGATAAATATGCGCCTGGGAAGGGCAAGACCCTTACCGCAGAGGTTATGGCAAGGAACCCGTACCTCTCACTCGTTGAGATCTCAATCGAGGCGATGACTGGCAAGAAGAGTCCTATCCAGCCCGCAAGTTTATGAGCGGACCTTTATTGGCCAATATTCCATTCCCGTTAATCGCGCGCGCGCTCCTTCTTATTATGAGCTTCAAGCTTCTGGAAACCTTTTTGAGTGGCGCGTATATGCTGGGTTGATAATGGGTATCCCTGAGAAGATAAAGAAGATTGAGGAAGAGATCGCCCGTACCCAGATCAACAAGGCGACGGAGCGACACCTCGGGGTACTCAAGGCCCGCCGGGCTAAATTGATGCGTGAGCAGGAAGAGCAGCAAATAAAGGCGAGCGGGAGGGGGAGTGAAGATGGCTACTCCGTGAAGAAGACGGGCGACGCCACCGTGGTTCTCATAGGCATGCCCAGTGTCGGAAAATCAACTATCTTGAACCAGGTAACCAACGCGAAGTCGAAGGTGGGTGCCTACGATTTCACGACTCTAACTGTAGTGCCAGGTCTCATGGAGTATCGCGGAGCGAAGATTCAGATTCTCGATTTGCCTGGGATAATCGCCGGCGCGGCGCAAGGGAAGGGACTCGGCAAGAGAGTACTCAGCGTGGCGAGGTCTGCTGACCTCCTCCTTATCACCCTCGACGTATTTCAGCCTGGCGCCAAACCGTTACTTCTGAAGGAGCTACGAGAGATAGGTATCAGGCCGGAGATGAAGCCGCCGAATATCGTCATAGAGAAAACTGCTACTGGCGGGGTCTCGGTTATCGCTCAAGTCCCGCTTACGAAGATAAGAAAGGAGACGATTAAGGACATACTCTCAGTCTACGGCTTCCACAATGCCCGTGTTATGATCCGGGAGGATATAAACGACGAGCAGCTCATCGACGTCATCCTTGGTAACAGGGTTTACGTGCCAACCTTCGCCGTCCTCAACAAGATAGACATGATCGACTCGGAGAGCCTGAGGAAGGTTCGGGAGAAGCTTGACTACTATGTCCTCCCCATTGCGGCAGAGTCGGGCGTTAACATCGATGAGTTCCGTGAGCAGCTCTACCAGAGACTCGAGTTTATAAGGATATACATGCGGCCAAAGGGTGGGGAGACGGACTATAAGGAGCCGCTTATAGTACGGAGCGGCTATACGGTGGGGGACGTCTGTGACACGCTCCACAAGGCATTGCGCACGGACTTCAAATATGCGCAGGTCTGGGGGAAGAGTGTCAGGTTCGGTGGGCAGAAAGTAGGTCTCAATCATAGACTGCATGACGAGGACGTGCTTACCTTCGTGACAAAGTAGTATATCCCTGAGGGTTTTTTCTAGGATAGATCTCGTGGTTCTTCTTTTAGACCTTAACTAGCTGCATCTCACATAGGCGCCTGTAAAGCTCGTTTTTCTTTACTAGCTGGTTGTGGGTGCCCTCGGCTTGGACAGCGCCGTTGTTCAGGACAATTACGCGGTCGGCGTCCCTAACTGTACTGACGCGGTGGGTTACTATGAGAATCGTGCGGTTCACCATCTCGGCCTTGAGGACGTTTTGGATGAGTTGTTCCGTGTAGGGGTCGACGCTACTAGTTGCCTCGTCGAGGATGAGTATCTTGGGATCGGAGATCAGTGCCCTCGCGAGACAGACGAGCTGGCGCTGTCCGTAGCTTAGGTTGCTGCCTCGCTCTCTGACTTCCTCGTCGTAGCCACTCGGAAGGCGGGTGATAGGGTCGTGGATGCCTACAAGTTTAGCGACTCTAATCATCTCCTCATCGGTGGCGTTGGGGCGTCCGAATTTGAGGTTGTATCGGAGCGTCCCCTGGAAGAGGAAGGGCTCCTGTAGGACGATGCCGACCCTACGGCGGAGTGCCTTGAGCTTCACCCTCCTAAGGTCGACTCCGTCGATAGTGACTGCGCCGAAGTCCGGGTCATAGAAGCGGCCGACGAGGTTGATTATGCTTGACTTCCCGGAGCCAGTTGGGCCGAAGATGGCGAGGCGCTCGCCTGGGCGCGTCTTTATGTTTATCTCCTTGAGGATGGGCTGATCCTTGGCGTAGCTGAAGCGGACGTCTTTGAGCTCGACCACTCCCTCCCCCTCTGGGAAGTCGATGGCGTCGGGCGCCTCCTTCACATCGGGGACTATGTCGAGGACCACAAATATGCGCTCCGCACCCGCGAGGGCGCTCTGTATCTCCCCGTAGAATGTGCTGATGTTTTGTATCGGGTCGAGGTAGCTCGTCGTGTACTGGGTGAAGGCAACGAGGTCGCCGATTGCGAGATATGCGCCGATGACCTGTTGACCACCAAAAAACCAAATTAGGGTGCTTATCAGGGCGGAGAAGAAGCCGACGGTGGCCTCGTAGATATTCGCGGTGACCTCCGCCTTGATCTGAGCTTTCGCATTCGCGACATTGACCTTATTGAAGTCAGAGAGGCTCTTCTCCTCCTGCGCCATCGCCTTCGTTACCTTGGCGCCAACCATTAGGTCCTGCACCTTTCCCGTCATCGAGGCGATGTTCTGCCTTGCGACCCTCCAATTGTTCCTCACGAACCTATTCAGGGTCGTTGTAACTATCGCTATGATGGGGGCCATGACAACAGCTACTAGGGCTAGCTGCCAGTTCAGCAGGAACATAGTCCCCAGGATGGCGACCGCCGCGATTAGGTCCGCGACTACGCCGATTATCCCCGACGAGACCAACTTCCTGAGCGCCTCAGCATCGTTCGTCACGCGTGAGACTAGCTTCCCCGTGTTACCATATTCAAAGAAGTTCTGGCTCAGCTTCTCTAAATGAAGGAAGAAGTCCGATCTGATATCCGCGATGATGTTCAACCCGAGCTTGTTTAGGTAGTACTCCTGTAAACTCATGACGCCCCATAGGGCGATGCCTACTGCGACGTAGATCAGGCCAGCTGAGACAATGTCCAGCCACTGGGTGGCTGTTCCGCTGCCGAGCGTCTGGGCAATCTCCCTGATTATATCTGCGAGCCACCTTTCGTTGGGCTCCGGTGTGCCGCTGATGAAGGTATCGAGAGTGACCTTGTAGATGTAGGGCCCTGATAGGACGAGGGTGGTCTTCGCCATTATAATCGACGCCATTGCTACGACGAGAGACATGTGGCGGAGCATGTAGTCCTTGATAATCCTCTTAACGAGCCCCCAGTCGCTGAACCTCCTCTCTGTGGATTCTAATGAGCCAACGTCGTACCTGCCAGCAAACTCCGCCATCAGTCATCAGCCTCCTGTTCGAGAGTGAGCGTCTGTGACTCTATTAGCATCCTATACTTCTCACTCTCTTTCAGCAGCTTCATGTGTTTCCCGATGGCGATAATCTGTCCCTGGTCGATAACCACTACCTTATCCGCCGACTCGCAGGTCGAGGCGCGCTGCGTGATGATGAGTGCCGTGCGTCCCTCGAGGAGGGCATCTATCGCCTTCCTGATCTGGACCTCGGTCTCGGCGTCGACGTTGCTCGTCGAGTCGTCGAGGATGAGTATTCTTGGGTTAGTGAGTAGGGTCCTCGCTATTGCGATCCTCTGCCTCTGCCCCCCGCTCAGGGTGAGTCCCCTCTCACCGACTGGTGTGTCGTAGCCTTTGGGCAGCGAGTCTATGTAGTCGTGCATCTGGGCTGCCTTCGCTGCTGCGACGACCTCCTCGTCAGTCGCCTCGGGCTTACCGAATCTTAAGTTCTCCTTGAAAGTTTCTGAGAATATATAGATGTCTTGGAGGACGATGCCTATCTGCCCCCTAAGCGACTTTAGGGAGGCCTCGCGGACATCGTGGCCGTCGACGGATACCTGCCCTGCCGTGACATCGTAGAAACGAGGAACCAACTCCGTCAAAGCGCTTTTCCCGCTACCGACGAAGCCGATTATCGCCACCTTCTCCCCCGCTAAGACCTTGAGGTTAACGTCCCGAAGAACCTCTGAGGTCCCACCGTAGCTGAATGAGACCTCCTTGAATTCAATCTCCCCCTTAAGACGCGGTAGCTCAAAAGGATGCTCCGGCTCTGGGACGTCCCTGCCGACGTCGAAGACCTCGAAGATGCGCTTCGCGCTCACGACGCCGTCTTGGTAGAAGTCCATGAGCCTTGCGTACATCCTTACAGGACCAACAATTTGAGTGAAGTATGCGCCGAAGAGGACAAGTTCGCCCAGCGTTAGGCTCCCCGCTAGCACTCTTATCCCGCCGAAGACGAGTACGAGGGCAACCCCTGTCGCGGCTATCACCGTGTTCGAGGGTGTATAGACCGACTGGAGCCTAGCTGTCCTGAGGCTCTTCGTCACGTAGGCCTCGTTCTCCTTACTGAATCTCGCGGCGAAGGCCTCCTCCTGCCCGAAGCCTTTGATCAGCTTCTGCGCGGTGATACCTTCTATTAGAACACTATTCAAGGAATCGAACTGGTTCTTCGCGGCAAGCATACGTCCCCTAACCCTACTAAGATAGAGCCTCATTGTGACGAAGATGAAAGGTAGGGGAAGGAGCGTTATCAATGCGAGTTGACTATTAATGCTGAGTAGTATTGCGACTGCGATGCCGAGCTGGAGGCTCATCCTGAAGAGCTCCCTGACCGTCTCCGAGTAGAAGAGGTCGATAGCATTCATGTCACTAGTGACTCTGCTTATTATCTGCCCAGTCTTGATTTGGCCGAGGTAGCTAAACGACTTGTTGATGAGTGCCTCGTATAGCTGTCGGCGCATGTCACGAAGGATGTTTTGGCTCATCACACCGCGGAAGTACCTGTGGATCACGAAGAAGCTGAACCTGATCAGGGCGAGTAAGAATATACAGCCGACGAGGATGAATAGGATTCCACTCCTGTCGTTTATGCTCATCCGTAATTTTACGAGGTCGATGAACCAGTTCTGTGCACCAGGGACCGGCACCAAAACGAAATCGATGATCAACATCACGATTAGAGGCGCGAGGAGGCTGTAGACCCCTTCCCTGCCGAAGGCTGTAAGGTTGATGAGAATATATGTCCCCATGTAGGGTTTGATGTAGCCAATAAGCCTCCTCGTCAGCTCCCAGTTGCTCGGGTTATACTCGCTCTTCATAAAGGGGTCACCGGTTTATAACAAGGCTTTTTATATAGATTATCTATATAAGTAGATCGGTTACATATAATGCAACCGATCCTCCCAAGGGAACAAGGTGTAAGTCCCGTCCAGATGTGGATACTACTAATTCTCTCCGACGGCCCAAATTATGGATACAATCTGATACAGCGTCTCGGCGAGATGTTCTGGGGGTTATGGAAGCCGAAAGCCGGGACTGTCTATCCTGCCCTTGAGAAGCTGATGGAACAGGGTCTGATCACGGGAAAAGTGGAGCACAGGGAGGAGGCTCCCGAGAGGCGATACTATACGATCACGGTCAACGGCGAGTATGCACTTAAGCAGGGCATGGACAAGTGGGGCTTAATGATGGAGTACATCGAAGAGTACGGCGAACGCCACCGCGCCATCCGGAAGGGAAAAGCCGACATGAGCAGGGAGGAGCTTGGAAAACTGTTGATCAACCTCGGTGAGGCGGTAAAGCGAGGCCAACTAGAGGTATCGGGACATATTCCCAACATTCAGCCCGAAACAATCAGGTTCACAGAGCCACTCGTCTATAAGTTCCTATACGCGTTCATAGAAGGTGGACGTGAGATCGAGATTGAGATAGAGTGGGCCCAGAGGAACTCCTAGCCATTATTCAAGACTCTCTTATCTCTGGATAACTTCTTGGAAGCATAGGAGGACTAAAGCCGAGGTCTTCGTATTCGTTTCAACAGATACTCCTTAACCTCCTCCGGGTGGCTCTTTGACACTCTTTTAGTAACCACCCAACGCACTTTTGGGGCCATGTCCTCCGGGTCTTAAATCAATATATCCGTGACTCGAAGAACGTCATCAATCATGTCACATATCATGACTATAGGCACACAATTGAGACCGCCGCGACCCTGCGCCTCGACATGTTCTCTGATACGTCCAATCGAGCAAATTCTCTAAGAAATTATAGTCTTCCTTGATAGCGTGCGCGTCAGTGGGTTTAAAGGGTATCACGACGTGAACTTGAGGGCGCCGGTGTCCGTTCGGCCGATGTAGATGGGTTTGAGCCACCTCGGGTTCTCGGCTGGGTAGTCAGTCCTATAGTGGGCGCCGCGGCTCTCCTTCCTCTCCATCGCAGCTCTTATGATAATCTCTGCGGACTCGAGGGCCATTGAGGTCTCGAGAGCGACGAGCATGTCCCTCCCCTTCCTCGCTGCAATCCTCTCCGCCATAAGCTTTAGTTCGAAGACCTCCTCGAAGGCCTCGGCGAGACAGGTGCTGTCCCTTATAATGCCTGCTTTCGCCCACATCGTTTGCCTTAGGCGATCCATCACATCGTGGGGGTTGTAGCCCTGATCCCGTTCTAGTATAGACTCGTAGCGCCTCAGCTCGATCTCTGGTAGGTCTAGATCCTTAACCTTCACTTTACCCGCGTATTCTGACGCGGCTCTTCCAGCACGCGCTCCGAAGACGAGGATTTCAGTGAGAGCATTCCCTCCGTGCCTGTTGGCTCCATGGATGCCGCCTACAACTTCTCCCGCTGCATAGAGCCCAGGGATGCCAGTGTACCCGTATTCGCCGATGACGAGTCCACCCATGCAGAAGTGGCAGACCGGTGCAACCCTGAAGGGCTTCTCAGCTGCGCGGAGTTTCTCGACTAGGAACCGCTGAGTCCCCGCGTTGGTGAAGTGTCTATCGCTATGCATTTTGAAGATCTCGCGGGCATCTATGAGAACGGTCCCATCCACTCCGCCGCCCTGCGTTATTTCCATCATCAAAGCTCGGCTTAGTAGATCCCTGCTCTTCAGGACTAGGGGACGAGCCCTCAAATTGTACTTTTTGGGGATGTCCTCCCCGAGGCTGTTGATGATTCTCCCCTCTTCTGTTATGGGCCCGCCAATGAGATAGGGGGGCTGCCCAGGCTCAGCAAGGGCGAGTGGGAAGAACTGGACGAACTCCATGTCCCTAAGCTGAGCTCCCGCATGTAAGCTCAGGCTATAGCCGTCACCGGTGGTCCTGATCGGGCAGTCCGTTCTCTTATAGATGGCGCCGGCACCTCCTGTTGCGAGAACGACAGCCTTTGAGGAAAAGACTATAGGTTCCTCGTGCTTAACGTCGTACCCAACTGCTCCGATAACTTTGTCCCTTCTCTTGAGTAGCTTGGTTACCACAACATTATCTATGAATTCGATGCCTTTCGATTTCGCGTACTCGACCATAGGCTTCGTCATTCCGAGTCCCATCAGGTTGGGGATCGAGCCGATAGAGGCTCCAGTCTTGTGAACGCGTACCTCGACACCGTAACTCCTCATCTCGAGGATGCGTTCAACCCCTTCCTTGGTGAAGACTTCGACGAGGCGCTTATCGTTGAGCCTCTTTCCGACCTCAATCGTGTCATTCATATGCTCCTCAGGGGTTAAACCCTCGAAAGCGGCCCTGAAGCCACCTCCCGCGACAACGGTGCAGTTATTCATCCCGGCGGGTGCCTTCGAGGTGATGACAGCTTTCAAGCTACGAGAGTCAACCTCGATAGCGGCCCTGAGCCCCGCTCCTCCAGAGCCAAGGATGAGGACATCCGATTCAACGGCGCGAACCATGGTTTAGGAAGACGTGAGGTTGAATAAAACGCCTACCTGGAGATGTAGATCCTCTCTAGGCACACTTCCTCGGCTGACTGGCGGGCGACGACGTTCTCCACCTTGAGTTTGGGGTCGAACTGATTGAGAGTAGCCTGTATCGCGGGGAGGGTAAGATTACTGCAAAGCCCCCTAAGGAATATGCCGCAGTCGACGCCAACGTCCAAGAAAGCCTCGTGGAATGGGCACCTCCTCACAACGAATGTGATGCTCGCCTCATCCCTCTTATGGATGCTCACCTCGGCGCCAGCATCCGTCATGAAACAGCGGTACACTTCAGCTCCCATTTCTATCGGTGTCAACCCGGTTGGAATCTGCCTCCTTATTTCATTAGCGATCAAAACACCTTGCTTTTCTGCGACCTCTAACAACTTGTCTAGGCTTGGCTGGGTCCCAAGATCCCTGATGACCGCGATTATATAGAGCGTTAAGAGCGTGTATCCCCTTCGGACCCCTGAGGCTGACATACTGGGAGGTATCCGTACAGCGTTACATTAAACTTTACACTACGTGTGGCTTATGAAAAAAAGGGGTCTAAAGTGGGACGGGGTCGCATAGATTCTTCTCGCTTGCAGCCGCCCTGCCGCAGACCCTGCAGATATACTTCGGGTTCCTGACCAAATCTTTGTAGTCGGATAGTTCTATCCCCTCTGCGACGAGGCTGCAAAGGTGCTTGTCGTGGTCTACATGGGACTTCTCGTAGAGTGGCATTAACTCACCGATCCGTCGATTGGAAGGGCAGCTGATAAATATTAGTCACGCTCGCGTGAACCTGCGCCATACTGCGATGATGAGAAAGAAGGCCACGAGAGCGAAGACTATTACACCGCTTGTAGCCACATTGAAGAGAGCGGAGGCGAAGATGCCGACCACGACGCTGATGACCCCGAAGAGGATCGCGGAGATCACCGTGTCCCTGAAGCTCATATCCAGCTGAAGTGCCGTTAGCCCAGGTATTACGAGAAGAGCAGCCACGAGTATCATCCCCACGACCTTAATGCTTAGGACAATCGTCACCGCAACTAGTACGTTGAGGACCGTAGAGAGGAGTCCAACAGGGATCCCCATGAGCCTCGAAGCCTCCTCATCAAACGTTACGCTCAACAACTCTTTGTAGAATACCCCTACTACTGCGAGGCTCACTAAGCTGAGGCCTGTAATTATGATGAGGTCTGAGGTCCCAATGGTTAGTATTGAGCCGAAGAGGAAGCTGAATAGGTCGACGTTGAAGCCTCCGGAGAGGCTGATGAAGATGAGGCCTGTGCTGAAGCCCACCGCGAGCATAACCGCTATAGCGGAGTCACTCTGGGCGAGACCGTGACGACGCATATAGCTGATTGCGAGGACACCGAGGATGGCTACAACCAGTGCGGTGAGGAGTGGATTTATCCCCAAGAAAAGACCAATGGCGATCCCACCAAAGCTGATATGTGCTACTCCATCGCCTATCATCGACTCCTTTCTTAGTATGACAAATAACCCCACTAAAGCGCAGACTAATGCAGCAAGGGACCCCCCCAGCAAGGCGTACTGGAAAAAGCGGTAGCCGAGGAGGCTAATCGGGTCTGTCATCCTCGAACAATCCCTCACACATGTGCTCATGGAAGACAAAATGGAAGTGGTCACCATACACTTTCTTTAGGGCTTTCGTGAACCCTATCTCATCTCCAATATCCGCTACATTGACCTCTCTGTTTACGCAGATTACCCTACTCATCCTGCAGAAGACGGCGGAGAGGTCGTGACTGACGTCGATTATGGTTGTCCCCTTTTGGGAGCTCAAGTTGCTGAGCTTCATGTAGAAGCGTTCTTGGGTCTCCGGGTCAACACCCGCCACGGGTTCGTCGAGGAACAACACATCGGGGTCCCTTACCATCGCTTTTGCCACGAAGACTCGTTGTTTCTGACCACCGGATAATTGCCCAATCCTCTTCTCGGCAAGGTCATTGATGCCCATGAAGATAAGTATCTCCTTGACGCGTCTCCAGTCCTCACTACTTAGGCGGTGGCCGATATTCTCCCTGTTTATCCTCCCGAGGCTAACTAGTTCGCGGACACTAAGCGGAAAACTCTGGTCGAAGTTGATGGAGTCCTGCCCGACATAGGCAATCCTCTTCCAAGTTTTAAACCGCTCGACAGGCTCGCCAAAGAGCTTTATTGTCCCCGAGTCATGGGGCAGTAGGCCGAGTATGGCCTTGATCAGAGTCGTCTTACCTCCGCCATTTGGGCCGACGACGCCAACAAAGTCTCCATGGTGCAACTTAAATGAGGCGGAATCGATAACTCTCGAACCCGAGCGGGTTATACTTACCCCATCAACTTCGATAACTGGCAACTTCTCCATCATTATTCAAACCCTTTCTTGAGGTTTACTAGGTTTTTCTCCATCTGTTGAATGTAGTCGAGTCCATCGATCGGCCCATTCAGATGGTATAATTCGAGTATCTGAATCGTCTTTCCAGTCCTTAATTGTAGCTCCGTTTTTACTGTCTGAACGTAGACATCTGAGTACCCTGGCTCAATGTAGAAAATGTAGGTTCCAGTTTGTTGCATAGTATCTACCATCTGCACGATTGTTTGAGTGCTTGGTTGCTCATCGGCTGATACTCCTATGATACCCTGTTGCTCGAAACCGTAGCGTCGCGCCATGTATCCAAAAGCGTCGTGTGTGACAAAGATGGAGTCCCGAACCTTGCTCTGTAGTTTAGTTTTATATGATTCATCGAGAGTGTTTAGGTCATTTGATAACGCAATCCAGCGAGCCGTATAGTAATCGGCATTTTTTTGGTCCCTCTCTATGAATGATCTATAGATGGATTCGGCCTGTTGCCTAGCCTCGTATGGGCTTAACCAAGTGTGAGGGTCATAAAGCCCATGCTCTTTTAACTCCTCCCTCCCTACATTCTTCCAAAGAGTCACATTCTCAGTTGTTTTGACAATCAATTTACCCATCGCATCTATTAGGGGTAAGATATCTTCTTGCAGCCAATCGTCGAGACCCGCACCGTTGTAGACGACGATATCAGCATCGCTACAGGTGACTATGTCTTTAACAGATGGTTGCCAACTGTGGACTTCTATGCCTGGTTGAATGAGACTATGAACCTCCACCATGTCGCCGCCGATCCTTTCAGCTAAGTAGAATAGGGGGTAGAACGTGGCGACTACTATGAGTTTCCCACTTTTATGGGGCTGTGGTCGAGCGATATAGGCGGCTCCTATCAACCCTGATACTACTGCGATCAGGGTAATGGCTATATAGAGACGCCTGTCCATGTTTCTAGCCTAGTAATCCAAATCGATGTTAATAAACATCAACATTCTTCTTAATAAAAAATCATATCTAGATAGTTATATATTATTAACCTGATGAGGTATGCCGGTAGTAAGTCTTTCTCTTAACGACCAACTCCTCGAGGATCTGGATAAGCTTCAAACGGAACTCGGTTATTCCGGGCGGTCGGAGGTTCTTAGGGCCGCCATTAGGCTCTTTCTTACGGATGGTAGGGAGAAGCAGCGGCTCGCGGGTAACGTGAACGGTTTGCTCCTCGCCATACACAGTCATGAGGCGGAGCATCATGTCACCCAGATCAAGGGCAGATATCAAGATATCATCCACACACAGCTTCACAACAGGTTCAGAGAGGGGAAGTGCATGGAGCTCTTCATACTCGACGGTGACGCGTCTAGGATCAGGGAGCTCACCTCAGAGCTTCAACGCAACGAGGAGAATGAGTACGTCAAACTTTTCATAGTCTAATTTCCCTCCCTGCAAACATTAATTATTCTTCCTGAGAGTTTCTCCCTCGATGATCGAGAATGTCAACCGGAACAGCGTCCCTAAAAAGCCGTTCAACGAGATGCATAGCGAGAAGGTACCTTACCAGATCGTCTGGCGCTTCACACCTAAAGCAGAGTTCCTCAGGACCTTTTAGGGAGTGATGAGGTTCCTGGTCCCCTCAGCGGAGACTAACTGATGCACAGCCACCACAAGGAGGGGCAGATCTACCTCGTACTTAGTGGTTCCGGTGTTATCCAGGGGGGAAGGAGAGGGCCAACGCCGAGCCGGGCGATGTGATCTACCTACCAGTCAGCGTCCCTACGGCTTCTTCAACACGGGCGAAAAACCAGCGGTAATACTGAACATAGGCACCGGGATCCCGTAACCCTCGCCACCCTTAAATCACCGGCTCCAACGGATGTCAATTATGAGACTCCTAGAGGCCAACGATGAATCCATTAAAGGTGCCGCCTTTATGCTCAAGGAGGGTGGTGTCGTTATCTACCCCACAGAGACCGTCTATGGAATAGGATGCATACCCTCTGATCCCGATGCTGCACAGAGGATATGCAAGATAAAGCAGCGGGCCGACAAGTCCCTTCCTCTCATCTGTAGTGACATCGAGGTGGCGAGAAAGATCGTCGAGATGACACCCAATGCGGAGAGACTGGCAGCGAAGTTCTGGCCTGGGCCCCTCACAATTGTTCTCACCTCAAGGGTTAAGTACAGCACTTGGGTTACCCACGGCGCGTCAACGCTCGGCGTCAGGGTGACTGAGCACACGGTCGCCCAGAAGCTCGCTAAGGCGGCAGGTGGCGTAATTGTGAGCACGAGCGCCAACGTCTCAGGGGAGGAACCCGCAAAGTCGGCTCAGGGGGCGAAGGAGATCTTCGGTGACAAGGTTGACCTCATACTTGATGGGGGGCCCTCTCCGAGGAGCGAGTCGTCGACGGTAGTCGATCTCACGGGGGAGGACGTCTGGCTCCTCAGGAAGGGCCCCATAACAGGGGAACAGATAATGGCGGTGTTGCGCGCCTAGATTTTCCAGCCCCTTGGTACGAGTTTTGCGATGTTGACATTGAGGGGGGCTCCCACGGCACGTGCCACCGGCTCACACTTGGTTCTAAAGACGTACATGAGGGGGCAGGGTGCAGGGACCTCTGTCAAGGTCTCCCAGTTCGCCATGCCCTTGGCGATTATCACGTCAGAACCGTAAAAGTGGGTGCTGAACTCAGCCGAGGTCTCCGCGAGGTTGACGCCGATGGCGTCCGCGCCTGTGGTGATGACCTCATCCGCCTCCTCGGTTATGCCTACGGCCTCGGCGTCCTCCATGAGGGCGTCGTTCAGGCTCGGCCCCGCCTTGACGGCGACGGTTACGACGCAGCCAATCCTCCGTAGTTCTCTGACGACTAGCCTGTCGAAGGCTATCTCCCCCGCGTTATCCGTTAGAAGTAGGGCTTTTTTCCCAGGTTTGAGGAGCCTCCTCAGCTTCTCCGAGTCGTCGATGTAGAAGCCCTCTTCGAGTCCCTTTAGGGCCTCCTCTATGTCGGCGCTGTGGCCTGGAACGTCGAACTCTATGACATTGCCGATGCAGGAGACCTTGAGGGCGGCGTAAAGGCGCTTGTCCTCTGGTTGTTTGTCAACGTACTCAATCATTCGGGGGAGAATCTCGACCGCGAGGGTGTTTGACTTGGCCTTGAAGTCAGCGTATGGGTCGGCGCAGCCGGTGGAGTCCTTGATAACGCGGCAACGTTCGGCTCCTATGAAACTGGGGACGGCGTCGGGATTGTAGCGTTCACCGAGCATCTGGAGGAGGCCTATCATAGCTTCGACGCGTTTCTTCTCGTCCTTTGTTGAGCGTTGTATGATCTTGTGGCCGCGGTGCATAATGCAGTAGCCGCACTCTGAGCCGACCTTCATGGTTTGTGACCTCATGGGTTTGCTGATACGGTGGCATATATGGTTTCAGTGAGGATTTTAGCAATCTGCCTTGTGCGACTGTGAACATTGGTTGGGTTTACGGCGTTGGCGTTGTGGGGATACGCTTTTCAGCGGGATGCGTGGTTACCCACCCAGCGGTGAAGCCTGTGGCGAGAGAGTTTAACATACTGGCGACTACTGAGAGGATAAACGAGAGCAGGGCAGGTAGTGAGCTCTGGATGCTTCTTAGGGCCGCCGGCGATGAGGCTCCTGTGGTCGACAGGATGGGCCTCTGGGGGATCATAATAGCTAGGACCCACCTCGAACCCGCCGTTGCAGTCGCTAGGATAAGGGATGAGTTCCTGAAAAAGCCTGACTCCATTCAGGCTCTCTTCAGGGTTATACCGATCCAGCGTCTCGTCCCTACTAAGTTGGAGGAGATAGTAAAAGCCGCGAAGGAACTCTCAACGGCGATAGGTGCGGATGAGTCTTACAGGATCACTGTTGAGAAGAGAAGGACACGCCTCGGTAGCCACGAGATCATTGACGCAGTTGCGGAGGGGATCGTGAGTAAGGTTAATCTTGACAAACCAGACTGGATTTTGCTCGTCGAGACTGCTGGCCGGATGACAGGAGTCTCAGTTGTCCGCCCAGCCAACATTCTGAACGTTCAGAAAGAGCGGGTCCGCTTAACGGCGGAGGCTAAGAAGCGCGCCACGTTCGACAATAAGCCTGCCTAGGGCCTCGGGTCCCCCCACCACCTCTAATTCTTCATCCCCTACCCCATACGTCTCCTTGAGGGACGCTACCTTCGTTTTATCGATCTCGAGGACTCCGTCATCCTCATCCCCAAGGTGCTTCGCGGCATCTCTGTAAGCTGACTCCGCCTCCTCTCGACCATGAGCGAACACTACAAGTGCGATAGTTTTGCTCTTCGATGATACACCGAGCATGCGTATTGCCTTCGTGATCTGGTCCTGAGCAGAGGCGTATAGAAGTGCCTCGACGGATACGCTCTTGGAGACGGCCATCCCGGTTTCGGCCGATTTGGCAGCGTTTACAGCGGCCATGAAGAGGTGTTCTCGGCCGGCGACCCTTTCAGCATCGACGATCTGGGCAGGGTGCGGCGCCGCCGCGCCAGATACGGCTCCAACAAGTGCCTTAGGGTCCTTCACTATCCCGACCCTGAACCCGCCGATAGCGACAAACCACAGCGAGCCCTTTATTCCTGACACCCACAAAGCGAACCCCTTCAGAGAACGAAGAAACGCGAACCGGGTTATAGCCATTATTGCCCGATGTGCCCCGCGAGGGTGGAGAGCAGTCTATTGATCTCATCCTCTGTGTTATAAAAGCCCGTGGCGACCCTGATACCTGCTGGGCGAAGGCTGACGTAGAAACCACTCGCCTTTAGATATTTGAAGGTGGCCTCCGTTTCCTTCGTAGTGAAGCTGACGACGCCTGACCGCATCTCTTTCTCCCTCGGGGAGGCTATCTTCACCCCGATGTGATCCAGCCCGTCGTAGAGGCGCTGGCTGAGCTTTATGACCCTCGACTCAATCTGTGAAGGCCCGAGGTCAAGAAGCATCTCGATGGCAGCCTTCGTCCCCACGGTGCTAAGGTAGCTGGGCTCACCTAGTTCGAATTTCTTTGCGCTTGCTTTTAGCTTTGGCTCATCGAGGTTGTACTCCTCGACGCCCCTATAACCGAACTGGACGGGGTCGATGTCTGGGATCAGGTCCTTCCGGACGTAGAGGAAGCCCGCGCCGCTGCAGCCGACGAGCCACTTGTATGCGCCATTTGCATAAAAGTCGACGCTACTCCTCTTCACATCCACTTTAAGGGCGCCAGCGGCCTGTATCCCGTCGACGACGAGGTACGCGCCGTGTTCATGGGCGACTTCAGCAAAGGCTCGGATGTCGTGACGGGCGCCTGTTAGCCACTCGACGTGGCTGATTGAGACTGCCTTGGTCCTATCATCAACTGCCTTCTCTAGGTCCTCGATACGAACTGCTCCCCCCCTCCCTTTAACGAAGCGGACCTCCACCCCCCTCGGGCGCTGCGCTATCCAAGGGTAGAGGTTCGCGGGGTTCTCGAGGTCGTTTACTACAACATTATCCCCCTCCTTGAGGCGGAGTGCCTCGGCGACGATTGCGAGGCCGGAGGAGGTGTTGGGCTGTGAGCAGGCCTCTTCAGGGCTGCAGCCGATGAGCTTCGCCCAGATGGCGACGGCCTCCGCGGTTCGGGTGTCTCCCCTCCTGTCAAGGCGGTCCCAGTCGAGGAGGTAACTCCTTATCGCCTCCTGGACGGGGATACAGGGGGGGCTGTGGTTAGCAATGTCGAGGAAGGTGGTGGTCTTGGTCACGGGGAATAGGTCTTCCCTTATCTTTGCGACGTTCATGGTGGAGTGTTGACCGCCATCAACGTTAAAGAGTTGGCTTTAGACCCCGCGGGTCTCAACAGAGAGGACAGGGTACTCGGCTACACGCGCCAGACCTAGTCTCTCGGCGGTAACAACCGACGCGAGGTTATCCGCCCAACAGTGCCAACCGATCAGCTTGACACCGACGCTCGCCGCGTACCCAAACATCGCTCCGGCAACGAGGCGAGCCAGACCCCTCCTCCGATGTTCAGAGATGGTCTCTATGCCAACCTCGCATCTACTCCCCACGTTGTACTCACTTATACACCAGCAGGTGATCTCTCCTCCGTATACAGCAACGAACCCGAAGCTCTTCTCGAGAAATTCCTCAACCGAGCTCCTCTCGGAAGTCATCTCCTCCCTGACTCGTTCAGTGTTCACAAAGTTCCTAGTTAATAGCACCCCTGTGATGGGTTGGATTACGTAACCCTTCAGCGGTTCATTTGCCCATATACGGGTCGACGGATTAACTGCATAGTAGAGCCTACTTCTTCTCTTGACCCTATAACCAGAGAGGAGCTTCTCTGCGCCCTCGATAGCTTCCGGGCTGCAGTAGGCGATGAACATCCCTGGGTTATCGGCGTCTATATACTCCTCTCTTAATATCTCTCGAAAGCCAGAGCCTTCGGTGTCTCCGGTGATGTAGAGCCTGTGTCCGATCCACGTCATCGCGGTGTGTGGTTCCGAGGCGTCGTCAACGAACATCCTCGCGGTCGTCTTCCCCCTAAGTATAGACTCGATGGCTAGGTGGAGCCCCATAACGTCCCAGAGTGGTCTCGTCCGCCCGAATTGGATCGGCTCATACTCGACTAGCATCGTCAACACACCCTAGATTGGGGAGTGTGATTTAAACCAGAAACCATCTTCGCTCACCTTCCCCGATCCGCTTCCTCGATATCCTTTTACAGGCGCGCAGCGTATCAGGCAATAGAAAGAGTAGATATAAATGACAGCCTTCGACAACGAAGAAGACTCAGGGACGATGAAGATCGCCGACCTTAACCAGTACTCGCGCCAGATCAACGTCGTCGTCAAGGTAATCAGTAAAACCGACGTCCGCGAGGTAGTGACACGCACCGACGAGACGAGGCATAAGGTCTGCGAGGTCCTAGTCTCCGATGACACCGGCGCCATCTACCTCACCCTCTGGGACGAAGCCGTCGACAAGGTCCAGGAGGACCAGATCCTCGCAATCAGCAACGCCTACATGAATACATTCAAGGGGAGCATGAGGATGAATATCGGTCGATATGGGAGCTACGAGGTCCTCGAAGAGGCGCCCTTCGCCGACGTTAACCTAGAGAACAACCTCTCCGCGAAGCAAGTCGAGTACGATGGTCCACCTAGGGGTGGAGGCAGCTTCGGTGGTAGGGGTCGTAGGTATTAACCTAACCTTCTTATTATAAACAGTATCTTCTCCAGCTATGTCCACGCCTCAGAAAGAGATCGTTGTTCTGGAGACAACAAAGGGCAACATAGAGATCGAGTTAAACAGGACCCAAGCCCCTGCAACAGTCGAAAACTTCTTGAAGTATGTAAAGGATGGCTTCTTCGATGGCACCATCTTTCATCGCATAATACCCGATTTCATGATCCAGGGTGGTGGCTTCACACCCGATTGCAAACAGAAGAGAACGCGTCAATCAATCAAGCTAGAGTCAAATAATGGCCTGAAGAACACCGCGGGTACAATAGCGATGGCGAGGACGAATGACCCCGACAGTGCCACTAGTCAATTCTTCTTCAATTTGATCGACAACTCCTTCCTAAACTCCTCCCCGGGCAACCAGGGATACGCTGTCTTCGGCTCAGTCACAGCTGGTATGGAGAACGTTAAGGCAATCGCCACCGTTAAGACAGGTTCTCTCGGTACCCATCAGGACTGGCCTAAGGAAGATATCATTATCAAACAGGCTTACATGAAGTAGACGCCTCGTGAATTATGTTTTAAGCTGAAACACCCACCTTCATAGCCGATTGCGATGGTTGATAACCTACGGGTCGCCTTAGACAAGTTCCCATACAACGGCCAGTTCGGCATGAAGGAGATAGGCATTCAGGCGGACGCCATCGAGCAAGGCGGACTACTCGAACTTCTGAAGAAAATGGGCTGCACAGTCGCAGAGAGCTTTACGACGAAGCTAACAATCGAGGAGGAGAAGCAGTACGGCGAGCAACACAGGATGGGCCTCGCGTCGAGACACCTCGCTGATGCCGTCTCAGCCCAGATCAAGAGGGGGATGCTCCCTATTGGGCTACTCCAGAACTGCAATGGTCTCATGGGGATGCTCGCTGGAATCCAGCACAGCGGCCCCGACTGGAAGCCTCTCAGAATCGGCCTCGTATGGATAGACGCCCACGGGGACTTCAACACCCCTGAGACGACTTACAGCGGTATGCTCGGCGGGATGCCTGTCGCAATAAGCTGCGGTTTATGCCTCAATAGACTCCGCAGGACCTGTGGCCTCGACCCCGCCCTACCAACGAAGTACGTCACCATGGTCGCTGTTAGAGATACCGACCCCTACGAGCAGGAGGCCATAGATAGGTACGACATCGCCTCGATTACAGTTGAGGACCTGAGGAGAAGTAGTCCCGCTGTCGACTTGGAGTTGGAGCGCCTATCTACTCTCTGCGACAAGATTTACGTACACGTCGATATGGACGTCCTCGACCCCACCGATATCCCTGGAGCGGGCTTACCCGTCGCAAACGGTCCAACAGCTAAGGAGCTCGGCGACGCCATAGAAGTCATGTTCGAATATCCGAAGGCCTGTGCCTTCGGTGTGGCCAGCTACCCAGCGGCGAGGGACCCCGACAAGAAGGGGCTAAAATCGGTTTACACCCTCATTGAGGGTGCTATAAAAGGGGCGCAGAGCCGAGCCGATTAAATAATTAGGGTCTCCCTCTCGACCCGCCTCTTAGCTACCCCTAGGTCTGAGACCTTGAATCCGCGGCCACCATAAAGGGTCGCATATTCCTTCTCCTCATTCAGAGCGTCGACGATTCTTCCGAGAGCGTCACACTTCATAATGCCGCTCCCGCTTGAGGCGCCGATGTAAATTAGACCCGGCCCCGCTTCGACGACTGGGGTTTGGTCGAAGCCGTTGATGTCGTACTGTCCAGCCCAGCTGTTTGCGGGGCGAACGTCTTGGAAGCAGGGGAGGTACTGGACAAGTGCGTGGTAGATGTTGTTGCTGTAATAATCATCCTCGGGTTGGGGGTCGTCCTCTAGCTCGAACTTTCGCCCGAGGTTGTCGGCGCAGGCAAGCCAGATGCTCCCCTCGGAGACTTCACCCTTCAGTAATATCTCTGCCGTGGGGAGTATCGTCACTGGGAGGG
>Ga0209254_10000840_pt1 | contig 26748 bp, 24 predicted proteins | sample FrelakmetDIP11DI_FD_187148 | JGI IMG/M metagenome (GOLD analysis project Ga0209254, IMG submission 187148) | Freshwater lake sediment microbial communities from the University of Notre Dame, USA, for methane emissions studies - DIP11 DI (SPAdes)... | ecosystem: Environmental > Aquatic >...
TTAATAGCAAAGGGGGATAACCTGGAATGGTGGCACCCCCTCATTTCCGGAAACTATGAGAGTGTACATATGGCTGGTATTTCATTAAGAGGGAGCCTTCTATCTGAAGAGGATGTTAATATGATGGATTTGTTTGATTATATTGTACGAATAGAACCAAAATCATAGGTCTGGAACAGGAGAGAAGGAGGAATCCTTGGAATTAAATCAACGCTGTGATTGGGCAAACACGGAGATGATGAGAGATTACCATGACCGGGAATGGGGTGTTCCTATTCATGATGACCAAACCCTTTTTGAATTCCTTATTTTGGAAGGGTTTCAGGCTGGATTGAGTTGGGAAACGATATTAAAAAAACGCCAAAATTTTCAGACCGCCTTCGATGGATTTAATTACCGGAAGGTTTCATTGTATGACAATTCAAAATTGGCAGCATTGCGGTTGGACGAAGGGATAATCCGAAATCGATTGAAAATCGACGCTGCTGTCCAGAATGCAGGGGCTTTCCTGAAAATTCAGAAGGAATTTGGCAGCTTTGATGACTTTGCCTGGCAATTTATAGGGGGAAAACAGCGGCGGAACTGTTGGAAAATAGTTTCGGAAATTCCCGCAACCACCGAGGAAGCCAGGATGATGGGTGAGGCATTAAAATCAAGGGGATTCAAATTTGTCGGTCCGACAATTTGTTACGCGTTCATGCAGGCAGTCGGCATGGTGAATGACCATATAATTGGTTGTTTTCGATACACCGAAATATCCAACCTGTAAATCCACAGATGGGTAGATCCTGAGATTCGTATGAATTCAAGAAACCTGGTTGAAATATTTCTCCTGCACACTCTGCCATGATTCCGCCTGGTTCCTGTGCAGGACATTTTCCAGCAAGGGAACTGCCTGAATCATCTCGGATGCAATTTTCTGGACAACCCGGCGAATGGAGAAGTGAGCATTCGAGGCAGATCGCAGGGATACAAGATGCATGGCACTGCGGAGATTTATATTAAGAAGAACCCGGCGATTAAATCCATTCGGGACAACATAAGAAGCAGCCTCCGGATTGTATAGATATAATGTTTCATAGGCTTTCCGGGCTTCATCCATTGCCAACCGGTAAGATTTCTCTTGCCCGGCTTCTACTATTTTCCTGGGAATTGCATACCCCAACCTGGTTGTCAGGTTCTGACATGTCATGGTAAGCATGCGATGCCGCTTTAATTCAAAATATGCACCTTGATCCAGGACGATATCAAATAAGAAATTCGCATATTCCATCTCTCTAACAGGCTGGTCATGTTCTCCCAGGTTTTCCAGAAGCATTTCAAAAAGCTTCTCTAATTCGTTTTGTGAGCAATTCCTTACATAAGTTAGGGCTGTGTCAAAACTTGTTCCACCATATCTGTATAATACCGCAGCGAGATTCTTTAATAATCCGTTGTGGTCAAAATCCACCAGGCGGCACCAATCCCCTTCAAAAGGAATCTCTTCCACTACTTTTTTAGATTCTCTAGCGAAATTATCCTGTACTTGAATCAGGTAAGGAACCCTCTCAACATATTTAATTAATGTTGGTACTGAATCCTGTGCTGCCAGTTTTACCTCGTTCCCAATCTGTTGGACTTCAAGTAATGAATGGGATAGCATCTTACGGATGGCATGTTCCAAAGCACGGGCGTTTATGGTTATACCGACATTAGCCAGGGATGACGCAGGGAGTAAAAACCGGCATACATCCACATATTCTGAACGAATCCTTCGATCCCAGGAGGCTTCGCTCTCCCCTTTTTTCCTTGGCATTTCTTCAGCAATGATTGTTTTTACGGGCTCAAGTGTATTTTTGTATGTGTCAAACAACATCTGGCAGGTAGATTGATATATTTTTGCTGGTGACGCGCTGGAAAACTCATCTGGTGTGTGGTATTGACTGGGGTCCCATTTTTGATAGCGGGTAGATTTTTCGGTATAAGACGCCAGGCGGTTTGATTCAACCGATTCAATAGCCAGGCGGGAAATATTCTCAAGGGCAATATGCAGGACCGCATGTTCTGCAACTGAAGAGTGTCCATAACCAACCACCCATTTCTCATGAAATTCATAACTTGCCTCCCTGGTCAATTCTGAAGCAATTTCATCGAATGACGCAGGAGATCTGGATGTCTTGGCAAATGCGACGGCAATTGTTTCAGGCGGAATCACCTGGGGGTCGAGAAGGTATATCCTTCGATTATGGCTCATTATCCAATACCTCTTTGGCTCGCTGGATATCGTGTTGAATTTGGTCGATTAAAGCCGGTGTGTTTGGAAATGCTACTTCTTTACGCAGGTATTCAATAAATTCGATTGTCAACTCTTTTTCATAAATATTATTTTCGAAATTGAAAATATGTGCTTCGACGATGGATTTGGCAGGATTGTCTAAAAATGTTGGTTTTATTCCAACATTCGTTACACTTTGAAATCGGTGATTCTTATAGCAGACAAATGTTGCATAAACCCCGTTTGGGGGGAGAAGTTGTTTTTCCCATATTTCAATATTTGCCGTGGGAATGCCCAATGACTTTCCCCTTCCCATTCCTTTTATTACTTTCCCACTGATGGAGTAATACCTTCCAAGCAGTTTATTTGCCTGTGTAATATCACCTGAGAGGATATGCTGCCTGATTTGTGATGATGAAACAAATTTGGAATCGGCAGTAATTTTTGGAATCTCAATCACCTTGTATCCCAACTGTCCCCCAAGGCTCCGTAATACATCAATAGTCCCTTCCCTATTTTTGCCAAGAACAAAATCGTTCCCAACCCAAAGTTCTTTCAATCCAATTTGCATGCTCAGAGATTGAATAAACTCTTCTGCCGTTTGATTTGCCAGATTCCTGTCAAATTTTAAAGTCAGGACATAATCCACCCCTAAACGGCCGATTAATTTTGCACGTTGTTGAGGTGAGGTCAAATACATGGCTTCAGTAATACCGCGGATTATTTCCGCCGGATGAGGGTAGAAAGTAACAACACCCGTACAGGCACCAGCCAATGATGCCTTTTGAACCATATTTTGGATTATTACCTGGTGTCCTATATGAACGCCATCGAATATCCCAATTGTCAACCAGGAATCCCGGAAATTAACCTGTTTCAGACGATGAAAATGGTGCATATCAGAAATGGTTTACTGAAAGAAAACCTTGCGCGGTTGCCATTCATGTGTTTCCGGAAGAATTTCCAACAAGGCTACCAAATCTCCCTGCTCACTGATACCCCGTACGAATATATCTTTTTCTGATGTGGCAGGTATACGGTTTCCGTGACGGATTGCATCGATTTGTTCATTGGTTAGCTCTAGGGAGGGCCAGTCGGATAATGCCTCAGCCGCAGGAATCAAGTACTGGTACCATTGGCCACTGTCAAATGCTTCCTTCAGTTTTCGTAAAGGAACGGCATCCCTCAATGTGAATCTCCCGCTTTTCGTCCTGCGCAATCCGACAAGGTGTGCTCCACAACCAAGTATTTTACCAAGGTCGTTTGCCAGGGATCGCACATATGTGCCGGATGAACAGTAAACATCAATTACTGCTTCAGGGGGGGCCCATTCCAGGAGTTCAAGACTATGCACAATAATTGTCCGGGGTTCAAGATCAACTTCTTCACCATTGCGTGCCATTTCGTAAGCCCGTTTGCCCTTAATTTTTACAGCTGAAAATGGCGGGGGAACCTGCTGGATCTCACCGACAAATTGTTTTAATGCATTTACAAATACTTCTTCAGTTACATCCTTTAGATCGGTTTCATTCATCGGGATTCCTTCGGAATCATAAGTATCCGTGCTGGAACCGAGTTTAATAATTGCCTGGTAACGTTTATCCGATGCCGAAACATATTCGCTCAGCCGAACAGCTGGTCCGATTAAGATAACCAGGACACCGGATGCGCGGGGATCCAGGGTACCGGTATGTCCTGCCCTGCGTATGTTAGTCCCTTTTCGGATAATTTGAACCACATCATGTGAGGTTAATCCAACAGGTTTATCTACAACAATTACCCCTGATATGGTATTCTGTATGTCAGTATCCTGGTTAATTGAATTCATTGAAAATTTCTCCAATTGTTCATTTTCAATTCTTTGATCATTTAGAAAATCCAGTTTTTGTATACGTTTTCGTCAAATTTTTCAAATAGGCAAGGGAGTCCTGGACAGCTTTTTGTTCAATCTCTTCCATGCTCCCTTTGATTTCTGCGCCTGATGCTGCGGGATGTCCACCGCCTCCATATTGTAACGCCAAATTGGATATATCCATACCGGGTTTAGCCCGCCAACTTATCTTAATTTTGCCATCACCTTGCTCAACAAAAAGGATTGCTATATCAAATCCTTCCACAGATGAAAGGAGATTAATTAAATCCGCATCATCATTTCCCGGATAACCAGAATCCTTACGATCTGCCAAAGTCAGTTTTGTCCAAACCAGTGTACCAATCTTATTTAGCCTTGATAAACCAGCCCCCCAATATTTCACGGATTCAAAGGATTTAAAGGTTAATCCGCGTGCATAAAGCTCAAATAAATCAGCACCGGATTCCATTAATTTTGCAGAAAGCCGCAATGTGGTTGGATTTGTGTTTGCTGTACTGAAACCCAGGGTATCTGTGATTATTCCGGTTAGAAGGGCGCTGGATATCGGTTCATCCATTTGCAGCCCCCACTCCGAAAAGTTCTGGGCGATTATGGATGCCGTGGCAGCGGCTTCCGGATCCACAAGATTTATATTTGCAAACATTGTGTTGGTTACATGGTGGTCAATATTTATATCTGGTGGAAATTTTTCAGCAATTCTGCCGGCTCTGGTAGACTCTGAACAATCAACCAGGATGAATAATTCGGGGATTGTTGTGCATTCCTTTAGAATCAATTCACTGCCGGGAAGATGTTTAAAGCTCGAAGGGACACCGCCTTCAAGAACCATCTGAACTTCTTTTCCAGCCCTTAGTAAACCTAAACCGAGTCCTAATAGAGAACCGATCCCATCTCCATCTGGCCTTATATGCGATGACAGGAGGAATTTTGAGTTTTTACAAATTAATTCTTGAATTTGCTGATTGGATCCGTTATTCATCATTCCTAATATTGTCAGGCTGAATTTCTTTTTGTCTGAGGGTGTTCAACAAACGCTCAATATGATCGGCACGTTCTGGCGTTGGATCCCAAAAGAATCGGAGTTTAGGAAATACCCTTAGTTCAATTTTCGAGGCAAGTAGACGCCTTAGATATGGGTTGGCATGGTTAAGTCCTGTTAAAATTTCTGCTGACCTTGATTTCCCTTCGATTGCCGATACATAGATATTTGCGTATGCAATTTCCCGGTCTACTTTAACATCTGTAATGTAGATGCCCACCAAACGCGGATCACTGACATCTTTTATCAGGATCTCAGACAATTCTATTTGAATTCTATCGCCTATCCGTTTAAGTCGTACCTGGGATGGCATTTTTCACTCCTTCAATAAACCAGAAAAAATTAATATTATCCATTAATCAATAATCTGGTCAGTTGCTTTTAGTAAAGTGTTAGTATGTTTTATATAATTTTCCATATAGAAAAATGGTTATATTGGTTATCCCGGTCTGGAAATTAACCGGGATAAGATTATTTCCAATTCCTAACTCAGGCAATTATTGGATAGATATAACCTATATAACTGGTACTTCTTCTGTGAGATAGCATTCAATTTTATCTCCGTCCTGATAGTCATTAAAATTGCGGAAGCCCATACCGCATTCAAAGCCCTGCCGGACCTCTCGCACATCTTCTTTCTCGTGTTTCAGGGAGGAAATTTCACCTTCAAATAGGATCTCTTCATTTCGGGAGATCCTGACTTTTGCATTCCTGCGCATTTCACCGCGTAATACTTTACAGCCGGCGATTTTTCCGACCTTGCTAATTTTAAAGGTTTGCAGAATAATTGCTTCTCCGATGAATACTTCTCTAATTTCAGGTGCCAGCATCCCTTTCAAGGCTTTTTCTATATCTTCAATCAATCTGTAGATAATCGTGTAGAGCCGGATAGAAACACCCTCCTTATCTGCCAGGCGTCTGGCCGCTGAATCTGCCTGAACATTGAATCCGATGAGGATAGCCTTGGAAGCAGCTGCGAGCATGGCGTCACTCTCACTGATATCTCCATTGCCTGTGTGAAGGATATTGATTTTTATGTCCTGCTGGGCGTTACCAATATCATTAAGAGATTTCACTATCGGTTCAAGCGACCCCTGAACGTCAGACTTGATGATCAGATTTAATTCCTGGACTTCTCCAGCCTGGTACTTCTCGAACAATTCTTCCAGGGTGGCTTTGGGTGCGGCAATGCCAGTTCTCTGCTTTTGATCATTTGCAACCGAAATAAAAGCCCGGGCTTCTTTTTCTGAGCCATATGTCTGAAAAATAACACCGGCTTCCGGTACATCGCTTAGCCCCATGACCAGTGCAGGAGTCGATGGCCCTGCTTGTTTTGACTTAATACCCCTAAAATCAAACATGGCGCGAATTCGTCCGCAGGTGGATCCGGCCACAATTACATCACCGGATTTTAATGTTCCATTCTGGATTAATAGGGTGGCAATAACCCCTTTGGATTTTTCTACTTCGGCTTCAATGACAGTTCCGAAGACTTTACCTTTAGGATTGGCTTTAATATCCATACTGTCGGAGACAAGCAAGATCGCTTCCATCAGGTCTTCAAGGCCGGTTTTTTGTTTAGCTGAAACAGGTACTATCATAGTGTCCCCATCCCACTCGTCCGGAACCAGTCCGGTTTCAGCAAGCTGGTGTTTTACAAAATCCGGATTTGCATCCGGGCGATCCATCTTGTTCAGGGCGACAATGATAGGTACCTGGGCAGCTTTCGCATGGTTAATTGCTTCACGGGTTTGCGGCATCACTCCATCGTCCGCGGCAACAACCAAAATCACGATGTCTGCCCCCTGGGCTCCTCTGGCACGCATGGCAGTGAAGGCTGCATGGCCGGGTGTGTCCAGGAATGTTATCATCTGGCCTTTATATTCAATTTGATATGCGCCAATATGCTGAGTAATTCCACCGGCTTCCCCGCCAACCACATTTGTGTGACGTATTGCATCTAACAAAGTGGTTTTTCCGTGGTCAACATGACCCAAGATTGTGATAACAGGGGGGCGCCTGATCAGATCGCTTTCATTTTCTTCCAATATAATCCTGCGCCAGAGAGGAATTTGTCCTGTTTCTTTTTCCTCAACCTCTAACAAGGATTTTTCTAAGCATGTTTCAAAACCCAATTCACTTGCAACAATTGATGCTGTATCGTAATCCACTTGCTGATTAATGTTTGTCATTACCCCATTAGACATCAGTATTTTGATAACATCAATCGGACTGGCCTTCATCCGCAATGCCAGTTCCCTTACTGTAAGACTTGTCGGAATTTCTATTATTTGTCCGTTTTCGCTCATTTGACACCTCCAATTAAGATTCCCCGTCTTTTCAGCCCTTGTATCATTATTGACCTATGCTCTTTCACACTATTAATCAGGTATCTCAGTGAGCAGTCTGGATGGTGTTTCTGTATGAAAATGGAATTAATGGGTTAGACCATCATTCTTGTCCATCTCTGCTTCAAGATTATTGGTTTCAGGGAGACTTTCCATGAAATCAATTAATACCTTTATTTCCTGGTCAGTTAAATTTCGCTTGAGAGCATTCCCAAGTGAGCCTTTTAGGCCTTTTTCCCAGCAAGTCCGCACATTATGTAAATATGCACCCCTTCCGGGAATTTTTCCTGACAGATCTACCAGGATTCCTTGCGGGGTATTGACGATTCGGATCAGTTCTTTTTTACTTAATACCAATCGGCAGCCAACGCACGTTCGCTGGGGGATATGTTTTCTTATCCTCCTAATATTATCCTTTTTGGACAATGATTATTCTTCCCAATCAAATTCTGTACCCAATCCATCACGTTTTCTTTTCTTGTGGATCAGCATGACATCCTTTTCAGGGTCATATTCATATTCAACATTTTTGCGTTTCTTTTTCTTCTTACCCTTTTTCTTGGTTGAATCCTCATCATCACCCTCTTCTTCATCGTCCTCCTCGGGCTCATCCAGATACTTTTGGACCATGTCGGACTTTAGCTCGAACAATTTTTCAAAGGGAATGTCTTCTTCATCTGCAGATCGTCCTTCTGCCAGATTCTCTGTAGCAGTTTCCAATTCTGAACTTTTGATTTCCGCAACTTCTGCTTCCGAAGTATCTTCAGGTAAAACATTGACTCCATCAACGGAAACTGCATGGATAACATCTGATGATTCCACTGTTAAATCCGTACCGGTTTTTTCGGCCATATCAATGACAGGCAACTCAGTCGTTGGTTGGACAATAACCAATTCTTCTTCCGCTTGACCAACAGCTTCAGCTAAGGTTGGCTCAATCAGATGATTGATGTGGCTGAAGATCTTTTCCATCGATTTTGGACCAATCCCTTGAAGCTTAAGAATCTCATCAGGATTCTTGCGAATTTGTAAGGCAAGATCTCCAAGATTGTGATAGCCGGCTTCCTGAAGGATTATATTGATGTGCTCATCCAAACCGCTGTCCAGAATATTGGTGGAAAATGCAACTTCCGGGATACCAGCACGATCCTCAGTGGGTACGGGTTCCATTACTTTTTCAACGACCGGTTTATTTCTGGTGGCAATTTGCTTTTCGACCTGATCAACAAATTTTGCCATTTGATCGTATTCTTCTGGATTTAATGGCCTGCCCTCGGATTTCCTCGCTACCAAAGACTCGATCTGTTGGATTAATTCATCCGTTATTTTCAGGGTGGTAACCAGTTCCGGATTGTTTTGAAGTTTAATGAGGCTGTCTGAGGCACCCTCCGTCAAGCTCTTGATATCGATCCGCCAGTTGGTTAGTTTTGCTGCCAGGCGGGCGTTTTGACCATCCCTGCCAATTGCCAGGCTGAGCTGATCTTCAGGAACCACAACTGTTGCAGTTTTTCCATCCTGTAAAGTCTCATTGAGATATACACCTACAACCCGGGCTGGGCTGATGGCTTTATTGATGAAAGCAGCTGGATCAGGATTCCATTCGATCACATCAATCTTTTCATCATGAAGTTCTCTTACAATAGCCTGGATTCGGACTCCTCGAATACCTACACATGCACCAACCGGATCAATTCCGGATTGAGTTGCGGAAACGGCAACCTTCGCCCGTTGACCGGGTTCACGCGCAATGGATCGAATTTCGACGACACCATGATAAATTTCCGGCACTTCGTTTTCCAACAGCCGTCGCAAAAAGTCCCGGTGGGTCCTCGAAAGAATAATCTGGGGACCTCTCGGCGATTCTTTTACTTCGGCTACGAGAGCCCTGACCCTTTCATGCATCCGGAATCTTTCGCCGGGGATCATTTCTTTTCTCGGCATTGTACCTTCTGCACGCAGTTCAAGCCCGATTTGTATTCCCTGGGAGTTTATTGCCTGAACAATTCCGCTGATGATTTCTCCGAGTTGTTTCTCGTAATGCTGGAGTTGTGCGGATCTTTCTGCATCCCTAATTTTCTGTTGAATAACCTGCCGGGCTGTTTGAGCAGCTACTCTGCCAAAGTCTTTTGGAGTACTCTCAACGATGACCATGCCGCCTAAAACAGCATTGGGATCGTATTTTTTGGCTTCTTCGAGATCTACTTCTGTCTTAGGGTCCAACACTTCTTCAACAATTTCTTTCTCGGCATAAATGGTAACTTTACCTGTATCCGGATCGATTTTAGATTCAACATGTTGGGCTTTGGATGCATTTACAGATTTCTGATAGGCTGAAATCATTGCGGATTCCAGGGCAGCCAGAATTACATCTTTGGGTAATTGTTTCTCTTCAATTACTTCGTTGAAGGCCAATACAAATTCGTTCTTCATTCAGCTTTCTCCAACTAATTGTCCTTTATACGCAAGAAAAGTGGGGGACGCCCACTTTTCGTTGAGTTCGATAATGATCAACTAATAGCTTTAAGATTTTAACACATATTCAAGCACTATGCAAGGTATCTGCGTTGCTCTGTTAACCTACATCTGCGTTGCTCTGCGTTGCTCTGCGTTGGTTTTTCGTTAGTTGGATTAATTTACATAAAATGCTGTTGGAGGATCTCATTTCCTGGAGGATTGTTAAACATCGAGGTTCCTTACATCTTTTGCATGGGTAGTGATGAAGCGGTTACGTGGCGGAACCGCTGCTCCCATCAGCATGTCAAATGTACGGTCAGCTGCCGCAGCATCATCAATTGAAACCTGAAGCAAGGTCCGGTTGTCTGGATTCATCGTTGTGTCCCAAAGCTGGGTTGGATTCATTTCTCCTAGACCTTTGTATCGCTGAAGCGATATTTTTGTGTCAGGTCCGAGTTCTTTTGTAATCCGGTTTTTCTCCCCATCGGAATAGACATATTTGGTTTCTTTTTTGTAGCTGATGCGGTATAGAGGTGGCTGGGCGATATACAAATGTCCCATTTCAATTAGCGGCTGCATATAGCGAAAGAAAAAAGTGAGCAGCAAGGTGCGTATGTGGCTGCCGTCCACATCAGCATCAGTCATGATGATTACCCGCCCATACCGTAAATTTTTAAGATCAAAGTTGTCACCAATTCCGGTTCCCAAGGCTGAAATCAGCGATTTAACTTCATTATTGGAAAGGATTTTATCCAGGCGGGCGCGCTCTGTGTTTAATATTTTTCCTCGCAGAGGTAAAATGGCCTGGAAATGTCTATCCCTGCCTTGCTTTGCTGAACCGCCAGCGCTGTCTCCCTCAACGATGTATAGTTCTGTTTTCATCGTATCTTTCTCTGAACAATCCGCCAGTTTACCGGGAAGGGTCAGGCTCTCCAGAGCAGATTTTCGGATGACCAGGTCACGGGCTTTTCGCGCCGCATCCCTAGCCCGTGCAGATGTCAGACACTTTTGGATGATTGCCCTGGCAGCCTGGGGATTTTCCTCCAAAAAGGTATTAAAGGATTCCACAACCACCTGCTGGGTGATAGTTTGTACCTCAGGATTCATTAATTTTACTTTGGTCTGACTTTCAAATTGGGGGTCGGGATGTTTCACACTGATGATGGCTGTTAGACCTTCCCTTGTATCTTCTCCCGAGAAGTTGGTATCAGATTCTTTCAATAAATTGGAGCGTCTTGCATAATCATTTATTACTCTTGTAATTGCGGAGCGAAGTCCGGTAAGGTGTGTTCCGCCATCGATTGTGTTGATAGTATTTGCGAAGGAATAAACCGATTCTGAATATGCATCTGTATATTGTATGGAAGCTTCTACTCCAATACCATCTAATTCTTTTTCCGCGTAAACCGGTATATGCAGAACTTCTCTATTACGGTTTAAGAATCGTACAAATGAACGAATCCCGCCTTCAAAGTAAAAAGTGGCTTCCCGGTCTGCGCGCTCATCAATTAATTTTATTTGGGCATTGCGGGTGACAAAAGCCATCTCACGGAAGCGTTGGGCTAAGGTTTCAAATCGATAATCTATTTCTTCCTTAAAAATTAATCGGTCAAATCGATAACTTGTCCGCGTTCCGGTCTCATTCGGTTTGGAATTACCAATTATTTTTACAGGTTCCTGGGGAACGCCGCGCTCATACCTCTGGAAGTAGACTTTTCCATCCCGCCGGACCTCCACTTCACACCATTCTGAAAGGGCGTTTACTGCGGACACGCCAACACCATGCAAACCTCCAGAGACTTTATATCCCCCACCGCCGAACTTTGCGCCTGCATGAAGGGTGGTCATTACTACTTCCAATGCTGATTTCTTCTTTTCAGGATGGAGATCAACTGGGATACCACGACCATTGTCCTCGACGGAAACACTGCTGTCGGTATGAATGGTAATTATGATTTTGTCACATTCTTTTGCCAACGCCTCATCAATTGAATTGTCCACAACTTCATAAACAAGGTGATGAAGCGCCTTAATGTCAGTTCCTCCAACGTACATACCGGGACGGCGTCTAACAGCTTCAAGCCCTTCCAGGACCTGAATATCTTGAGCACTGTAAGATAAAGAGTGCGTATTGGGTTGCTTTTGTGACACAGATACCCTCCAAAATGGTTAATTCGAAAAAGTTGGTGCTTTTACATCTTTAACAGATGACTGTCGCTCAATTACTGCTTTCATCCAGTGTGTTCCCATAAGATAGTAATTAAAACTGGCTGCCAGTAAACTGGTGCTGACAAATGAATGTCCGGCAATACCAACCAAAATAAACCAGGATGTAGTGGGTGGGATTAACCAGAGGATATTTAAACCCTGGCTGATAAGAAGAATTATCACCATAAAAAGTCCTGTTCCTGGAAGGAAGGATTTTATAAGACGATAACTTGACATGGCAGATATAAGTGCATTTTGCTGAGAAGCAAAAATTCCGTGAGGGGAAAAAAACAATGGAATAAAGATCCAGATAGTGATGAGCATCCCAAGTAAGAGGGTAATTTGACCGATAACAGGACTAAAAATTGCAATGATGGACACGATAATACTTGCAGGTATTAAAAATAAAGATAGGAGGATAAAAAGGATACCTGTCAACAAATAACTTTGTATAATTTGCCAGATTGAAACTTGATAGGAATATGGCCGTTTATTATCCCTTGAATTACGTTCAACCTCATTGAAATATATGCTGCCTAAAGTTATTCCTACCAAAATAAGCAGAATGCAGTAAAGGATTAATTCTCCCCAGGAATTTACATCGAATGTAATTGATCTTCCAAGGGGTGAAGACTGGATGGGTTGTCCTGCCAGGAGACTGGGTATGCCAATTGGAAAGGTTCTTAATAAACTAAAGAGATTGTATTCGGTCAATATTGCAGTCCACATTTCCTTTGTCAAATCTACCATGTCCATCATCTCAGCAGAACTGAGTGTGTTGAGGTTTCGGATGGCTTCCTGCAGATATGGGTCTAACACCTTTTGAAGTCGCAGCTTGGGACCGAATAGTAAAAATAAATCCAAAATAATTGGCATCAATATTAAATAAATATTGTTTGCAACTGCATTGAATCCTGCTATGATCGAAGTAATTATTTTGGGAGGCGATGTCACCGGTGTTTGGATTGAATTTATCTCCATAGTAATATTAAATTTTACCATATCTCATTCAATTTCCTGGTTATACTGTGATAAATAAAAAATTTGTTCGATCTAACAGTTATACGTTAGACATTAATAAGACCAAGGCAATTTGTTATAATTAGTTAGAGGGCATTTCCTTGCAGCATGCTGTGGGATTGTCTTACAAAATCCGTCCCGTAGGGTAAAATCCCGAAATGCCTCGTAGCTTGCAGCTAGGATAGGGATTTGAAGGATCTTGATTTACTTCATTTGAGTAACCAAACAATGGTTGATAATAAATATAATGAATGATGATTACTCCTACCCGGATTTAAATCGTTTGAGTGTACTATCGGCGATGATCCTTCTGGTTTATGCAGCAATCCCTTTTATCAACATTCCAGCCAGAACCTTTTCGATTCAATTCCTGGGGATAAATTTTTCGCTGCCGATTAATTCTTCTACACTGATATCGCTTCTGGTAGCTGTTATGGCGGGGGTTGGATCTGATTGGCTCTTACATGGCCACCCAAAATATTCGAAGGATGATGCCATGCAGCATTGGATTATTCCAGCATTTACTGCCTGGGCTATCGGAATTCCATTAAGTACCCTGGAAGTCAACGCGGCGTGGTGGGTTGTGTTTGGATTTGGAGGATTACTCCTAATTCTAGTGTTTATTGCCGAATATCTTGTGGTTGATGTTACTGATCCTAGAAACACACTTGCATCAATAGGATTAACCGCTGTTTCGTTCAGCTTATTTCTCATTCTGGCAATATCGTTTCGAAACGCTGAAGTGCGTTTATATTTACTGCTTCCATCGCTGGTTCTAGGAATGACTGCAGTAAGTTTACGAACCTTGTATTTACGTCTTGGAGGTCGTTGGTGTTATGACTGGGCTCTTGCGATAGCAGTTGTCGTTGGCCATCTGGTTATTGGAATACATTACTGGCCATTACAACCTCTTGCCTATGGGTTGTTTCTTTCCGGCCCGGCTTATGGATTAACCAGCCTGGCCGGCGGACTGGAAGAAGGACAAAACTGGCGTACAATTTGGATTGAACCGGTACTAATGAACGGATTATTATGGACGGTCGGGATTTTGATGCTGATCTCACAATAACTTCCCTGGAAATTCCTTTATCGGTGTTACCGGATATAATTGACTCCCTGGAGAGAGTTTATCCCGATGAAGGTTGCGGAATTCTTGCTGGAAAAAACCACCGGGTTGAACTGGGTATAAGCATAACCAATGTAAGGCACGAACCTACCCGATTCCTCATGGACGCCAATGAACAACTAAATGCTTTCATTTATATCGATAAAAAGGGTTTAGATGTCCTGGCCATATATCATTCTCATCCGAGGGGGGGCTCCTATCCTTCTCCAACAGATTTGGATGAATTCATGTACCCGAATGTAGTAACATTAATTGCTAGCAAATCAGAATCAAAATGGGCATTTGCGGGTTATTTAATACATGAAAAACGGTATCTGGAAGTTTCCATAAAATGGTTCGAATAGATTGTGGAGGTAAGTTGTTATGCAAGCCTGGCAGCCTTTGGCAGTAGTGGTTCTTTCATATCTGATTGGATCTATACCATTTGGGTTGATTGTTGTAAAAATTGTAACCGGGAAAGATATTCGATCCATCGAAAGTGGGAGAACCGGCGGGACAAACGTCATGCGGGCAGCTGGTGTAGTCTCGGGAGTGATTACAGGAATAATGGATGTTCTTAAAGGATTTTCGGCCTGCTGGATTGCACGATGGTTAATTCCGGGGTCAGAATGGATGCTGGCTCTTGCACCGCTAATGGCGATCCTTGGTCACAATTATTCGATATTTCTAATTGAGCGCAATGATAGCGGACATATCAGGTTTCGTGGGGGAGCCGGTGGAGCCACCACTTTCGGTGGTGCAATGGGAATCTGGCCCGTCTGCGGATTAATAATTTTCCCACTATCCCTGGGTGTGTTCCTATTTATCGGTTATGCTTCAGTAGCAACGATCAGTATTGCGGTATTTGCCACCCTGATTTTCTTATACCTGGCATTATTTGCTTCCGGGTCTTGGGCATATGTATTTTATGGGGTAGCTGCCTTGATAATGTGCTTATGGGCATTACGTCCTAACCTTGAACGTCTTCGCAATGGAACAGAACGAAAGGTGGGATTTCGAGCTAAACGGAAAATGAGGGAAGCCTGATTACCAATTTACCATTTTTACAGAGGTAAGTCGATTTGCTGCATCTCTTCACTCTTTAGCTTTTTGAATAAATAAAGAACATTCCTTCTATGCAGTTCAAGGGCCAACCCACCCAAGAATACCCGATTTTTACCACATGACTCGATATCTATGGTTACCAGTGCTTCCTCAGGATTTTTTCGTTTGAGGGCATTCCGTACACCTTTGCGAAGGCAAGATAGATAATTCAGGTTTTCTTTAACGTTTTCTTCAATCTCACCCCTTAATATGATGTCTCCATGCCCCTGGATTATATTTTCAAGACCCATTTTCCCGATATGTTTTATCGTGGTTGTTAATTCGTCGATATCACCATCCACAATATATGGTAATGACATGTAGGCATCCCCTGCAAATAAGACGCGATCCTCCTCCACCAAAACAGAAATTGCGTCTGGACTATTTCCAGGAGTTGGAAATAAAAGCAAGTTCTTTTTTCCGACTCGCAAAGAAAGCTGCCCGTGGTTTATAGTAATTTGGGGTGGGACAATTTTTGTCTGCTTAAAAGCAGGATTTTGTTTTTTGGCATTTTCCAGTGCCGGAATACCTTTCTCAATTAATAATTGACGGCAAGTTTCACTGGCAATAATTGTAGCCCCTGGGAAGCAACAATTTCCCCAGGTATGATCTGCATGGTGATGAGTATTTATGATATATCGCACCGGGATATTCAGATCTTCCTCAATGAATGAACTTATACCAAGGGTTTCTTCCGGGATTGCCAGGGTGTCAATCAGAACTGCCCAATTAGGGCCGGCAACTACTCCTGCTGTTACCTGGGCGTAAAGTTCACTCTGAAACCAGTATACATTTTCGGAAACTCGTTCTCTTTGCATGTTCACCTATCCTGCAGAAGATCAAAAAAGTCGACAGTAAGTAGAATAGCATAAATAAAATCAAAAGTCAAAAAAAGCATCATATTTTATGAATCCCTCTTTATTTTGTACAAAACTGGCCAGCTGGGTACTTGGCGATCCAGATTAAGAGCAGGAACTCTTTAGAGTTCCTGCTGTATTTTACCGATAACTTCAAATAGGATTGATTATCTGGTTTTTTTTAGATAGTCCAACCATTCACTTGACCTCGGGGAGTGACCATGGATAGTATTGTGATAATTCTCCTGGATGAGGCGCGTGATTGGACCCATCCTGCCATTGCCAATCGTACGGAAATCCACCTCTGTAATCGCCAGGCATTCTGCCGCTGAACCGGTAACAAATAACTCATCAGATATATATAATTGGTCACGGGTGACGGGTTCTTCAACTACCGCGATATTTAAATCATTGGCAATTGTGATTACACTGTCCCGAGTTATCCCTTCAAGTACGGTGGCTTTGGGCGGAGTAACCAGTTTCCCTTTCCTAACTGTAAATAGGTTCTCACCGGCACACTCAGCAACAAATCCTTCCGGATCAAGTAAAATTGCTTCCGCAAAACCGAGACGGACAGCCTCTGTCTTTGCGAGGATGCTGTTTACATAATTTCCGGTAACTTTGGCTTTTGTCATCATAACATTTGGATGATGGCGGGTGAAGGAGGATACATGAACCTTGATCCCTTTTTCCCTGGCTTCCGAACCTAAAAAACCCTTCCATTCCCAGACAGCAATCCCAACCATTGGATTGTAGGTATCCACATTCAAATCCGAATTACTCCCCCCCATATATATTAAAGGCCGGATATAACATTCGTTAAAACCATTAGCGAGCACTGTAACTTTTACTGCTTCGCATAACTCATCCACAGAGTAGGGTAATTTCCTTACTCCAAGGATTTTTGCTGAATCAGCCAGGCGCTGCATATGTTCCTTTAAGCGAAATACTGCTGGTCCATCATCTGTAACATAGCAGCGGATACCCTCGAAAACACCTAAACCGAAGTGCAACGCGGCGCTAAGAAAGTGAACGGTGGCTTTTTCAAACTCAACTAATTCCCCATCCATCCAAATAAATTTAGAATTTACATCCATGGTATCCTCCTGAAGACTGGGTTACTGGTTCGTATGACTAAAACAAACTCTATTTTATAACAGATCAATTACCACATCCGTAATTTGAGAGGTAAACATTTTTCCACCGAGGTCAACCGTAAGTTTCCTGCTCTCTATCACCTTATCAACTGAGATTTCGATAGCCTCGGCTTCCTCCTCCAATTTCAAGGAATACCTTAAGAGCATGGCGGCGCTGAGAATTGCACCTAACGGATTTGCGATACTTTTCCCGGAAATATCCGGGGCAGAGCCATGGATAGGTTCAAACAATCCCGGGCCGCTCGAGCCCAGTGACGCCGATGGCAGCAGTCCCATGGATCCGGACAATACAGAAGCTTCATCGGTAAGAATATCCCCAAACATGTTTTCTGTGACAATAACATCAAATTTGGATGGGCTGCTGATCAATCGCATTGAGGCAGTGTCAACCAACATGTGTTCAAGTTCAATTTCCGGATTTTCCTTCCCGATCTGGATGGCAATTTGGCGCCACAGTCTGGATGATTCGAGCACATTGGCCTTGTCAACAGAGGTTACTTTTGCACGGCGTTTCTTTGCCAGGGAAAAAGCCAATTCGATTACCCGGCGAATTTCATAATCGTAGTATTCAAGTGTGTCGACAGCCCTCTCATGTTTTCCATCCTGGTATCTGCCTTTGGGTTGTCCAAAATATAATCCCCCGGTTAGTTCACGGACGACAATTAAATCGACACCTTTCAGCAGTTCTGCCTTGATGGGAGATGCGTTACTCAGGGAAGGGTAAATCTTCACCGGACGAAGATTGGCAAATACCTGCAGCCCTTTTCTCAAACCCAATAATCCCTGCTCCGGTCTTATTTTCGCAGCCGGGTCATCCCATTTGGGTCCGCCAACGGCCCCAAGCAGGACTGCGTCGGCTTTTTTACAGGCTTCAAGCGTGGAGTCCAATAAAGGAGTCCCATGGAGATCGATAGAACACCCGCCAATCAGGTACTCTTCGAATGAAAATTCATGGTTGAATTTTCCGGCAATGGCAGCCAATACGCGGACTGCCTCACGGATGACTTCGGGACCAATACCATCCCCTGGTAATGTTACGATGTGTGCCTTCATAGTGTTTTTCCAATCTGTAAGGGATATATTGTATTCTTATTTTCCAACTATTAATCCATATTCCACTGCATCAACAAGAGCCTTCCAACTTGCCTCAATAATATTTCCACTCGCCCCGACGGTACTCCAAGTACGGGTGCCATTCTGAGTATCGATCAGTACACGTGTTGTAGCCCCTGTTCCACTTTTTCCATCCAGAATACGCACTTTATAATCGGACAATTTGAAATGCGTAACTTCAGGGTAGTGGTTAACAAGAGCTTTCCTTAAGGCTGCATCCAGGGCATTCACCGGTCCATTTCCTTCAGCAGCTGTATGGAATATCTCCCCATCGACCAGAACCTTGACGGTTGCTTCGGCAAAGATGCCGCGTTTATCCCTATGTTCGACAACCACAGTAAAGTCAATTAATTCAAATGGTGGCTTGTAATCCTTTTGCTGCCTTTTTAACATCATTATGACAGAAGCTTCAGCGGCTTCAAAAGAAAAACCGTTAGCCTCCATCGCCTTAATTTCCTTTAGGACATCCGCAACATTTTCCATATCAAGGAGATCCAGCCCGTATTCTTCAGCCTTACTGAGCAAATTTCCCCGCCCGGAAAGTTCAGAGACAATAACCCGCATTTTATTGCCTACCAGCTGCGGATTAATATGCTGGTAAGATTTCTCATCCCGCCGCATTGCGGCAACATGAATACCTCCTTTATGGGCAAAGGCAGCAGTACCAACAAAGGGGAGATGGTCATCATGAGCCAGATTTGCGATTTCTGAGACAAATTTAGATATTTCAGATATATACTTTAGATTCCCCTTGGGAAGACACTGCATGCCAATTTTGATTTCAAGGTTAGGGATGATTGAGCAGAGGTTAGCATTACCGCAGCGCTCCCCATACCCATTTATTGTACCCTGCACCTGGGTACAGCCTTCCTGGACGGCTGCCAAAGAATTTGCAACGGCAGTATCGCTGTCATTATGTGCGTGGATACCAAGCGGGTAATTCAACCTGGCTTTTACAGTTTTTACGATTTCATGGATTTCCCAGGGCATTGAACCACCGTTGGTATCACATAGGACCAGGATCTCTGCCCCGCCCCGGATAGCAGCAGACAGGGTTTCCAGTGCATAATCGGGATTTTCTTTATATCCATCAAAGAAGTGTTCAGCATCATACATCACTCTCCTGCCTTTGTTTTTAAGATAGGCAACACTAATTTCTATGATGCGAATGTTTTCATCCAGTGTAGTCCGAAGGACCTCGGTTACATGAAACGTCCAGGTTTTTCCTACCAAAGTGCAAATATGCGCCTGTGAATCCAGCAGAGCCTGGATGTTTGCATCATCTTCAGGATTTGAATTTGCCCGGCACGTAGACCCAAATGCAGTAATCGTGGCATGTTTCCAATTGATTTTACTGGCCCGATCAAAGAATTCCACATCTTTGGGATTTGAACCGGGCCAACCGCCCTCAATATAGGTAATTCCCATTTCATCAAGCTTCTGGGCAATACGAATTTTATCGTCACAGGACAAAGAAATATCGTTACGCTGTGAACCATCACGAAGGGTTGTATCGTAAATCTCGATCATAAAAACCTCCATCTCAAAGAACCAAGTAAGTTCCCTCCTTTGAGATCATCAAGCCAGATTGTGTTTCTGCTCGTAATGCCGTATTTTATCCAAGAAAGTCATCAGGTATCCCAATTCATCGGTACCATTTAATAAACAAATTTTTGAAAACTCATCGATAGGAAATGCTATTTTTTCGCCGACCGGGATAATTACTGATTGTGTGGCTAAATCAATTGTCAGCGTTATCTGGGGTTGGTTTTGTATCAGGTTAACTATCTTTTGATGCGTAACCGGATCAACAATTATGGGCAGCAGCCCGTTTTTCAGGGCATTGTTGCGGAAAATATCCGCAAAAGAAGTGGAGATAACCGCTTTTATTCCAAAATTGGTCAATGCCCAGGGAGCATGTTCTCTCGAAGATCCACACCCAAAATTATCTCCCGCCAGTAATATGCTGGAATTTCGAAATTCCGGTTTGTTAAATATAAAATTCGGATTGGGAGATCCATCAGTGAGATAGCGCCAATCTGCGAATAAATTAGCGCCCAATCCTGTTTTATCGGTTACCTTCAAGTACCTCGCCGGGATTATTTGATCTGTATCAATATCATTCACGACAAGTGGTATTACATTGGAGGTTAGAACTTGAAATTTTTCCATTATTCAATTTTTCCGTCAGTCTAATATTGTTCTGATGTCAGTGATTTTTCCCGTTAAAGCCGTGGCAGCCGCGGTCAATGGACTGGATAAAAAGGTTCTACCACCTTTTCCCTGGCGTCCCTCAAAGTTACGATTGCTGGTGCTGACAGCATATTGACCGGGATTTAATTGATCACCATTCATGGCGATACACATACTGCAACCCGCTTCACGCCATTCCGCTCCAGATTCCAGGAATATCGTGTCAAGACCTTCCATTTCTGCCTGTTTTTTCACTTCCTGGCTTCCTGGTACGACCAGAACACGCACATCCGGGGATACTTTTCTATCTTTTAATACCCCGGCTGCCTGGCGTAAATCGGATATTCGCGAGTTTGTGCAGCTGCCGATAAAGACGACATCTACAGGGTGTCCAAGCAGCGGAACGCCGGGTTGAAGTCCCATATATTCAAGTGATTTAATCAGGGCAGAACGCTGGTTGGCATCCTTTATTTCCTCCGGTAAAGGGATTCTACCGGAAATGGACATACCCATTCCTGGATTTGTCCCATATGTAATCATGGGTTCAAGTTCTGAAACATTGATTGTGATATTCTGATCGAAAATTGCTCCTTGATCTGAAGGAAGTTTTCGCCAATTACCTAATTGTTGATCCCAATTTGCACCTTTGGGGGCATATTCCTTGTTGGCAATGTACTCAAAGGTGTGATCATCGGGAGCAACCATACCTGCCCTTGCTCCGCACTCAATGGACATATTGCAAATAGTCATCCGCTGTTCCATGTTCAGGATCCTGATCGCATCTCCCTGGTATTCCAGGACATGTCCAGTAGCTCCCCCAACTCCGATTTTGGCAATTAGGGCAAGGATCATGTCCTTGGAGGTTACACCCTCAGATAGAATTCCATCGAAGTGGACAGCGAATGTCAATGGTTTTCGTTGCAGCAGGCATTGGGTTGCCAGGACATGTTCTACTTCGCTTGTCCCAATCCCAAATGCCAGAGCACCGAAAGCTCCATGGGTAGCAGTATGGCTGTCTCCGCAAACAATGGTCATTCCAGGCTGTGTCAAACCCAATTCCGGTCCAATAACGTGGACAATACCCTGGTTTGGGCTGTCAAGACCGTACAACTGGATACCATGTTCCTGGCAGTTCGATTCCAACATTTTGATTTGAATCTGGCAGAGTTCATCTGCGAATGAAAGGCGCCCGCCTTGTATGCCTTCTCCGGAGAGTGTTGGTATGCCATGATCGACGGTTGCCACTGTCCGGTCAGGACGGCGGGTTTTCAATCCGCGGGTGCGCAACCCGTTGAACGCCTGGGGAGAGGTAACTTCATGGATGAGATGCAAATCAATATACAGGACAGCAGGAGATCCCGGATCCTGCGCAACGATATGTGCATCCCAGATTTTCTCAAAGAGTGTTAATGGTTTTTTCATCGGATTCCTTCTAATCCAGCGATAGATTTTCTTCTTGATCCTTTATCTCATCCAGTATTTTGACTGAACTGGTTATTGCAGATAAATCCCAACCTTCCGGAAAAATTTTTGGTTTGGGGAATGGTTCAAAGATATTATCCAGTGCGGATGTTTCGCTGCTTTCAATTTGAGTATTCATAATCTATTTTTCTCCTTCTTCCAGTGCACTATAATACTTGAACGGAGCCTTTCTCCGGCTCACCGTATTTTCCTGAGGCAACTAACAGTTTATTCAGCGCCGCCAAATAGGCTTTTGCACTGGCAACAATAATATCCGTGTCTGCACCATACCCACCGTAAGAACGGGTTTGTTGTACCTCTTTTTGTGCATCCATCTTGGAATTGCCATTTTTGCCCTCAATTCTTACAGTCACTTCGCCAAGCGCATCGATACCTTCCGTGACAGCATTGACGACAAATTCCAGAAGAACACTTGGGGAATTGACAATAAGATCAATAGCTTTATAAGCAGCATCAACAGGACCTGTTCCAACAGCGGCGCTTATATGTAGATTTCCATCCGGACCTTTTAGCCTGACCGTGGCGGTTGGCATACCCATTGTCCCACAAGCAACTTGAAGACCATCCAGGGTAAATATTACCTTTGGTTGATACAACTCTTCTGAGACCAATGCCTCAAGATCTGCATCTGCGATGGTCTTTTTCTTGTCAGCTAAATTCTTAAATCGGAGGAATAATTTGTCAAGTTCGAGATCTGTCAGGTCATACCCCAGGTCTTTCATTCTAACTTTCAGGGCATGGCGACCGGAGTGTTTTCCCAATACCAGGCGGGTATGAGTAACCCCTACTGTTTCAGGTCGCATAATCTCGTATGTTTCGGAATGCTTTAGCATCCCATCCTGGTGAATTCCGGCTTCATGGGCGAATGCATTGGCACCGACAATGGCTTTATTAGGTTGTACAGGGATTCCGGTATAGTTTGTAACCAGTTTACTCAACCGCATGAGTTGAGTGGTATCAATCCCTGTTTCAAGGCCAAATACCGGGCGGCGGGTATGGAGCGCCATGACGACTTCTTCAAGAGAGGTATTCCCTGCTCTTTCGCCAATCCCATTGATAGTGACTTCTACCTGTCGGGCACCCGCTAGAATCCCGGCCAGCGTATTGGCTGTTGCCAGCCCGAGATCATTATGACAATGGACAGACACAGTACAGGTTTCTATCCCTGGAGTATGGATCAGGATATCCTGGATGAGCTTACCAAATTCAGGCGGAGTTGTATATCCCACGGTATCAGGGATGTTTAATGTGGTAGCTCCGGCTTTAATTGCTTCTGCCAGTACCTTGTAGAGGAACTCTGGATCGCTTCTTCCAGCATCTTCCGGGCTGAATTCAACATCAGTACACAAGCTTCTTGCATATTTGACCATTTCTATCACTTTTGCAACAACCTCGTCCCGGCTCATCTTAAGTTTGTACAGCATATGAATATCTGAGGTAGCAAGGAAAGTATGGATGCGAGGATTTTGTGCCTCTTGGATAGCTTGCCAGGCTTTATCGATATCATTCTTTGTGGCTCTTGCCAATCCGCAGATTACCGGAGCCTTTGATCCATCCCGCGGGCAGCCAACGTCAACCGCGATCCTCCGGACAGCTTCCAGGTCATCAGGAGAGGCTGCTGGGAATCCGGCCTCTAGAATATCGACTCCCATTTTTGCCAGAGCGCGGGCAAGCTCTAATTTTTCCGCCGAGGTCATGGTTGCTCCAGGAGATTGTTCACCATCCCTTAACGTAGTATCGAATACCTTCACATAATTTTCCATGCGTCACCCCTTGCCTGGTAAGTTATTTTCAATATAGGTGCCAGTTATTACTGGTTTTGCCAATTCTCTGGGCGTAGTGAGCGAACAGCAGCTCCGGCTCTCCACATTTCCGATTCCCGCATCTGTTTTAATTCCTGCTCCAACTTTTCCTTATAATCGGGAGCACCGTTGACTTCCAGGACAATTCGGGTTTCCTCACCACTGAGAACACTTTGATAAAGCCGGGCAAATACGGGTTCATTAGCCTTGCGGAATTCACCTTTCCAATCCAGGGCTCCTCTTTGTGCTGTAGCCGAACAATTGGCGTACATCCAATCCATCCCATTTTGAGCAACAAGGCGAATTAAACTCTGGGTCAGTTCCTCAACAGTTTCATTAAATGCCTCGCTGGGGGAATGCCCATGTTTGCGCAATTCGTTGTATTGGGCTTCCATCACTCCAGCCAGTGCGCCCATCAGGATACCCCTTTCACCGGTCAGATCGCTGTAGACCTCAAGTTCGAAAGTGGTCGGGAAAAGATAACCAGAACCAACTGCAATTCCAACCGCCAGGGTCCTTTCCAATGCTTTTCCGGTGGCATCCTGAAAAACCGCATAACTGCTGTTTATTCCACTGCCATCCAGAAAATTCTTTCTCACACTTGTTCCAGACCCTTTTGGAGCGACAAGGATTACATCCACATCGGGCGGGGGAACTACACCGGTCTGTTCTTTATATGTGATAGAAAATCCATGGGAAAAATACAGTGCATTTCCAGGTTTAAGGTGTGGCTTAATGCTTGGCCATATTTGCATTTGCCCTGCATCGGAGATCAAATATTGAATGATGGTGCCGCGTTCGGCAGCTTCTTCCAATGAAAACAGCGTTTCACCGGGAATCCAACCATCCTTAATCGCTTTTTCCCAATAATAATTATCTATATTTTGCCCAACAATTACCCGGATTCCGTTTTCTTTCATATTGAGGGCCTGGGCTGGACCTTGAACCCCATATCCCAAGACTGCCACCACCTCGTCTTTAAGGACTTCCTGAGCTTTACTGAGAGGAAATTCTTCCCTGGTCACTACATCTTCAACAACCCCACCAAAATCAATTTTTGCCATAACATTCACCCGTTTCTTTATATAAGATTATTTTCCATGCCAGGTTCATTAAATGAATTAATGATGTGCCAACTGGCTGAATTTAGTATATATGTTGATTTCACAATGACTGTATACACCCTGAAGCAAACAGGGTGTCAGGCGCTTTGCTCATTGGCGAGGGAAGTAGGTCCGCGCTGCATAGCCACACTACCGGTCTGCGCCATTTCAATAATGCCATAAGGCCGCAGTACATCTACGAAGCTTTCAATCTTATCCTCGGTACCGGTAATTTCAATAATAAGTGAATCATTATTGATATCCACAATTCTTGCGCGGAAGACATCTACCAGCTGCATGACATCATTGCGAGTCTCGGCTTTCGCCTGGATTTTTACCATTGCCAGATCCCTGCTCACTGTAGGAATTTCTGAGAGATCATCTACCTGCAGGACATTGACCAGCTTATATAAATACGCTTTTATTCGTTCTGCACTGATTGGATCTGTATCAATCATGATCGTCATCCGGGAAATTCCCGGCTTCTCAGTATGCCCTACAGTTAATGACTCAATATTGAAGGCTCTCCTGCGGAATAAAGAGGCTACTTGATTGAGTACACCAGGTTTATCTGTTACTAATGCAACAAATGTTCTTTTCATGATTTCTCCTGTAAATTATCAAAAATAAAAAAGTATTGTTTAATTCCAATTCATAGACTTTACTGATTAAATTTTTTGTTAATTTATTTTTCTGGTATTGGTCGCTCAATCATGTTGTGAAGATCCGCCCCGGTTGGTACCATCGGGTAAACACTGTCCTCTTTTTCTACCCTGAAATCAATCAAGACTGTACCTTCGGTTTGTCGGGCTTGTTGAATGGCATCTTTAACATCCTGCCGTTTGGTTACACGTAATCCAGTGAGTCCATGAGCTTCCGCAATTTTTACAAAATCTGGGCTGTGCATGGGGGTTGCTGAGTAGCGACTTCCATAGAAGAATTCCTGCCACTGCCGAACCATACCAAGATAGCCATTGTTTATCACGGCAATATTTATTTTTATATGCTCCTGTGCCGCTGTAGAAAGCTCAGCCTGTGTCATTTGGAAACCACCATCACCACAAATCGCCCACACTTCCGCCTCCGGTCTGGCAAATTTTGCGCCAATAGCTGCCGGGGTGGCAAAACCCATTGTTCCTAAACCACCAGAGGTAAGATGAGAATATGGATAATCATGATGGTAATATTGGGCTTCCCACATTTGGTGCTGTCCGACGTCTGTGACAACCAGCGCCTTCCCCTCGGTGTATTTCCACAAATCATGCATAACATGGGCAGCATATAGATGGCCCATGTCCGGCAAATTCTTTATGTCACGGACAGCAGAGGCGCCCTTCATTTTCTGAATATGATGGATCCATTTCTGATGATCACATACTTTGATAAGGGGTAGCAGTCCTTGCAAGGTCTCCCGCAAGTCTCCGACAAGGCTGCAATCTACTTTTACATTTTTATTGATCTCAGACGGATCAATATCCAGGTGGATTCTTTTAGCATTAATGGTATAGGTTTTAAGATTACCTGTTACGCGGTCATCGAAACGCATGCCAAATGCCAATATCAAATCGGCCTGTTGGATTGCCTGATTGACCCAGGACTCCCCGTGCATCCCCATCATCCCGAGGTTCAGTGGGTT
>Ga0209254_10000841_pt1 | contig 26734 bp, 21 predicted proteins | sample FrelakmetDIP11DI_FD_187148 | JGI IMG/M metagenome (GOLD analysis project Ga0209254, IMG submission 187148) | Freshwater lake sediment microbial communities from the University of Notre Dame, USA, for methane emissions studies - DIP11 DI (SPAdes)... | ecosystem: Environmental > Aquatic >...
CATACGGATTCGAAAGAGAACGGGTTGTTCCAACTTCCGAATTCTTTCAAACTGTTAACATTGAGTTCGAGTTGACCAGCATGAGGGATGGTTTTCTATATTGAAGAGTGTGAAGTCAACATACATAATATGGCTTAAATAGGCTCTTTGGTCTTTCACTTTCCAGAAAGAGGTAAATGGTTCTTTCTGGAAAGGAGGATAAGATTAGGGCTTAAATAGACGTTATTAGCTATTTTACACTTGGTCAGCTTACCCTGTACTACTGCACCCTTTCGAAATTCAAGGCTTCTCTAAAAGACTACTACTCACGGAAATTAATTACCTACAGGCCACAGACGGAAATATCTCATATACGAAAAACTATTTTTTCTTGATAGAATCCGGAACAACTATAATTTACATAAAAGACTTTCGCTGAGCTTAATTCTATCCCCCCCTCCTTTTTTCTTTCTTTCTCACAACTTTCCCAAAGTTCAAAAAACTTGAATTTGTAAATCGTTTTTCAGTACAGAAGAGGTTTTCTTATTTCAAACCTCCCGGAACTTGTGACTGTGTTTCAGGTAAACGCCCTATTAATGAGATAAAACCCTGGTTCACACAATCTCAAGGTTCGGAAAGTTCAAATGTATTAAAACAAGGAGAAAAAATTATGACCCCAGAGACAAAGGAAAAAATACTCGAAGAACTGATTCCCGACATCGAGGACTATGTTGAGGAATACGTAAAACCCATTATATCAAGGATTTCTAGAGAGATTTTCAAAGAGAACTTTTTTCGCCTTAAGAACTATCTGGAAGACGTATCCGTCCAGGTAAAGAAACTCCATGGTGTACCCCCATTACCTATAAACGTTGAAAAGACAAGACGTCATCTAGTTCAGCGTGAAAAGCTCTCCGGCACCGTAGATGCTGAGCTGTTGAAGCTTTTCGAGAATCAAAGAAAACAGTCTGGTTATACGACCTCCAGAATGCTGGATGTTGTTTTGTGGAATTACTTCTCTATTGGTAAACCTCATCGACCACAGATGTCTTTTGAACTTTCGGAAGGTTCCACAACCCAGAAGGAAAAATAACGTCATCTCTTAGAAAACCTAGATGCGCGTATCTGTTTGTAAATCTCATCATTTCAATGTCTTAAACAAAAGGTACGCGCATAGGTAATGGTTACAAAGGTAACGTAGGTTTTTGTGAATTATTACAATTAACCGTGTAACCTATTATATCTTAATAAGTTAGCAACAATTAAACAAATAGTGGTAACAGTATAAATAAGACATAAAGGTAACGGCCCCCCCTATATGAAAATAGTTGTGTTAAAAAAAAATTTAAAAGGTGGTGTAAATCGAGCTGGACCAACCATCGAAAAACCTTAAAGTCTTGCAACACAACGCTATGAGCTTTGTGATGGATTAGTTAATAATCTGTGTAGGGACCCAATAAAAGTGCTTGACAAGGATTAGCAGGTAAGATAGTCTCGGAAAGACTTGAGGACGTAATGGTATTTGAATGTGCTGATAAAAAAAAGACTGACGGATGAATACAATTAAACGTATTAATATAATTAGGTATAAAATGTTTTATTTTAATTTATCAAAAAAAGATGGAGCAAAGGTCTTGACAGGTTGTCACGAAGTATATATATTGGGTGTAAGTCAAACTGAAAGGATAAATAGGATGACCATCAGGGTACTGCAAAACGAAGATAGACCAAGAAAGAATTTCCCAAGTGTCGCAATCAACTCAAAGCTCAAGCGTTTGACGCTCAACAAAATTGGTTTCAACTTTTTGTATTTGAAACATGGCAAAGAAAGCGAATTCATACAAATCTTGCTTGACGATGACCGACCCAATGTTTTTTGGATTCGTCTCTGTATCCCCGAAGCGGATGGTGCCAAAAAAATGGACCGACCAAGTCCAGGAACCCGGTCTTGTAATATTTCGGTTCTGTTAAATGAGTTGCATCTCAAATTTGAAAAGACCGCCAGATTCAGTCTGACATGGGACCAGGAAGTAGAAGCTGGAAAAATCGACCTGAAAGAAGGGTCGGGAAAGGTGTGATTTGAAGGTTAACAAAAGAAAATCCCACCCATGCTTGGAGGCGGAGTGGGACTTAGTTCGCAAACCCCAAATGGGGTCCGGTATCTTCAAGATAATGCATTTAGCGGAGAGATTCAAGAGTTTTCAGAATTAATCCGCATCCTGTCGATACCGAGTCCCCCCAACTTAGAACTAATTAAAACCGTAGACCTGATTCTATTTTTCGATTTTGATTTCGGTTCAGGTTTCAGGTCAAGGATTGAGTTATCCACGAACCCAAGAGATGGTTTTCGCCACCGGGTTCATAGAAATACTTTGTTAAGGCAAGGGAGGATTTTAAGATGATAACGGTTTTACCTTATGATTTTGCTGCAGACCTCGCTATTCAATGCGACGACTATACTAGGAACGGTAAGGCACCTGATGCAGGCCGAGATACGTGTCGAACGTGCTTGTTTGAAGGGTCTTGCGTTTATGTGGAGATAATGCAGTTGGTCAATGCCGTGAGAGGCTGCGTGCCGCTATACATGAAACCAACTCCAACTGGAAAGATAGTGCTTGATTTTTTGAGGAAGTGCGAAGATCGCCTCTTTCAATTGATAAGTGAGTGTAACGAGAAGACATCTAAAAAAGTGGTTGAGTCTTGCATGGATGCGGCGAAAGAGAAACTCAACTCTCGCACTCAGGATAGTCCAAAAAAGGCAAGCAAACCAAAGCAACGGGGTCGCAAGAAAGCTTCTTCATTGAAAGAGTAGAAACAACAGACACAGGAAGCTGTCGTAGTCTGGCGGCTTCCTCAGAAACGGATTGTAAAAATGGCACTACTCTCAACCTCGAACCCAAGAGGTTTTCACCATCGGATTCATACAATGCCTTTGAAGGCAAGGGAGTATTCTAAAATGGAGAATCAAAAAGATTTTAGGGCAGATTTTCCCGGTAACTGTAATGGCTACATGAGGAAAGATAATGCTCCGGATTCCTCTGGCAACCTTTGCGGAACATGTTTGTTTGAAGAGTTTTGCGTTTATTTGGAAATAGTGCAGTTGTCCGATGCTATGAAAGGCTGTCTGCCACTAAGCAAGAAGTCAACTCCCGCGGGAAAATTAGTACGTGAATTCTTGGGAAGGGCTAAATATCTTCTCGTTGAATTGTCGGGGTCGGTAAAGGTTTTGAACGAGAAGACATCTGAACAAGTGGATTGAGTCTCACATAGCTCCGGCGAAAGAAGAACTCAATCCTCGCACCGAAGATAGACCAAAAAAGGCAAGGCAATCACAGCAACAAGTTTATGAAAGGACTTCTCCATGAGAAAAGAAGAAACATAGAAACGGGAGAACTCTCCTTAACGACATCTACCTGTACGAGGTTATGAATCAAATGCGAAGGTTGACGCTTCTAGAATCGACCTGAAAGAAGGGTCGGGAAAGGAGTGATTTGAAGGTTAACAAAAGAAAATCCCACCCATGCTTGGAGGCGGAGTGGGATTCGGTTCGCAAACCCCAATTGGGGTCCGGTACCCACAAGATAATGCATCTAGCGGTGAGATTCAAGAGATTTCAGAATTAATCCGCCTCCAGTCGGTACCGAACCCCCCAAACCAAGAGAACTAGTTAGACCCCTGGACCCTATTCTTGAACTTTGAGTTCGGTTCAGGTTTCAGGTCAAGGATTGAGTCATCCACGAACCCAAGAGGTTTTCGCCATTGGGTTCCTACAGTGCCTTCGAAGGCAAGGGAGGATTTTAAGATGATAGCGGTCGTACCTAAGGAATATGGACCAGACTATTCGGATAGGTGCAGGAGCTTTACTAGGGACTCTAATGCACGGGCGTCGGTTGAAGATAGGTGTGGAACATGCGTGTCTGAAGGTTCCTGCCTTTTTGCGGAGATAATGATGTTGCTCGATGTTATGTGGAGCAACTCGGATCTACGCAGGAAGCCAAATCCAACCGGAGAGATAGTGGATGAATTTCATGAGAAGTGCGAAGTTCGCCTCTTTCAACTTGTAGATGAGTTCGCCGAGAGTACACCCGTGGAAGCAGATGAGTCTAGCGTGAATGCAACTTCGGATGAACTGTACCCTCTCGCTGAGGAGAATCGCAACAGGAAAAGCAAACCAAAGCAAAAAGCTCGTAGAAGGGCTTCTAGACCTAAAGAGTAGAAACAGACGCAGGAAGCCGTCGGTACGATGGCGGCTTCCTACAGAACGAGTTTTGCTAAATAGTTTAATTCTTTAACAGCATTACCATATCACCAAATGACAAGGAGAAAATAATGTCAACTTTAATTTCGTGGACAAATGAAACACTAAACCTATTGACCGGATGCACAAAATGCTCCCCCGGTTGTGCAAACTGCTACGCCGAACGTCAGATTAACATGAAAATGGGTAACCCTAATCCGAAGATTTCTTACAAATTTCGGAATGGGTTTAAGTTGACTGAGCATCCACAGTATCTGAACGACCCAATACTTCGAGGAAAACCTAAAATGATTTTTCTTAACAGTCTGTCGGATACTTTTCATCCAGATTCGTCAGTTGAATTTGTAAATCAAACTTTTGATATGATTCGCAAACATCCTCAGCATATTTTCCAAGTACTCACGAAGAGACCTGAAAGACTTCATCTTATAGAAGATTATCCGCCTAACGCTTGGCTCGGCGTAACGGTTGAGAATGCTGATTACCTCAACAGGATTGATTATCTGTTGAAAACCAACGCTACGGTTAAGTTTTGCAGCTTTGAACCGCTCTTAGGAGCAATACCTTCTGATGCCGTCGTAGGATTGGATTGGGTGATTGTTGGAGGAGAATCTGGACCTAAAGCACGTACTATGAGACCTGAATGGGCTGTTGGGATTCTAAACGGATGTCAAACTCACAGTATACCATTTTTCTTTAAACAGATGGGAGGTAAAGGCAGGGATAAGGGCGGAAAATTGCTCTTCGGGGAACTCTACGATGAATTCCCTGTGAATGTTGTAAAGAAATAATACTCCAGTCCTTGTTATGTATCTGAATTACCGGGGAGTTCCTAACAAGATGTGCATGCCTTTCCAAAACTAAGACGAGTCTTAGAGAACGAGAGAGTTTTTGAGGTCTAAATTGTTACTCAAAACGTGAAGCCGCCTGGCAAGCGGCTTCACAATTACCAAGAAGGTATCAACATGTTTACTTCAGTACAAACTCAATTTCATGATGCTGCGCCACTACCGCAAGTTAATATTGATGATGCCAAGAGTTTTATTGAGCTTCTAGATAGTGGCGAGCACTATTTTCAAACTTTCTCTGATGGCGATGACCTCTACCAACCATACCTCGTAGCTCAGTTTTATCTGACCTTTGAGGACGCTAAAGAACGATTAATGGAATTAAATGAGCTGGGAGCTGGCGTTTTTGTCACGATAAATGAAACGGACGGAACACGCAGAAAAGCTGAGAACATTGTCGCAGTACGGGCAGTATTTTTGGATTTAGACGGAAGTCCTCTAGAACCGGTAATGCGGGCAGAGATTCAACCACATTGCGTTATAGAAACTTCCAAAGATAGGTTTCATGTTTACTGGTTGGTTAAGGACCTGCCACTTCAACAGTTCACATCGATTCAGTTGGCTATTGCAGGGAAGTTCAGTGGAGACAAGAACGTCAAAGACATCTCCAGGGTGATGAGGGTTCCGGGTTTTATTCACCAGAAGGATGAACCGTTCCTAAGTCGCATATTGGAAATTCACCCTGACCTTCCAGCGTACCGTTCTGAAGCTTTAGTAGAAGGTCTCTCTCTGGAACTTGGTCCTGAAGAAGAATCAAAGCAAATTCAAGTTTCTCCTGGGTGTGTATGCGAACCTGACCGGAATAACTTCTTATCGAATACATGCTATGCGTTCATAAAGCTTGGTTTATCTGGAGAAGAACTCCTTCTCGCACTTAATAAGATAAACACCGACTTCTGTAACCCTCCGGTCTATGAGAGTGAGGTTCGGAAAATTGTTAATGGCAAGAAAGATATCAAACCTGAACCGCTTTCCGGTCAATATGAACCAGTTCTCCAAACAAACAGGTGTGAGGTTTTTCACTTACAAGACCTGCTAGAAGAAAAAATTCTAGAGCCTGAATGGGTCATTCCGGATTTCTTACCAATTGGGCTCACCGTGCTAGGCGGTAAACCCAAGGCAGGTAAGTCGTGGTTCGCACTGAGTCTGTGTCTCGGGGTATCTAAAGGAAGACCTGTTTTTGGTCGGTTTCCCTGCAAACCTGTAAAAGTCCACTATCTTTGTCTGGAAGACCCTCTGTCACGAGTCCAGTACAGAGCAAAGAAATTACTTCAACAAGAAGATATTTCTCGTAACTTTCTATTCTCAACTCAGTGGACTCGGTTCGCATCACCACGCGAAAAGAATCCTCACGAAGACGGTCTTGCTAAACTCAAGGAGACCATTATCAACCAGAGAGATTTGAAGCTCATAGTAATCGATACCTGGCAAAAGATTAGACCTACAAAATATGGCAAACAAAACGATTACGAATCGGATTACCAACATCTTCAACAGATTCAGGAAATGGCGATGGACTACCACATTGGCATTGTGATTGTCCATCACGCCCGTAAGGACTCTTTATCTGAGGAAAAGCAAGACGTCCTATTGGGTTCAACAGCAATCGCAGGGGTGTGTGACTTGATATGGATTTTGGAACGCAAAGCGCCCGCTACCGAAGGTGTATTAACTCCACGTGGCAGAGACATTGAAAATGAAGAACCTATCAGCTTCACACTAAACGACGGTCAATGGGAATATGCCGGTATCGAGAAAGAAATAGTGAGAAACAAGAACGAGGCAAAGATAATAGAGATTCTCATTGAGAACAACAAAATGATGACATTTACCGAATTGATGGAAGTATCAGGACTAGCGAGAAGCTCAACTCACCGTGCATTGGAGTCTCTTATGAAGTCTGACAGGGTTCAGTATCACGAGGGTATGAAGAAGTATTCTCTTTCAGTGAAGAATTCTTGAACTGCTGAACTTTTATCGTATTAGATTGAGATATTAGTTAGTTATGAGTTCAGTACCGTGCTGAACTAGACTGAACTCGCTGAACTCTTAATGATTATGAGCCATTAGAATCTAGATAGGTCTTATATGTTTGTTATCATTGTAGTTAGGTGAAACAAGACGACAACCAAACTGGTACTCACCTCCTGAGAAAAAGGAGAAAGAATTCTTTTTATATAAGGTTTTCTTGAACTACGGAACAAACGTATTATTCGTTATATATATTAGTTAGTTAGGAGTTCCGTACCGTACGGAACAATATGGAACTCACGGAACTCCTAATGATTACCAGATGTTAATATTTTAATACCCTTTATAGCTTTGATATCATTAGTTGTTCCATGAGTTCCAAAAAAGTTCAGTCCAACAAACTGGTATAACTACTTGAAATACTAGTTACTTCGTCAATTCTGTTCCGTTGTTCCACTAGTTCAGTAAAAATGTTCAGAACTAGTTTGAACTCCTCGGTGCAAAAAAGGAATTACGAAAGGCAGCAGCGCTGAACGCATTTTTTCAAACACCACAAAGAGCACCGCTCATGCAATGAGACTGGGTGTACTCCGGAACTTGTAATGAAGGGCTCTCTTGTTCAGAGGAGAGAACTATTTGGTCATTTTGCCAAATACATAACGGTGGAACTCAATAATATTAGGACTAACCCCGACTTTGGCTAGACAAAAACCGGTAATGAAGAATGAGTTGTAATTCTCAAATGATAATTCCGAGGGTAATTCGGCTACGGGATTGTCCCGCTTACCTAGGAATGGATATTAATCGTTTCAATGCCGAAGTTCGTCCTAATTTAATAGAAATTCCAATTGGCATACAAGGAATCGGTTTCGATAGGCTTGACCTGGACGAGTGGTTCGATGAATATAAGAGTCGCAACGGTCGTCCCGGCAAGCAGAAAGGAGAAAATAAGCCATGGGACGCAGGACGGTACGCGGTCTCAACAACCGTAAAGGCATCTGGCACATCGACAAGGTTGTCAGAGGAAGAAGAATTTGCGAAAGCACTGGCGAGAGTGACCTGCAAAAAGCGGAAGAGTACTTAGCTCGCCGCATTGAGGAGATACGACAAGCCAGTGTTTATGGTGTACGACCTAAACGAAGCTGGCGTCAAGCAGCGACGAAGCACTTGAAAGAGGCGACCAAATCCAGTATCAACCGGGATGCTCAACTGCTAAAGCTTCTCGACCCATTTATAGGGCATCTTCCATTGGAGACTGTCCATATGGGCACTCTTCAAGCGTTCATTGAGGACCGAAAGGAAGCGCGTTGGAAAAAAAGGACCATCAATTACGCGCTTCAAGTAGTACGACACATCCTGAATCTCTCGGCTGGAGAGTGGATGGACGACCAAGGACTGACTTGGCTCGCTCATGCTCCTAAGATTAAGCTTTTCAGGGAAGATGACAAGGCAAAACCGTATCCTATTTCATGGGATGAGCAACTGAGGATGTTAAACCAGTTACCGCCATATCTGGCTACAATGGCTCTTTTCAAGGTCAATACCGGCTGTAGGGACCAAGAAGTCTGCAACCTCAGGTGGGAATGGGAAGTGTCGGTTCCTGAACTGGACACCAGTGTCTTCATTATTCCGGAATCCAGGGTCAAGAATCGGGAAGAAAGGCTTGTGGTTCTAAACAGGATTGCTAGCGCAGTTGTCAATGAAATGCGTGATGTTCATCCTGACTACGTATTCACATACAAGGGAAAGCCTTTAACCCGAATGTATAACAGGGCATGGAGAGCAGCCAGGGTCAGAGCTGATTTGCCTCAATTGAGGGTACATGATTTGAAGCACACCTTCGGGCGTCGTCTCAGGTCTGCAGGAGTGTCATTTGAGGACCGACAGGACTTATTGGGGCATTGCTCGGGAAGGATTACTACCCACTATTCTCAGGCAGAATTGGAAAAATTAGTTGCCTCTGCCAACAAGGTTTGTGGGGGAGAGTCCCGCAAAAGTCCCGCATTGGTGATGTTGAGAAAAAGAAATCTAGCTGTCAATGCTGGGTAAAAGCTCGGTATGTTTAATGTTTTATGGTACGCCCGGCAGGGCTCGAACCTGCGACCTACGGATTCGAAGTCCGGCGCTCTATCCAACTGAGCTACGGGCGCAAAAGAAGCCTTATTATTGAATTTTCCCATCCTCGCCAATCCGAAACAATCCATCACAACGTGTTCCAAACATTCATGTGTGAGTCCCGTCGACTCGGAGGCACATTGTGCGAAGAATCATAGGTTACACCAAACGTACAGGGCAATCTACTATTTTATCGAGACGCGATTAGGTTCTCTGCTTGGATTTTGGTCTTTGGGCACCATGAAAGGCACCTGGACCTCGAAAAAAAAATGATGCCGAAATGATTGGATGGTTTGCGACGACCTAAGCTCTATGAAAGTGAATTGCTAGAGCTAAGGAGGGTCAGTGGGGAGAGTGATGGGACTTGAACCCACGGCCCCAGGGGCCACAACCCTGTGCTCTGCCAACTGAGCTACACTCTCCACAATTCAATAATCTACAAATTATGAGTCAGCAAGTCAACCCCGGTCGAGTTCTGGTTAGGTAAAAACGTGACTGGTGAAGGCCCAGAATAAATATGTTTGAGCCATCATTACTGGTCACGTAGCCTGATTCCGTTTCCAGTGGACTCCAGAGCCAAGCCAAGCCACCACGACGGAGTTCAAGTGGTCTCCGTCATAACCTCTCTTTTAAATTAAAGAATTACCTGAGATCTTTATCAAGCAACCGGGGGATCGAGTTGCCTTTCAAAACCAATTTGCCTGAACCGAGGACTGCATTTACCCGCGCCTGCAAAAGATTCCTCAAATCAGGATTGGGCTTCAAGCGAAGAGAGTCCACATAGGACTGCAAAGCTCTACCGTATTCATTTTCCTTTTCCAACATTCTGCCCAAATGATAATGAGCGTTTGGGTCGCGGGGGTCTGCCTTGACGGCATATTGAAAATCAGCAAACGCCTTAGCCTCACTACCCAACAACTCGTAAGTAAGACCCCTTGACACGAGGCAGCCACGCAAGCTGGGACAGAGCCTGACCACAGCGTCGAAATCGTGGAGTGATGCAGCAAGATCACCGCCCTTGAACCGAAGTAAAGCTCTGCTATAGTATGCCTGGTACATGAGCGGATCTAGTTCGATTGCACGAGAATAGTAATATTCCGCCTTTTCAGAATCACCTTTTTGCGCCTTACTGTTACCCAAATTCCAACAACCGACTGCCGATTGGTCTTCCGGTTCCAGCCGCCGTTCAAGAACTGCAATCCAGAAGGCCAGATTCTCCCTCCAGACTGGTCTCGGATCCAATTCAAGGGCTATCCTGTAAAGTGCAGCAGCTTCTGCAATATACTTACCGCCGCGCTCAAAAATACCGGCCAGGTTTTCCAAAGCCCGGAAGTTTGTTCGGTCGATCTCCAAGGCTCTCTTATAATCTTCTGACGCCTTTTCAAGCTGGTTTACCATTTCATAGGCCATCCCTCTTGCCGTGAAAACAGAACTGTCTGCCGGGTCAATTGTTATTGCCTTTGAATAAAGCTTGACAGCCTCGTGAAATCGATTTTCTGAATAGGCCTGTTCAGCAGCGGCTACAAGAGTAGATGGCTGGTTTATCGGTCCAGTGGTATGGTCTGGGCTTTCCGGTAAATTAGACAGAGCGTGTGCCTGGATCAGCAAGACCACAGAAACCAGAGCCGCACGGCAAGCAGAGGCCATAAATTCTTTTGCTGAGGCTTTCACGGCATCCGGTCCTTGAGAGAAAATATTGGTAGCTGCAACCCGGCTCGTATGATAACAAGTTCAGGGAGCGCCAGGTAGCTGGAAAATCAGACGACTTCTTAGCAGAAGTTTCGTGAAAAAGAAAGACGCTCTCTTGTGGTTCCCTGATTCAATGCCTGGGTTCCACTGTTGAAAGAGGAAGTCCATGCAAGCAATCAGTCGCGTGGTGCTGATCGTCGGCCTGCTTCTCGCAACCTGCTCGCTGTGCTTTCAACAGCCGGCATTCAGTGTGGAACCATCCCAGGAACCATCCCCGAAGCATTCCGAATACCGCATTGCTCTACACTGTTCCAGGAATGTACTGCAACTGTGGCGACAAACGGAATTAGTTCGACAGTATCCCATTGGAATAGGCAAAGGAGGATTGTTTAAGCAAAGGGGTGGAGACCACCGCACGCCTGTGGGAGACTACGAAATTTCGTGGATGGCATCCCGGTTGTCGGCGAAAGGCCACAAGATAATTGACTTGAGAAGTTGGTGTAAGGACAACAGTTTTTCGAAATCCATAACCGGCCCGAGGCTGGAGAAGCTCTGGAGTGATTCTTACGGCGGGGATGAAGCTGCAATCATGAGCATCAACTACCCCAACCTTAAAGACAAAGCCAGGGGCTTCACCGGTGACTGCATCCATATCCATTCAGATAAACACCTGATTAACGGTGCGCTCAGGAAATCATACGGATGCCTACACATGTTCCCCAAGGATGCGAAAGAACTGTACGACATAGTGGATGTGGGGACGCCCGTGAAGATTCTTCCATGATCGGTCGGAATTAATGTGACAGGTTTTCTCTTATTGCTTCAGCCTGGAAATAGATTGTCAGGGGATCGATAAGTTCGTCGAGTTTTCCGTCCATGATGATTTCGAGCTTGTAGAGAGTCAAACCTATTCTATGATCGGTAATCCTATTCTGGGGGAAATTGTAAGTCCTGATACGTTCGGAGCGGTCTCCGGAGCCCACCTGGCTTTTTCGTTCCCTGCTTATCTCAGAACTGCGCTCCAACTCCATGCGGTCAAGTAGCCTGGCTTGAAGGATTTTAATGGCTTTGGCCTTGTTTTTGTGCTGAGACTTCTCGTCCTGGCAAGTAACTACAAGGTTGGTGGGGAGATGCGTCACCCTCACCGCAGAATCTGTGGTGTTGACACTCTGGCCACCTGGCCCGGAGGACCTATAAACGTCAATCTTGAGATCCTTAGGGTCTATGGTGACTTCCAGGTCGTCTGCCTCGGGCAGTACGGCCACAGTAACGGCGGACGTGTGTATGCGGCCTTGGGATTCGGTTGTAGGCACTCGCTGGACGCGATGCACGCCTCTCTCATATTTGAGCCTTGAATAAGCGCCAAGTCCGTGAACTAAAGCAATTACTTCCTTAATGCCCCCGGCTGAACCAACCGACGTTGACATCATCTCTATCTGCCACCGCCTCGATTCTGCGTAACGACAGTAGGCCCTGAAAAGGTCTGCGGCGAACAGCGCTGCTTCCTCCCCACCAGTGCCGGCCCTTATCTCCAGGAAAGTGTTCTTCGGGTCGTTGGGGTCCTTTGGTAAAAGGAGAAAGTTCAATTGACTTTCCAGCGTAGTCTGCCGTTCTTTCACCGAAGACAGGTCCTCTTGAGCCAGACCCACCAACTCCGGATCGTCTCCGTCATTAACAATTCCCTCCAAATCTTCGATTTCCCGTATTGTCTCATTCAATGCGCGATAGGTTTTTATAATTTCGTCAAGTTCCGATTGCTCTCTAGCAATTTTTTTTAGCCGATTAGGGTCAGAAATAACTTCCGGGCTCGCCATTTCGAGGTTAAGATCCTCGTAACGTTGGCTCAATTCTTCCAGTTTTGAAAATAATTGCATTGCAGGTAATCAGGCCGTAGATCCAGTCTCGGCCCAACTCTCCTCTTTTTCAAGGGTTTTCTTGAGGGCTACCAAAGCTACTTCAATCTGGTCGTCGCTTGGTTCGCGCGTAGTCAATTTTTGCAGCCACAGACCTGGCCGGAGCAACAGATTAAGCAGTGGATTGTTGAATTTTTCCCCCATTCGTATAATTTCGTAGGAGAAACCGGCAATTGGCAAGAGGAGGACTATTTTCACCAGGATGAACAACATGTTAGTCAAAATTTTGTTGCCGAGAAGATCCTGGGGAATCAGTGGGAAAACCCCTGTGAAAAGAAAAATGCTGAAGACAAGGACCAACAGTATGAAAGCTGTGCCGCAACGCGCATGGAGAGTAGGATATTTTCTAGCGTTTTCTACCGTAAGCTCATCGCCATGTTCATATGCATGAATCGACTTATGCTCAGCGCCGTGGTATTGAAAAACGCGGCGGATTTCTTTGAGTAATGAGATGAGGATAATATACGCCACAAAAATACTGACCTTTATTACTCCATCAATGACATGGAACCAAACGCTGCGAACGCTTAAATCAGTTCCCAGCAGCGCTCCTATTCCCAAAGTAGCGAGATGGGGTATGACGACAAAGAGGAGCACGGCTCCACCCAGGGCAAGTGCTATGGTACCTCCCAAGGCCCATGGGCCGAGCTTTTCCTCTTCCTCTCCTAAGGCCTCCTGCGCAGAATATGTAAGAGCCTGAATTCCATTGAAGAGTGCCTCATACAGAACAATGCACCCTCTCAAAAGGGGTTTCTTCAAAATAGGCCATTTCTCCATGGGTGAGTACCAGCGGTCTTCCCTGATGGACAACTCACCATCGGGTCTGCGCACGACTACGGTGAATGTTCTGGGTGCCCGCATCATAATGCCTTCGATTACTGCCTGGCCGCCGACTTTTATTTGTTTGTTCTTATCGGACGATTTTTTGTTGGTAAGCATAAAATTACACCAGTCCTCGGCTTTGAGAATTCGAGCCGGCGCCGAATGGGAACCTGGGCGATGGTTTTTCTAAGGCTTCGGCCTGTACGGTAATTGGACTATTTTGAGGCTTTTCTTTTTGAAGAATCTTGTTGTTTTTTTGCCCGAGCGGCCTTTTCAGCAACATCGGCCTTCTTTCCTGCCTTGGCTGGTTTTTTCCCGGTCGAAATGGGCATGTCCCCGTACTTTTTCATGAACCGTTCAACCCGTCCTGCACTGTCGATCAGTTTTTGTTTACCTGTAAAAAATGGATGGCAACCCGAGCAGATCTCGAGCTTATATTCCGGTTTTGTGGAGCGAGTCTGAATTTCGTTACCACAAGCGCACGCAAAAACCGACTCCTGAAACGTGGGATGTATCGCTTTTTTCATGTGGTTTCCTCCATCAACGATCTAAACTATAAACAATATCACAAAATGCAACCGACCAAAAAGAAAAATTTAAATACTCCCAGAGTGACAATTCGGTGAAAAGAACTTGAATCAGCAACTACTCGTTCATCTCAATAGCTGAGGGTTGTGGGATAATCAAACTGGTCCGTGATTTAAGGTCTATTTTGGATCATTTCTACAAAAATGCACTGCTATGAAAAAGTTATCTGTTCATTACATCGAGGAACTCCCTGTTGGAATCCGTTTGCATGATCTTGTCCAGGAGAAACTCCATAGCGTCTACCGAATTCATATCCGCCAGAAGTTTCCTGAGTAACCAGATCCTTTGAAGGTCCTGTTGGGTCAACAACAATTCCTCTTTTCTCGTGCCGGAACGATTAATATCGATACAAGGAAAGATCCTTCGTTCGAGCAGGCGCCTGTCCAGATGGATCTCCATGTTACCTGTTCCCTTGAATTCTTCGTAAATGACCTCGTCCATTTTGCTCCCTGTATCTACAAGGGCTGTGGCTATAATGGTCAGGCTGCCACCTTCTTCGATATTGCGCGCTGCTCCGAAAAAACGCTTCGGTCGATGCAGGGCATTTGAATCGACGCCACCGGAGAGTATTTTCCCGCTTGGTGGGACAACAGTGTTGTGGGCCCTGGCAAGGCGCGTGATGCTGTCCAGAAGTATAACGACGTCCCTTTTGTGCTCCACCAGTCGCTTGGCTTTTTCGATTACCATGTCAGCTACCTGGACATGCCTCTGAGCAGGTTCATCGAATGTTGACGAGATGACTTCCCCTCGGACGGACCGTTGCATATCGGTGACTTCCTCAGGTCTTTCGTCAATGAGCAATACTATCAGGTAGACGTCCGGATGGTTCTGGGTAAGGCTGTTGGCAATCTGCTGGAGCAGGACTGTTTTGCCTGCCTTGGGCGGGGACACTATCAGAGCCCGTTGTCCCTTTCCTATGGGCGTGAGCAGATCCATGATCCTCATGGAATACTGGGTGGAACTGATTTCGAGCTTCAGTTTCTCCTCGGGATAAAGGGGGGTGAGATTGTCAAAGAGGACTTTGTCCCTTATCATCTCAGGGTCTTCCCTGTTGATAGCCTCTACCTTGAGCAGAGCAAAATAGCGCTCTGTATCTTTAGGAGGACGAATATATCCGGAGATGGTATCCCCGGTTCTCATGTTAAATCTCCGGATCTGGCTTGGTGAGACATAAATATCATCGGGTCCGGGTAGGTAGTTGTAGTCGGGGGCTCTTAAAAAGCCGAAACCATCGGGGAGGGTTTCCAGAACACCCTCACCCTTTATAGCGGCTTCTTTCTCAGTCTGTTGATGGGCCTGGAGAATGGCGAATATTAACTCTTGCTTACGCATGCTGCCTGCCCCTTCCACTGCGAGGGAATGGGCGATAGCCATGAGTTCGCTGACCTTTTTTTCTTTTAGTTCTGCAACGTCCATAAGGGCTCCTGAATATCTACAGCTTCAAATTGGGGTAAGGAAGTTTTCTTGAGGTGCTGTCTGAAGTTTTTATTTAGACGGGTCAACTAATAATACTGAACCAGTCCTGGTTCTTATATCCCCGACCCTCACGATCTTGTTCCTCGGATGGAATAGTTACTCCTGGAAAGGTAATCTGAATCGTGTCATCCTTTTTCTAATCAACCGGTGTAGGTCTGTCAAGTGTTTTATTTTGATTGTTTTATTTTCATTATTTTCTTGATTGTTTTTCAAGACCGCTCTTCGAGATTGATCATTATTTCACTCCGTCATAGAATACAGTCCATGAATCAACTCATTCTACCCCTTTTTGCACCGCCAATCTTCACCTTTGAGAACATAGTAGTTCACGAGGGCATCCAAAAGGCGGTGTCGGTCGTACAATCGATTTACAGCATTGGGGAGCGGCCGCTACCATCCCTTTTTCTGTTTGGTCCCCATGGAACCGGTAAGACACATATCCTCAAAGCTGTAGCATCCAGGCTTGAGGAGCGTTCGGACCGAGGTATCCGCCCCGTGAAATTTATCTCTCCCATAGGAGACCCCCCTCTTTTTAAAGATCTGGAAAGACTCACGGCAGAGGAGGAAGTGCCGACACAAGAGATTTCCGGTGCGGTAATAGATGACGTGCACTTTATTGACCGAGATAGTGCTGCAAATCTCTGGAATCTAGCCAACAAGCTGACCAGGTACGGCGCCCCCCTGATCATGGGGTCTCTCTACTCCCCAGAAGAGGTTTTCGCAGATAATCCTCACCTCAAGTCGAGAGTTACCTCAGGACTTGTTTTCAGTCTGGATGTTGCAGAAGATTCTATCCGTATTTTGATTCTGGACAAGATGGCTAGGGATCGGAACGTTCGACTGCCGCACGACGTTGCCCATTATCTCGTCACCCGAAAATCCCGGAACGTCAAAGAGTTGAGCAGGCTCCTCGATATCTTGGACAAAGAGTCTCTCCAACTCAAGAGACGTATAACTCTGCCACTCGTCAGGATGCTGGAACAAGAGGGCATGTTTTAGTTAAGTCGGGAAAGGGCCACTGCTTGAGTAGTAAATGAAATGTTTGAATTAATAGCTTTTGGTTTACCTAAGTATTGCTTTTCCGTTGCTGGATTCGTTGGAATAATGTCTTTTTTCCAGGCCTCAGAAGATCCCGTAAAAGTGGTTAAGGAGTTTTCAGACCTATTTTCGGCACGGGACGCAGTAAAAATAGTAAAAATGATACATCCTGATATCTTGTCTGACGGTGAAATTCGTCCGGTCGATATGGAAAACTTTCTCAAACGATACCATAGAGATACAACAAGCCTAAAAAACTTTACCATAGATAAACGGTTCAAGGACGCAGAAGGAACCACTGAAAGGTTTCAAGCCACGCTATTGTTTAACGGCCCTCTACTAGCTTTGGAATACCCCCGGCCCTCCGCTCTCAGGATGACCCTTCTCTGGGTGCTGGATAAGGGCCGTTGGTGGCTTGAGCGTCCTTTATCCATTGAATACATAGTGCAATCCAATGCATCTTATCCCACAGTTTTACAACAAGAGACCGCGATGCGTTTTGAGACGGCTCTGGCCGTCCTTGACAAGATGTGGCCGACAGAACAGGAGAATTTGGTTTCGGGCAATGAGCCTTCTCCACTAGGGGCTATGGATGACTACAGGGAACTGGAGAAGCGGTATTCAGGAGAACGTTGGGAAAAGGCCGTTGACCCCATGGGGTTGGGGGTAGAGGTTCTGTTGAGAATTCCGAACCGTAATCGTGTAGGAATGACGGAACTTTACCGTGGTGACTTTCCCACAGGCCCTGAAGATAAGCGCCCTCCTGTCCCCTGGGAAATGTTTCGGGATTATGTGAATGCCGCAATCGAAAAAGGACGATTACTTGAAAAGCACAAAGAAAACAGAGCGGCAGAAAATATATACCGACGAGTGATGGCCATAGGCAAGCAAATCAGCAAGGAGCCGGGTGGATTCCACTTCGTAAATTGGGGAACAACTTTTGAGAAGCAAGGAGCCCAAGAATTGGCCAGGATTCTTCCGCCGGGAGGCAGCGGCGAAAAGGAGCATGTCGAGTCGATCGTAAATCTCGCATCCCGCCGCCTGGATCTTCTCCAGACTGCTTTGAGCTGTCTGGATGAAATGGAGGAATACAATTCACTGAAAGCAGCCACAATAGCTGCGCAAAGAGGGAACAGGGTATTCAGGCCATGGGGGATCAACACGTTGTCAATATTTGCATTGAAGGGCGCCCCGGCAGGGCCTGTAGTGATGAAATCCGCAGGCGCCATTGTCCTTGTTCAGAATCCGATTATGCAGAAAACCGCGTCGGATTTCCTGGAGAAGGTAGCCCAAGAATCATCGCTTAAAGAAAAGGCATTCATTGAGTTTCAAAAGGAATGGATCGGCAAAAATAGAGTTTTTGGTACATTGCCCGCTTTCCGTTGAGTGTTCGTGAAGACAGACGCGGATTTTGTACTCGAAAACCCTCTGAAATTAGACTAATAGAGATTTGAAACCGGGCTTTGTTTGGTCCCGGATGTGCTTTCGAGGAGCACATCTACACTGGATGGCTTAACTTCGTCAGGTTGCTCGGATCTAGCCTCGAGGGTCTGTAGCCTACCTCCCAGATCAGAAACCTGTGCCCTGAGTTCGTTCGCCTCCTGTTTTGCACGGTCCGTTTCAACACGAAACTGCACGATCTCCTGCCGGGCCCGGTCCACTTCAACTCGAAACTGCTCAGCCTCCTGACGGGATCGCTCAGCTTCCGCGAAAAACTGTTCGGCCTGCTGCTTCCAGGATTCCGCCGTCACTCTAATCTGCTCTGCCTCTTGCTGGGAGCGTTCCGTTTCTGCGTACGAGCGCCCTACTTCCTGGCGCAACCGTTCGATTTCCGATTGATACTGATTGATGTAGTCCCTAGCGAGGCCCAGGTCTTGACGTTCCTGTGAGAACTGCGCCTGAGAAGCTTCCAACTGCCTTAACGCTTGGCCTAGTTCTCCGTGAAGCCTTTTGATTTCTGCCTCAGCGTTGGATTTCAACTTGGATGCGTCGGATACCGCGTTTTTCAGTGCTCCGAGTAGTTCCGTCTTCTCATCCAAGTCCTTCTTAAAGGCGTCTGCTACCGCAGACCTTGCCTCAAGATCTCTCGTGATCTGCTCCAGCCTGGAATTCAGTTCAGCCGTTCTGGTTCTGTCCGCCGCCTGAAGCTCCTCGATTGTTTGCCTCAATTGTTGAACTTCTTGGTCTTTTTTTACAGAATTCTGCCTTATGGTCTCAAGTTCGCGCTCCTTGAAGTCAAGATCCGAACTTAACTCGTCAAGCCTTCTTCGGAACTGCTCGGCCCGGTATTCGGCAATAGCCTTAGCCCCCATCAATTCGATGCGCTTCTTGTCACTTGCCTCTTCACCACGGGAGACTTCAATAGGCTTGGAACCACGTACCCGGCCTTCCGCTTCATTCAGTTTATCTAATTGAGACTGCACGCGCTGCATCAGTTCTAGATTGCGTTCTTTTTCCCGGTCGAGGTTTTCCCTGGATTGTGCCAGTGTGGACTGGAGATCGGAAACCAGTTTCTGGGCAGGCTGCGTATCCGCAGGGGACTTGTCGGTCCGAAGTTCGCCGCATCCCTGGAAAATCAATGCCAGCCCAATCATCAGGATTGTGCTGCAGAGAGAGGCTTTCATTCTCGAATCTCCTTTGATCTCGCAACGGGCCGAATTCATTAATTATGATTAGCTGCAAAATATACTAGGTTGCAATTATAACTGGATAAGCGGTTTTTGTCAACAAGAGTCTAGTTAATGTTGATCGTGCCTTTATAACATTATCTGTTTTAAATCACGATTACTGTGTGCTCGGATTTCACTCCGGCAGCACACCTACAAGGTCGTCCGGTCACGTTCCACATTGATAAAATAGTATCAGACGGTTTGTTTCGTAACCGTTTCCTTATTATAGAAACTTTCTACTGTTTGGAACAGTTCCTTAATATTTATCGGTTTGGAGATGTAGGCATCCATTCCGGCTTCCAAACACCGTAAACGATCTGATTCCATGGCATAGGCGGTCATAGCGACAATGGGAATGTGTTGTCCTGTATTTTTCTCTAGCTCCCTGATGGCGCGAGTGGCTTGAAGGCCATCCATTCCGGGCATTTCTACATCCATCAGGATCAGATCGAAGTTCTGCTTTTCAAGAGCGATCAATGCCTCGTTGCCATTCCCAGAGATTGTTACCAAATGTCCCCACTTCTCAAGGAGCTTAACGGCCAAAACCTGGTTGATCTTGTTGTCTTCAACCAGAAGAATGTTCATGCTGTGTTTGCTTTCACTTAGAGAGTGTCGGGTAATGAGCGAGGGGAGAGCAACGCCGGTGATAGGTTGTTCCAATGTTCTTGAGATCGCCTCGAACAAATCCTCCTCCTTAATCGGTTTCGGTAGATAGGCAACTATGCCTGACTGTGTGCATCGCACTGCATGCCCGCGCTCACCAACAGAGGTAAGCATTATGATTCTTGTAGTCGCGGCATATGGCCCATCACTGATGTTTTTTGCCAACTCGAAGCCGTCCATTTCAGGCATCATGTAATCGGTGAGAACAAGAGCAAAAGGTTCTCCATTTGCGGACGCGACGTCCATGACTGCCAAAGCTTCTCGGCCGCTTTCCACAGCGATAGGTTTCATGTTTCGTCGGAGCAACATCTTTTCGAGGATAAGTCTACTGGTTGGGTTGTCATCCACAACTAGAACCCTCAGGTCTCTGAAAGCATTGACGTAATCCGGCATAGCCAGCCTGCGATAGTCTTTTTGTAAGCCGAGTCGAACAGTGAAATGGAACTGGCTGCCTATCCCGATCTCACTTTCTACCCAGATGCTTCCGCCCATCATTCGTGAAAGTTCGTATGATATAGCCAGACCTAAGCCGGTTCCTCCGTATTTCCTAGTTACTGAGCCATCCACTTGTTGAAACCGTTCAAATATTCTTGTAGTTTGTTCCTGTGGGATGCCAATTCCCGTGTCTCTCACGACGAAATGCAGAACCACCTTATCAGAGGTTGCCGACTCTAATTGGACGGTTATTGCAACTTCACCTTTCTCGGTGAACTTGATGGCATTACCCACCAGGTTCGTCAGAATTTGTCTCAATGCTCCTAGGTCACCTACCATGAGGTCCGGAACTTGAGGAGAAACATCAGAAGTCAATTCAAGTCTCTTAGAGTGGGCTTGCACCGCTAGTGTGGCCATTGTCTTGTAGAGAAAGTCTCGAAGTCTGAAGTCAATACTGGCCAATTCAAGTCTGCCGGCTTCTATCTTGGAGAAATCAAGAATGTCGTTGATCAATGTCAGCAATGAATTGGCCGAATCCTTTACCGCATACAGATATTCGCGCTGGTCTGAAGTGAGGTCGGTCTGAAGAGTCAGCTCAGTCATACCTATAATGCCGTTCATAGGTGTCCTGATTTCATGACTCATTGTGGCGAGAAATTCGCTTTTAGCCAGGTTGGCTTGTTCCATTTTCTTTCCAGCATTCACGAGATCCGTTACATCCACAATGTTCAAAATGGCTCCTCTATAGTAGAGGTTGTCAAAAATCGGTTGTAAGCGAAAGGAAACGTCTTTGCCGAAAAGTTCAATAGTGAGCACGAGAGGATCTCTCGTGACGCCTTTCTTAAAATTTGCTACCACAGGCTTTAATCTGTCGGACAATTCACTCTGGGTAAAACAATTCCACAAAGTCTTGCCCACCACATCTTCGCGATTCAAATTAATATTGGCCAAAAACCAGCCGTTCGCCTCCGTTACGGTATCATTCGAATCAGCGAATACTACCCCCTCGTCCATTGCCTGTATAAGAGTCCTCAGTTTATGGGTTTCAGCTTCGGCGCTCTCACGGGCCTTAGTCAACTCCCAGTTTGCATTCTCAAGTTCCCGGTACTGTTCAACGGCTGCTTCGTATGACGACAGCAGAAGGTCAATAATCTGTATACGGTCTGCAGCGAGAAAATGCTTCTTACCTGCAAAAAAAATCTCTATACCCATTTCCGAAACAGCTTTGCTTCTCAATTCCCTGTTGATCAGAATGTACTGAATTCTGGAGATGAGAAATCTCTCCTGGTAGGGCTTGGTAATGAAGTTATCTGCTCCGCTTTCCAGCCCTTTTATAATGTCTCCGGGGTCTGTCAAGGCAGTCAAGAGAATTACCGGGGTGTTTTTGAGGTCTTCGTCGGACTTGATCCTCCTGCACAATTCGTAGCCGTCCATTTCCGGCATGACTACATCGCTTATGACCATCGTAGGAATGTGAATCTTGAGTTTGTCGAGGGCTTCTCTACCATTGCGAGCCACCGAGACTTGGAAGCCGTTTTCTTCAAGAATATATTGCAATCTCACGACCTGAGTGGGGCTATCTTCCACGATCAAGATTTCATGGGGGACATCGCGGCCGTCTAAGAATTCACGGTGTGAATGAAGACTCATTTCTGACTCCCTCCGGGCAGAAGCATACGGAGCATTTCTGCAATTCTATCAGGAGGAAGCACGTGAGAAGCTGCTCCCAGCTTTATCGCTTCCCCGGGCATCCCGTGAACCACGGAGCTTTCTTTGTCTTGGGCGAATGTTACGGCGCCCCTAATCTTCATGAGGTTGAGTTCATCCGCTCCATCTCTGCCCATGCCGGTCAAGAGGACTCCAATTGAATTCTTTCCGAAAATCTTGGCAACTGACCGAAAAAGATATGAAACGGATGGGCGAAGACCATTTTCCGGAGCGTCTTGTGTCAGTGCAATTTTGCCTTCTCTGTTGATTTTCATCTGTACCAGATCAGGGGCGAGATAAACCTTTCCTGGACGTGGGTACTCGCCATGGACTGCCAGGCTGACCCCCAAAGCAGTTGATTGATTTAGCCAGTAGACGAAACTACGCGAAAAATTTGGGGCCATGTGTTGAACCAACAGAATCGGTGTTGGAAAGTTTTCCGGCAGGTTCGAGAGGATTTCCTTGATAACGGGTGGTCCGCCTGTAGAGGCGCCCATGGCTACCATCCTGATACCAGAGAATACGGGCTTGCTTATTCCGTGAGCGGAGGGAGTCGTGAAAGCAGGTGCTCGAGGAGGCCAGCGTCTTACGACTTGAACCTCAGACATCAGCTTGACGGTCTGGACAAGCTCCCTTAAGGCGTCATCATGGTCAATATCTCCAAGATATCTAGGTTTTTCGACAGCGTGTACAGCGCCTGCTTCAATTGCCATCCAAGTTTTCGTTACATCCTTGGGATCCCAACTCGCGGTCACAATCACTATGGGCACAGGATGCGTTTCCATGATTTTGCGGATGGCCTCGAAGCCCCCCATCTTGGGCATATTGATATCCATGGTGATAACGTCAGGCTTATTTCGAGATACGAATTCAATGGCTTCCAGTCCGTCGCTTGCGGTTCCGATTACGCTTATTTCTGGATCGGAGCCTAAAGCGTGTGACAGAAGAGTTCTGACCACGGGTGAATCATCAACAATGAGAACTTTTATCATTACTCGCTCCGCGCTCAAACTAGTCTACGAACCACTTCCAGCAAGTTGCTCTGGTCGAAACTGCTCTTAATAATATAGGCATTCGCTCCAACATCCACTCCTTTTTCTCGATCCTCGAGAGATTCCAAAGAAGTTACCAGCACGACCGGTAGTTCCGATAGCAGCTTATCGTTTCTTATTTTCGAAGTCAGTTCAAAACCGGTCATTCGGGGCATCTGGATATCAGATACCAACAAATCGAACTCTTTGGTCTTAAGAGCGGTCCAAGCGTCCGAACCGTCAACCGTGGTCTGGACATCGTATCCGGCAGACTCAAGAATGTTTTTCAGCAGCATCCTTGAAGTTATTGAATCTTCAGCTACCAAAATGTGTTTCTGTTTCTTTTCAACTTCCTCGACCCTGGAAAACGGCCGAGATACCGCATTCTTGAGTTTCATGGCCGATTTAATAAGATCCGATACGTTCAGAATGGGTACAACCTGCCCTGAAGCAAGAACCGTCGCTCCGGCAACATTACGGACCCTTGAGAGCTGTTTCCCGAGGTTCTTAACGATCACTTCCTGTTCACTCACTACATTGTCAACACCGAACGCGATAACTTTTTGCCCCGCGGCAAGTACCACGGCGTGAATCATTTCCGAATCCTGAATCCTCGGTCTGTCTTCAATTTCCAGAACGTCTGCCAGTTTAACGAAAAGGACTACCCGGCCATTAAGGAGTACGGTCTCACGATTTTCAACTGTTTTTATTACCTCCTTTCTCAACCGGACTACCCGTTCAAGGTTTGAAGTAGGTATCACAAAAAGCTGATCACCCGTCTCGGCAAGGATACCCCTGAATGTGGCGAGAGTTAACGGAAGACTTATCCGGAATGACGTTCCTGCAAAAGGAATAGATTCGACCCATATGCGACCCCCCAGTTTGTCAACCTTCTCCTGAACGATTGCCAGCCCCAATCCTCTTCCGGAAAGGTCGGTGATGATCGAGCTGGTCGACATTTCCGATCGGAAAATTAGTGAAAGCGCTTCTCGATCAGTCAAGGCAAGAGCTTCTCGCTCTGAGAACATATGCCTCGAAATTGCTGCCGCCTTGATTTTGACGAGATCTATCCCGGCGCCATCATCTGAAACCAGGATTTCAATCCTATTGGAACTCGTCTGAGCGACCGCGATGGTTAGTGTTCCGTGAGACGGTTTATTTTGCAGCAACCTCTGTTCCGGATCCTCAATGCCGTGATCCAGGGAGTTTCTTACCAAGTGAATCAAAGGATCCTTCATCTCTTCCAAAATTCGTCTGTCAATCTCAATGTCCGCTCCCTGAATAATTATTTTGACTTCTTTGCCCTGGTCGCGGGAAAGATCACGGACAATTTTGGGAAAAATTTCGAGAAGCGTTGCAAAAGGGAGCATGAGCAGATTCTTCATGTCTTCGAGCAGATCGTCGACCATGCCGCCTAGTGATCTCGCTTCGATCTCGGCAGACTTGCTCAAAGCGGTTATCTTCCCTTCAATTGATTTGATATGGATTTCATTCCATTCCAGGAAATCCAAGATCTTAGTTACCTGGGAACCTGTCCGGCTGGAACCATTCCCACGTTCTGACAGCCCTATTGCCTGCCGAGCGTTTCTTGCTTCATGGTGGATCTTTCTCCAAGTTTTCTTCCACGATTCCAGAAAAGCGGTAACATTCCGAAGATCAGCGACACGCTGGTTCGCCGCCATTTTGACAGAAACCATTTCCTCTACTTGATAGAGAAGGGCATCAAGCCTTGTCGTAGAAATCCTCACCGTGCTTGAGGGAGGAGGCTGTCTTGTCGAACTCTCGTGAATAGAACGATCAGGTTCCAGGGGTTCCGTAGTTAATAAGGTTGGCGTGACTACTTCACTCTGCCTGCTGTCCCTATCAAGTTTATGTTCAGATGCCTCCGGGATCTGCGTTGAGATGACATCGGGAGATTTTGTGTCCACCTGTTGGGCCTGTTTTTCTGTCTGGGCAAGTTCCATCGTCAACCGGGAAAGCTCATTCATCAGCTCAGCGGTTCCCACCCCCGTGGGAGAGGAAAGTAGTTTATACATAACGTCTATCGCGCGGTGAAGTGTGTCAAAAATATCAGGAGATGGTTTCAGGTCTTCGTTTTTGAAAGCAGAAAAGATGCTCTCAAGGAGCTGGCATATTGTCTCTATGTCTCTCAAGTTTACAGCTCGTGCCGCGCCTTTTAAGCTGTGAGCCGCCCTGTAAACTGTTTCGATCCCTGTTGCCCGTTCCAGAACACCGGGGTCCTTTTCAAGACCGATGAGTTGCGAGGAAATAGACCTCAAATGCTCTTCCGCCTCAATCTTGAATGTGGAGCGGAGTCTTCGCAGAAATTCTTCTTCATTATTATCCATTTAGGATTCCCCGAGCTTATACCTTGTAGCGCTCCACGAGGTCCTTCAATCTTTGCCCCAATTCCTCTAAGTCTCGAGCTGACGTTTCAAGCTGTCTAGAACCTTGGAGATTTTGTCGCATCGCCTGGTCAATGTTGTCCATAGCTGAAGCTACTTGCTCCACACCTATGGACTGCTGTTCGCTTGATGCAACGATCACGGTCAAGGCCTGGGAAGCTTCTTGAACGCTCTTGGTCACTTCCTCGATTGATTCCCCAGCTTCTGAGGATTGCCTTGCTCCGGCTTCTACAGCCTTGCTGCCTCGTTCCGTAGCCATAACTACCCCACTGATAGAGTTTCTGATGTCTTCAAGTATGGTACGGACCTGGTCTGTCGCGCGTTTTGACTGATCCGAAAGACTCTTGATTTCCTGAGCCACCACGGCAAAACCTTTGCCCTGTTCGCCGGCTCTTGCCGCTTCAATGGCAGCATTCACCGCAAGGAGATTAGATTGTTCGGCCAAGTCTTTCACGGCAGTTATAATATCCTCTATGGATTGGCTTTGTTCGCTCAGTTTTATCACGGTCACACCAATTGACTCCATCTGCCCTCTAATAAGATTCATTGCCTCAATGGTGTCTTCAGTCGCTTTCTTGCCGGCCTGAGCTATATGGAACGATTTGCGGGAGTCATCGGCTACAGATTTAGCTTTTTCGCTGGACAGGAGCCCGGTCTGTCTCAATTCCTCCAAGGTGGCAGTGGTCTCGCTCACCGCCGAGGACGTTTCCGAACTGCCGGCCGCTAGCTGGGTAACCGTCGCAGATATTTCAGACGATGCGGATCCAAGTACGTTTACGCCATCCAAAATCTGGCCCGTCTGCTGTTTCAGGTTCTCCACCATACTGCGAAATGACCTCATCAGGACTCCGACTTCGTCCTGCCTGTTGGTAGTCATTACGTCCACGGTAAGATCACCTCCACTGACCCCGGCAACTTCTGACGACAATCTCTTTATTGGGTTCGCTATCCCTCTGGCACTCAGATAGGAAACAGCTACGGCGATCAAGGCGAGAAAGATGCCGATCCATATGATCCGTATCGATAGTTCCCTAATCTCCACAAATGCTTCGCTTACGCCAATATGAGCTATGATTGCCCAGTCAAAATCGGTTCCTAGGGCGCTATTCTGTTTCAGTCCCATATGC
>Ga0209254_10000842_pt1 | contig 26723 bp, 25 predicted proteins | sample FrelakmetDIP11DI_FD_187148 | JGI IMG/M metagenome (GOLD analysis project Ga0209254, IMG submission 187148) | Freshwater lake sediment microbial communities from the University of Notre Dame, USA, for methane emissions studies - DIP11 DI (SPAdes)... | ecosystem: Environmental > Aquatic >...
TTTGCGGCCTGGTTCGCAGGCCTGGCTACCAACGTGCGGTCCGTCGCCCGCCCGCCCTTTCCGGGAAATGCACGGCGCATGAACCGTCACACGGACGTTTTCGCAAGTCAGCGCCAGCACGAGTCCTGCTACGGATACACCGCAATCGATTGTGCTTTGCAGGGACGCCGGGTATTTTGCAGCGCCACGGAACGAGGTCATTTCGACCTGGACTGGACGCATAGCCATGACGACACACTTGTATTTCTCGCTGCTGCCCGAAGCACTGATTGCCTCGATGCTCACTCCGAAGCAGTTCGGCCAGTATTACGCGACGGGACACCGCTACAAGTCCAAGGGGCAGGCGATCTTCTTCGAGGTCGACCCCGCGTTTCGTCATCCTTCCTTCAACATCGACGAAGCGATGGCGCGCTGCGTGCCCCACCCGGACGGCACGCCGAAGAACTCGGTGTACGTCTCGATGTACCGCGTGCTCGAGCACATCCCCGTCAGTGCGCTGGGCAAGCTCTTCCTCAGCACGGCCTATGGGCACACGCTGGCCGTGAGCCGGGCGGGTTCCACGCCGGCCGACGAGCAGGGCCTGCACCTCTATCACGACCTAGCACCGGTCAACAGCCTGGTCGTCAGCACGCAGGGCGCGCGGGCCTACTACGCCGGCATCACGAGCCAGCCGGCCAAGTTCATCAGGTTCCCCGGCCTCTGCTTCGTCGAGCTGTCGCTCGGTGCACTCGCCAGCGATCCGGAAAACGCACCGGTGGGCGACCTGCCGTACACGTACATTCACCACCTCCGCGAGGCGCTGCTGCAGATCAGTCCGGCCGGCAAGCAGAGCAAGCTCGTCCACCGCGTGCACTCCCCCGAGTTCCCGTATCGCACGGTCAAGGGCGGCTTCTACGTCGGCAACGGGCCGGAGCTGGCGCACTACCCGATGCCTGCGCACGACGTGCTGCGCGGCGAACATGCCACGTGGTGGCGCTCGGCCAACCTGTAGCCGGCGCTCCGGCGTGACTCAGCCGATCGAACCGGCGGGACCGGGATATGACACTTCCTCGAGCAGACCGGTGTCGACGTCGTAGATGAAGCCGCGGACCGTCACGGCATCGGGGCCGGAGGTTGGTATCCACGGGTGATTCAGGATCGCCGACATGCCGCGGCGGACGTCCCACTGCAGCCGCTCGCTGCGGATCGAGTAGAGCACCTGCAGCACGAGGGCCCGCACCAGCCGCTCCGGCGGCACGGAGCTGCGGCCGCCCTCGGCGTAGACGCGGTCGAAGTCCCGGCTCATCGAGGCGAGGGCCTCGTCGGGCAGCGTTCGCACCGCCCGAAGAGGGTGGTTGGCCGGGATCCGGCTCTCCACCGACACGTGGCTGAACAGCCCGCCCTGCTGAACGTCGGCTCCCCGCATCGCGTTCGCCTCGAACAACTGCGATGCCGAATCCTGCCTCATGCGGGGCGTTCTTCAGCAGCCTGCTAGCACTCCTGGCGGGGCCACGCCGCCGCGTCGATCGTCTCGCGGTAGCCATGCCACGTGGCGTGCCCGATCAGGGGCAGCGTGATGCCGAGCGCGACCATTGCCCACGCGAAGCCCGCGCCGCGAGCGCGCCCGATCAGCAGCAGCGCGAACCCCGGCGCCACCGCCAGCACGATGCAGGCCGCCCAGACTGCCATTGCCGGCTTGTTGCGCAGCACCGCATTGATGCTCGTCACGACCGCCGTCACCGTGTCCACCCGCCGATCGACCATCATCGGCAGCGAGAACGCGGCCGACGCGAACACGACCAGCGCGAAGATCGAGCCGACGGCGCTGCCGATTCCGAAGAAGGTCAGATAGTCGCGCACGGCTGGCTGTTCACCGATCGGGAAGAACACGTGGATGGCGGAGCCAGCCCGTGCCCAGACCAGGAATACGACCATCAGCATGAGCGCGAAGACCATCAGGTTCCCGAAAACCCGCTGCTCCTCGCGCAGGCAGCGTCCGAGTTCGGGCCTCAGTCCTCGATCGAGCTGGCTGCTGATCGAGTAGGTGCCGACCGCGAGCACGGGCGCGATCAGGATGAAGCCCGATACCAGCGACAGCAACTGCCAGTAGCCGCCGAAACGCACGGCGATGAATGCGACCGCGAGGCTCAGCAGCACCACGATCGCGCCGTAGGTCAGGCTCTGGCGCGGCGCCGCCGCCAGGTCGCGCCATCCGGCGCGCAGCCAGCTCAGTGGCGCCGAAGGCTGAAGCCTGCGGCAGGGTGCTACGAACGGCAGTCCCTCCTCGGGCGGTATCGTCTCTGTGGCCATGGCAGTCTCCCCCTGCCGGCCCGTTCAGCCGGCTCTATCTATAAAGGTCGTCCACTCTCGCAGCGCAGATGAAGTCGTTCTCGGACAGTCCGCCGACCGTGTGGGTCGAGAATGCCATCCGGCAGTAGTTGTAGCCGACCTCGAGGTCGGGGTGGTGATCTTCCGCGTTCGCGATCCAGGCGACCGCGTTGACGAAGCCCATGGTCTCGTAGAAGTCAGCGAAGCCGAAGTTGCGGCGGATGGAGCGCCGATCCTCGGCGATGTGCCAGCCCTGGGCGAGCTGCGCCAGCAGTGCGTCGGCATGAGTCGGATCGAGCGGCGGCGTGCCGGCCGCCAACGGACGGCACTTGCGGTCGCGAAGCGGGTTCATGACGCGGGCTCCTGTCGGTAACGACGTTCGACGTATTCCTCGACGAGCTGCTGGAACTCCTCGGCGATGCGTTCGCCCTTGAGGGTCGGTCCCTTCTCGCCGTCGATGTAGACGGGCGCGACGGGGCGCTCGCCGGTGCCCGGCAGGCTGATGCCGATGCTGGCATGCTTGCTCTCGCCCGGGCCGTTGACGACGCAGCCCATCACCGCGACGGTCATCTGCTCCACGCCCGGATGACGCTTGCGCCACTCCGGCATGCGATGGCGCAGGTGCGACTGGATCTTCTGCGCGAGTTCCTGGAAATAAGTCGACGTGGTGCGCCCGCAGCCCGGGCAGGCCACGACCATCGGCGTGAAGGACCGCAGGCCCATGGTCTGCAGGATCTCCTGCGCCACGATCACCTCCTGCGTGCGGTCGCCGCCCGGCTCTGGCGTGAGCGAAACGCGGATGGTGTCGCCGATGCCTTCCTGCAGCAGCACGGCCATCGCAGCGGTGGAGGCAACGATGCCCTTCGAGCCCATGCCGGCCTCGGTGAGGCCGAGGTGCAGCGGGTAATCGCAGCGTGAAGCGATGTTGCGATAGACCGCGACGAGGTCCTGCACGCCGCTCACCTTGCAGGAGATGACGATCCGGTCGTGCGGCAGCCCGAGTTCCTCGGCGCGACACGCGCTCTCGAGCGCCGACACCACGATGGCCTCGCGCATCACGTCGGTCGCATCCAGCGGGTCGGGCCGCCGCGAGTTCTCGTCCATCAGGCGCGTCAGCAGGTCCTGGTCGAGACTGCCCCAGTTGACCCCGATGCGCACCGGCTTCTCGTGGCGGCAGGCGATCTCGATCATCTCCGCGAACTGAGGGTCGCGCTTGCTGCCGCGGCCCACGTTGCCTGGATTGATGCGGTACTTGGCGAGCGCCTCGGCGCAGGCCGGGTGCCCGCGCAGCAGCTTGTGCCCGTTGAAGTGGAAGTCGCCGACGATCGGCACCTCGGTACCGAACTGCGCGAGTCGCTCCACGATGGCGGGCACCGCAGCGGCGGCCTCCTCGGTATTCACCGTGACGCGCACGAGCTCGGAGCCCGCGCTGGCCAGCGCGCGCACCTGCAGCGCGGTCGCCTCGACGTCGGCCGTATCGGTGTTGGTCATGGACTGCACGACCACCGGCTGTCCGCCGCCGACCATCACCCGGCCGATGCGGACGGCCGCGCTGCGCCGGCGCGGCAGGGTGCTCACCGCGCGGCTCCCGCAGTCGCGTTGCCCGTGCGCACCCAGCGCTCGACGTTCTGCTGCAGGATGTCGAGCGGGATCGCGCCGCTGCCAAGCACCACGTCATGGAACTCGCGCAGGTCGAAGCGCGAGCCGAGAGCCTGCGCAGCGTTCGCACGCAGCTCCTTGATCCTGAGTTCGCCGATCTTGTAGGCCAGCGCCTGTCCGGGCCAGGAGATGTAGCGGTCGATCTCGTTGACGATGTCGAGCTCGCTCTTCGGCGCATTGGCCTTGAAGAACTCAATTGCCTGATCACGGCTCCACTTCTTGTGGTGGATGCCCGTGTCCACCACGAGCCGCACCGCACGCCACATCTCGTAGGTGAGCTGGCCGAACTTGTCGTAGGGATCCTCGTAGAAGCCCATCTCCTCGCCGAGGCTCTCGCTGTAGAGCGCCCAGCCTTCGACGAAAGCGGTCGCCTCGAAGTTGCGACGGAACTTCGGCTGCTCCCCGAGCTCCTGCGCGAGCGCGATCTGGAGGTGGTGGCCGGGCACGGCCTCGTGGATCGTGAGCACCGGTATCTCGTAGGTCGGGCGCTCCTCGGGCTTGTAGAGGTTCACGTAGTAGTAACCCGCGCGCCGACCGTCGAGCGATGGCGGCTGGTAGTAGGCCGTAGTGGTGTCGGGCGCCGACTCGGCTGGGATCGGTCGCACGCCGTAGGGCATGCGCGGCAGCCGGCCGAAATACTTCGGCAGCTGCGGGTCGACGCGCTTGGACATTGCGAGGTAGGCCTGCAGCAGCCGGTCGGGGTCCGAGTAGCGGAACCGCGGGTCCGTACGAAGGAACTCCAGGAATTCCTCGAAGCTGCCCTTGAACCCGACGCGCTCGATGACTTTCTGCATCTCATTGCGGATGCGTGCGACTTCCGCGAGCCCGATCTCGTGGATCTGGTCCGGGGTGAGCTCGGTGGTGGTGAACCAGCGCGCCCGCTCCCGGTACCACTCTGCGCCTTTCGGCGTGTCCCAGATGCCGACGCTGGTGCGGCACGCAGGCAAGTATTCGTCGTTGAAGAACGCCTGCAGTCGCCGGTATGCCGGCACCACCTCGCGCTCGATCGCAGTCCGGCCGGCGCTGCGCAGGCGCTCCTGTTCGGTCGCCGGCAGTGTGGCGGGCATGCTGGCGAAGGGCTTGTAGAACGGGCTCGCGGCCGGGTCGGTCACCACCTGCCGGGCGATCTGCGCGGGAACGCGTTCCATGATCACGCGCGGTTGCGTCAGCCCGCGCCGCATGCCCTCGCGCATCAGCGCGATGGTCTGGTCGATGTAGGGCCCTGTGGCGTCAAGGCGCGCGATCCAGTTCTCATAGTCCTGCGCCGTCGCGAAGGGCAGGAGCTCCGCGATCTGGTTGACCGACTGCGCGCCACGACGCTGCGTGACGGGCAGGTACTGCAGGCCCCAGTCATACGCCGCCACCTTGTCCCGATAAGTCCGTGCGAAGAGGTCCCGGTTCAGCCGGTCGGACTCGTCGAGCTGATCGGGTGCGATTGCGGCGAGCGTCTCGAGCACCTGGCGGTCCTCGGCGTGGCTGCGGGCAAGCGCCTCGGCGGACAGATCCGGCCAGCGGTCGTCGTAGCGGCGATCGCCAACATAGGTCGCCTGAATCGGACTCTCCCGCAGACCCCGCTCCCATTCGGCCTCGAACAGATGGTGAAGCCGCTCGGTCGCCGTCCCGACGTCGGGACCGGCGGGCGCCGCAGCCGCGACGGTCGCGACCATGACGAGACTGAGGGCGAGGCCACGCATGATGAATCCTGCCGGCGGATCGGGGCGGGGAATGTTCCGGTGCGCGCCAGCAAATGACAAGCCGGGCGCGCTTCGGGCGCTGGCCGGCCGGACGGCCCTCGGGTAACATCACCCGACCCACCTCAAGGCCCGTCCGGAGAGAGGAGAGCGGCTCGCCGTTCTCCCGCCGAAGGCGCAACCCGCCCGGAAACGCTCAGGCAAAAGAACGGCGCGACCTGGTGGGCTCTGGAGAGCGATCCCGCGAGGGATCCACCGAAGGGGCGCGGCGCCGGCTGACGGCGTCGGATCTCTCAGGTCACAGGACAGAGGGGCGGCAGGGCGGCGGGCCCTGCCGCCTTTTTTTTTCGGACTCCGGGACGGTCACGATGGGATTGAGAACGCCACTGCACGACGTCCACGTTTCCGCCGGCGCGCGCATGGTGGATTTCGGTGGATGGGACATGCCGGTCAACTACGGCTCGCAGATCGAGGAGCACCACGCGGTGCGCCGCGATGCCGGCATGTTCGACGTGTCGCACATGTGCGTCGTGGATCTGCGCGGCGACCGGGTCCGCGACTACCTGCGCCGGCTGCTCGCCAACGACGTCGCGAAGCTCACGAACCCTGGCAAGGCGCTGTACTCCTGCATGCTGCGTGAGCAGGGCGGAGTCATCGACGACCTGATCGTCTATTTCCTCGACGACCGCTGGTTCCGCATGGTCGTCAACGCTGGCACACGCGAGAAGGATCTCGAGTGGCTGCGCGCGCACGCCGGCAGCTACGGCGTGTCGGTCGAGCCCCGCTTCGACCTCGCGATGATCGCGGTGCAGGGCCCGGACGCGCGCGCGAAGGCCGCCACGCTCCTCGAGCCGTCGTTGGCAGAGCGGGCGCTCGCTCTCGACTATTTCTACGGGACGGGCGACGACCACCACCGCTTCGTCGCCCGCACGGGCTACACCGGCGAGGACGGCTGGGAAATCATGGTGCCCGCCACCGAGGTCGTGGACCTGTGGGCGCGACTGCAGGGAGCCGGCGTCAGACCCTGCGGACTCGGCGCCCGCGACACGCTGCGCCTCGAGGCCGGCATGAACCTCTATGGCAGCGACATGGACGAGACGACCTCGCCACTCGAGTCGGGCCTCGGCTGGACCATCGCATGGGAACCACGGGATCGCGACTTCATCGGGCGCGGCGCGCTCGCCGGACAGAAGGCGCGCGGCGTGGCGCGCAAGCAGGTGGGTCTCGTGCTCGAGGACCGCGGCGTGCTGCGCTCGCACCAGAAGGTCATCGTGCCGGCGGTCGGCGAAGGCGAGGTCACGAGCGGCACTTTCTCGCCGACGCTCGAGCGTTCCATCGCGCTCGCGAGGGTGCCCTCGCAGACGACCGACCGTTGCGAAGTCGAGATTCGCGGCCGGTTGCTGAACGCGGCGGTCGTGCGTCCACCGTTCGTGCGTCACGGCAAGATCGCCGTCGCCGTCTGAGTTCTCGATTCCCGGAAGTGCCCTTTGCACGGAGCAGACCATGAGCAACGTTCCCGCCGATCTGCGATTCCTCAAGTCCCACGAATGGGCGCGGCTCGAAGCCGATGGCACCATCACCGTGGGGATCTCCGACCATGCCCAGCAGGCACTCGGTGATCTCGTGTTCGTCGAGGCTCCGGAAGCAGGTCGCCGCGTCGCGGCCGGCGAGGCCTGCGCAGTGGTCGAATCCGTCAAGGCCGCCTCCGACGTATATAGCCCCATGAGCGGCGAAGTGGTCGCGGGCAACGCCGAGCTCGGCAGCCAGCCCGAGCTGATCAACCAGGATCCGTACGGCGCGGGCTGGATCATGCGCATCCGCCCCGACGACAAGGCGCAGTTCGCCGCGCTGCTCGACGCGAAGGCCTACCAGGCGGCGCTGGCCGCGGAAACCCACTGACGGAAGGAGCCGCCATGCCCTTCATCCCGCACACTCCCGAGGACGTCCGCGAGATGCTCGCGACGATCGGCGCGCCGAGCACCGAGGCGCTGTTCGACGAGATCCCGGCCGCACTGCGCGCGAAGGCGCTCGAGGAGGTCCCGCCTGCACTCTCCGAGATGGAGGTCGGCCGGTTGATGTCGGCCCGCGCCGCATCCGACGGGCGCCCGCTCAATTTCATCGGGGCGGGCGCCTACGAGCATCACGTGCCGGCGGCCGTGTGGTCGATCGTCGCGCGTGGCGAGTTCTACAGCGCCTACACGCCCTACCAGGCCGAGGCGAGCCAGGGCACGCTTCAGCTGCTCTACGAGTACCAGTCGATGATGGCCAGCCTCACGGGCATGGCCGTCTCGAACGCCTCCTTGTACGACGGCGCCACGGCGCTCGCCGAGGCCTGCCTGATGTCCGTGCGCGCGCACCGCAAGTCCAAGTCGCAGCGCATCCTCGTTCCGGCCTCGGTCAACCCGACCTACCGCCAGGTGCTGCAGGCCATCGCCGGCAACCAGAACCTCGCCTTCGACCTGCTGCCCTACGATGCATCGGGCGGCCACACGACGCCTGCGAGCCTCGAGAAGTACCGAGGAGCGGACATCACTGCGCTGGTGATCCAGCAGCCGAACTTCTTCGGCACGCTCGAGGACGTCGACGCACTCACCGACTGGGCGCACGAGGCGGGCATGCTGGTGATCGCGGTGGTCAATCCGACCTCGCTCGCGATCCTCAAGCCGCCGGGCAGCTGGGGCACCAAGGGCGCCGACATCGTCTGCGGCGAGGGCCAGCCGCTCGGCGTGCCGCTGTCCTCCGGCGGTCCGTACTTCGGTTTCATGACCACGCGCATGGAGCACGTGCGTCAGATGCCCGGGCGCATCGTCGGCCGCACGGTGGACCTCGATGGCAAGCCGGGCTTCACGCTTACCCTGCAGGCGCGCGAGCAGCACATCCGCCGCAGCAAGGCGACGTCGAACATCTGCACCAACCAGGGTCTGCTGGTCACTGCGGCGACGATCTACCTGTCGCTGCTCGGGCCTCACGGTCTCGCGCAGGTCGCCTCGACCTCGATGGAGCGTACGGCGGAACTGGTTGATGCGCTCGCGCGAGTACGCGGTGTGAGGCTCGCCTTCGACCGGCCGCGCTTCCACGAAGCCGTGCTGCTGCTCGATCGTCCCGTGAAGGGAGTGCTCGAGGCGCTCGCCGCCCGTGGCATCGTCGGCGGCTGCGATATCACGGGCCACTACCCGTCGCTCGGAAATCCGCTGCTCGTCTGCGCGACCGAGACGCGCACCCGCGAAGACATCGCGAGCTACGCCCGCGCGCTCGGGGAAATCATGCAGAACGCCGCGGCGGCCTGAGGCAAGCCACATGAACATGCACGAGAAGCTGATTTTCGAGCACTCGCGTCCCGGCCGCAGCGCGGCGGCGCAGTATCCACTGGCCGAGAGCGCCGCGCGAGTACCCGAGGCGCTGCGCCGTCAGTCGCCGCCGCGCCTGCCCGAGGTGTCGGAGCTCCAGGCGGTGCGCCACTTCACCCGGCTGTCGCGGCTCAATTTCTCGATTGACACGCACTTCTACCCGCTGGGCTCGTGCACGATGAAGTACAACCCGCGGGCCTGTAACCAGTACGCCATGCTGCCGGAGTTCCTCGCCCGTCACCCGCTCGCACCGGAGTCGACGGGGCAGGGCATCCTGCACTGTCTCTACGAGCTGCAGGAGATGCTGAAGGCGGTCACGGGGATGCGCGGCGTGTCGCTGACCCCCATGGCGGGCGCACAGGGCGAGTTCGCCGGCGTCGCAATGATCCGTGCCTACCACAAGGCGCGGGGCGACTTCGCGCGCACGGAAATCATCGTGCCCGATGCGGCGCACGGCACGAATCCGGCGACCGCGACCATGTGCGGCTGCAATGTGAAGGAGATCCCCTCGCTGCCGGACGGTGACATCGACCTCGACGCATTGCGCCTGGCCGTGGGGCCGCAGACGGCCGGCATCATGCTCACCAATCCCTCGACGCTCGGTGTGTTCGAGCGTCGCATCGACCAGGTGGCCGAGATCGTGCACGCCGCCGGCGGACTGCTCTACTACGACGGTGCGAACCTGAACGCCATCCTCGGCAAGGTCCGCCCGGGCGACATGGGCTTCGACGTCATCCACATGAACCTGCACAAGACCTTCTCCACGCCGCACGGCGGTGGCGGGCCGGGCTCGGGCGCGGTCGGCGTCGGCGAGCGGCTGCTGCCGTTCCTGCCGCTGCCGGTAGTGAGCTACGACGGTCAGCGCTACCGGTGGCTCGGCGAGAAGGACCTGCCGCAGTCGATCGGCCGGCTCTCGGCGTTCATGGGCAACACCGGCGTGCTGCTGCGTGCTTACGTGTACATGCGCATGCTCGGCCGCGAGGGCATGCACCGCGTCTCGGAGTTCGCCGCGCTGAATGCCAATTATCTGATGGCGAAGCTGGCTGCAGCCGGCTTCGAGCTCGCCTATCCCGGCCGGCGGGCGGGCCACGAGTTCATCGTGACTCTGCGCCACGAGGCACGCGACTACGGCACGACCGCGATGGACTTCGCCAAGCGCCTGCTCGACTTCGGCTTCCACGCGCCGACCACCTACTTCCCGCTGCTCGTGCCCGAGTGCCTGCTGATCGAGCCTACCGAGACCGAAACCAAGGAGGAGCTCGACGGGTTCGTGGCGGCGATGGTCGCGATCCGCGAGGAGGCGCAGACCGACGCGGCGAAGCTGAAGGGCGCGCCGTACACGCTACCGGTTCGGCGGCTCGACGACGTCCGCGCCGCGAAGCAGCTCGACATCGCCTGGGTCGCCGCCTGATGCGCGAAGGGCGTCGGCCACAGGGGCTGAAGCGCCTCGGGCTCGCGACGCTCAACTCCCTGCGGGGCCTGCGTCACTGCTATCGCAGTGAGGCGGCGTTCCGACAGGAGGTATGGTTGTCGGCGGTGCTCGTGCCCGCCGGTCTGTGGCTCGGCGAGACCGGCGCGCAGCGGGCGCTGCTGGTGGGCAGCATGCTGGTCGTGCTGATCGTCGAGCTGCTGAACACGGGCATCGAGGTGGTCGTGGACCGCATCGGTACCGAGCACCATCAGCTCTCCGGCTTCGCCAAGGACCTCGGCTCCACGGCGGTATTCTTCTCGCTGGTCCTGCTCGGATCCACCTGGGGGCTCGTGCTCCTGACCTGAGCGCGCCCCGCGCCATTCCTTCCTGTCTCACGGTTCATCCCATGACTGCACTCATCTGCGGCTCGATCGCCTTCGACACGGTGATGGTCTTCCCGGGCCGCTTCCGCGACCACATCCTTCCGGATCGCATCCACCTGCTGAACGTCGCGTTTCTCGTGCCGAGCATGCGCCGCAACTACGGCGGCTGTGCGGGAAACATCGCCTACAACCTGGCCCTGCTTGGAGGTTCCGGTGCACCGATGGCGACGGTCGGTCACGACTTCGCGCCCTATGCCCAGTGGCTGCGCGAGCGCTCCGTGGACCTCGAGCACGTGCGCGAAGTCGATGGTGAGTACACGGCGCAGGCGTTCATCACCACCGACCTCGACGACAACCAGATCACGGCGTTCCACCCGGGCGCGATGAGCCACTCGCACGTGAACCACGTGCCCGGGGACGCCGGCATCACGATCGGCGTCGTGGCCCCCGACGGCCGCGACGGCATGCTCGCCCACGCCGAGCAGTTCGCCGCCGCCGGCATCCCGATGCTGTTCGACCCGGGGCAGGGCCTGCCGATGTTCGACGGGCCCGAGCTGCTGCGCTTCATCGAGCGCGCGACCTGGATTGCCGTCAATGACTACGAGGCGCAGCTGCTCACCGAGCGCACCGGCCTCGACCCCGCCGAGCTCGGGCGGCGGGTGCGTGCGCTGATCGTGACACGCGGCGGCGACGGCAGCGTCATCCACGCCAATGGTCGCGAGATCGCGATCCCGGCCGTCAGGCCCGAGGCGGTCGTCGACCCCACCGGCTGCGGCGACGCGTATCGAGCCGGGCTCATCTATGGCCTGCAGAAGGGCCTCGACTGGGAGACCACCGGACGGATTGCCTCGCTGATGGGCTCGATCAAGATCGCGCACAGCGGCACGCAGCATCACGCCTTCACGTTCGCGGAGTTCCGGGATCGATTTCGCGCCGCATTCGGCCGGGAGCTGTGATGCGCCACGTGTTGACCGTGCCGACGTACCCGTTCGCGCTGCTGGCGGTCGCTGCCGCACTGGTCGCCACGCAGGTGAAGGCCGACACCGTTGCGTGGGAGCAGACGCTGTCGCGCATCGCGCCCTCCGTCGTGACGATCGAGGTCGACCAGACGCGCGCGTTCGACACTGAATGGAACCAGTCGAGCCAGGCGACGGGTTTCGTGGTCGACGCCGAGCGCGGCCTGATTCTGACGAACCGTCACGTCGTCACGCCGGGCCCCGTGGTCGCCACCGCGATCTTCCAGAACCGCGAGGAAGTCGAGTTGCGCGCCGTCTATCGCGATCCGGTGCACGACTTCGGCTTCTACCGGTACGACCCGGCCAAGCTGCGCTACGTGAAGCCCGCGGCCCTGCCGCTCTATCCGCAGGGCGCAAGGATCGGCACCGAGGTGCGCGTCGTCGGAAACGATGCCGGTGAGCAGCTCTCGATCCTGGCCGGAACCCTGGCGCGCCTCGACCGCGGCGCCCCGGAGTACGGTGTCGGGAAGTACAACGACTTCAACACCTTCTACATCCAGGCCGCCTCGGGAACCTCGGGCGGCTCTTCGGGCTCACCGGTGATCGACATCGCCGGCCGGGTCGTCGCGCTGAACGCCGGCGGCAGCAGCGGCGCGGCCTCGAGTTTCTACCTGCCACTCGGCCGCGTGCAGCGCGCTCTGGAGAGCCTGCAGTCGGGCCGACCGATCACGCGCGGCACCCTGCAGGTCACATTCGGATACACGCCATACGACGAGCTCGAGCGCCTCGGCCTGCAGGCGACGACACAGGCCGAGGCGCGCCGTGCGGCGCCGAACCTGACGGGCATGCTGGTGGTGCAGGACGTGCAACCGGGCTCGCCGACCGAGGGCGCGCTGGTACCCGGCGACATCCTCGTGCGTGTGGACGGGCAGCTGGTCACGACCTTCGAGCCTCTGGCCGCGATTCTCGATGGTGCAGTGGGTCGAGAGGTCGAGCTGCAGGTGGAACGCGGCGGGGAGCGCGTTACGCAACGGGTGATGGTGCAGGACCTCCAGTCGATCACGCCGGCCGAGTACCTCGAGTTCGGCGACGCCGTCGTGCACCAGCTCTCCTACCAGATGGCGCGGCACATCAACCTCCCGGTGCGCGGAGCGTTCGTTGCCAACCCCGGCTATTCGCTCGGCGCTGCGGGCGTCCCGCGTGGCGCGGTGATCGAGTCGGTGAACGGAACGTCCGTGGAGACGCTCGCGGAGTTCGAGTCCGTGATCGCCGCGCTGCCCGACGGCGGCCGCGCGACACTCCGCTACAAGACGCTGGACGATCCGCAGGGTACCCAGACCCGCGTGATACGCGTCGACCGCCGCTGGTTTCCGGCGCAGCACTGCCGCCGTGACGATGCAACCGGCTACTGGCAGTGCCGCGAGCTCGCGGCTCCGCCCGGGGGACAGGTCGATCAACCGGCCAGGACGAGCTTCGCCACCACCGGCGACCGCGTCGCGGATCAGCTGGCGCCATCGCTGGTGCTGGTCAGCTTCAACATGCCGTTCTCGGTGGCCGGCGTGACGGAGCGCAACTACCACGGCACGGGCGTGATCGTCGATGCCGAGCGCGGCCTCGTCGCCGTGGACCGGAACACCGTGCCGGTCGCGGTCGGCGACGTACGCATCACGTTTGCCGGTTCGATCGAGGTAGCGGGGCGCGTCGAGTACGTGCATCCCCTGCACAACCTCGCGCTGGTGTCCTTCGATCCTGGTCTGCTCGACGGCACGCCCCTGCGCGCGGCCAGGCTCGACACGCGGGAACTCGTGCCGGGCGAGGCGGTTACCGTCGTGGGCCTGAACGGCGACTCCCGGGCGCGCTCGATCCCGACCACGGTGGCCTCGATCGAAGAGCTCGACCTGCCACTGTCGCGCACGCTGCAGTTCCGCGAAGCCAACCTCGAGGTTGCGACGCTCGTCAATGCGCCCAAGGACTTCGACGGCGTGATCGCCGGCTCCGACGGGCGCGTGCGCGCGCTGTGGTCGAGCTTTGCCACGGAATCAGGCCGCGACCTCGTGCAGGTCAATCGTGGTGTACCGGTGGATCTGGTCGTCGAGATGCTCGAAGCGGCCAGGACCGGTTCCCCGCTGTACTCGCTGGAGGTCGAGTTCCAGGCGGTACCGATATCGACGGCACGCGAGCTCGGTCTCGACGACGCCTGGGTCGCGCGGCTGGAGGCTCTCGATGGCGCGCAGCGCCAGGCACTCAGCATCTCGCGCGTGGTGGCGGGCTCGCCGGCCGCCGCCGTGCTGCGCGAAGGAGACCTGCTGCTCGCGGTCAACGGCCAGCCGGTCAGCCGTCCGCGCGCTGTAGAGCGACTCTCCCGCGCCCCCCGGGTGACGGTCACGGTGCTGCGCGAGGGCCGGGAATCCAGCTTCGAGGTGGCGACCGCACCGCTCGGCGGGCGCGACATCGATCGACTCATGTTGTGGGCGGGTGCGGTCCTGCACGCGCCGCATCGCGCGATGGCCTGGCAGCGCGGCATCCCGCCGGAGGGCGTGTTCATCGCCTATTTCTCGTACGGCTCGCCTGCGACTCGCCACGGACTGTTCGCTGGCCGTCGCATCCTGGAGGTCGACGGTCGTTCGGTTCCGGACCTCGACGCCTTCATCGCAGCGGTGCGTGGTCGCGCCGATCGCTCGTCGGTGCGCCTCAAGACAGTGACGTGGAACGGCTCCACCGAGGTGATCACGCTGAAGCTCGACCGGCACTACTGGCCCGCCTCGGAACTCGTGCGTGGAGCCGATGGCTGGGAGCGCCGCATCCTGGAATAGCTCCGCCCGGGCTGCCTGCGTCCGCGACGACGCGGGCCGGCAACGGGGTTGCCGTCGCACCGGGCCACGCAAGAGCGTCGGCCGCTTTCGGCTATCATGTGTCGATGGTCACGGCACGCCTGCCCCAGGACGAGATCGACGGCGCAGTGGAAGCGCTGCGTGAAGGGGAGATCGTGGCCTTTCCGACCGAGACCGTCTATGGCCTGGGTGCGGACGCGCAGAACCCGGATGCGGTCCGCAAGGTCTTCGCGCTGAAGGAACGGCCACCGACTCACCCGTTGATCGTGCACATCGACAACGCACGGCTCCTGGAGCGCTGGGCGCTCGAGGTTCCGCCCGCTGCGCAGGCACTCGCCGAGCGCTTCTGGCCGGGCCCGCTCACGCTGGTATTGAGACGCGCGCCCGCCGTGGATCTCGGGATCACAGGCGGGCAGGACACGGTCGCGGTGCGCGTCCCCGGTCACCCCGTGGCCCAGCAGCTACTGCGTGCCTTTGGCAGCGGCATCGCAGCTCCTTCCGCGAACCGCTATGGACGTGTCAGCCCCACGCGGGCCGAGCACGTCCGCGAGGAATTCGGCGATGCCGTCAAGGTGGTACTCGACGGCGGCGACTGCAAGATCGGGCTCGAGTCGACGATCGTCTCGTGCGTGGACACGGTGCCGCGCGTGCTGCGTCCCGGTTCGATCACCCTGTCGCAGCTTCGATCGGTCGTGCCGGAGGTCGCGGAAGGTCCTGCGGGGACCGCGCCACGCGTGCCGGGAGCGGATACCAAGCACTACGCGCCAACGACCCCGCTCAGCATCGTCAACAGTGCCTCGCTCGAGGAGGTCGTCGCACAGCTCGCGTCCGGGCACGAGAAGGTCGCTGTGCTCGCGACCCGCCCGCCTCGCGTGGCGAACCGTTACATGACGTGGATCAACGCCGGTCGCCGTGCCGACGTCTACGGGCGCGACCTCTACGTCAATCTGCGCACGCTCGACAAATCCGGCGCGCGCGCGATCCTCGTAGAGGAATTACCGGCCGGCGAAGCCTGGGATGCGGCGCGCGACCGTCTGCATCGTGCAGCCTCGGCGGAGAATGTCGTGACCGTGGATCCCGACATTGCCGCGCTTCGAGCCGACTTCGGAGAGGATCTGGTCGGGCCATGACCGCGCGCTCTAGCCGGTCCCCGCGCGGCCGGACAGGGGCGCGGGCCAGATGAGGATAGAAATTCTGGATCACGTCGCCGGTGCGCGCGAGGCGCGCGGCATCGCGGTCGTGATCGACGTGTTCCGCGCGTTCTCCGTCGCGGCGTACGCTTTCGACGCAGGTGCGGCGCGCGTGCTGCCGGTCGCCGGGATCGACGATGCAAAGGCGCTCGCGCGGCGCTTTCCGGGCGCCGTGCTCGCAGGCGAGCGCCATGCTCGCAAGCTGCCCGGCTTCGACATCGGCAATTCGCCGACCGAGATACGTTCGATCGATCTGCGCCGAAAGATCCTGGTGCACACGACGCACGCCGGCACGCAGGGACTGGTAAATGCAACCGGTGCCGACGAGGTGCTGACCGGTGCCTTCGTCAACATCTCGACGGTGCGGCGCTACATCGCCTCGCGCGCCCCGGAGCAGGTTTCGCTGGTGCGCATGGGCCATGAGGCTCGCGAGCGCTGTGCAGAGGACGATCTCTATGCCGAGTGCCTGCGGCTGCTGCTGCAGGGCGAGCCGGCGCCACTCGACGAGGTCCGCGACCGCCTGCGCGACGCGCCGGCCGCGATGAAGTTCTTCGATCCGGCCTGCGACTGGGCGCCACGCGACGACTTCGACTACTGCACGGACGTGGACCGCTTCGACTTCGTGCTGAGAGCGTGCCGCGTACCGGGTGAGCCGCTCGACCTGCAACGGGTGTCCGTCCCATGAGTCTTGGGTCCGTACCGTTCGAGTTCGTACTGTTCGCAATGACGCTGCTCGGGGTCGCGATGTTCCATCGCCACTCCCTTGCGGTAGCGGCCTCGGGGCTCGCGGTCATTACCGTCTTCAAGCTCGCCACTACCGGTTTCCACCTGGGCCCCGGATTGCCCGGGCTGCTGGCCCACCTTGGCGAGGAGTCCTCCGGGCTTGCGAACCTGTTCATGCTGCTGACTGGTTTTGCGCTGCTGTCGCGCCATTTCGAGCAGAGCCACCTGCCGGGCCGGCTGCCCGACCTGCTGCCCGACGACTGGCGAGGCGGCTTCGTGCTGCTGGTGCTGGTATTCGTGCTGTCCGCTTTTCTCGACAACATTGCGGCGGCACTGATCGGTGGCACGGTGGCGTCATCGGTGTACCGCGGCCGGGTGCACGTGGGTTACCTCGCGGCCCTGGTGGCCGCCGCCAACGCGGGTGGGGCGGGAAGTGTCATCGGCGACACCACCACGACCATGATGTGGATCGACGGCGTGAGTCCGCTCGACGTGCTTCACGCGTATGTCGCCGCCGGTACGGCCTTCCTGGTATTCGGCATTCCCGCCGCGATCCAGCAGCAGCGCCATGCACCCATCTCCAAGAGCGATACGGAACTCACGCCCGTGGACTGGCCCCGCGTGGCGATCGTCGGCCTGATCCTGGCCTCCGCGGTCGGGACCAACCTGATCGCAAACCTCCACCTCAAGGAGTACACGCACAGCGTGCCGTTCCTCGGGCTCGCCGTATGGGGCGCGCTGCTCGCTACGGCGGCGTGGCGGCGACCCGACTGGTCGGCGCTGCGGGGCGCGCTTGCCGGGACGATCTTCCTGCTGAGCCTCGTCACAGCGGCCACGATGATGCCGGTGGAGCACTTGCCGGCGCCCTCATGGCAATCGGCGCTCGGCCTCGGGTTCGTCTCCTCGGTGTTCGACAACATCCCGCTCACCAAGCTCGCGCTTGAGCAGGGCGGTTACGACTGGGGCGTGCTCGCCTACGCGGTGGGTTTCGGCGGTTCGATGATCTGGTTCGGCTCGTCGGCCGGCGTCGCGATAACCAACCTCTTCCCGGAGGCGCGTTCGGTGTGGGCCTGGCTCAGGGCCGGCTGGCATGTCCCGATCGCCTACGTCATCGGCTTCGCGGTGCTGCTCGCCACGCTGGGCTGGCACCCGCACTGAGGCGCGCCGTGATCCGCAACGTGGTGTTCGACGTGGGCGGCGTGCTGGTCCGGCTGCGCTACCAGCCCTTCATCGACTACCTCGCCGCGGCCGGCATCGACATGACGGATCTGCCGCGCTGGCTCGAGCGCGTGGACCTGGCGGCCCACGAGCGCGGCGAGATCTCCGGCGAGGAGATGCTGGACCGCATTGCCGCAATGGCTGCGCGGCCGCTCGACCCGGACGAGCTGCGCCAGCGCTGGCTCGACATGTTCGACCGTGCGCAGGAGATGTTCGATCTTGCCGCGGGCCTGATGGGAGACTACCGCGTGTACCTGCTGTCCAACGTCGGTGACCTGCACTGGCGACACCTCGACGAGTGCTACGGGCTCGAGGGGCTCACTCACGGGGTGATCGCCTCCTTCCGCGTCGGGGCCGTGAAGCCCTCCGCCGAGATCTACCGCGAGGCGGAGCGACGACTCGGCCTTGAGCCAGCGGTGACAGTGTTCATCGACGACCTGCCGCCCAACGTCGCCGGCGCCGTGAGCTGCGGCTGGCGTGCGATCCATCACCGCAATCCGGCCGAGACGCGCGACCGCCTGCGCGAGCATGGCGTGCGGCTGCCAGCCTCCCTCGATCGGAAGTGAATCGTGCAGGCCATCCCGGTCAGCATCCTGCTGCTCGCGCTCTCCAACGTCTTCATGACCTTCGCCTGGTACGCGCATCTCAAGAATCTGAGTGGCAGCCCGTGGTACATCGCGGCCCTGGTGAGCTGGGGCATCGCGTTCTTCGAGTATCTGCTGCAGGTGCCGGCAAATCGCATCGGCTACACGGCGATGTCGCTGCCGCAGCTGAAGATCCTGCAGGAGGTCATCACCCTCACGGTATTCGTGCCCTTCGTCGTCCTCTACATGCGCCAGCCGCTCAGGCTCGATTACGTGTGGGCGGCCCTGTGCATGCTCGGCGCGGTCTACTTCATCTTCCGCGACGGAGCCGGCGTGTGACGCGCGAGCCCTGCAGGCGATGAGCACCGCGATACACCGACGCGTGGAGGCCTGCCGCACGGGCGGCGATCCGACGCTGATCGCGAGGATGCCGTCCGGATGGGCGGTGATGGGCGACCCTCAGGTGCTCGCCGGCTACTGCCTGCTGTTGCCCGACCCCGTCGTGCCGCATTTCAACGCACTGACGCCCGCTGCGCAGGCCGGCTTCCTTGCCGACATGGCTCGGCTCGGGGAGGTCGTGCTCGAGACCACCGGCGCACTGCGCATCAACTACGCGATGTTCGGGAACCTCGAGCCCGCGCTGCATGCGCATGTGTTTCCGCGGTACGTGGACGAACCGCCGGAACTGCGCAGCGCGCACCCGTGGGCGTACGACTGGGCGAGCGCGCGCCGCTTCGATCTCGCGCGCGACGGCACGCTGCTCGCGGCCCTGCGGGAACGGCTGGTCGTCGGCAATTCGTGAGCTGCCGCTCGTAATCATCACGCCGTGCCGCCCGCCGCTCGGCTGAGCCCGTCCGCCGCGGGTAGGCTCACGGCCCATGAACGAGCGTCTCGGGCGCGTTGCGGCTGCCATCGCCGTCGCTGCGCTGGCGGCCGCGATACCCGCCGCAGCGCAACAGGTCTATCGCTACAAGGACCAGCACGGCCAGTGGGTCTTCACCGACCGCCAGCCGCCGTCCGACGCACCCGCTGAAGCCGTGGAGGTAAAAGGGCGTGCAGCGTCTCCGCGCATCGCCGTCGAGGTGCGGACGACCGATGACGGCGTCCAGCTCGTGGCGGTGAACGAGTGCCGCTGCCCGGTCGAGTTCGGCGTGCGCACTGCGGGGCCGGGCGGCGCGCAGGCGGCGCGCGGGGTCGTGGGCCCGCGCTCCGAGCAGGTGCTGCTGTTGCTGCCCGCGTCGCAGGGCGACGCAGAGGTACGTTTTGACTACGGCTATGTGCTGGGCGATCCCGCTGCGGCGCACGCGCCGCCGGTGCCGTATCGCGCACCCTTCGCGCTCGCGAAGTCCTACGGCGTGACACAGGCCCCGCCCGACGCGATCACGCACCGCGATGCCGGCAGCAGGTACGCCATCGATTTCGCCATGCCTGTCGGCAGCGCGGTGCACGCGGCGCGCGAGGGTATGGTGATCGACGTCACCTACCGAAACTTCCGGACGGGCACGGCACCCGAGCTGCGCAGCGAGGCAAACTACGTCCAGATCCTGCACGACGACGGCACGACTGCCGTGTATGCGCACCTGCAGATGGACACGGTACGCGTGCGACCGGGTCAGCGCGTCGCGCGCGGCGAGTACATTGCCAGTTCCGGCAACACGGGATTCTCGACCGGGCCGCACCTGCACTTCGTCGTGCTGCGCAACGCCGGACTCAAGAGCGAGTCGGTCCCGGTCAAGTTCGCCGGCGCCGCGGGAACAGCCGTGCAGCCGCGCAGCGGCCAGTCGCTCACCGCCTACTGAGCACGGTCCGCGCCGCGCCACTGTCGGCAGGACACCATTCGCGTCGACCTCGAGGCGCCTGCGCTACGACTTTCTCGGCCGTGCTGATCGCTCGCGCTCCGCGACGAGGTCCCGGACCTCCGTGACCGTCAGCACGGTGGCCACTCTTTCGCCATCGAACAGGTATCGGAAGTGCCGGCTCTGCGTCGGCAGGCTGATCGCCTTCGGACGGAACGCGCCGATGCACTCGCCACCCGGCCGGCGTGCGCTGCGGTAGATCAGGCCCCAGGAGTCTGCGGCCCGGCGTTCCCGGCCATATGCCTGGCAGACCGGATAGGTCGCGAGGTCAGGATTGCTGAGGTGGTCGAAGGCGGGGCCGCGGATGTCGTCCATGGGCTCGACGATCCTGCCGATGTACAGGCGCTGGTCGACCTCGATCGGCGGCTCGCGTGTCTGGCGCAGGAAGCGAGCGACGTGAAACGCGGTTTCCGCGACGGCGGTATCTTCGTCGAGCGCGGCGTAGTACACGCCGTAGCTGCCGTCGCTGAAGCGGCTGGCGCGTCCGATGTGCGTGAACGGCGCCATCACCACGGATGCGCCGGGGCCGGTTACCCACTGATCGCGCGGCACCCGGTGCAACTCGCCGGCCTGCGTGCGCAGCCGGTCGTTGGTCAGTCCCTCGATCGCATACGCCACCTCGAGCTCGTCGGTGGACACCAGTCGCTCGAACAGAGTGATCGGCGGGAAGCGCGACGGGACGATGCGGTACTGGCGCTGACCGGCGAGCCGACGTCGCCGCGGGGCCTTAGCCGCGCCAGGCATCGAGGTGCCGTCGCACCTGATACAGGTCGTCGACCTTGCCGCTGAGCATGACGTCGAGCCCGGAGCGGCCGCCGAAAGCCTCGTTGGCGCGACGTATCCACGACTGCGCACGCCCGGGAACCGGCAGCAGTATCTCGAGCGCCTTGTAGATGCCGAGCAGCACGCTGATGCGCTCGAGCGTGTCGGGCGGGAGGCCGGCGACGTCACCGGCCTTCCACCGGTAGAGAGTGCGCTTGCCGGGCCGACCGAGCAGGGTGAGCTGTTCCTCGACGCTGAGGCCCCACTCGGCGGCGAGGTTGAAGAATGCCTTGAGCGCGACCGCGTCGACCTGTCGCGGGTCGAGCCCGGATAGCGGCGTTAAGGTCCTGGCTGGCGCACTCATGCCGGATCACCTCGAAGTGCAGATTGGCACATAGTAGGTAATGTCTGTGCCAATTGGCAAGCATCACGGGGAGGCGAACCGCCCCGCCCCTGCGGCGGTGCCCGCCCTAGTCGCGGAACGGCCGGCCGTCCTTCATCACGAAGGAAACGCGCTTCAGTACCGTGATGTCGGCCAGCGGGTCGCCGGATACGGCGATCAGGTCTGCGCGTTTGCCCGGCTCGAGCGTGCCCACCTCCGCCGACAGCCCGAGCAGGTCGGCCGCGTTGACGGTCGCGGCGACCAGTGCCTGCGATGGCGTCATGCCGTACTTCACCATCAGCTCGAACTCCTCCGCATTGCGGCCATGCTTGCTCACGCCCGCATCGGTGCCGAAGGCGATCTTCACGCCGCGCGGCACCAGCTTCTGCAGTGACTCGCCCGTGACCCTGATGCGCCAGTCGACCTTCGCCCGCACCGCGGGCGAGTAGGCGTTGGGGTCGGCCGCGATGCGCTCGAGGTAGCCATTCACCGTCGACAGCGTCGGCACGTAGTAAGCGCCCGTCTTGAGGAACAGCGCCACGCACTCGTCGTCGAGCACCGTTCCGTGCTCGATGGAGTCCACGCCCGCCTTGAGCGCGAGCTTCACGCCGTCGGCGCCGTGGGCGTGCACGGCGACCTTCTTGCCGTAGAGCCTCGCGGTCTCGACGATGGCCGCAGCCTCGTCCTCGAACATCTGCTGGCCGAGGCCGGCCCCGATGCGGCTGTTCACGCCGCCGGTCGTGGCGATCTTGATCAGGTCCACGCCGCGCGCGACCTGCAGGCGCACCGCGCGCCGGCAGGCATCGGGGCCGTCGCAGAGGTTGTCGTGGCGATCGAGCGCTTCGCGAAGGTCGTCGCGGAAGCCGAGCGCGGCGTCCATGTGCCCGGAGGTCGTCGAGATCGAGGTGCCGGCGTCCACGATGTTGGGGCCCACGACCTTGCCCGCGCGCACCGCGTCGCGCAGCGCGAGGGTGACGCCGTCGCGGTCGCCGAGGTTGCGCACCGTGGTGAAGCCCGCCGCGAGTGTCTTGTGCGCGTTGACGAGCGCGTTGTAGGCCTTGGCCGGCGGCTCGAGCTGTACCTCCTCAAGCTGCAACAGCACGCCCCCGGTGTCGGAGGTGAGATGCACGTGGCTGTCGATCAGGCCGGGCAGCACGTAGCGGTCGCGAAGGTCCACGACCTCGGCCTCCGGGAAGCCGGCAGACGCGGCCGCGAAGTGTCCGTCGCGCACCTCCAGAACCTTGCCGTCGCGGATCACGATCGTGCTCGCGCCGCGCGCGGGACGGCCGGGCCGGTCGAGCAACTGGCCGGCCTGCACCAGGACGACGCGCGGTGCAGGCGACTGCGCCGGTGAAGGCGCCGACAGCAGCGCAGTGACGAGAGTGGTGAGCGCGAGGAGGCAGACGGATCGGCGCATGACTCGGTACTTCCGGGCGTGAGTGGTTGCGAAGAGCGGGACAGCGGGCGGCAGGCCGTTCGGCGGACTCGCGGGCTCAGTCCTGCGCGGCCTTGAGCGCTCGCAGCAGTTCGCCGAGCGAGGTGAGCGGCGGCGAACAGGTCGTGCCGCGGCAAAGGTAGGCCACCACGCCCGTGCCCGGGCGTTTGTCCGCGAGTGCGCCCGGCAGCGAGGCGGCATCCGAGGGGATGGCGAACACCGCGCGCCGCGGGTCGAACAGCTTGTCGAGCTCTGCGCGCCAGAAGGTGACGTCGGCGGCTGCGCCGCGAACCACGATCACCGGCGCTGGCGACGTGTATTCGTCCAGCGCCAGCAGCAGGCTGGTGTGCGCGTGCGGATAGCGTTCGATGAGCGACCACGACGCGCGCAGGCTGCGCTCGGCCGCATCGAGATAGCGTGGCTCCGCGAGCAGGTAACCGAGGCGCAGCAGGACGCGTGCGGCCACGCCGTTGCCTGCAGGAGTCGCGTCGTCGCCGAAGGTCTTCGGCCGAAGAATCAGGGACTCGTGGTCGTCTGCCGTGAAGAAGAAACCGCCGCCTTCACGATCCTCGAAGTGGGCGAGCATCGCGTCGGCGAGCTCGGTGGCCCACTCGAGCCACGGACCGTGCCAGCGTGCCTGCAGGAGCTCGAGCAGACCCCAGGCAAGGAAGGCGTGGTCGTCGAGATAGGCGGGAAAGCGCGATCGTCCGTCCTTGTACACGGCGAGCAGGCGTCCGTCGTGCCAGCAGTGGCGGCGCAGGAAGTCGACGGCGCGTGCAGCGGAGTCCACGTACTCGTCCCGTCCGAGCGCGCGCGCGGCCGCCGCAAGGCCCGAAATTGCGAGTCCGTTCCACGCCGTCAGGATCTTCTCGTCGCGCGCCGGCCAGACGCGGCGGTTACGAACCGTGAGCAGCTTGCCGCGTGCCGAGTCGAGCGCGGCTTCCGCCTCGGACTCTCCCAGGCCCTCGAGTTCCGCAACCCGCGCCAGCGACTCGTATGAATGGAGGTGCCAGCGTCCCTCGAAGTTGGCCTCCCGGTCCAGGCCGAAGCGCCGCGATAGCACTGCGTATTCGCGCTCGTCGAGATGGCTGCGGGCCTCTTCGCGGGTCCAGACGTAGAACTGGCCCTCGTGGCCTTCGGAGTCGGCGTCGAGCGTGGAGTAGAAGCCGCCGTCCGCATGTTCCATGTCGCGGCGCATCCAGTCGGCGGTCTCGGCCGTGATGCGACGGAACAGCGCCTCGCCGGTGGCGACTGCCGCCTGTGCGCTCACCGCCAGCAGCTGGCCGTTGTCGTACAGCATCTTCTCGAAGTGCGGAATCATCCAGTACTGATCGACGGAGTAGCGGCAGAATCCGCCACCCAGCTGGTCGTAGAGGCCGCCCTCGGCCATGCGCGTCAGGGTGAGCGTGGCCATGTACAGCGCCTGGAGGTCCGGCGGATCCTCATTCGCGGAGGCGTGCCAGACGCGCAGCAGGAACTCGAGGTTGAGCGGGTGCGGGAACTTGGGCGCGCCGCCGAACCCTCCGAAGCGCCCGTCGAAGTCGCGCTGCAGGGTCTCGCGCGCGGCGGCGATCGGTGCACGCGACAGCGCCGTCGCATCGGCCGCCGGCGCGGGCAGCATCTGGCCGAACACCTCGACGAGGGCGTCGCCCTGGCGCCGGATGTCCTCGCCGTGCTCGCGGTAGTACCGGGCGACGCGCGTCAGCACCTCGCGGAACGCCGGCATGCCGAACTTGGGCTGCGGCGGAAAATAAGTGCCGCCGAAGAACGGGCGGTGATCGACGGGCGAGAGAAACATCGTCAGCGGCCAGCCACCGCCGCGCTGCGTGAGCATCTGGTGCGCGGTCTGGTAGATGCGGTCGATGTCCGGCCGCTCCTCGCGGTCGACCTTGACGTTCACGAACAGCTCGTTCATGAGCGCGGCCGTCGCGTCGTCCTCGAAGGACTCGTGGGCCATCACGTGACACCAGTGGCAGGCCGAGTATCCAACGGACAGCAGGATCGGCTTTCCCTCGGCACGGGCACGCTCGAGCGCCTCGGGGCCCCACGGATACCAGTCCACCGGGTTGTCGGCGTGCTGCAGCAGGTAGGGGCTGGTCTCGAGCGCGAGCCGGTTGCGCGACGCGCGCTGCTGGGTCGTCTGCATGGGTGGTGCCGGGCGCTCAGATAGAATGCGGCACTATAGCGGAACGAGGTTTCCCACGATGACGCACGCCCACGAGGCGCCCGCGGCCGGGCTCGCCCTGCCCGAACTGCGCCTGAAGCCCCACGAAGGGCGACGCCTGGGCGCGGGACACCTGTGGGTGTTCAGCAACGAGGTGGACACCGGGCGCACGCCGCTCACGTCCTTCGCGCCGGGCGGGCTCTGCCGGGTGATCGGTGACCGCGATCATTTCCTCGGTTACGCCTACGTCAATCCGAGTGCGCTCATCTGCGCGCGTATCCTCGGCCGCGACGCGCGCTATCCGCCGGGCAAGTCGCTGCTCGTGCACCGGTTGCAGGTGGCGCTCGCGCTGCGCGAGCGCCTGTACGCGAAGCCGTTTTACCGCCTTGCCTACGGTGAGTCCGACGGTTTGCCGGGTCTCGTGCTCGACCGCTATGGCGACGTCGTGGTGGGACAGATCGGCACGGCCGGCATGGAGGCGCTCAGGGCCGACGTGGTCGCAGCGCTCGAGCAGGTGATCGCACCGTCGGCGATCATCTGGAAGAACGACTCGACGGCGCGTGAGCTCGAGGGCCTGCCGTCCTACGTCGAGGTGGCGCTCGGCGAGGCGCCGCAACAGGCCTTGGTCGAAGAGAACGGCGTGCGCTTCCGGGTGCCGCTCGGCGCCGGTCAGAAGACCGGCTGGTTCTACGACCAGGCCGCCAACCGCGCGGCGTTCCTGAAGTACGTGCAAGGCAGGCGCGTGCTGGACGTGTTCAGTTACCTGGGGGCCTGGGGCCTCGCCGCGGCGCGCGCGGGTGCCTCGGGCGTGTTGTGCGTGGATTCCTCCGCACCCGCGCTCGAGTTGCTTGCGGCGTCGGCGCATGACAACGCCCTCGAGGTCGAGGCGCGGCGCGGCGATGCCTTCGACACACTCGCTGCGCTGCGCGAGGCCGGCGAACGCTTCGACGTCGTCGTGGTCGACCCCCCGGCGTTCATCAAGCGTCGCCGCGACATCCCCAAGGGCCAGGCCGCCTACCGCAAGCTGAATCAGCAGGCCATGCAGCTGCTGTCGCGCGACGGCATCCTCGTGTCCTGCTCGTGCTCGCACCATCTTGCGCAGGACGACCTGATCGCGGCGATCCAGCAGGCCGCGCGCCACCTCGGGCGCTTCGTGCAGGTGCTGGAGGTGGGCGGCCAGGCGCCGGACCATCCGCTGCACCCGGCCATGCCCGAGACGCGCTATCTCAAGGCGCTCACCTGCCGCGTCGTCCACGACTGACCGGCTCAGTGCCGCAAACGGGGAGCGACCATGCCCGAAGCCGCCATCATCAAGTTCTACAGCCCGGTCAACGAGGCCAGCATCGGCGCGCTGATGCGCACCGTGGACCAGAAGCTCGCCGCCGGCACCATCGAGTTCACGCTGCTGATTTCGACCTCGGGCGGCTCCGTCTACCACGGTCTCACTGCCTACAACTACCTGCGCGGCATCCCGGCCACGGTCACGACTCACAACTTCGGCAGCGTCGATTCGATCGGCGTGGCGCTCTACTGCGCCGGCCAGAGGCGCCTGTGCGTGCCGCAGGCGCGGTTCCTCATGCACCCGGTGAGCATGAACTTCCGCGAGGGAGCGAGCTACGAGGAGCCGAAGTTGCTCGAGCTGGTGAAGAGCCTTCGCGTGGACATGGAGAACTGCGCAAGCGTGGTGGCCGCGAACACACGCAAGACCAAGAGGCAGGTATTTCGGGCCATGCTCGCGCGCACCGCACTCGATCCGGAGGACGCGGTGGAGTGGGGGCTGGTGCAGGAGATCCGCCAGCAGCTGTTCGAGCCGGGGGCGGAGGT
>Ga0209254_10000843_pt1 | contig 26718 bp, 21 predicted proteins | sample FrelakmetDIP11DI_FD_187148 | JGI IMG/M metagenome (GOLD analysis project Ga0209254, IMG submission 187148) | Freshwater lake sediment microbial communities from the University of Notre Dame, USA, for methane emissions studies - DIP11 DI (SPAdes)... | ecosystem: Environmental > Aquatic >...
ATCCTGGCTGAGCGTGGTGAGCAACGGGTACATCGTCCCGTAATCTTCCCGTTTCCAGGCCTCCAGGTATTTCTGCGCCACCGCATTGACTGCCTCGGTGTTTGCCGCGCTGGAATAGATATTGACCGGCGTGGGAGACCCTGCAACGCCGGTCTCAGCCGGCGTCTGGCCGGAGAGTGGCGTACAACTTGACAGCAGCACGCACAGCAACACCACCCAACGGATTGTTATTCTCAGGTTTTTTCGTATCATTCTGTGTACCATTATTCTACCAGTTAGCCAACATCCGCTATAGCCTTGAGGAACACCGGGCAGGTGAATTCGAGCGCCTGCTGGCATCCCTGGACAATATCACGAGCAGGTGGACAACCATATTGAGCCAGCAGGCCTGCCGCATGGCAGACCGGTAATCCCATCACATTCGCGTAACATCCCTGCAAGTTCTGTACCGGTCTGAACACGGGATGTTGGATGGCGTACGCGCCAGCTTTATCCAGGGGATCAGTCGTGGCAATATAAGCCAGCATCTCTTCATCGCTGTATTCCCGCATCCGGACGTCGGTGGCGACAACTTCACTTTGATGCCTCTCACCGGCAACCTGCATCACAGCCAGGCCGGTGAAGACCTGGTGCACCCGGCCGCGCAGCCGCCGCAGCATGGCTTCGGCATCAGCCGCATCGGCTGGCTTACCCAGGATTTCATAGCTCTGGTTGAGCGCTGCTCTATGGACCACCGTAGTATCTGCCGCCAGAATAATCGTCTCTTCCAGGCGGTTTTTACGCACACCCACCAGCACACAGGCATCCTCTGCCAAAACCTGCCGGGCAGCGCACGCCTTGTTTTCCGCCAACCGGCGCACGTAATCTTGCGGCGTTTCTCCAGGTAAGACGCGCTCATCCACCTGCGGCGCGACGACGGTGAAGTCCCAGCCGCCCAAAGCCAACAACTGTTTTCGACGTGGGGAATTAGAAGCCAGCACCAACATCACGAAAGTATTCTAACATACTCCAACCAGTCGATTCCACCCTTACCTTCCAGCCAAAGCCGTTGTACAATCGTTTCCAAACTCCAACCCAAGCAATTTGGGAAATCCAAATAAAATGTAAAATAGGGAGGGTTCCTATGAAAGAGCTGCAAGATCGGATTCTTCGAGAAGGCAAGAACCTGGGCAACGGGATTCTGAAGGTGGATAGTTTTGTGAACCATCAGGTCGACCCACGATTAATGGACGCCTGTGGGCAGGAATTCGCCCGGCGCTTCCGCAATGCCGGTGCGACCAAGATACTCACCGCCGAAATATCGGGCATCGCCCCGGCCCTGACCACCGCTTTCCATTTAGGGCTGCCGGTTGTCTATGCCCGCAAGCACAAGCCGATCACCATGCCAGATCAGGTCTTTTTGACTCTCTCGCCATCCCATACCAAAGGTCGCACAGTCGAGCTGATTATCTCGCCGGAATACCTGGCGGGCGGCGAGCGGGTCGTGATCATCGATGACTTCCTGGCCAGTGGAGCGACGATCCTGGGTCTGGTGCGCTTGGCCAATACTGCCGGAGCGCAGATCGTAGGCATCGGCGCGCTGATCGAAAAATCCTTCGAAGGCGGGCGTGAAGCGCTCTCGCACCTGGGCGTCCCGATCGAGTCGCTATCCTGTATCCTATCGATGGATGGAGACCAGATCATCTTCGAAGACCAGCCCTGATGGACGCTATCGCCATCCTTGATTTTGGCTCGCAATATGCCCAACTGATCGCCCGCCGGGTGCGCGAGCTGCAAGTCTATTGCGAGTTGTTCCCCTGGGACGCCTCTGCCGAACAGGTGCTTGCCCTGCACCCCAAAGGTTTTATCCTTTCCGGTGGTCCGGCCTCGGTCTACGAGCCACAGGCGCCGGTCGTGCCGTCCTACGTGCTCAGCCGCCACATGCCGGTACTGGGCATCTGCTATGGGATGCAAGCCCTGACACAGGCCCTGGGTGGCGAAGTGGCCCCCTCCACCGAACGGGAATACGGTCCTGCAGAAGTGGAGATCCTGGCGGACAACCCTCTCATACCCCTGGGAAGCCAGCGAGTTTGGATGTCGCATGGCGATCGCATCCAGAAGCTGCCAGCCGGGTTTGTCACCCTTGGGCAAAGCGGCAACTCGCCCATCGCGCTCATGGGCGACCTGAAGAGCCGCTATTTCGGTCTCCAGTTCCATCCTGAAGTCCACCACACACCCGGCGGGAAAGACATCCTGCGCCGCTTTGTGGTCGATATCTGCCGGGCGCGCCCGGATTGGACGCCCGAATCGATCATCGCTGCCAGCCTCAAACACATCCGCCGCCAGGTAGGCAACCAGGGGGTGCTCTCCGCGGTGAGCGGCGGGGTCGACTCGACTGTCGCGACTGCCATAGTCCAGCAGGCTGTCCCAGACCAGCTCATCGCCATTTTCGTCGATACCGGTATGTTGCGCCTGGGTGAAGCCGCTCAGGTGGCGACCACTTTGCAAGATCGACTCGGCGTCGAGCTGATCACAATCAACGCAGAGAAACAGTTCCTTAAGGCTTTGCAAGGAATCATCGCTCCCGAGCAGAAGCGCCGCATCATCGGCGAGCTATTCATCCGTATTTTCGAAGAGCAGGCCAGCCGGCTGGGTATGCCGCCTTTTCTGGTTCAGGGTACGATATATCCAGATGTGGTCGAGTCCAGCGCCCCAGACCGGTCCAAGGCGCAGCGCATTAAGACACACCACAATGTGGGTGGTCTGCCGGATAATATGAGCTTTGAGCTGGTCGAGCCGTTGCGCTATCTATTCAAAGATGAAGTCCGGCTGGTAGGTCAGGCATTAGGACTGCCACCCGAAATAGTCTGGCGGCAACCCTTCCCCGGTCCCGGTCTGGCTGTGCGCTGCCTGGGCAAGGTAACCGCCGAGCGCCTGGAGCGCCTGCGCCTGGCCGATGCTATCCTGACTTCCGAGCTGGCGACCGGTGGTCTGCTGCGTATGTCTGCCACAGAACAGCCGCTTTCCGGCACGGAACAGCCGCTTTCCGGGACGGAACAGCCGCCTTCCGGCACCGCGCAAGCCTTCGCCGTCTTGCTGCCGGTCCAGACCGTCGGGGTGATGGGCGACCAGCGCACCTACCAGGAGGTGGTCGCCTTGCGCGCCGTCACCACCGAGGACTTTATGACCGCCGATTGGGCCCGCATCCCGCACGAACTGCTGGCCAGGATCGCCAACCGCATCGTGAACGAGGTCAGCGGCGTCAACCGGGTCGTCTACGATATCACCAGCAAACCGCCTGCAACCATCGAATGGGAATGAACGTATAGAGTATTGAAAGGAAAATAGGAAATGAATTATTCAGAGATACTCTCACGTGCCTGGCAGATTATCTGGAAACACAAAGTCCTGTGGATCTTTGGTATCCTGGCTGGTTGCGCCAGCGGCAGCGGTGGTGGTGGCGGTGGCGGAAATACCGATTTCTCCCGCCAACAGCAGGCCCCTTCGCAAATGCAGCCTTACCTCAACAGGGCGCAGACTTTCTTCGAAAGCATCCCGCCATCAACCTGGATCATGATCGCCATCGGCGTTGGTTTGCTGGTATTAATCCTGGTAGTGCTGGGAATTTTCCTGGGCACAATCGGAAAAATCGGCCTGATCCGTGGCGCCCAGCAAGCTGACCAGGATATGGCCTCCCGCCTGGCGTTCGGCGAGCTGTTCAAGGGCAGCCTGCCTTACTTCTGGCGCGTATTCTTGCTCAATCTGCTTGTGGGATTGGTGATCTTTGTTGTGGCAATCCTTCTGGCAATTGGCGTGCTCCTCGGCGCAGTGCTCACGCTCGGCTTGATCTTAATCTGTTTGTTACCTTTGCTCTGTCTGTTCATCCCACTGGCTATCGCCATCAACCTGGTGATTGAGCAAGCCACGATCGCCATCGTCGCCGAAAACCTGGGCGTCATGGACGGTCTGCGCCGTGGCTGGGAGGTGGTAAAGACGAACGTTGGTCCAATGATCGTGATGTGGTTGATCCTGGGACTCGCCATCAGCGGTATCGGCGCAATAATCCTTGGTCTGCCCATGTTGCTGGTCTTCGCCCCGCTGATGATCGGCCTGTTCGCTAACGCACGACAGGCGCTGCAAACCGGGTTGGTGATCTCGTTGGTTTGCTGTGCTGCCTATATGCCAGTCTTTATCCTGCTAAGCGGTATGCTGCGCAGCTATGTCTGGTCAGCCTGGACGTTGACATTCCTGCGGCTGACAAAACCAGCCCTATTTTCACCCGAGCCGCTTCCAGAATCACTCCCCGAAATTAGTTAAAACAACTTCTTAACCTATAGTCTGCGTGGATTTAATCCACGCAGACTACATTTTCCCCCGAATGTGCTAAAATTTTAGTATGCAAATCCGCCTGCGCGGATGCCTTTTATTGTTGCTTTGCCTGGCTTTACCAGGCTCCCCGGTCAACGCCCAATCCGGGACAGTCGTCCGGATTAGCGCGCCGGATGCGAGTGCCTTTCCGCGCGTTACCACATACCTGGACCTGCACGATGCCCAAGGCGAATTCATCGATAACCTGCAAGCCAGCCAGCTGACCGTCCTGGAAGACGAGCAAGTCTATCCAGTGATCGGGCTGGACAAGCTGCACCCGGGTGTGCAGGTCGTAGTCGCCATTAACCCAGGCCCGTCCTTTGCCATTCGCAACGCCCAGGCAGTCTCGCGCTTTGACATCCTCAAAGCAGCCTTAGCCGATTGGGCGAATAGCCGCCAGGGATCCACAATTGATGACTGGAGCTATCTGATCACCGATGGCACTGCGATCAGCCATACCTCGGATCCCGCCCAATGGCTGTCAGGACTGGCGGCCGACCAAACCGATTCGCGCGCTGCACAGCCGTCTCTGGATACCCTGGCCCGGGCTGTGGCGCTCGCTTCTGACCCTACCAACCGCCCCGGGATGGGTAGAGCCGTATTGTTCATCACAGCCCCGCTGGAAGGTCAATTGGATCAGGCGTTAAAAGATATCTCGGACCTGGCGATCCAACAAGGGGTTCACATCTACATCTGGATGGTCGCTTCGAGCGGCGCAATGATCACCCAGTCGGCTCAAAAACTGCTAACGCTGGTCAGCGCCACCGGTGGGCAATCCTTTATCTTTACTGGCGCTGAAACCGTGCCCGACCCGGAAGATTATTGGGAGGACTTGCGCTACATTTACCAGATCGCTTACGTGTCCAAGGCTTCCAGCAGCGGCGAGCACCAGTTCGCCGTCCAGGTACAGTTAGACACCGGAACGGCCCTGTCCAATCAGGTCTCATACGAGGTAAACCTTCAGCCGCCTCAGCCAGCTTTCGTCTCGCCGCCCCTTTCGATTGAACGCCAATTACCCAAAACCGCGGATAAAACCCAAGAAATCGCCGACTCGCAAGATAAAAACACGGATGATTTGTTCATCCCGCGCGATCTGACGCTACAGGTTGTCTTTGACTTCCCAGATGGGCGCATGCGCGACCTGACCCAGAGTGCTTTGTTGGTGGATGGCGTGGTTGTGGCCCAGAACCAGGCTCCGCCTTTTGACCGCTTTACCTGGAACCTATCCGACTATACAGCAGACGGGCTGCACAAGCTCCAGGTGCAAACCACCGACGTGCTCGGACTGACCGGCTCCAGCATCGAAGTGCCAGTCCAGATCACGGTTGACCGTCCGGAAGCTGATCCGATTTTCACCATCCGGAAGAATCTGCCCATCATTTCCGGGATAATCGTCTTGTTGTCTGGCTCGTTGTTGTTCCTGGTGTTGGTATTAGGCGGTCATTTACGTCCAGGCCCACAGCGCGCCGCTCGCTCGCGCCTTACAAAAGATCCGCTCACCCAGCCCATTCATATGGAAGATGAGCTTACAGCACATCGCAGGACTGGCTGGATGAGCCGGTTATCCGGCAGAGCTCAAACTCAGGAAGCGCCGCGCGCGCTGGCTTTCCTCAAACCGATCTCGAAAGAAGATACGCCTGTCGATAGCCCGCCCATTCCGGTCACCAGTGACGAAGTCCGGCTGGGTTGCGACCCGCATCGCGCCACCCTGGTATTGGAAGATCCATCCATCGAAGGCTTGCACGCCCGCCTGGTCCACGAAGCAGAGGGCGTTTTTCGCCTGATCGACGAAGGTTCGATTGCCGGCACCTGGGTAAATTACACGCCGGTCGACCGGCGTGGCATCACGCTGCAACACGGCGACCTGGTGCATATCGGGCGGTTGGGGTTCCGGTTTTCCATCCGGCAGCCAGCCCAGGTCCGTAAGCCTGTAGTGACGTTGGCAGAACCGCCGGAAAATGCATCCGACAGACTCGAAGCAGTTGCACTCAACCCGGATGCACTTGAAGTAGATGGTGAAGTAGATGGTGAAGTAGATGGCAATGAAACGGAAGCACCCGCAATGGACCAACCCGAACAGAACACTGAGGAGCCTAACCCATGATCCCAGCGGAACGCGCGCATCTCCATATTGCTGCCCTGACCCACCCGGGCATGAGCGGGAAAAACAATGAAGACCGCTATGCGGTTTCGGCCTTTCGACTGGAAGACGAACAGTCTACACCCGCCGTCTTTGCCATCGTCTCGGATGGCATTGGCGGTCACCGTGCCGGTGAAGTAGCCGCCGAGATGGTGGTGGAGACCGTCAGCCAGGCGGTAGCAAAAAGCAACGCCCAATACCCCATGCAGACGCTGCGCGAGGCGATCATGCGCTCCAGCCAGGAGATTTCGGTCGAGGCCGAGAGCGACCCCGATAAGAAAGGCATGGGCGCTACCTGCGCCTGTTCCTTGATCGTCGGCGAGCGCCTCTATACAGCCTATGTTGGCGACTCACGTATTTACCTGCTACGCTCGGGCGGCATCCGGCAGATCTCCATCGACCATACCTGGATCCAGGAAGCCATCGACGCCGGGATCATCGAGCCGGAAGAAGGCAAAGGGCATCCAAATGCCCATGTCATCCGTCGTTACTTAGGTTCCAAGCAACCCGTTGAGCCCGATACGCGCCTGCGTTTTTCTCCAACCGAAAGCGCCGCCCAATCTGAAGCGAACCAGGGTCTGCTGCTCCTGCCCGGCGACCAGGTCATCCTATGCAGCGATGGGCTGACCGACCTGGTCAGTGACACTGAGATATTAACTGCACTCCAGGATAATGAACAGCAAGCGGCTCTACAGGTTTTGGTCGACCTGGCTAACCAGCGCGGCGGGCATGATAACATCACCGTCATCGCCCTGCGGCTGCCGGCGTTGGTTCCGCCCCCCGTGCCAGATACACTGATAATCACCCCCCAGGCTGCTGAGCGACTCCCACAAACACCCCAGGCGCCCCGGGTTCCTCAACCGTCTCCGATGCAACCCCGGCCCCGCAAGGCTGCCATATGGTTGCTGCCAGTGATCGGTCTGCTGTTGCTGGTGCTGGTTGCCCTGCTGATCGGCGGCCTCTACTGGTTATATAGCGGTTCAGTCTCCACGCCGGGAGCGAATACCGCTCTGCCGCCTGCCTCCCAGCCGGTCACCTTACCGGTCCAGGTAACCGCCCCCCCCGTCTCTACCTCCGCTGCAACCTCACAGCCAACCGTCCTCCCCCCCTCCGCTCAGGTTGGCACACCGTTCATCCCCACACCCGTCATCACACTGACGCCCTGGCCGACAAATACCCGCTCTCCCGGGAATTGATTTTCGCCTGAGCAGAGAAGTGGATGAGGGAGATGATATTGAAAGGATAAATGAAAAGGTGGGCTACTCGAACCGGCTCGTTCCAGTCGCGCTTGTCATATCCGTCTGTTTCCACCGTTAGTTACACTGGTTTTGCTATGAACCAAATCACTACCGAGATTTTAATCGTATGCTTGCTGATTTTAGCCAACAGCATTCTATCAATGTCTGAAATGGCTATCGTCTCAGCTCGAAAAACTCGCTTGCAACAACGAGCAAAGCGAGGAGAAAAAGGCGCTCAAACTGCCTTGCGGCTGACCGAGGAGCCAACCCGCTTTCTTTCCACGGTACAGGTGGGGATCACTCTAATCGGCATCTTGAGCGGCGCGTTTGGCGGCGCTACGATCGCTGAACAGATCAGCGCGGGGTTGGATAACATCATTTTTTTGAGACCTTATAGCGAAGCAATCGGTGTCGGAGTAGTGGTCATTGTCATCACGTATTTCTCCCTTGTGATTGGAGAGCTGGTACCTAAGCGGATTGCTTTGAATAATGCAGAGCGGATTGCTGTCCGGGTGGCAGGCTTAATGAAAAGGCTCTCTCGACTGATGTCTCCGGTGGTGAGTTTACTGAGTATTTCTACTGAGGCGGTCTTACGCTTGTTGGGCATTAAACCATCTTCCGACCCAACTATCACCGAAGAAGAAATCAAGATGATGATTTATGAAGGCGCACGATCAGGCGTCTTCGAAGAAGCCGAGCAAGAGATGGTAGAGCATGTTTTTCGGTTGGGCAACCGCAGGATCAGCACTTTGATGACCTATCGCACAGGGATCCTTTGGCTGGATATCGAAGATCCTCTGGAAGACAACCTGCGCAAGATCGTTGAGGCCAGGTATTCGCGGTATCCACTTTGCCAGGGTAACCTGGATGAAGTCCTGGGCATTGTCCAGGTGAAAGATATCTTTGCACAATACCAACACGGTCAACCTATAGATTTAAGCGCTGCTATTCGCCCAGCCTTGTTTGTGCCGGAGGCTACCTCTGCGTTAGAACTTCTCGAGCATTTCCGGATCAAGAAAGAGCACTTGACGTTGGTAATAGACGAATTTGGCGGCGTGGTGGGATTGGTGACCATGAACGATGTATTAGAAGCCATCGTCGGTGATATACCGACGATTGAAGATCTTCAAGAAGAACCGGCGATTGTCCAGCGCGAAGATGGCTCTCTGCTCCTGGATGGTACGCTCTCAATCGATGAAGTGAAAGATTTTCTAAGCATCGATGAGCTACCCGGGGAAAACGAAGCAGCTTACGAGACGTTGGGGGGTATGCTCATGACCGAGTTGGGCCGTATCCCAGACGTTGGTGATCAACTGTTCTGGCGAGGTATTCTTTTCGAAATTGTGGATATGGATGGCTACCGGGTTGATAAGGTATTGGTAAAGTTGGAGACAAAATAGTCTGCCACCCTTGATTGGAGCTCAGGGAAAGCAATAACTCGAAACTACATTACGGCAACGCCGCATAATACACTACATTCCCCAGCGCCAGGATCAAATACCCCCGGCTATGATCCACCGCAAAAGCCGAGGCAGCGTGATTGGGCAGCGGAGTCTCGGACAGGATTTGCTTCTGGAATGACAGGTTGCGCAGGCTAAAGTGGTAGACTGCCGGTCCATCCCCATTCAGTCCTGTGGGCATAAGCATAAAAAGAGACGGGTCCGGTGGTGGGATTATCTGCATCTGTGAGAACGGCACCGGCGGCATCAATGGGATATTCTCTTTTCCCGGGCGCCGGTCGGAATAAGTCATCATCGAGCAGCGCGTGGGAGCGACGATCAGCGCGTCCCGCACGCACAACATCAGGCTGCCGTCGGATTGGAGCAGGTACAGGTCGTCCCGGTCCACTACCATATCGATCACTTGCTGGAAGGAAGGGATTTCTTGGTCGAAGAACAGGGTTGGTTCTTCATCGAATTTGCTCCGCCAGTAGATCCACACCCCGTTCGAAGGCAGATCCAGCGCGTAGAAATCGCCCTGGTCGAGCGCCGCGGCCAGGATGTTCCCCCAGGCATCACCAGGAGCAGATTGCAGCCGCGCAGCCTCGGGTGATTTCTCCGGCGAGCAATAGAGCGTGTTACCTGCCGTGTCAACCGCCAGGATTTTCGCAGCTGGCTCGTAACCGGCTGGCCAGGCAACAATATCATTCAGCGGGCCGACTGTAATCCCGCTATAATTACCCGGGCTGCACTGGAAGGTGTAGTCCACCTCGTAGCCCTTACCGGTCATAAACGCCCGCAGCACACCACCGCTGGTCCCGTCCAGCATGTATAGCTCATCATCGAAAGCCACCATGCGGGTGATATTGCTGGTCACCGGTAAACCGCCCACAATGGCCGGTTGGTAGTTCACCCGTCGGACAAAATCCAGCTCGTCCAGCGCGTTGCGCACCTGCACCTGTAATGTCTTCAGCTCGTCAACTGTTTCAGGAGTGGAAGCGTATGACCCGGCGCTTTGGATGAGCGACCGCGCCTGCTCTAGCCCAGATCGCTTGGCTGCCAGGTCAGTCTGGTCCATGGCTTGCAGCGCCACTTGTTTTGCCTGGGCCGATATTTGCTCAAACTTTTCTCCCCTCCCCAAACGGTTATAGGTCACAAAAGCTGCTGTCACCACCACTACTGGCACAGCGACTGCAATAAAAGCCATCAGCGTCGAAGGGATCGACTGGAAGGCATCCTCGGGCAGCATGTGGTTGAACAGAGTCCGCAAGCCTGTCCCCACCCGCTGTAGCCCTCTGCCCAGCGGTGCCGTGACCACCATCAAGGCGCCCAACACCTGCGCCAGGGGTTTCCCACGGCGTGTTTCGCGCTTCGGCGCAGCCTTGATGGCTGGCGCCGGAATCTCTTTCACTGCCGGGGGAGGCGCAGGAGCCACCACTGGTTGTGGCAATTCTACGGCAGGCACGGCAGGTTGTTCGGATATATCCACTTGAGCAGGTGTAACAATCTGATCTGGCTGGCTACTGGCAACACGCTGCTCAGGAACCACTCCCTCAGCCATCACAGCAGCCGCTGCCACCGGAACACCTTCCGCCACTGTTGGCGCCGCCACTGTTGGCGCCGCCATTACTGGCGCCGCCACTATAGTCGCCGTCTGGACAGGCAGTGGGGCTGTTTCAATCGTTTTGGGAGCCTCGCCAGTTGGCGGAGTCGCCTGCGAGGCTGCCGGGCGTAGCAAGAAGAATTTCCCCTTCCCCGGCTTGGCCTGGATGACCAGGGCATTCAGATCGACCTGGCTTTGCGAGAAAAGCCGCCGTCTCAAACTCTCCGGTCCCTGCCCGTGCGCCGCGCTCAGCCCGCCCGCGCTCCAATCTGGCGCTGGCACAGCCGCCAGCAGCAGTGTATCATTAGGCTGCAGGCTGGACTGGATAAAACTGACCGGCGCCGTCCTGCTCAGACCCAGCCCCTGGCCCAGCATATCTGGATTGTAGAAATGCTCGCTCCCGCTGGCGGCAATCCGGAAGGCGTGCATAGGCCCGGATTGGGCCAATGTAACCTGGTTTTCGCGCACCACAGCCTGCGTGAGCAATCCCAGGCATTGGCGGTTCCCGCCCAGCCCGCGGTTGCGCTCCAATAAGAGCTCGTTCAGCTCTTCGGCTGTCTTACGCAAGCCAGTCGTAACCGATCCTGGTGTTTCGTAATAGACCTTCGCCAGGTCCGCCAGGATCTGGTCGCGTTTGCCCGGCGGCAGCGGCGCGTTCCCTTCGATCACCAGGTATAAGATCAGGCGGTCCAGGTTGCGCCCGCGCGCGGTCCGGCGCGGCGGCTCGGCGTAATACAAACCCAGCATCTCCGGGTAATCTCGCCCGGCATAGCGTGCTACAGGAAGGAGGTTCAGATCAAGCGAGGCAGACATTTCCAAAGCCCCTGTTCTGGCTGTTATGATTGACATTATACTGGTAAAATGCAGCTTCAAACAAAGTCAAACGGGTTCATGATGCAGATTAAAGTCCTCAGGACCATCGAACAAGCCAGTTCAATCGCTGAAGAATGGAATGATTTACTTGCCTGTTGTAGTGCAAGTCACGTGCCGTTCTTACGATTCGAGTACTTAAATGCCTGGTGGAAAACCCTGGGCGGTGGAGAATGGCCCAACGGCGAGTTGTTTATCATACTTATTAGCCACGAAAACGGCGCATTGGTCGGCATCGCGCCGTTGTTCTTCACCCAAAACCGGGATAACCTGCCTGCTCTGTTGCTGCTCGGCAGTATCGAAATCTCCGATTACCTCGATTTTATCGTTCGCACCTCCGAATTGAATGAGTTTGCCGAAGCTCTGCTCGATTGGCTGGCTTCCGAACAGGCTCCCGCCTGGCAGGTGCTCGATCTTTACAATCTACCCGATTCTTCGCCCACGCTGCCTGCCCTCCAGGCCGCGGCAGAGAAACGCGGTTGGGTCTATTCGCAACAACAGCTGCAATCCTGCCCATCCATCCCTCTGCCCGGTGATTGGGAGGTCTACCTCTCCCAAATCGATAAGAAGCAACGCCATGAGGTGCGCCGGAAGATGCGCCGCGCCGATGAATTCGACCCGCCCGTGCGCTGGTACATTGTGGATGATGCAGCTCAACTGGAGGCCGAAATCGAAGCCTTCCTGGAGCTGATGGCGCAAGACCCGGAAAAAGAGCGCTTTTTAACCCCCTTGATGCGGCAGCAATTCCATACCTCGATGCAGGCCGCCTTCCAGGCTGGCTGGCTGCAGTTGGCTTTCCTGGAAGCAGGCGGTCAAAAAGCCGCCGGCTACCTGAATTTCGATTACGCCGGGCATATCTGGGTCTATAACTCAGGCTTGAGCTTCAGCTTCCGTGAGCTCTCACCCGGCTGGGTGTTGTTAGGCGACTTGTTGCAATGGGCCAACGAAAATAAACGCCAGTCCTTCGATTTCATGCGTGGCGACGAAGATTATAAATATCGCTTCGGGGGCATCACCCGCTACGTTGTGCGGGCGCAGGTCAAGCGCCTCGGATAGACCGGATCAGGCAACCTTCAATCGCCGGTGAAGACCTCCTCCGGCTCATCTGTCCATACGCCCGGGATGGTCGTTCCGCATCTCGGACAAAGTCCTTGCGCTGTCAGATGGTAGCTGCGGATGGTATAGCTGTAGCGCTCGATCACCGGCGTGCGGCAGTTCGGGCAGTAAGTGCTCTCATACTCCCCCACCCGTCCGGGGATATTCCCCGCATAAACATACCTCAGACCGGCTTCCTGCCCGATTTCGGCAGCCTGCAAGATAGTACGCGCGCAGGTTGGCGGCGGGTCAGTCATCTTATAGGCCGGGTGGAAGGCCGTTACATGCCAGGGTATATCCGCTGAGACCGAGACCAGGAAGCGCGCCGCATCCATCAGTTCATCCGGGCTATCGTTCATACCTGGCACCACCAGGGTGACTACCTCGACCCACAACCCCAGGTCATAGGCGCGGCGGATACTATCCAGCACATTCGCCAACACACCGCCCATCTTGCGGTACTGGCGGTCTTGCATGGTTTTTAGATCGATCTTGTACCCGGTCAAATACGGTCGCAGGTAATCCAGCACTTCCGGTGTAGCGTTACCATTTGAAATATAGACGCACTTCAGGTTATCTTCCCGCGCCAGTTTAAAGACGCTGACCGCCCATTCCGAGGTGATTAATGGCTCGTTGTAAGAAGAAGCGACAATTCCTGCTCCGCTGCGAATTGCAGCTGCCATGATCTGTTCAGGAGTAATCCGCCGCACCAGGCTCGCCGCATCATGTGTGACCGGATCGCGCAACGCCTGTGATGTCACGTAATTCTGGCAAAAATCACAATGGAAGTCACAGCCCAGCATCCCAAAAGTTAACGCCCCACTGCCGGGCAAAATATGGAAGAAGGGTTTCTTTTCGATTGGGTCGACCTGCAAAGCCGCTACATAGCCCCAGGGCACATACAGCTTACCCGCGCGGTTGAAGCGCACCCGGCAAATGCCACGCCGCCCTTCCAGGATCAGGCAGCGATGCCCACAGGCAAAGCAACGCACCGCTCCCTTGTCCAGTTGTTTATAAAGCTCCCCTTCAACAGTCATCCCATCTAATACATTCGCTACCGTCGTCACCGCCGCTCCTTCACAATAAGCCCCTGATGATATTTGCGCAAATAAACCTCTATAGCTCTATTATAATCAATTCCATGCTGACAGTCGCCATCCAGGCAGGTGGAGAGTCGCGCCGCATGGGGCAGGACAAAGCCCTGCTGCCGTTCCTCGGTCAACCCTTGATCGTCCGGGTGATCGAGCGCCTCAAACTGCTGGCCGATGAAATTCTGGTTACCACCAACCACCCGCAGGCTTACCAGTTCCTCGGCTTACCGCTCTATCCCGACCAGCAGCCTGGACGCGGCGCGCTGGGCGGTCTCTACACAGCCTTGAACGCTGCCAGTCACCCCTTGGTAGCCGTGGTAGCCTGTGATATGCCTTTCGTCAGCTCCTCGCTTCTGGCAATCATGCGTGACGCCCTGTTGGCGACCCAGTCAGATATCGCCCTCCCAATGACCGGTGAAGGAAGCGAGCCTTTCCACGCCGTCTACCGCCGCCTCACCTGCCTGCCGCTTGTCCAGCAAGCCCTGCAGTCCGGCCAATGGCGCGTCGATTCCTGGTTCAGCCAGGTGCAGCTTTATCCCATACAGCCTGAAGTAATCCACCGTTACGACCCTGACGGGCTGTGTTTTTGGAACGTAAACACCCCTGAAGAACTAAAAGCCGCCCAGCAACTGGCTGAGCGGCTGTAGTTCGTGGAACTACAGTTCCTGGAACTGCAGTTCTAGGAACTGGAGTTCCAATCTGCTAACCTTTTTCAGCCACAATTTTGCCCAAAACCTGTCCCAGGCGGGTGACCTCTTCCAGCGTGTTGTAATGCACCGGGCCGACGCGTAGCATCCCACCTTTATCTTCCAATCCCAACCGTTCCGTCACTGCCAGAGCATAGTAGTTGCCGTCCCAGGTGAAGATGCGCTCCTGGCCCAACCGGTCGGACAGTTGGCGCGGGTGCCAGCCTTTCAATGTGAAAGAAAAAGTCGGCACGCGCTGTTCCAGGCGACGCTCATCGCGCAGACCATAGAGCGTCAGGCCGGGAGTCTCTTCCAATACCTCCAGCATAGCCCGGCTGATCTCATATTCATAAGCCCGGATCGCGCTCATCGCCTGCTTCAGCCTCAACCGCCGTCCCTGGAAGTGTTTTGCATACTGCTCGTGCTGTTGCTCGCCAAAATTGGCGCCCAGCCATTCCAGGTATTCCACTGCCCCCAGCACACCCGCTATACCCTCATGGTTTTGCGTACCGGTTTCGAATTTGTAGGGTAATGAATTCGACGCCGGGCGCACCTTGTAAGCCATCAGCTCTTCCAGCAGTTCGTAGCGCCCATACAGGATACCGGCGTGTGGACCGAAGAATTTATACGATGAGCAGACCAGGAAATCGCAGCCCAAATCCTGCACATCGATCGGTCCGTGCGCCGCATACTGCACCGCGTCCACGTAGGTCAGAGCGCCGGCGGCATGTGCCATTTCGATCACCTTCTTCACCGGGTTAATCGTGCCCAGCGCGTTCGAAGCATAGCCCACTGCCACCAGGCGCGGCTTTCCCTGCAAAGCATCCCTCATTTCATCCAGGTTCAGAGTCCCATCCTCCGGATGGAAATCCACGTGGCGCACACTCACACCCCGGTCCTGGGCTGCCAGCACCCAGGGTGTGATATTGGCGTCGTGGTCCAGCCGCGTCACCACGATCTCATCCCCGGCTTTCCAGGAGCGTGAGATCGAGCGGCTGATGTGCAGCGTCAGGGTAGTCATGTTATTGCCAAAGATGATTTCCTCCGGGCGTTTTGCGTTGAGGAAATCCGCCATCGCCGCATGGGCTTCATCCAGGATCGCGTCCGATTCCCGGCTGGTGGTAAAGACGCCGTCGTGGTTGGCGTTATGCAGGGTCAGATAGGCTACGATGCGCTCGAGCGACTTGCGCGCGATCTGCGTCCCGCCGGGGTTATCGAAGAAGACCACCGGTCGGTTCAGGGATGGGAATTGCTCGCGGATAATGAAATGATCGAGGGGCATGCTGTTCTCCTGTCGGGGTTATAGAGTAGGTCAATTATAAGCCATTAAAAGTCGCTCCAAGACGCCCGAACATTGCTTCGTCGCCCCTGTAGGACAAACTTTCCAGTTTGTCTCCCTGGCAGCCATATCTTTTTGGTATCCCCCCTTTTCGTGACCCAAATCTTTCTAACTTATCGAAACTAAGTTATCAGTGGTTGAAGGGTTTGACACTCGACTTATTGGGTAGGGCATTGCGCCACATGCAAGTATTGCTGGCATTCCGCCGGGGTCAGCGAGCGCGTCAGGCGCGAGCGAGCCAGGGCAATTAGCTCCGGCACATCCAGGTAGAAACCGCGCCCAACCATATCTGCTACTGAAATCGCCATCAGGCTCTTTCCATCTGGTCCAAACTCAACCCAAAAACCCGGAACAGTCAGCAAGGTCTGTCCGGTGGAGGCATCCCAGACTTTGGCGCTCCCGTCTGTGCTCCCTGTAACAATGCGCGTGCCATCTGGGCTGAAATCCAGTCCGAAAATAGTGCTGGTGTGGCCTCTCAGGGTGAGCAGCTCCTTGCCGGTCTGGACCTCCCATACTTTGGCGGTAGTATCGTTGCTGCCTGTCAGCAGGCGTTTTCCATCAGGGCTAAATATAGCCCCTACTAAAAATCCTTCGTGGCCAGAAAAGGTTTGCAGCAATTGACCGGTCGTGGCATCCCAGACTCGGGCGGTACCATCCAGGCTGGCTGTCGCCAGGCGGACGCCATCCGGGCTGAAGGCAACTCCCCGCACAGGCCCCTCGTGCCCACTCAAAGTGAGCAGCGCCTTACCGCTGGCCAAATCCCACACGATCGCTTTCCCTTCATCGCCGCCAGTGACGCTGTAGCTGCCATCCGAACTGAAATCGAGCCCAAAGACAAAATCGGTGTGTCCGCTGGAGCCCGCAGTCTCGCTAATCGGAAATGACTGAAGCAACTGGCCCGTTGCGGGCTCCCATAGCTTAAACATCATGTTCGAGTCGATCGTGGCATAGCGAGAAAGATCGGCATTAAATCCATAAGCGGATACTCTTGCCCCTGGGTTCACTGTAACACTGTTTATCTCTTTGACGCCAGAAGCAGAAAGCTCCCATGATTGGAACAATTGCTCGCCGGTAAATTCAGACGTTTTATAACCGGTTGCCAGGCGTGTACCGTCCGAGCTGAAGCGACCGCGGTGAGCAGGGTAGATCGTCCACCATTCGTGGCTTCCGGTGGATGATATATCCCACACCCGGACCTTACCGTCGCTATGAGCGCTCAACGGGTGGATCCCATCCGGGCTGATTGCCAGGCTGTTGATATTCCCCGTTCCCCCGGCCAGCGTGAACAGCTCCTGGCCTGTGGCGGCATCCCATACCTTGGCCGTGCCATCTGCATTTCCAGTGACCAAACGGCTTCCGTCCGGGGTGAATACCAGGCTGTTGATGTTATTTTGATGGCCAAACAGGGTGAACAAAGGCTTTGCCGACGGGTTCGCTTGCAACGCTGCAAAATCCCACACTTTGGCTATCACACCCGCACCGAATGCCAGATACTTTCCATCCGGGCTGAAGGCGAATGCGCCAGGCGGCCCTTCCGTCGAGTAATCAAAGCTCAGGGAGAACAGCTCCTTCGCCGGGATGGCATCCAGGTCCCAGAAACGGGCGATCGCATCATCACTGCCGGTTATCAGCCGCCTGCCATCTGGGGTGAAAATGGCGCCATACATTGCGTAGTCAGGAACTATGATGGTAATCAACTCCTGGCCTGTGATAGCATCCCAAATAATAGCTGTGCCGTCAGCGCTGGTCGTCACCAGCCGTTTTCCATCTAGGTCGAAGGCAACGCTGTAGATATTTCCGTTCTCACCCGATAAGGTTCGTAGTAGCTGACCGCTGTTTGTGTCCCATATTTTGACGCTTTGCTTTTCTGCAAGCGCCGCCAACCGGCTGCCATCCGGGCTAAATGCCAGGGTGTATCCCCCTGTCTCTTGTGAGACATCAAAGTCAATCGGGTTGTCCAAGGTAAGCAGTGCTAACTCGCCAGGTAATGAACTCAAATCGCTCATCGCCCATACCTTCAGATAGCCATCCATCCCGGCTGAAGCAAACTTGCTGCCGTCTGGACTGGCCGCCACGCCAAAAACGGACTGATTGTCGGCTGGGAGGCTAGCGATAAGGCGCGAAGCCAGGATAGCCTGGTGCAGGGCATTCTCTGCCTCGAGAGTATCGGCTTTCTTCAACGCCTCTAATGCCAGCAGGATGCTGCGCTCGGGGTCGACCTCCAGGTTATTGACCGCTGCAGCGGCCAACTCACGCGAGCTCGCCAGGTAGGCCTGCTCTTCGGCAATCTGGCGCTGCTGGAGGGCATTCGCTTCTGCTGTGGCGCGGATCATGGCCTCCGACTCAGCCGTGGCTTGCTGAGCGATAGCTTGCGTGCTTCTGGTTTTCGCCTGTGCTTCTGCTGTCTGGGCGCTTTGGGCGTTGGCTTGGGCGATCTGTGAGTTATTGCCCGCCACGCGTGCCAGCACAATCGCAGCCACAGCCAGCATACCAGCCAGGATCACTGCAATGGTCAAATACAGGGCGCGTTGGCGCAACCTGTTCGCTGAGCGCTCTTGTTCTTCGGCGCGTTGTTTCTCGGCTGCAGCCAGTCTTTGAGCCGCCTCCAGCTCGCGCTGGCGTTGAGCTTCCCGCTCGGTTTGCTCGCGCTGAGCTGCCTCCTGAGAGGCGTCCAGGAAGCCTTTTTCCTGAGCATTCAGCTGGCGTAAGTTCCCCTCGGACCATTCCATGGCTTGCGCCAAGCGCGCCCCTCGGTACAATGCCCCTGGGTCGCGCTCTAGCAATTCCCACTCCTGGGCGGATTCGGTCAGGCGGCGATGCACTTGCAGGCCCTCGCGGTCCTCAGACAACCAATTGCGCAGGGTGGGCCACTCGCGAATCAGGGCTTCATGCGCCACTTCGGCAGTGCCTTCTCCAGTGGTGATCAGGCGCGCGTCGGCCAGTTTGACCAGCACTTCCTCTACCTGTTTGGGGTCGCCGTAGGGGGCGGGTGGGACGAGCTCGCTAATCATAGCCCTGCGGCGGGTGTCCTGGGTGCCCTCTCCAAGCTCGGTCAGTCGTATGAAGATGTTGCGCGCGATCTGCTGTTGCTCGGGGGTCAGCTCGCCGTAGTAGACGCTCTCCGCCGTTTTGGCGATTGCCCCTCGCACCCCACCCGCTTCTGAATAAGCACGCAGGTTCATCAGGTTGGCGCGCCGCCGCTTCCAGGTCTCCAACAGGGCGTGCGAGAGCAGGGGCAGTGCGCCGGGTTCGGGCTGGCGGCCTTCGCCGGCGCCGATGTCGTGCAACATCAGGTCGACCAGGCCAGGGGAGAACTCCCACCCGCCGCGGTGGGCTGGCTCATCGATAGCCTGACGCAGCTCTTCGGTGCTCATTGCTCCAATATACTCCTGGTGCCTGGCTACCGATTCCCGCAGCCCACCGTGCTGGGCCAGGTGCTGGTAAAAATCCGCTCGCAGGGCGATCACGACCGTGCTTACCCCACCTTCGGCTTCGGCGGCATATAACAGGTTATCTACGAACGCCTGGCGCTCGCCTTCGTTTCTGCACAGGGTAAAAAGTTCTTCGAACTGGTCGATGACCAGCAAGAGCTTTGCTTGATCCCTGCTTTTTAATCCTGCTGAGGGATATGGGGATTGGGAAATTAACCTTTGCGTATAAAGGTGCAAACTACGCGGATCGCGCCTCAGGTCATCGGTCAGAGTAGCCGCAGCAGAAACTGATTCGGATGTACGCGTCAGGCTGAGCGCCAGGGAATCAAGTGGATGAGTTCCCGGAGTGAGCACATGCACCTGCCAGCCCGAGTCAGTGGCACCGGTCTCAGGCCTGCCTTTCTTCAGTGTAGGCACTAATCCAGCTCGTATAATAGACGACTTGCCGCTACCAGATGCGCCGATTACAGCCAGGAAGCGTTGATCCTGGACGGCTTTGACCAGCCCGGCAGTCATTCCCTCTCTCCCAAAAAACCACTCGGCATCGGGTTCATCGAAGTACTGCAAGCCCTTATAGGGAGGCTCGCCTGGAGTGGGCGGTTCTTCTTCGGTGGAGAGAGTCTTAAGGGGGGGAAACTCACTGACAAGACCTTCGATTTCAAGCTGGTAGATCTGCTGGGGGAAACGGATATCTTTGAGCTTGTGCGCCCCCAGATCGCGCAGGTTGGTTCCTTTTGGCAGGTCTTGATAGACCAGGTCGCGCGTCGTCTGGGAGAGCAATGCCTGCCCGCCATAACCTGCCGCAGCGATACGCGCTGCGCGGTGTACATCCATACCAATGTAAAAGGGGGGTGCTTGTCTTTCCCCAGGTCTTTCTTTGATCGAGCCAGTTAAGCCCCCGCCTCTGGTTACAATAGGTTCACCGGTGTGCAGGCCCATGCGCACGCGCACTTGAACGCCCTGCGGCCAGTCTTTAGCGGCCAGTTCGCGCTGCGCCTCCATTACGCAGCACACCGCGTCGATGGCGCGGGGGAAGGCGACAAAAAAGGAGTCGCCCTGGGTATCGATCTCATGCCCATTCCACCTGGCAATGGCTGCGCGCAAGAGCTGACGCTGCACTTCCAACACGGTAGCATACTCCTCGCGCAGGTGTTCAAGCAGCTTGGTTGAGCCTTCAATATCGGTAAAAAGAAATGTTACCGTCCCACTGGGAACATTCGTGAATTGCTTGTCCATTTGAGAGTCGCTCATCTCTCGCCTCCGGCAAAATCCCGCTCATCATGTTCCACTGGTTAGACTGATAAAACCCCCGTCAGGCAATTTTACTCCCGTTGCTATATCTCGGCGGAAAGTTCGTCCACTTCATCCCCCTGAGCTGCGCCAGTTTCAGGAGCGGCAGGGCTACGTGAGGCAATGAAAATGCCTGCCAGGATCAGCACTGCGCCCGCTAACTTCATGGCGCTGGGCGTCTCATTCAGCAAGAAATAAGCCAGGATGGAAGAGCCCACTGGCTCGCCCAGAGCGGCAACCGATACAAAGGCGGCTGAGAGATAAGCCAGTGCATAGTTAAAGGTGGTATGCCCGAGCAACTGTGGGATCAGTGCCAGACCTAAAAAAATAAGATACGTTTGTGGAGAATATCCGAAGAACGGCAATCCTGAGAGAAGCGCCATCCCCACCAGCACCAGCGCTGCCATCCCATACACTACAAATATGTAGCTGAGCAGAGAAACGCGCACCCGCAGCCGCCGCCCGATAATCAGGTAACCAGCCACAGCCCAGGCTCCGGTCAACGCCAGCAAGTCGCCCCAAAACGCCCGCCCGTGCACGAATTCGGAGAGCGGCGGGCAAGCCAAACCGGCAGCGCCCCAGCTACAGGTGTCGCTGACACTGACGATTACCCCGCCAACCAGCGCCAGCAACATACCCAGCATTACCGGGCGCCTCAGCGGCTCTTTCAGCGTTAGCGGCGAGAGCAACGCCACCCACAGCGGCGCGGTTGAGACCAGCACCACCGAGCTGGCAACGCTGGTATAAGCCAGCGAAGAGATCCAGGCGGCGAAATGAACCGCCAGAAAAAAACCGGACAGCAACGCCAGTCCCAGGTTGCCGCCTTTCAGCCCTCTCAGCTCCCCGCTTCGCCTGGTCAGCGCGAAAGGCGCCAGCACCAGTGCTGCCAGCGCCATCCGCCAGGCGGCAATCACCAACGAGGGTGCCTCTTGCTGCGCGAAGCGAATGAAGATCGAAGCCGTCGAAACAGCCAGAATCCCTATCGCCAATACCAGGAAAGGCGAGACCGGAGGACTCTTCATTCCAGTTTATTTGCCTATATGCCAGATCACTTTGCCGGTCAATTGGCTGCGCCGCAGCGGGCCGAACTGGCGACTGTCGGTGCTCTCCGGATGAGTTCCTAAAACAAAAAAATCCTCCCCGTCTGGCGAGATTCGCTCAACTTTCTTGATCATTGTACCGTAAACGGGGTGCCGGAAAACGACGATATCCCCGGCTTTGATCTTGCGTAAAACGAAGGGGATTTTGCTCACCACCACAAAATCCCCTTCGACAAAGAAGGGTGACAGGCTTTCACCTGTCACCTTAAGTATCTGGATCATTCAATGACTGGGTAAACCAGCTCAAGCGGCGGGTTGTAGGGCGATTTAGCCCGGCGAGTCTTGATATTCTTGGTTGCCCAAAAGATCTCAGCAAATTTGTTGATCGCTTCTACAAAATCCAGGGCGCTCTGGCGGTCGGTGGTTTGGCGGCTCTTCGAGCCAAGTTGCATAATCTGGTGCACCAAACCGTGCAGCTCTGGGAATTTCTCCAGGTGCGGCGCCTTGATATAGTCGCCCCAGATCACGCGCACGTCCGCTTTGGCTTTCTCGGCGTGTTCTTCCTTAACAGCGACGTAGCGTGACATCGTATTGAGATAATCCTTACCCTTCTCGCCGCCCTTGCCCTCCAGGTCGGTCGCCAGGTCGATCATCCGCACCACAGTCACTGCGGCGATCTGTGCAGTGATCGGATCGTAGATTCCGCACGGAATATCACAATGCGCCTTTGCTTGTTCGAAGCCCAGCTTCTTATCCAGGGTGGAAATAATTTGGTAAATCATACTGTCCTCCTACTTGGAAATTTGAACGAACGAATCAAGTTATGTCGAGATTTCTCGACCCAATACCGCCTCATAATGCGACGAAACCTGTACTCTGCAAACTATAATACTACGATGAAGTTTCTTGTCAAGATTAGTTACTCAAAGCCTCATCATCCTCTTATCTAGCTTGACAAAGGGGGAATGCAAGGCTAAAATCTTCCTAACAAATGCTTCATTTGTAACCGAAGGAGAAAACCATTTAGCACGTTAATCTTGCGAATGCCTTGGATGAGGAGGAACATACAATGACCCATATAATTACCAGCTTGTGTTTGCGCGACTCCGGTTGCGTGGAAGTCTGCCCGGTGGAATGTATCGTCCCCGGCAAGCCAATCGAAGAATGGCCCTGGTACTACATCGATCCAGACACCTGCATAGACTGCGGCGCCTGCATCCCTGAATGCCCGTGGGAAGCCATCTTCCCTGAGGATGAAGTGCCGGCAGCCTACAAAGCCAAGGGTGGCGAGTACATCGCCCGCCTGGGTCTGACCGGTCACTATGAAGGCACCAATCACCACAGTGAGAAAGTCGTTTTGGATTGTGTGAAGCAGCTCGCAGCCGGTGAGACTGTTGACCTGACTCCAGATATCCAGCCCAATTACGATTATTTCAAAAAGGGCCCCGGGTACAAAGCTCTGGAATAAAACATCTATCAAATAAAAAAACTGCGGGCGCTTTCACGCCCGCAGTTTTTATTTCCGCAGTATTTTATTTAGTGCGCAAGGTCAGGTTGCCTGCGCCCATATCCATGCTGATGGTAATCACCGGTCCGGCGCCGCCCAATACATAGGCGCTGCCCGATTTCTGCCAACCACCAGACATGTCCACATTCGTCAGACCGCCTTTAAAGATCACTTTTGCCGAAGTGCCTTCCGGTACGATGATAACAAGTTGGCTGAACCCGGACTCGACCGTCACGACCGCATCACGCTGCAGCTCGCCCGAAAAATCCAGCGTATAATCACCTGCTCCGCTGCGGAAGATCATCGAAGTGAAGTTGGCATTCGCCAGCCCGGAGAGCTTTACGCTCGATGCGCCGGTGATATAGCGCAGCACCTCCATTTCGGTTTTATTTGGCTCCGAGAACTTGAGACTCACATCTGCTGCGCCATCATTTACTTCCAGTGATTTTAGCATTAATCCGCCCAGCTCCATCTCGCCCTGGTAAGCGCCAGCATTGATCTTCAACTGCATGGGCTGGTCGCCAAGCTTCAAATCCCATTTATTCTTGATGTCATTCGTATTAAGGTTAGGAAACCCTTGCAGATCCAGGTTACCTGTCTCCATCCGCACCTGCTGTTCATCCACTTTGATCTTGGGCTTAAAATCCGGTACATTGTAAGTAGCAGTCCCACTTACCAGTGCTGTCTCTGCGCCAGGCTGCAAAATAAGCTCGCCCGCCCCGAATGTCAGCCTAAGATCGGCAAGATCCGCTTCCGGTACCACGATATTAATCTCTTCTGTCTTGGTTGGCCCAGTGGTGATCTGGTCCACCGGCAGGTTGATAGTGATCCCGCATGCCATGCTAACCATAGTCAGTGCGATAATTGCCAGGATTATTCTTTTGTTTAACATATTTGCCTCCAACCGATTTTCAATGTTTCTGTACTATCTTATACGTCCACGTTTAGGGAAGGTCGCGCATTTAAATCAGAAACGCTGAGTAATCGCTAATCTTCAGATACTCCCTCTTGCGTGTTAAATGGAATTGGGGCACAATTAGAATCATAAATAAGCAAGTACCTGCTGGAGGTAGCCTATGAGTGATGATCCGCGACCCGAAGAGAACCTGGAAGATGAGTTTCAGGTCCTGGGGAAAAACCTGGTGGCTGCGTTGCGCGCCGCCTGGGATGCTCCCGAAAGAAAACGCGTCCAGGAAGAATTGATCACCGGTCTGAACGGGCTGGGCTCAACCCTGAAACATGAAGCCGACAATTTCGCCGGCAGCGCCGCCGGTCAACAGATCAAGAACGGCGTCGAACAGGTGGGCGAGCGCCTGCGCAGTACCGAAACCCAGGAAAAGGTACGCCAGGAGCTGTTGTTTGCCCTGAAAACGGCCAATACCGAGCTGCAAAAAGTGATCGACCGCTGGTCTGCCAGGGCCCGTGGCGCAGACACGGGCTCAGAAACCGGCTCGACTGCAGAAACATCTGCGCAGGAAAAACCACCGGAGTAAGCCAGCCTGTAATAGTTGGGAACAAATGTCAGAATTCTTCAGCATTGAGTATCATAGCCAGCCGCCTATCGATCACAAGCAGTTCCGTCTGATCCCATTTGCCCGCTCCGTCAGCTTGCACTTACCCGGGCGGACAGGCGGCTTTGTCTGGAGTAAACCAACCTCCTTGCTGGTAGTTTATCCGGATGGACGAGAAGAAGTGCTTCCCATCCCAGATCAAACTCGCCGGTTTATCCTTTATTTATTGTTCTCCGGTTTTTTCGGGTGGTTGGTTTTCAGGCAGCTACGACGCAAAATCACTTCACGCCGCAGTGTTGGTAGTATCTAAGCCTGGCCCTACCTTTAAGCTATGATAGGCAGGCTCTGTTCCTATAAACCTTATTTTCATCTGCGTTTATCAGCCTTCATCTGCGGATAAACCAGAACAGGAGGTATTTCAATGAGCGATGAGACCGAAATGGCATCTACCTCAACCGAGGCAGCCACACTATCACCCACTCAAGTGGTCAACGACACTTTAGAGTATTTTCTTTCTACGGCCAGTGTAGAGGCTGTCTACAATGAGCCGATCAAGCATGGCAATACCCTCCTGATCCCAGCCGCTGAGGTCGTTTCAATCATGGGCTTTGGGGTCGGAGGCGGAGAGGCTAGCCAGAATGGCGCCGATTCGGGTGGTGGGGGTGGTGGAGGCAGTGTCTACTCTCGCCCGGTAGCAGTGATCATCTCCTCTCCAGAGGGCGTCCGGGTTGATCCTGTCTTCGATCTGACTAAGATCGCTTTAGCCGGTATGACCACTGGTCTGCTTATGTTCGGGATGGTCGCACGTTTATGGAGCTTGAGCAGGAAAATCCAGGATTTCCAGGACGAGTTTTTGAAGATAAAATAAGCTTGTTGATAGGCCGGCTATCAAGACCTCCTGCCGCCCGGACTATCGCTTGACAGTCCTTAGCGCATGCGATAGCATAAATCGGTATCCGGACACTTTACTTGAAAGGTATACGATACAGACAGATGGAACAGGCTACTGGTAAAACAGTCGAGAAAAAAGCGAATACGTTAACCGATCGGGCGCGGGTCGCCTTCAAGGGAATTTTAGATCCCCTGGCGACTTTACTGAACCGAATGGGGCTGATGCCAAATACGATAACTATCCTGGGACTGGTCGGTAACGTCATCGGCGCCTTCCTGATCGCCCAGGGTTATCTGACGGCTGGCGGAATCCTGGTGCTGTTGATGGGACCGGTCGATGCCTTGGATGGGACCATGGCGCGCCTGCGCGGCATGGCAGGCAACTTCGGCGCCTTTGTCGATTCGGTAACCGACCGCTATTCTGAGTTGGTGATCTTTGCCGGTCTGCTATACTACTTTATCCAACAGAATAATCAAACCGCCATCCTGCTGGTGTACGCCTCCGCGGCTGGATCGGTGCTGGTCTCGTACATCCGCTCGCGCGGCCAATCCTTAGGTTGGGATACCAAGGTTGGCATCCTCACCCGTATGGAACGCTATCTGGTTCTGGCGCCGGCTATTATCCTGAACTATCCGATGGTCGGGCTGTGGATCATCGCGGTCTTTTCGAACCTGACTGCCGTCCAGCGCATCATCGATATCAGGCGCCAGGCGTATCACGAGCAGCCCAAATAAACTTCACGCCAGGCATACAACAGTAGATCACCAAAAAGTATTGCATAATTCGCGAATTAAAATCAGGGAGAGCTAAGCATGCCAACAGGATTTCACATCGGACCGATACCGGTCTATTATTATGGCATCATATTAATGATTGGCGCGTTGGCTGGCGCCTGGCTGGCCAGCCTCGAAGCGCGCCGTCGTGGGCAAAATACTGATATAGTCTGGGATGGACTGATCTGGGTTTTGATCGGTGGCATCCTGGGGGCGCGCATCTGGCATATCCTGACCCCGCCGCCCTCGATGGTAGCGCTGGGCATTACCACCGGCTGGTACTTGACTCACCCGCTGGATATGATCTCGACCTGGAACGGCGGTCTGGGCATCCCTGGCGCTGTCCTCGGTGGTGTGATTGCGCTGTATTGGTTCTGCCGGCGCCGCAAAATATCCTTCCTGGTCTGGACCGACATCGCCGCTCCC